>Ga0209127_100309_pt1 | contig 17117 bp, 18 predicted proteins | sample LakSupMetagenome_FD_187469 | JGI IMG/M metagenome (GOLD analysis project Ga0209127, IMG submission 187469) | Freshwater microbial communities from Lake Superior, Canada - Sta WM archaea (SPAdes) (version 2) | ecosystem: Environmental > Aquatic > Freshwater > Lake | place: Lake Superior, Canada...
AAGAGAACCCCCCGCCAATTTGAGAGCATAAGGTAGGGTACAAGCTCAGCTGAGAGTAGCGAGCAGCAACGACATGGGCAACAACAACACCGCGTACGTGTTCTAGAGCACCTTACCTTGACCAACGGCGCAGCTGTATGCGTTCCGTCTCTCATCGACAATCCGTCGCAACTTTGTGCTTGTTAGACGTCAAATCACGCAGTTTATTCCAAGCCATGTTGGCTGAATAGGTGGCTCGGGGTGACGTGGGACAAGCCGAGGCCCACGTCGAGACTCCGCTCCTCGACCACTTCCAAGCCCGGAGGCGGACGTGGAGTTGGGCCCTCTAACCCCGGTCCTGCATCAGATGCAAGTCCGAGCTGTGCGAGGTATATCAGCAGCTGGCATCCTCCATAATCCTTTTTTCTTCTTTTCCTCTCATCCTGGAGTTGTGATTCAGTTTAGCGAGTGCTCAACAAACCCCTTGACAGTGGACGGCGCCATGGCTCCAGACAGATTATCCCCAAACGACCCCCGTGTCACTCACAACACCTTCACCACAAACAACAAGACCTACCATTACCTCCTGGCCGACCCCAAAGACACCCCAAAGGCAACCATCCTCCTCGTCCATGGCTGGCCAGATTTGGGCTTCGGGTGGCGCTACCAGGTCCCCTATCTGACCTCTCTTGGTCTGCGCGTGATAGTTCCCGACGGGCTAGGCTTCGGCCGGTCCTCTGCGCCTCAGGAATTGTCGACCTACTCCCTTAAATCCATGTCCTCCGACATGATAGCCCTTGTCAACCACGTCCTCGGTTCTAACCAGGAGCCCGTCATCCTGGGCGGGCATGACTGGGGTGGTGCCCTCGTTTGGAGGCTCGCCCTCTGGTATCCGGAGCGCATCAGGGCTGTGTTCAGTGTCTGCACTCCCTACAGTCCGCCAAACAAGACATATCTGTCTCCAGAACAGGTGGTCCAGAAGCTCCCCAACTTCACCTACCAGCTCCACCTCGCCGGCCCAGAAGTCGAAGCCAAAATCAAAGGCAAGGAAGCCGCCCGCCAATTCGTCAACGGCATGTACGGCGGGGTGGGACCCAGCGGGGAGCGCATCTTTGACGTCTCAAAGGGCGTGATCTTCGAAAACCTACCCAAGGTAGGACGCAGCCCGCTCTTCACGCCCGAGGAGGAGGAGTTCTATGTCACCGAGTACGAGCGGACCGGGTTGAGGGGCTGTTTGAACTGGTACCGCACCCGGAAGATCAACTACGAGGAGGAGCTGGAGTTGGTCGAGAAGGGTCGGGTGAAAATCACGCAGCCGAGTCTTTTCGTCGTCGCTACCAAGGATACCGCGCTGCCTCCTGCTATGTCGGCCGGCATGGAAGCGCACTTTGATAAGTTGGAGAGGAAGGAGGTCACTGCTAGCCACTGGGCGCTGGTGGAGGCGGCAGAGGAGGTTAACAAGCATGTCGGAAAGTGGCTGGAAGGTGTGCTGGGAGGAAGCGAGTTCAAGGCCAGTATCTAGGTTTCTTGGGTCGATCTCCTTTTATTGACTTTCTGGGGGAAGTGAGGCGTACTGAAATACTTTTGTTCTTCAGCTATGATTCCAGAAGCTGCCTTATTGCCAAGACTGACACCTTTTCAGTACATATCCGTTTCCCGGTCGCTAATCACCCGGTAACCTGGAAAGGCAGGAGATCACCGAACTTGAAAATGCAACGTTAAAGACGTCCTGTAAGCTGAAGGCTCGGGATAAATCCAATGCGGAGTTCATCTCAAGATTTGTACTGGACAGAGATGATCATCGTTTCTCTTGACCTCCACCTGTCATGCGAACTTTCTACCACCACCACTCAGCAACATGAGACTCACGAAATCCGTTCTGCTAGCCGTCAACGGCAGGCTTGCCGCCGGTCTGCTGCTACCACCACCACACGGGCCCTACAATGTCTCCATGCAAACCAAAGAGCTGACTGACCACTCCCGCCCGGACCCATGGAACTCATCCCACCCGCGCCGTCTGATGGTGTCCCGTTTCGACCCCATCATCCCATCCAAATGCACAGCATGCATAGTCCCTTACATGACACCCCTCATAGCCGCCTCGGAGGACGAGATCCTCTCCTTCTTCATGTCCACCGCCAACCTCACCTGGCCCACCGGCGTCCTAGGCCAACTCGAGCTCCAAGTCTGCTGCACGTGCTCCAGCGCCAACTCACACTTCAAGCGAGGCGCCTACCCCGTCGTCCTCCTAGGAGCAGGCCTCAACACCACAAGGCTATTCTACTCCGTCCTCGCCCAAGAGATCGCCAGCAGAGGCTACACGGTCATCACCCTCGACCACCCCTACGAGACAGACATAGTCGAGTTCCCGGACGGCACGGTCATCTACGGAGGGAAGGTAGTCGGCCACCAGAACGAGACGGCGCAGTACGTCCGCGCGCTGGACATACGCACCAACGACGCCAGCTTCGTACTCACCCAGCTAGGCGTCCCGTTCGTAACCGACACCGACGATCCGGCCAGAGCAAAAGCCGGGTACGTGGGCCACTCCTTCGGCGGCGCGGCGGCGGCGGCGGCGATGCTGAACGACACCCGGGTGGTGGGCGGTGCGAACCTCGACGGGACGATGTTCGGGCCCGTCCCCAACGCCGGGATAGGGCGGCCGGGGATCCGGCAGAGCTTCTTGCTCTGGGGGTCGGAGGGGCACGACTCGAGCGTCGACGAGTCGTGGGGGAGGTTCCTGGAGACGGTGGGGAGGTGGGATCCGGGGGAGTGGGTGAGAGAGTTGAGTCTGCAGGGGTCGACGCACGGGGGGTTTTGGGACGCTGGGGTTATTGCTGATGTCGCTGGGTGGAGGGGGATTGGGGAGATGGGGGGGTTGGTTGAGTTGTTCTGTGGGTTGAGTCCTGTTGGGTCGAGGGTGATGAAAATATTGGGGGTGTATTTGGGTGCGTTTTTGGGGATGACGCTGGAAGGTGAGGGGGAGGGGCTGTTGGTTGGGCCGAGTGAGGAGTTTCCTGAGGTTCTGTTTCTGTAGGGATTCAGGACGGAGTACGTTCGTTATGAGAACGTTGAAGTTGGGGACCAAGCAGTATATGCATCTCGACGGCGGGTGTTTCCGATACCTTCTGATTGAGATAGTCTCCAGCAACATAGACCTGACACCAAGTGTAGCTTCTCTAGAGTGGTTAGTCTCTTCCCGCAGTCTTGTAGCAATATACTGCCCTACCGCGGAGAGGCGAAGGATGTGCACAACAGCACGATGGATAGCAATAAGCCGCGCTGAAGGGGGATCAGACGTCCCAGTAGGCATGAATGTAGCCTATGAGTAACAGGAAGAAGACCTTGTAAGAGTATAGGCAGCGGGGGGAGTTGAATCAGTAAGAGTGTAGTTGTCCCTTAGGCTTAAAGGATATGTTGAAGTCGCTAAAAGGTTCGTGCGAGGTGGACGTCAGGTAGGGGCATTGCATACGTGGTTGGTCGACGTCGGCACCTTCGGTGAGTTACCCAACAACGCCACTGTCAAGCATGTCCAGGATGGCAATCGCCGCCCGTTTAGAACTACTCTATGCAAGTAGATCAGCGAAAAGAGAAGCTCAGTAAATTTGTAGTAGTCGAGCAGTGCTCCCGCGACGAAGCCTCTAGACCTGCTTCGCAGCGTGTCGAGTGGTATCACAGACAGTGTCAACTTTGCGAACCTGTCCGGTTCTCGATATCCCTCTCAGCTACCATTTGGTTTATTAGCTTGCGATCCTGCGTGCCTCTCTTATGCTGACAACATCTCGGTACGGCGAACACTTTCTTCCCTGTGTAATCTATCGGATTGACGGAGGATATGAGGACTTCGTTCGCATATTTCCCTCCGTCCGCGTATACTCCTCCATCATTTTCCACTTCAATGATGTTATCGCGAGTACTTCCGGGTTTAGATCATCGGCCGGGACGAGGTGGTCGAACGTGACCCCGTAGTAGTCGATGCAGCTAAGACAATTGGTCGGGTCAGTTCCTATAATCATCAAATAGAGAAATTCAGCAATCCACGGTCTTACTCCTGTGGTATTCCTCCTTCTACCACCCAGGCCAAGTACTCATCCCGCACCGCCGGAGCCGCCGCCTCTCGTCGGTCCCCATACAGTCTCCGGTGTGTAACACTCGCAAGCTCGAGCCCTCCTCGCTGCGGGAAAGATCCGATAGGGTGCCAAGACACGTTCGGCAGAAGCTTCTGTATGGTTTCTAGCGGCCCTTGGATCCGAATCCTGAGTGGCTTGTCAGGTGGCGGAGGATGAAGAGGGTGAGGCGGGTTATTCACACAGGGGGGAATATGGAGCTCAAGGGCCATTATGCACTGCCGATTCTTCGCTTCGCAATTGATACCTCCAAATGAATAGTCATATGGGGTCGGAACTGTATTTACAGGCTGCGGACTTGACCGCCTGACGAATTAGTCATATGATGCGGCACGTGTATCGCGATCAGTGGACGTCGGGTAGGTGGTGTATGTGACGGAAAACGGGAGGATAACATCACGGGGTACCAAGTAATCATACCGGCAATAACATTCACAGCCAAACACCTTTTTCCACAGACACAGCTTAGGAGCGCTCACGATGAGAGATCTCATCGTCTCAACAAGCGCGGCATCAGTACCACCGCTTCCCAGCCTCCCGTGACCGACCGAGTTACAATTTACCCCTTCAGGCGATACAAGTTAGTCTAGACTAGCGATCATTTGCGAGGATCGTAATCTGACGCTGATCCAGGAAGGATGTGTTCTATAACCACCACGTACTGGGAGTGCGGTCACATCAAAGGCCGACCCAGAGTTACCACCACTTGCGCCGACCCTAAGAACTGTGTGAAAAATTATGTCGAAGGACCTACTGCTCCTGGCAATTGTGGCGCCGCAAAATGCAATACGCCTCCATCGTCTTCGGGGGCAATGAGGCGGGTGTCATGGCCGGGGACACTCTGGACTATCGATGCTCAACCTGCAGGGAGAGGGTTCTTGTGTGTTCCCATTCGTCAGAATTGCTTAAACACTATGGTGCTTTCAGAGCACTACTTATACTACTCCAGCACGATATTACAAGTTCAACGGTATCGAAGCAGTCACCGCCTCCTGCGTCAAGTAAGAGGGAGACTGCCCACCGCGCCAGCACCGCGTTGGCTGCCATCCTTGCCACGATATCGGTCTCCACCAAGGACGAGAAGGCCGGTCGCAGCGGTGCTCCGTATGTGAGGGAGAATTGTCTCTGTAGTCCGGTTGGGCCTTGGTTAGCGGTGTGATGTTGTCGCGCGCTGGGCAGTACTGGCGTCCGTATCCGGCATCAGTGCCCCTATTTCCCGGCGAGCGCGCGCCACGGCGATGATGCTCCCGATCCGGTCGCCACGGAATACGCCGCGGTCTCCGACGGTAAGGAAATATAAGCCTGTACCATCAGAAATCTGGGAGCCGTGCCGCTGCCGAGCTGGCTGCTGGGCTTGAGGCTGGCCTGGTTCTGAGCGTGGGCGACATTTTCGCCATCATTCGCGGCTTCGCGCGGAACCGCGCCTCTCTTCCTATTGGACGACCGCGGACGATACTCGGCTTCTATTTGACGGAGATGAGTATAGTCTTGACCGGGTTGGTCACCATCGGGCCGTCCTTCAACCCCAGCCTCTCCAGCTCCAACTCGGCCGTGGTCCACAGCTAGAAGGCGTTCTCGGCCTTCTCCTCGCCGGGCGTCTCCGGCACCTAGGCCTTGACTTACGCGCCCTCCTGGTCGTTGTCGAACGCCTGCTTGACAAGTTGAAGATGCGATTGTCGCCACGGAAGTCGTTGCCCACGCCGGAGACGTACTGCCAGTTCGCCCAGCCGGATGACACGTCGTAGTCGACTAGCAGCATGTCGTACCCGTACTGCTAGTTGATGTTAGGGCTGCTTTGCTAAGAAGTTGACGGCGTTCTGCCGCGTGCGATTCGAGAGCTTGGGCTGTGACGCGTCGATGTCCGTGGCAATGATGTGACCGATCTCCTGCGGCGCTAGGTCCTAATCTGGCAAGGCGGCTCCTTCTTTTGGCATCTTCCATTTGGATTATTGCCTGTGTTCCTATTTCGGCCTTGTAGCCGTCGAGGCGGAACAGCTGGTGCTTGGCCCTCCTTGCACAGAGGCGCATGTAGTGCTTTCGTGCCCTCAATTCCAACTTCTCCGTAGCCCTTGGCGTCTTGGTCGCCAGGATCGTTGCCGTCCTCGAACCTAACAAGAGCCTCGTGTACCTATTTCCTCGCACTGGTCGCTTCGACAGCCCGATTGGTGGTTACATAGGCTGCATCGTAAGGCAGAAGCAGGTTGCGCCTTGGAGGACATATCTACTGGCTGTTGCGCCACCATACGTACGATGCATGATGCACGAACAGGCCGTGCCCCTCACTCGGGACATCGCCGGTCCGAGATATGGACTGCCTATCCGACCAAGCATCACCTTGAGGCAGTGTTAATTGGTCAGACGGCGATCCTAGCTGCAGGTATGCTGCAGTGCAGCGAATCCCCGCTGCGGCCCAAGGCTGCAATAATACATACCTCTAAGTCTAGTTGCCCGTCAGGCCTCTCTTGCTCAGCCGACCTTGGTGGAAGAACCTGCCCAAGAGCGGTGCGAAGCTTTGCCGGCCTGCTTGCTTTTGAACCGCCACGCTCTGTCATTTCCTCGATTCAAGTCAGTGCCCTCCCAGGCTACACGCCCTTGTTACCTCGGACCAGCTATCAACCGGTTTATCTATTCTCGAACTCCTCAGAGCAGAACTTGAGCGCCTGCATTGTCCCCTATTGTGCTTGTTGTGCAAGATGAGCTTTGGTTTCAGTATCGGTGACCTCGTCACCCTCATCGATCTTGCCAATAAGATCCGAAAGCAGTTTGTCGGCGCCCCCAGTCAGCTCCAGAAGATCTCCGATGAGTATGTTAGATGCATTGGTATATCTATCTTCGGTATATTCGCTCACAGCTCCCCAGAGTCAGAGGTCTGTCGATCGTTCTCCAGGACGTCGAGGTCGTCTCAGCGCAATGCGACCTTACCAAACGGCAGAAGGTGAATCTGGAGGAGATCACGGCAAACTGCCACAACGTACTCCTCGACTTGGAAAAGATGCTCGACAAATATGCCGATTTGCACATCCGCGATGCCAAGTTGAGTTGTAGGATGAAGAGGGCATGGAAGAGACTGGAGTTTGAGCCAGATGATATCCACCAGCTGCGAGAGCGGCTGACTTCGAATGTCGCCCTCCTCACTAGTTATATGGGCCAAATCTCGAGGTACTTATTTGCCCTTTTATGTTGGAGGAATATGGTCTCTAACCTCTTGGCAGCCAAGAGACTATTGCGGTGCGGAAAGGGATCGAACTTCTGAGCCTTCACCAGAACGACCATAACCAACATACCATTCTCGAGTGGCTGACCCCAGTGGACTACGCTGCACAGCAGAGTGACTTCATCGCTCGACGGCAGGCGGGAACCGGCCAATGGCTTTTGGACTCGCCAGAGTTCCAAGAGTGGCTAGATGCCGAGAAGCAGACGTTGTTCTGTGACGGCATGCCGGGTGCCGGGAAAACAATGTTGACATCCATTGTGGTTGACGAGCTTACATACCGCTTCAGGGACAATAGGACAGTCGGCATTGCATACCTATACTGCAACTTCCGGCGCACCCAGGAGCAGAAAAGTGAGGATCTTGTAGCGAGTCTGCTAAAGCAGTTCTCCCAGGTTCTGCCCACTGTGCCAGAAAGCGTGAAGTCGCTCTACGACAGGCATAAGGCACGGCGGTCACGGCCAACATTTGAGGAACTCTCAGATACCCTTCGCTCTGTGCTAGGAGGTTATCATAGAGCTTTCGTCATTGTTGACGCATTGGACGAATGCCAAACCACCGACAGCTGTCGACAGCGTTTTCTGCAAGGCATGCTTGATCTTGTAGGCGCAACACAGGTCAACTTATTTGCAACCTCGAGATCCATCCCCGAGATCGTGGAGAAGTTCCGCGAAGCAACTCGGCTGGAAATCCGAGCAAGCCCGGAAGACGTGCGAAAATATGTCGATGGAAGTATCTATCAATTGCCATCCTTCGTGGGCCGCAATCCAGAACTGAAGGAGGAGGTCATCACTGCGATTATCAAAGCCGTGGACGGCATGTAAGCACGCCTCTGTTCATCCGTCTAGAATACCGCTGACTCCTCTAGGTTCTTGCTTGCAAAGCTTCATCTTGATGCCTTGATCGGGAAGAGATCACCTAAGGCTCTTCGAACGGCCTTAGCAAAGCTGCCCTCGGGATCAGACGCCTACGACCACGCGTACCAAAACGCGATGGAGAGGATTCAAGGGCAAGTCGCAGCTCAGGTTGAATTGGCGAAACATGTTTTGTTCTGGATCACATGCGCACTGAGACCGCTCACCACAGTAGAGCTGCAGCATGCACTGGCCGTGGAAGTTGGCGAGCAAGAGTTGGATAAAGAGAACTTACCCGATCTCGAAGACATGGTCTCCTCATGCGCAGGCCTCGTCACTGTTGAGGAACAGAGCGACATCATCCGATTAGTCCATTACACCACACAGGAATACTTCAAGCGGACACAAGATCACTGGTTCCCAAACGCAGAAACTGCTATCACAGAAGTATGCATCACATACCTCTCCTTTGACAGCTTCGCGAATGGACGTTGCGAATCAACCGATGAATATGAGGAGCGACTGCGTCTCAACCCATTTTATGCTTACGCGGCGATCTACTGGGGCCATCACGCTCGTCATACCTCCACTCTGGACCAGGAGATTTTGGACTTCCTACAGTGCAAGGCCAAGGTTGAGGCAGCAAGTCAAGCAGTGATTCCTGGGCAAAGGCACAGCCACAGTGCCAATCATCACCAATGTGTACCAGGGCTTCACTTGGCTGCGTGGTTTGGGTTGGAACGAGAGGTAAAGACCTTCCTCCTCCATCCAGAAGTCGAAGTCGGCGCAAGAGACGGCTATGGCTGGACGCCGCTTATGTGGGCTGCCCGGGGCAACAACTATTCCGTCGTCAAACTATTGCTTGATACCGGCAATTCTGATCCGTCTGCCCAGAATGACAATGGAGTAACGGCATTCTGGTTGGCAGTCATTGGAAACCACGAAGCAATTGCCAAGCTCCTGCTCCACGAAAGCCCCCTTGACGTGGCTCCTCAGCCGCTGTTTCCGGTTGTGAAGCGTAACCTATTCGGAATGGTCAAGCTACTCCTTGACAGCGGCAAGGTCAACCCTGACGTGACTGACACTTGTGGACGGGCGCCGTTATTCTACGCTGCGATGAAAGGCTATCATGCCATCGCAAAGCTACTACTCGACACATACAATGCCAGCGCCGACCCGAAGTGCAACTTTGGCAGGACACCGCTATCGATCGCTGCTGAAAAAGGCCACCAGACTATCATCAACCTACTTCTCGCCACGGACAAAGTCGACGTCGACTCCAGAGACAACGCCAAGCGGACACCGCTATGGTACGCCGCCCAGGAAGGACATGAAGCGGTATTGACCACTCTGTTATGCTTTGAGTGTGTGGATCCTGATCCGAAGGATTACTACGGGTTTACAGCTCTATCGGTAGCTGTGCGGCATCAGCGTACCGCCGCTGTCAAGCGGCTTCTAAACACTGGGCGGGTCGACATTGCATCCCATGATCTGTTCGGCAAGACTCCTTTGTGGTACGCCCGAAAACTAGCAAATGCCGGAATTATTCGCCTCCTGCTTGAGCATTCATGGGAGACTGGTCTATCAGTCTCCCAGGACGACCTACCCACGAGCGTTGCCCCTGATTGGCCTTTTGGAACCCCCAGATATGGAAACCCCAGATATGGAAACCCCAGATATGGATACACAAGACACGCCACCTGCGATGTCTGCACCAGAAAAATCACCCGGGAGGAGATTTATTATTCTTGCGAAGTGTGTAATGATGCCGACTATGATATTTGTGTGGATTGTTACGAGATGGGAGCGCGTTGCCTCGACCCCGGCCACCAGTGTATCATCGGACGTTAGTCTAAGGTAGGCAACACTCCCTTTTATGGTCAGCTCACTCGGAGATCCATCACTGCAACCATGTTTTAGCTTTGGGCACCGTGGCCCATGATCTGCATCCAATCTTAGAATATCATCAAGGCTATATAGTCTGGCGGACCCGAATACATCGCCGTTTCCACGTCTTGGAGCATGAAAAAGCAATCTCAAGCAAAGTCTCCCGGTCCTATGCCCCAGGCCTCGGCCTCTCACGTCGGTTACGATAGACAGAGGCCAGCGCCTCCTCGATGGGCACTGGGATCTTAACCATAAGCTCAAGGTGTGAGAAAGTATGGAAGTGTCTCTAACTGGGAAAAGTTACATCAGGATTCTGGGCCGTTCTACAACTCCTTCGTCCCACATATTCATCCGGCGGACGCCCCGATACTGCCCATTGCAAGACCCGAACATCTCCGGTCAGTCTGTCATCCAGAACCTTTCTTCTTATAACCAAGGGACAGGGGCAAAGATAGCAAGGGCCCAGCAAAAGAGTCACCTACTGAGTAAGGCCGAAAAGCCTGTCGATTCCCAGCTTCTTTATCCCGTAGATGTCGTCGAGACAACCTCCAGTCCTAACTAACTCCCTCCTAACGAGCGCCAGTCCAGCCAGTGTGATCCTGGCACCGGCTCTGAAAATGATTGGGATTAGGGAATTGTTCCATGCCTGGGGCGGAACATCAGCATGCGTACCTCAGTATCCTTGGTGATATGTGATTCGTGCGTAGCATGCACGCAACTTCCTTCCGCAACTATATACCTGGTTTTTGATGCTGAGCAGGAGGACTTCGACTATCAAAAAGGACTGGCGTCGGGATGGGTCTTCGTTGACTGCGCCGGTGGCGTTGGGGCTGATTTGGTAGATAGCAACGTCCCAGGGTCTCGAACATGTGCCATCAGACAGTGATGTTGTTGAAGAAGAGAGTACGATCATCCCCTTCACGTTGGGATCTGCACCGTATTAGAGCAACATCTCCACGACCTGTGTGCCTGACGGCCGTTTGCGGTGAGTATGCTGGTCGACACGCTCCGTGGGCAGAGACATCTCAAGAACTAGTCCGTGCGCGGTCTGACCACTTGAGCTAGGACGACCTGGAATAGCTTCGTGTTGAAGAAAGAAGGGGAGAACATGGAGCCAAGATGGGTGGTGAACGGAGTGAACTGGCAGATAAATACTGTCAAATACCCGAGAACAGGAAGAACGCATAGATATCCATATCCACTCAGCTGACGATGGAGATCAGTACATTTCTCACACACTGCATATCGGCTCGAGACACTCTAGCCCTGGCCTTCAGCAGCTTTGGGATCATCGGATTGTTCCAAACACGGTCCGGCAACAATCTCAGGGTGACTGGCTCGGCTGCATCGACGTCGCCCCGCTGTATCAGCGTAGCTTGTCGCTGGCGGAAGATTGGAGCTAGAGTGTCGAGATCTGCCTTCGCTGAAACAAATCCCATGCCCCAATACGTCACGACCAGTGCCTGGCACAAGACTGACTTATTGCCGCGGCCCGCCGGGCTGTCCACAGCGTACTCGCCGACGTTCGGGTCGGCCCCATGTCGGAGCAGGGTCTCCATTATCGCCGTCGAGTCAGGGAAAGACTGTGTCGAGTGGATGGCAAGGCTGAGGAGACCGTGTCTTCCTTGGACAAGACGGGCGGGATCCGCGCCATAGTCAATCAGCATGCGTATGACGTGCTGATGATGGGGAAGACCTCGGCGGGTGATGTTGTCCGGGTCTTTCATGCGAAGAGCCCAGCCGAGTGGTGTGCACCCATCTGTATCCTCGAGATTCGGGTGTGCTCCGTAGTCCAGGAGAACTCGCAGGGCCTGCAGCCAGGCATGGTTATTGAGTTGGATGGTATGGTGTATTGGTGCCATGCCGCACTTGTCAATGGCGTTAGGATCTGCGCCGGACCGGAGGAGGCGATTGACTAGCCGGATGGGATGGCTAATCGTCAGCTGTTGGCATGAAACCAAGTGGAAGATATAACTGATGAGCGGACGCTTCTCTGTATGCTTGCCCGACACTTTGATTGTCGGGTCAGCGCCGTGGTCGAGGAGCTTGACGACGGTATTGACATGCTCAGCCGAAGCTTCAGGGCGGCGCAGATTCCTCCGGGCTGTAGACTCTAGTCCAGCTACGGCATGCGACAGAGGCGGCATGCCGTCATCACAGACAAAAAATTAACGTCGGCTCCTCGGTGAATGAGGTATGACACCTGGGGCGTGTGTCCTAGATGTGAGGCGAGGCCTAGTACTGTTGAAGAACTATTGACTGACACGTATAGAGAGTTGGGCTGCCTATACGCTAAGGCTCGCCTGATGATCGCATTGTTGCGATATTGAATGCCGTATGTGATCGGGTAGTAGTCGTATCCTATGGAAAACCGGCAGAACAGCGGCCCTTGAAGCGTGAACAGGAGGAACTGACATGATCTGGCTAAGGACGCGTGGTCTTTTCCTGTGAGTTGTCGGATAATCCGTTCAAAAAGCTCATGCGGCATAGAGCAAAGAAGGCTTGCCTGGCCTGGTATAAGGGTGTCGGCTGGCATGTTGTTATATGCGACCCTATCAGGAACGGACATGAAGAGGATTCTTGAGTCATGTGTTAGGACTCCTAGACCTAGGAGCTGGGTAGCTTGACCGTTGGAGGAACAAGAGACAGTCCTTCCTTTGAAGCGCGGGTATATATATATATGGCGGCAGAATGCATCGTGAATGTGTCAAGTTGGTCTGCTAATATCCGGCTGTGCTGGAGTAAGCTGGCGCCTTACAATCTTGGAGTGAATTTGCGACTGGACAATGCAATAAGACACGTTCAAGTGACTTGCCCACGGTGGACGTTACCCATCCGGGGGGTGCCGTCTTACCATGAGTAGCCGAATAAGACAAACCAGAATCGTGGTTTCAGAGGCTGGCTCGCAGTGGCTTCATCCCGGCACTCCTGATCACCGGATTAGAAGAGACAGCACTCGGAATCTCATAGCTTCTGCGCCGTCTTCATTGATGGGAGCAACGGCGACGACGTGGCCACACTTTGGTACCACCCGCAATACCGACCATAGCCAGACCCGAACTGGGCATTTGCGCCATGAAAATCTCCAACTGGGAGAGTAAAGGAAGACTCATAGATATGTATCGTGAGGGAGGTTGTTCAAGTTGCCAAATTCTTGCCGACCTTACAACCCCTGAACCCCTGGTCTTGCCTGAAAGGTAGCTCATGTCCTGACCTCCGAAAGCTAAAACCATGGCTCACACCAAACTTTGGCCCACAGCAAGCGTTTCCCTGACCCGTGTTAACATCAAACAGAATCTCCTGGGCCACTGAAACCCGGCAGCACGATGTCTCCCGCTCATCGAAGACATCGACTGGACAGGACAGGGATAGCCCCAGCCGTCCAAACCATGTAGCGCACGCAGTAAACAGCAACACAGCCAAACAACAATGTCCATAAGCAAGATATGCAAGTAAGACATCCATCGACCGAACTTTCCCTCAAGGACACACATTCACGTCACCGCAACCCATATTATCAGTGAGATGGACGCTCTGTTCCACTCATCATTCCCCCATAGGGGCTGATAACTACAGCACGAACAAGCGACCATTCAACAAGTAGGACTGCCTACTAATGATTCGCAATGTTGCGGCTGCAAGCCACTTGGCCTGCAGTGAGAACAAACAAACATGAAATGCCGCGATGGAGTTGAGGAAGGGAAGACGTGACGTCGGGGCTCAACAACGCCAAGACATCTTACGGAGCTGTGGGTCTGCGCTAAAGAACGTCCCCCGCCGTTGTATTGCGATAAGATAAGGAAAAATATGAGAGTGTGCTTCTGCATGTAAACAGGACTGAAGTGTTTTGCCCGTTCTGCATCCGCCAGGTATTCGCATAAAAAACCGGAAAGACACATATCAACATGAAGCGCAAGATTGACGAAAGCGGAGAGCCTGCACCTGCAGTCGAGAGCGAAGCGACACCAACCGGCTCAGAACCGACCTTCGCAGATCTGGGACTCGATCCGCGGCTGGTCCAGGCGATAGCGAAGGAGAAGTTCGAGAAGCCTACTCTTGTCCAGCGGACAGCCATCCCGCTGGCGCTCGACGGCCAAGATGTGCTCGCAAAGGCAAAGACTGGTTCTGGAAAGACCCTAGCCTATATCTTGCCTGTGTTGCAGTCGATCTTGAAGCGGAAACAGGTTCGTCAATCAAATGCGCATCATGACAGTCGGTGAGGAGCAGCTGCTAACCTGTACTAGACCGGCTCGGACGCCTTTACAGCAGCCCTCGTACTGGTCCCTACCCGCGAGCTTGCAGACCAGGTGTTCAAGGTCATCGAGACCTTCACGGCCTTCTGCGCCAAGGATGTCCAGACAGCAAAGTTGACCGACAAGGTCTCCGATGCCGTCCAGCGCTCCCTCCTCTCCAACCACCCCGACATCGTCATATCTACTCCCGCAAAAGCATGGCAGAGCATAGACTCATCCGCCATGAAGGTCGACAGGCTTAGCCACCTTATCATAGACGAGGCGGACTTGGTGCTATCATATGGCTACGACGAGGACCTGGAGAGCATCTCGAAGGCGATACCGAAGGGCGTGCAAACTATCATGATGAGCGCAACTCTCACAGACGAAGTGGACACCCTGAAGTCACTGTTCTGCCGAAACCCAAAGTTACTGGACCTCGAGGAGCCGGATGCCGAGGGAGAGGGAGTCAAGCAGTTCGTGGTCAAGTGCGCGGAGGACGAGAAGTTCCTGCTCGCATACGTCATCTTCAAGCTTCAGCTTGTGAAGGGCAAGTGCATCATCTTCGTCGCGGACGTGGACAGGTGTTACCGGTTAAAGCTGTTCTTTGAGCAGTTTGGCATCCGGAGCACCATCCTCAACTCTGAACTACCGGTCAACTCCAGGATACACGTTGTCGAGGAATTCAACCGGAATGTCTACGACATCCTGATAGCTTCGGACGAGAACGAGGTGATTGGCGACGAAGACGACCAGGTGCCGCAGAGAGACAACGAGAAGAAGGCAGAGGCAGAGGGACAAGAGACCCAAGACGGTGAGGCGGAGTCGAAGAGGCCTAAGAAGAAGAGGAGGACAGTACAACGTGATAAGGAGTACGGTGTCTCCAGAGGTATCGACTTCAAGAATGTTGCCTGCGTTATCAACTTCGACCTCCCGACGTCGACAAAGTCCTACACTCACCGGATAGGACGGACTGCCCGGGCGGGACAGACTGGCATGGCGCTGAGCTTCTACGTCCCTTCGGACCTTTACCGGAAACACATGCCCACGAGCGTGGAGACTGCGGAGCACGACGAGAAGGTCTTGGCCAAGATCATCAAGCAACAGAACAAGAACGGCAAGGAGGTCAAGCCGTATGTGTTCGACATGAACCAGGTTGAACCTTTCAGATATCGGATGAACGATGCTCTACGGTAAGGTCCGTCCCAATGGTATTTCCTAGAACTGTCACTAACCAGGCTGCACTCCAGAGCGGTCACTAAAGTCGCAATTCGCGAGGCGAGGACACGTGAGCTGAGACAAGAACTTCTCAAGAGCGAGAAGCTGAAGAGGCATTTTGAGGAGAATCCGGCAGAGCTGCACCACCTTCGACACGACGGAGAGCTGAGGGCGGCAAGGACACAGGCGCATCTGAAGCACATACCCGACTACCTGCTTCCCAAGGAGGGCAAGAAAGCCCTCACGTCACAACAGATCGGCTTCGTGCCACTGAACAAGCCAGAGAAGAGGGCGAAGAGCTTTAAAAAGGGGAAGTTCAAGCCCAAAGGATTCAAGGTTGGCGGCGGTGGAAGGAAAGGCGATCCATTGAAGACGTTCAAGGGGAGGAGGAAACCTAGGAAGTAGATAGGAATAAGTTTTGTCAGGCGGTAGCAGCGTGGTTCTGGCAAGCCTATCATACCCTTCCAACTCGGTCATCGGCATTGAGGACCTCTGGACATGGCGACGCTTGACATGCACAAGAAGAATAGCACAGAAGCAGTCTTATGCATCTAACGGCCAAGCTTCTGGAAATGGGGTCTTGACCGTGCAACATCCATGGTCCCTCGGATCGCTCTTCCATGAATCTGGGGAAGTAATGGCAGCCGTTGATAGGGAGTGACATTTTGATGTGCGAGCAGATCTAGCTAACAATATGTACTGTTCTAACTGAAGTGTGTCCCCGCCTTAATAGTGCAGTCGAGGGGAGCTAGCCCCTGCACAGACGGCGCCGAAGTGCCGAGGCAAATGGCAGCTTACAATCACCGAAAATGGACCCAGAGTTTAACAAGATCGAGCACATGCTCACTGGCATTTGACAATCGCACGCGTCGACACGAACATCCGGAGATTCCACCCTCTCCAATTCGCGATAGCCATGTCTTGGAAATAACAAACCAGAATCCTTGGCCTGCTTTTGAGCTCTAGAGCCGCATATATACAACAATCTCCGCCGTCGCCGAGGGCTCAGATCATAAACAATGGCTACGTCAAACGGCTCCCACTCCGGCCTCAGCCAAACCCTCGTCCCGGACAACCTGTGTTCCTCGTCGCATATCATGTCCGCCTCGATGTCCTCTCTGTCGTCGTCCATATCCTCGGCCAGGAATTCCTCGTCTCACATATCCAAGACATACCGGCAGGCGTCGACGCTCTTCCTCACGCGCCGGCTGCCCGAGGCCCTGTCCACGATCCTGCCTCTCATCACACCGCCGTCAGAAGAAGAAACCGGCGGCACCCACGGCGAGCCCGCACCGGTAGCGAAGGCCTCCCGCACCACCCGCATCAAGGTCTGGAGCCTTTATCTCACCATTCTGAATGCTATTGTCGAGCTGGATCAAGACGAGGGCAAAGACGCCTTCGGGACGGCCGAATGGCGCGCCCTCGTCTCCAAGGTGCGCGAGGGCGAGGTCTGGGAGGAGGTGGTCCGCAACGGCTACCACGGCGTAGAGGGAGACGTGGACTCCGACGTAGTAATCAACCTGTATGTTGTCGTCCCCTCTTTTCCCCGCCTTCATCCCTTTTTATCCAACACCGTTTGCTAACCCGGGGGGACCCTAAGCGCAACCCT
>Ga0209127_100310_pt1 | contig 17050 bp, 9 predicted proteins | sample LakSupMetagenome_FD_187469 | JGI IMG/M metagenome (GOLD analysis project Ga0209127, IMG submission 187469) | Freshwater microbial communities from Lake Superior, Canada - Sta WM archaea (SPAdes) (version 2) | ecosystem: Environmental > Aquatic > Freshwater > Lake | place: Lake Superior, Canada...
TATTCCACTGCGTCAGCTTCTTGGCGCTCCAGTCTGCCAGCCCGCCGGCGATGACGAAGCCGATGATGGCGCCGACAAAGGCGCCGACGTAGGCGTAGCCGGTACGCACCTCGTCCCACCACAGCGGGGAGCCGAGGAAGAACTGCGCCATGATGACGCCGATGAAGACGGTCCAGCCGATCATGGTGCCCTGGATGAGACAGGCCCAGAGGAAGGCCGGCTGCAGGAAGAGCGGGAGGGGGCGGAAGAGCAGCTTCCAGAAGGTCTCGTCCGACTTGCGGCCGGTGAAGATGGCGAGGGACTGGCGGAAGGAGTGCTTCTTTGGCAACTCGGCGGCGAGCTGCGTGGTGTGGCCTTCGGTGGCTGCCTTGTCGGATGAGGTGCCCCTGTCGGGCTGGGCGGTCTCGGAGGGCTGGTCAAAATGGTTCAGATTGGTGCTGCTGGTAGCCAGCATGTCGGTGTTGAGAGACGCGTCGCGGCGGTATGCAGTCTCCGGAACGAAGAAGTATATGAGCGGGAGGCATACGCCGCAGAAGATGGCTACCAGGTAGAAGGTCCACCACCACATCAGGGTGTGCGTGATCTTGCCGACTAGAATAGGAGTGAAGAAGGCTCCGCCGAAGACGGCCAGGTTAGTGAAGGCCATGCGTTTGCCGCGCTGGTGGACAAAGTAGAGATCTCCGACGGTGGCATTGACAAGCGCCTCAAACGGCGCGGCGCCAACGCCCTGGATAATCCTCGCCCACAGCAGGCTCTTGTAGTTGTGGCCAACCGCTCCTCCCCAGGCACTGGTTGCAACCAGAATTATAGTGCCGATCAGGAACGCATGTCTCTTTCCCCAGATGCGGCTCGAAGGCACAAAGAAGAAACCACCGACGCCAACTCCGAGCAGGAAGTATCCGGTCAACAAGGCGACCTTGGTGAACTTGACCTTGAGCCAGAGAGACAGGGTTAGGGTGTTGGCGGCCAGGATCGGGCCCAGCGAGGTGCCAAATATTGCTGTCAGCGACAGGATGAACGTGATGACGTCGCGCTTCCATAGCGGCCAGTTGAGGGGATCGTTGGGGTCGTCGGAGGGTTGGGGCACGAGGATGATGGCTTTGGGACCGGTGGTGTCCATCTTGAGGCCAGTCACGCCGTCTGATGCATATTGCGGTCGCTCGGGATCATCGTAGTACCGTGTCGTGCCTGGGACAATTGGTTAGAATATCCCGTCCATGTAAGTGATTGAAGCTTGCGACAGCATACCTGGAACATGTTCCATGACACGATCCTCAAGGATACCGAGGCCCATGGCGGCAGGCTGCTCCGTTGAGGCTGAGATGAGCTTCTAGGACGGTCGTTCAGGATCTGTCTCGCGCCTGTGCGTTATGAGCAAGTCATTGCCGACGGGACAGCTCGCTTCTAGTGAAAGGTCGTGGCCAGCGATAAGAGTTGTGGTGCTGACGCCGCGATCGCGCTTGCAAAGATTCCCAAGGGCTCGGGGCAGTACTAGTTTCCTGTGTGCCGCTAAGGATGCAGCCTCCAAATCAATCAATAGCGTGAGCCTTGAGGTCAGTGACAGGGGCAACAAAGCCACCACCACTTCAGGAGATTCGACTCTACCGTCCAATAGGGGCTGCGCACACTCGGACAATTGATCGAAAGGCCTCCCAACGACGCCAAGATGCTAGATTTGGATCTGCCGAAACTCTGCTTCTTTGCCTTCTCGGGCCAATCAATCACATGGGAGATCGACACTGGAAATCACTGCGGGGAACCTGGTTTGAGTGTCATTCTCAGAGTTTCTTTTTATTATTACCGCGAACCGCAGTTGCTACTGCTCCGACATAAAGTGAGCAGACACGGAGGTAAATCGCGATCAAATCAACCCACCCGGGCAGGATAGTTCCGGGGCCGTAGGATCGGACGGGTCTTGGTAATCGGTCATCCGTCATCCACAACACCATCAGATCGGACAGCTTGTGCTACTTGTGTTGCCCGACTTCGACGACACGGCCCTTTAGACTTTGATCGTGCCGCTCGTGACTCTCCGGCTCTGCCTTATCAGACATCTCCGTCACCATAGTTTGCACTGTATCTACTCTCCGCCCATTGAGCAGTCCGGTCTCAACTGTCAGCTTGTCGTCGTCTTGTACACAGGTAGCGTCCCTTCTTGGCAATGAATGGATCCAGGTCAGATCGTCCCCCCCTTGTCGATGTGCGGCGTTAGCCATTTTCGGAATGATCCAGCCCAGTCGGCCAATCTCATCTGACAACGGGCCCACTCTCCCCGTCCGTGTAAACGGACCGTAAATGGTTGCTCCCTCCCTCGGCGGAAAGAGCTTCGAGGTTTCCATCGTCTGCGACTCGCCCTGCTCTGCGTCATCATCACCTCGCAAACAACAATCGCACCTCAACCCACGTCCAATTCCCCGAAATCAAACACCACCATGAAGACATTCACCGTCGGGACCTTCCTGGCCCTCGCCAGCCTCTCCCTCGCCCAGCTCCAAAACCTCCCTACCTGCGCGGTTCGTTCCCACGTCCCTCCCCCATAACTCTCAACCCCTCTGTCCCCCTTGCCTGCGTCGTGCCTGCATGCACCATCCATCCAACAACCAGGGAAAGACTGAACTAACACCCCCCCCTCGTCCAGCAATCCTGCGCCAACATCTTCCTCAACAACGGCATCGGCAACTGCGGCCGCGAGATCGGCTGCATCTGCGCCAACAAGGACTTCATCAGCGCGATCTCCTGCTGCCTGATCAACGAGTGCGACGCCGCCGACCAGCAAAAGGCCATCGACTTTGCCCAGCAGCTGTGCCAGGCCAACCAGGTCAGCGTGCCCAACACCGTCGTCTGCACCTCCACCTCTTCCTCGGGCGCCGCCGGTGCGACGACCACGACTAGCAGCAGTTCGACGCCGGCCGACAACTCGGCTACCACTACCACTACCGGCACTTCGTCGTCGACCAGCAGTTCGGCTAGCGGTAGCGGGAGCGCCGCGAGCCAGAGCAGCACCTCGACCAGCGCGAGCGGGAACTTTGGGCCGCGGCAGACTGCTGCGCCGATGTTGGGTGCGTTGGGCGGGATCGTGGCTGTTGCTGCGCTGATCTAAGCGGTGGGTGTTTGTCGCCGGCGAGATGGGATAAAGAGGGTGGGAGGCGATGTGTGAGGAGACGTAATAATAATAATGATTGGAAGGTTCACGGGGCGGATATGTAATAGTGGTGTTGTACGTATACCTGTACTTGGGTCGGAGCGTGTTCGATGTTGTATTGTAGCGAAGCGTGTTCGAATTTATATTATTTCTCACCGTGGATCTTGCATACTGTCATGCATGACCAGCAAAGTGGCACAAGTGGTATCTCGGATGGAACGAGGTCGGATCACTAATGTATGCATGCTCGAGCTAAAGATGAGCAAGATTACGGGAAGCAACAATAGATCTGGTAGGAAAAGGTAAAGATCATGGACAGAGTACTATAATATATATTGCAATGCATCATGGTCCATATCAAACAAGGCGCGTGCCAATCTAGCTCCCACCCAAGACGCCAGCAAAGCAGCAAAGCCTCCATCGATGCCTTCCCAAGACTCGATATTCCATATGGTCCGGAAAAAACAGCCAACGCCCCCCTGGCCAGCGTCCGAAACATTCTATAGCATGGCCGACACATTTTGTATCCCATCCTTTGCACAAGCCGATCCCAGACCGATCGGTCCACAATATATGCACAAGCCCGCCACCCCGTAACGCCACGCCTATGTGATCAACGATCTTTCGCCTTCGCTGCCCGCTTCAACTTCAACCTTTTTCTGGTGAGAAAACCAACGTTGGCCCATGCCCTTGGTCACCTTTCGCCTTCCCTCGGCGTCTCAGCCTCTCCCTCAAATTCTCGCCCCAGCGCAGCGGCCTCAACCTCTAGTTCCGGCCCCACGCACCACTCCCGTTCCTCGCCGGCCCGGACGCCCCACTCGCGTCCCTCGTCCCCCTCCTGCCCCTGAAGTAATCGTACTGCATCGCCTGATCGACCTGGCTCTCCGTCGGCGGCGTCGACACGAACTCGTCCTCCGCCGTCTGCGGCAACCCGCCGTACCCGTACGGCCCACCCCCGAGCATCCCGGGAGCCCGGGGGTTGCCGATCCCCAGCCCCAGCGGCCCGCCACCGCCGACCGAGCGGTCGAGGCTGCGCTCGCGCGGCGTCGAGGTGCCGGACGACGGCCCGGGCGGCGGCGAGGTGGGCATCCCAGCGGCGTGGCGGACGAGGTTCGTGTCGCTGCCGTTGTCGAGGTGGTAGACCGGAGGCGCCCTGGCCTGTCTGGGCGCGTCTACGGGTCCCAGTGGGGGGGAGTTGTAGGGCGAGCCCTGATAGCTCGCGGATCGTTGCGGCGAGCTGTACGGGCCGGGATAGCCGTTGTCGGCGCCCTCGGTGTGAGGCGAAAAGGCGCGACGTGTTACTTGCCCGTGGGCAAAGCCCATGCCCCCGGGAGGCGTGCCCGGTCGGGACTCGGTGAACATTGACATTGACCCCGGCGTGCCGGGTCGGATCAGATCGGTCGGTCGGCCGAAAAGCTCGCCCGCGCCATGCTCGGCGGCAAATTCCTCGCGATTCTTGTAGAATTCGAAGTCGAGACGGGACTCGGGGACGAGTTCGAACCCTGGCATACCTGAAGATAGTTTGCCAGGCTTGCCTGCCGCCATTGAATCGAGGACATAGGTGTCGCTGTAGCCGCTGACCGTCGAGTCGTCGCCGTGTCCGGCGTCCCTACCGTCCGTCAAGCGGCCTTGGTACACGCTCGCAAGGATGTTCTGCGCCTTGGCATGGACCATGGGGGTGATGAGCGGCTTGTACAGCGCGGGATGGCCGAAGCGAGCGGCGAGGCGGTCGTTTCTCATACTCTCCTGCTTGACGTTCAAGCCTTCCTCCATGCGGTGCGGGGTGACGACTCTTGTCGAAAAGAAGTGGATCTTCTCGTCGAACATGCGCGCACAGAAGATCTTGAAACCGATCAGGATGAATGGCAACGGGGCCACCGCGTAGGCCTGGTAGTGTGTCCCAACCCCACGAACCCAGACGACGAGGAAGACGACCAGGTTGGAAATGAGGGCGCCGAACAGAAAGCGATTGAATAATACCCGCCAGAACATGCCTCCGGACTCCGTCTTGGTGATGAAGACATACAACAGCAGGTACTTTTTGAGAGCAACGTCGATACAGAAGTAGAGTGCCGCGGCAGGAAGAACGAGCGGCTGGATGGGCGCATATGCGAGAGTAACCGTGGCGTAGAAGAGGAACGAGTTGTAATAGCTGGCGTAGTCGAACGGAGGCGGCGCTGTCAGTTCGATCAGCTCACGAGGCGTCGGACTAGAAAACTTCCTCATTATGAAGCTGTAGAACAGAGTCCAGAGCTGCGCAAGGTCGATGGCCGCACCGAGCTCGCGCTGCAGCAGCCAAGTAACCCAGAAAGTGGACACGGAGCAGAGGGCTATGAATATCGTGGCACCGAAGTCGGCCTTGACGATGGATCGCCACGCATCCACGCCATTTTCCGTGTCGTTGACAACGGCGGCAACAAAGGACCATACCGCGCTGAAGAGCGAGAAGACGATCAGGTTGTTGAAGACGAAGAAGGAGTACAGCTTTGCGGTAACGTGCCTCTCACGGCCCGTCTTTGTCTGATCTCCGGCTCTGATCGACAGGCGCCGGAATATCACGGGGAGGAGCAGGTAGACAAGCGACGTCAACGCGGGAGAGGCGATACCCTGCACAACGGACCAAAACCCGTAGCTTGCCTCGAGCGATCTCTGGAAGGCCGGCCAGACCTTGCCGAGATTGCCAAGGTTGACGAGGAAGATGGCTATCATGGCGTTGGGGGCGATCCAAAGCAGCGTCAACACGACGATCCACAGGTTGTTCCATAGCCTCCTCCTCGCGCGAGTAGCAGCAGTCAGGGGCATGTTGTCCCAGATGATGTCGTTGGGCCGTGGGGCCAGCTTCACTGTCGCCCCGTGAGGCTTCTGTTTGCGCAAGGTGTAGGCAATGGCGTGGGCCTCGCTGATGTCGGCATAGGAAGCGAATCCATAACCCATGGCATTCCTCTTGTCGACGCTCTGGCGGACCTCCTTGATCTCGAGCTCCAGCTCCTTGATGCGCTGCGTGAGATACTCGATGGCGTCGACTTTCTGGCCCCTGGGATACGTCCCGTATGATCGGTCCTTTTTCGAAGGGCGGCAGACGGGTCTCGCCGGGGGCAGGTTCTGAGGATCCTTGAGATAGATGGCCAAGACCTTCTCCAGCTTGCGCACCGCCTTATCGTGCTGCTGAATCAGTTGGGGCAGAACCTTGACGTTCCGGGCTATCGCCGTCCGCGAGAAGGACGAATTAGGTACAACCTCGTCGATGATTCGTGCGATGCCCTCGTCCGTAGACATGTTCTTCGGTATGTCGTACAACTAGACAAACGCGTCAGTAAGCAGGTCGACCTCAGAAACGGTCTACGGCCCAAGACTCACCATCAAAGTCCTCGCATGCAGGCTCTGTTGATATTCCGGACTCTGGAAGTACTGCCGTCTCAACTGAAGCACCTTCTTGTAGTTCCACCATAGATAGCCACAGATGATGATGTTCGTCAGCCAGGCAAACACCACCAAACCCCAGTGCGCCTCAGCGTACACATTCAGCGGTGTGATATGACCCAGCCATTTATCGCCCGGGTACCGTTGGGTTTTCGTATAGTTGATCGGGATGAGGATGCAGCAACCGAGAACCGAAAGAATCAGAAATATATCCCGGCACATTCTGGTGAAGCGCATGAAGAGCGTTGCGTCCATCCCGACGAGGGTCACGAGGTCTTGCTCCGTTGTACTCCATAATGGCCCGATCCATGCGAATATCCCTTTACCGATGGGCGGCGGCGCGTGTTTCTCGTCGGCATGTTTGAGCTTGGGGGCGTAGACGACGCTGTTGTACGGTCGGAGGAAGGAGAAGGCGAGGGCAATGCCCGCCGTTATACCGATCGAGGATCCCAAGGCGGCCCAGATGGACGATGCTTGCAGCTACGGCGACATGCGTGTCAATTGTCGGTCTTTTTAAGAACGGAAGCACAATGCGTCAAATCAGGACTTACCTGCTTGTCAAATGGTTTCTGGAGGAGTCCTAGCAGGATCTGTCCCGGGTCTTTTGAATCAGTCTGCGAAGACTGAACCCCATTATCGTCTCGTCGCAGGAGCACGAGGGCTACTTGTACCGCTGCTTCCATGGTTCGTAGCAGTGGCCCGGACGGGGCGTACGAAACTTGGGTTGTGTTCAGAGAAGGTTCGGTAGCCCACGTGCTAAGGGAGGTATGGCAGGCCTGTGTTGCAAAAGGGGTCCGTCTTGGACCTGGCAGCGGATTCCCAGTTAAACGAGCGGCATACGGCGCGAGGGAAGCCGGTGATGGACAAAGAAGAGAACCAGTTTCGAGAAGAGAAGTCCCAACAATTTGACTTTCTCTGCTTCCAATCGTCTCGATTTCGGCGCGTGGAATGCAAGGAGGCGGCGCTGTTCTCCTGCAGTTGCAGGTGACGTAGTAGTAGCAAGTAGTTCCACAGGACACTAGACTAACACACACCGCGGCAAGCAGGTGCGACAAAGGCTTTGCTGCACAACGTGGATCGAACGAAACGAAGGTAGGTAGTCCGCAAGACAAAGACTACAATATCGAATAAGGTCTAGGTTGGTCAGAAGATCAATAGGACGTGAGGAGACCGGGCTGGAAGTCAGGGTCCAGGAAACAAAGGGCAATGAAGGATGATGCTACGGGAGTTTGAGGTAGTACAGAGAGTCAGGAGAGTGTGGATTTCTAGAAGATTGGTCGGGCCAAGCATCTACAAAATAGCACCTGAGAGATCCTCTCTCTCACCACACCCTCCCACCATCTGGGCAGCTCCGATAGGAATGGACTGCTCCCAACGGTTTTCCTTTCCCCGAGCAAAGCACCGCTGCTGCTGGCTGCTACTGTGTACATACACGTACAGCACGTACTGGCGTACACGTAGTGTACGCACACGCGGCACAACACAGAGAACTTTCCATCGTGCAGAAAGATCTCCCGAAAGATGACGGAAGGGAGCGGATCTGATCGCTCCTTCTTCATTGGCGAGATCAGCTGGGAACCCCTGGATGGCCCACTGAATGTGGCTTTGCTGGGATTGTCTTGGCGGCTTGCATCCTCGGGTGGCCACGCCTGGGCGCTTTCCCAGCGGGGCCAGTAAAAAGACCCCTTCAAAGTTCAGACCCTTCCTGGACAAGGCGAGACCGAGGCCCGCTATGCAATGGCTATTTCAGGCATGACAGGGGTGCGCTAAGTGCGAACTGGTCCCGCCCAACTGGGAGATGGCATCATGCGAAGATGGAATACGAGCTATTATTACACGTATACAGATGTCTGTTCGTTCAGTTGGAGTTAGTACGCTCGACGCCAGTCCAATGAAACGGTGGGAGGGTTAGAAAAGGTTACGGGCTCAGCACGAAGAGCGAGTCAAAGGTCCCTCAGGCCAATGCTGTTGAGGGAACCGACCGTAGCAACTACCATTGAGTTCTTTTTCATTGTGTTGGCTCCCTTCTCGCTCCTACCAATGTCCGAACTATCGTCAAAGATCTTCATTCCTACATGCCTCACTGGAAGGGTGACAACAGTTCAGCTCAAGAATTTAAGCCTCTCATTTTCCGTTTCTTATATCGTAGAAGGGCGCTTTGCTAACGACAAGACGACGTTCAATTTGTATATATACATAACGTTACATGCATTCAAAGAACTATCTATGCCATGTGCAGAGAAAACTCGTTAACTTCGATGGTCTCGCCGGCGTCGCAGGTGATGGCAATATACAGCGGCGCCTTGAGATAAGCACCGTCCATGTACGTCCGCGGATCGCCCTCCTTGAGCGCCGGCACTGTGTAAGGGCCGTAGGCGATCGTGGTGAGGGCCGCGTTCTGGAAGGACCGGGAGGCGATGCTCAGCTCGCCGATCTGGATGGAGAAGGAGCACGACTTGCGCGCCGCCTGGCGCGTGGCCGAGAAGTCGAGCTCGTACGACGTGCCCTCGCACAGGCGGACGTCCTGCGAGAAGCTCGCCGTCCCGGCCCCCAGTGTATACATGATCGTGGCCCCCGTGGACCCGAGGCCGAAGGCCATGATGCTCCCCCACTCCGGGTAACCCACCCCCCAGCCCGCGAGGCCGGACGAGAAGTCCCCGTTGGCGATGCCCTCGACCGGGTAGCACACGTCCGGCTCCGCGGGCGGGTCGTAGCACGCCCCCTGCCAGCAGTAGCCGCTCTTGCACACGTTGCCGCACCTCCCGCAGTTGCGCGGGTGCGTCAGCAGGTTCAGGCACAGGTTGCCGCACGTGTCGCTGTCGCAGGCGCAGTTGCCCCGGGAGCAGTGCGTCTTGGACGGGCACTCCCACCCGCAGCCGCCGCAGTTCTTGTTGTCATCGCCGCCCGTGACCAGGCAGTTGGCGTCGGGCTTGGTGGTCTGGCAGAGGCTCTGCGAGAGGCCCTGCGCCGTGTTGGGGCAGACGCACTCGCACCGTTCCTTGTTGGCCTGGTGGAAGGCGTCCTGGCCCCCGTTCTGGACGACCGCGTAGTAGAAGGCAGCCATCGCCTCACAGGCCGGACGGAGCCAGAAGTTCCAGATGTCGTCCAGCTCGGCACATTTGCCGTGCATACAGCTGTAGAAATCGCCGTTGCATTGCCCAAAGGTCTTGCCGCAGTCGTCGTAGCAGTTGTCGTGCGCGTCGCAACACCGCCCGAACGACCAGTCGGGGACCCAGTCAATGCCGTTGTTGGGTCCACATCCGTTGGGGTTGTTTCCGCGGGCGCCCCTTTTGAGCTGAGCGATTACCTCTACGGGGTAGTTGATGGTCGTGCGGTCGCTCTCGCACCTCGGTAAAGGGTCCTGGGTCGCATACGAACGTCGCTTCAGCTGGACGTCGGCCTCATCCTTGGCCAGGAGTACGATGGTGTCGGTGGCCTGCTGCCCGTTGACTGCCGTCGTGAGTTTGGTTCCCGTGCTGTCGTCCAAGGCCTTCCAGTTGTAGACAGTGTCGCCCTGCTTGGCAATGAGGTAGCCCTTGCAGGTAACGCCGAACATTGTGGTCAGAAGCCGTGCCTTGACGACACCGTTGGTCGAGGCGTCAGTGAAGATGACCTCGCCGGCGGTACCCTTCATGGCGATGTACAGCGTCTTGTCACCGTCTACGAGCGCCAGGTCGTACAGGCCAGCGGGAGCACCAGCTGGCTTCTCGAACTTGTATACCGGCGGGTGGAAGTTGGCTGGATCGCTCTTGATGCGCGCCTCCTCCTCCGTCGTCGGGGCCACGGGCGGTCCGGGCCTGTCACCCCTGTTGAACAGGTAACCGACCCGCTGGTCGAGCAGGTAAAACTCGGTATTGGTCAGGTCGGCTGCCTCGATCATGCACTTGGGCTCCACGTGGGTCGGCGAGGGCATGGGGATGGGTTCCGTCATGCTGTTGAAGGTAGGCAGCGTGGCTTCCTCCCATGTATATGTCGCGGTGAAATCTTTCGGCGGCGGTTCCAGCGTCACGGAACCGGAATCAGAGGATGCCGACCTCGGCGGGCTGTCTTGGATAGTGCGAGTGGAAGTCACGGTGAGCACTGACGTGACGGTGTCGGGATCCTCGGTGAAGGTAGAGACCTTGGCGCCGAAGCAGGAACAGGCGCTGGAATACGCAGCAGCACTAGAGCAAGGGCTGGCATAGGCCGGGATCTTCTTGGTCGCGTCGGCGGCCTGGCGCCGCTCGACAGCCGACGGATCCTGGCGCTTGTTCAGGGCGCTACCGCTTTCGGGAGAGTCAGTTGGTTGACTGCCACTCACGGTGATGGTCGCGGAGTCTGTCATGGTGATGTAGACGGTGCTACGAGTAGTTAGCAGTGTGTTCGCATTGTGTTGAGCAAAACAGACAGAGGGGTTGACAGCGAGGGAGAGGATGGCTTACGATGCTTCGGGAGTCACTGTGACCCGGAGGTAGCTGTTGCAAGCAGCTAGGCGGGCAGCACTGGTAGCCGGTCCAAACTGCGTGGCTCTCACAGCTCGTCCACAGTTGTCTCCGCCACATGCTCGAGGGGCCACAGCAACAGCCGCAAGAGCGCCCCTGACCAGTCCAGCAGTAAGAAGGATGAACTTCATGGTTTGCGAGGCACCTAGACAGGTGCGATGACCCGTGATGCCGTCGTAGAAGCTGAGTCCCTCCCACTAAAACCTAGTCTCCCTCTGAAGCAGGCTGACGAGTTTCTATGTCTGGCGTCACTCCTGGATCAGGAAGAGAATGAGAATGGAGCGTCCCTATATATACCTTCCTCTCTCCGAACGCTGACAGCTCCAAACACTACTGTGAGAACAGTCCATCGTCTGTTTTCGCTGCTCCAACGGTGTGGCGCTTTTGCCGTGTCCATGCTGGCTCGGACCGGACCGGTGTCCGGTCCAGGGATGGGTAAATGACACCAGCTCCTCCATCTCTCCAGATTTCGCTCTGCCGCAGGACTATTTCCAATAATTCGGTGGGCTTGGATGCTTCAGCTCGGTGCTAGCAGCTTAGTGTCTCGCTTGGAGCACCTCTTCAGCTTGATCACTTGATCGAGTTGGGGCCTAGAATGAGGGTGCTGGTCAGTCTTGGCGCAATAGATCACAGTAAACTTTGAAGAACGCCAACTTGTTGCGGGTTAGTGCTGCGGAAACTGGCAAATGGGATATCCCGCAATGCTCGTAGGTAGCACTGGTATGCAAAATGATTGCGGTCTCGACTTTCGGCGGTAGAATCTTCAGCAGATGACACAGAATGGCCAGTCAGCGCGGCCTTGAATGGGTACAACAAGGACGGTGATGGCATTACCATTCCCGACTAGACCTAGGTCTTGGTGAGCAAAAACAAGCGGCGATATGCAGGCACGTACACAGCTGGCGAGAAATTCTGCGCTGCCGACAATGCCGTCGGCTGGACGAGGCCTACATAGCTTCCTGCTCAAGCCCGAGTCTGATCTTTCAGCGCTCCGATGAGGACTCTATGCTCAGAGGCAGAAGTGCATTGCCGACTACTGAGGAGCGAAACATCGCCGCCAAGTCATGACACAGTCATTGCACGAGCAGCGTATACTAACCCTACTGGGGATGGCCGAACGAGGCTTAGGACAGACCACCGAGATATCGCCATATGCATATTTTGAGACTAGGGTGAAGTTGGTCGTCGGAGATCAGACCTTACGGTAAGGAGTCCTGCATCAGAGACTAAGTAGTGGTGCGCTAGGTTGTAGCCCTCTGGTGCATGCTCTTGCTAGGGACAAGACGAGGTGAGGCATATCAGGGACGCGAAAGGCTTCAATTTGAATCGCTTGTCCGATCCTAAACTGGCGACCTTTGTCATAAGAACTGCTCACTGGGTTAAGATTATTCGCACATGCGACCTCCAGAAGAAACGTCCACAGAAAAACAGATTTTGATTTGGAGGCCTTCGTTTACTACCTCAATATGTACAACTATTCTTAGCCAAGACGACTGCTCATGATAGCGGCACTCAAGAACGGCCTTGACGGGACACACCAACTCCAGATACAGAAGAGAGGGAAGCATAAGAGAGAGACTGACGATACATAACCGACGGGAGAACAAATCCAGTTTCATGCCCACCAGAGCCGACCCGATATACTTTTGTAAGTCACTATTGCGCGAACAGAAAAGATGGAAAGGATATACACGTCACACCATCAAAAACATCAGTCATACCTCTTCACATCCCTCCCCGGCATTACTGGTCAATAGGTCCTTGGCTCCTCGTTTTCCTCAGCGTCCTCCCAACCACCTCCTTCGCTTTCTCAACGGGCTTCTTGTCCTTCTTGGACGGCCGACCAGCCTTCTTGGCAGGCTCGGCCTTGCCGTTCGTCGCGGCCTCGGAGCCATTGGTGTTATCGGCCTTGACCTTCTTCGCGTCGCCGTTGGTCGGCGCAGTTTCCTCCTCGGCCTTGCGCTTCTCACCGGCGGCGGGAACGGCGGCGTTGGCCACCTCCTCGGGCGCCGGCACATCGGTCATCTGCGCGTCCTTCTCGGCGCCGTTGGTAACCGCCGCGGGCTTCTCCCCGGTCGGCGCCGGTCCCTTGACCGCCTCCTCAGCCGGCGCTGCGGCGACGTCCGAGGGTCCCGTGGCGGGTGCCGGGGCGTCGCCCTGGAGTGCGCCGGTCATGGTTGGCGGAGCCTCCTTGGGGGCGATGTCCTCCTGCTTTTCGCCACCGGCGGCGGTGCCGACCGGGGCTGTGGTCGCGACGGGGTCATGTTCCTTTGCGGCCTCGGTCGGGGCGGCTTGCGGCTCCTTTGGCGCGATGTCCTCCTGGTTGTTGCCGTTGGAGGCGGTGCCGACGGGCAGGTTGTTGGTGACCAGGTCGTCGGCTTTGGTGGGTTCGGCGTCAATGGCGGGCTTGTCCTGTGGCGCCTTGTCCTCGGTCGGCTTGACTCCCTGAGCCTCCTCTGGTGCCTTGGGAGGCTCCGTCGCACCAGATGTAGTTTGCGCTGTTGCTGAATGGTCAGCATTGCACATCTACTGCATTTGCGCTGTGAGGCCACTGGACGACGTCACAACAAGGGATAGCGAATTATGGCCAGCCCATATGGAGCGCATAGAATGCATCAACCCAATTGGGCTGGCATAAGGAGCGCGCTTCGAAACTACGCCTCCAATGCTGATGGGAATGTTTGTTTATGGTGTTGAAGCTTACCTTGGTCGACTGTCGAGGCCATTGCGATGACGTAAGACCGGGCTGAGCTGAGGCGCGAGGGTACTTTGGGATGGAAAAGATGAGGCTAAGCAGGAAATATCAAGCAGTCGCGGGTATCAGGTGTGTCTACAAGTGATGTGCGATGCTAAAGATGGGATTCTATGCTTTCACAGGATCAGGGACAGCATGGGGATGTCAAGAGTTGATGAGATGAAGTGGGGAGAGATTCTGGGGGAAAGAGGTGAGGTTGGAGAGCAGAGCGCAAGCCGCATCAGTTATGCGGTCGTACGAGCGAATCATCTTACAGAACCAAAGCTGGAAAGCTGGAATGCTTGGTGTGGAGGGGATGGAAAGGGAAAGGCTCGAAAAGAGGTTCGCAGCTAATAAGGTGCGGGAAGCCGTCGGTACATCATCTCACCTTGGAGAGCTCCCTCGATGCAATGCGCCGGTTCGTACTGTTCGTACTTGAGCCGGCGAAAACTGTTAGAGGGCGACGTACCCCGCCGCTAACCCGACAGCCGGAGAATGACTTCCCGGATAACACTTGCAGCCAGTTACCTAAGGCATGTACCTTTTTGGGATCGGATCGTAGATGGCCTGCAGGACTGACGACTCTCCCACCTCGTCACTTACAGCCGAGTCCACGCGCTTCCATTCGAGATGTTTCTGTTTAAGCTGCGAGAAGTTCACACCACGTCCGGCTATTAGCTTTTACATTTTGCCTGTCGCTCTCCACGCTCAGATATTCCTGAGTACGTTCTCGCAGTCGAGTTCATCGAATTGCTGCAACAAACAAGGTAGCAAAGCTGAGATGCAAGACATAATGCACCCTTTGCATGCCTGCGACGTTATGACTTCTCCACAAGAGCTCCTCCGCAGCTCGGGCCACCGCCAAGCTTGAAAAGCCAGGTCACGTTATCCGCCACGTGCTAAGCCTGCTTGCACCATCCTTGGCACGGCCGGTCCGGTCAGTGAGCCACCACCGGATCCGGAACCCAGGTTGACCCGGAGTCTTCTTTGCACTGCCGCTTCGGTGTTGGTCCCGTCTCTGATGCGGACCTTCAGTCGTGTGTTTCCGACTTCGGGGGGTCGGAAAGCCGCACAGGGCGATTTGCTGCATTGTACTGAGTGTATACGGACCATTACCAATGCCTTTGAGGAGTCCTCGGTCCTCGATGCGCATCGCCAAGTGGCCAAGCAATCACGACTTGGAAATATGTGGCCGCCGAGCCTCAGCGCCAAGATATCTGGTGATTCCTGTGTGGTTGAGTCGCGGATGCCCGTGCCGCCGCCGACGTTCCGGGCTCAGCGATGACAGCATACACGTATGCCGGGGCATCCAAACACCCCTATTCCTAACTTGGTACATATTCCTACCCATGCATGTCCACCTATGGCACATAGGACGGAGTTGGTCTCGCCACTTACAGCCCAGTTTAAGCTTCTCTCGTTATCTCTCAACGTCTATCATCCCGGAAGCCAAGATGGAGTGTCTTGGTGTTCATCTTGGCTCAGCACCCGCTACATGTGGGATGATAGGATGTTACGGGAGCCAGGAATTGGAATGACACTCCGATCCTGTGTCGGCATATATAAAACTGCAGGTACCCCGCCGCAAGGCTTGAACAGACAGTGTCTGATAAGTGTGGTCTTCAAAGAAAGGTAAACTTTAAATCGCTTCCAGTTGTTTACCTGCATACCTTGAACTTCGTGAGCTTTCCTCGATGCAAATGCTACCATCATCACCACTTTCAACTGCAACCACCCGCACGTTTTATGGCTGCCGAATTCCCCAAGCACCCCTTCCTGTTGGCCGTCGACGATGTCGCCCGAGCACTCAACACGAACACCGAGAAGGGGCTGTCCTCGGCACAGGTCAAGGAGTTGTCCGAGAAATACCCCAAGAATGAGTTGGACGTCGGAGGAGGCGTCGTGTGGTACACGATCTTCATCCGCCAACTATGCAATGCCATGATTCTGGTAAGTGAGACGGTCGTGAAGACTGTGGAGGTGGCAAGCAATTAACATCAATAGGTCCTCTTCTTCGCCATGGCACTCAGTTTCGGCGTTGGCGACTACGTCGAAGGCGGTGTCCTGGCCGCTGTTATCGTTCTGAACGTCTCGATTGGCTTCTACCAGGAATACGGAGCCGAGAAGAAGATGGACGCGCTTCGGGCCTTGTCATCACCGTCCGCCAACGTGATTCGTGACGGCAAGACCGTCGTCATCCCAAAGTAAGTTCGAACGTGGAGCCCCTGAAACAATAACATGGGACCGATCATGTACTGATAGCGATTGCAAAGCCCCGACGTCGTTCCAGGCGACATTGTGATCCTCAAGATGGGCGACACGGTCCCTGCCGACCTGCGCCTGTTCGAGGCCATGAACCTGACATGCGATGAGCAATCTCTGACAGGAGAAGCCCAGCCGGTCGAGAAGTCCACCGAAAACGACATCCACATCCCCGGAACAGAGAAGCGCGCCCAAGATGAGGGCGAAGTTGGCATTGCTGACAGGATCAACATGTGCTACGCCACCACCATCGTGCGCAAGGGACGCGGGCGCGGCATCGTCGTCGCCACCGGCATGAAAACAGAGGTTGGCCGCATCGCCGAGAGCACTGGAGGCAAGGTACGGAAGCCTGGCCGGTCGATGAACTACAAGAAGTATGGCAAGTTGCAGCCGGTCAAGGGCATCGCCAGGAGGAGTTACGACTTCTTTGGCAAGTTCCTCGGCCTGACGGAGGGCACTCCGCTGCAGATCAAGCTGTCCAAGCTGGCCTACTTCCTGTTCTTCTGTGCGCTGCTCCTAGCCGTGGTGGTCTTTGGTGTCAACGAGTTCCACGTCACAAACGAGGTCGTGATCTATGCCATCTCCACGGGCATTGCCATCATTCCCGAGTCGCTAGTTGCTGTTCTTACCATTACAATGGTTGTAGCCACGACGGTGATGCGCAAGGCTAACGTGGTTGTGCGGTATGTAGTCCAGTTCTTTCCGTCTGTCTCTCTTTATTTGCGGCGTCAAATTGGCTAACACACCAATAGTGACTTGTCAGCCCTCGAAGCATTGGGGGGTGTCACAAACATTTGCTCCGATAAGACGGGGACCCTGACCCAGGGTGCAATGATTCTGAAGAAAGCCTGGATTCCAAAGTCAAGCATATACACAGTCCGAGACTCCAAGAATCCCAACGATCCGACTATTGGCCGTGTCACATACTCTGACGCACAATCCGACACTGAGAAGAAAGGGGAGAAGCGCGACTACGACCAGGAACGCACTACGCAGGCTATCAAGTTCGAC
>Ga0209127_100311_pt1 | contig 16932 bp, 4 predicted proteins | sample LakSupMetagenome_FD_187469 | JGI IMG/M metagenome (GOLD analysis project Ga0209127, IMG submission 187469) | Freshwater microbial communities from Lake Superior, Canada - Sta WM archaea (SPAdes) (version 2) | ecosystem: Environmental > Aquatic > Freshwater > Lake | place: Lake Superior, Canada...
AAATACTCGCCACTTCAACGCTTCCCGCTCTGCTGCCCCTCAACAAAGTTCAGCGCCTCCTCCGTCGGCACACAGTCGATGGTACTGTTCTTGTTGCGGAACAGCACACCGTAGCACTTGTCCGCCACGCGCACAATCTCGGGCCGGAAGGTGGTGCAGATGAACTGCGTGCCGGCTTCTCGGGAGATGGTCTCGAGCAGCGCCGCCACCGCCGTGCGGTACTGCGCGTCCAGGTTGGCGTCTACCTCGTCGAAGATGACCATTGGACTGGCCTCGGCGGCCTGGATGGCGAAGATGAGGCAGAGGGCGCAGAGACCTGGCCAATGGTTAGTACGTGTATATATGTAAATCTCAGTTGAGATGGAGGAAAGGGGCTATGTTTTGTAAGGGGACTCACTCTTTTGACCACCACTGAGCTGCTGGATCTTCTGCTGCTCATCCAGCGTCTTGGAGTTGAACGACACGCTGATGCCGACACCCGTGTAGTTCTCCACGCCACCGCGCGGCTCCTCGTCCGAGTCCTCGGGGTCCTGGCGACGGTCGGCCCTCCGCTGGATCACCAGACGGCCGTGTCCGGCGGGCACGAGCCGCTCGAAGATGTTGGCGAACTCCTTGGACACCTGCTTGAAGGTGCGCTCGATCTGCTCGTCCTTGACCTGGTCCAGATGCGCGACCAGCTCCTCGATCGACTTCTGCGACGTGTCGAGCTCCTTGCGCCGCTTCAGCAGCTGGTCCTGCTGCGTTGTGAAGCTGTTGTACTGCTCAAACGCCTTCTTGTTGACCGTCTTGTACTTTCCGAGCGCCGCGTTGACCTTCCTGAGCCTCTCCGTGATCTGCAAACGTACCATGTTAGCGTTTGTGTTGCGTGTATGCACGATGTAGTCGCATATATGACAACAGGGATACGTACCTTGGCCAGACTCATCCGCTGGTACTTGCTAAACGCCTCTTCGGGCAGGACACCAAGCTCTCGGATATTCTTGGCACACTCTGCAAGCCGAGACGTGTAGAGCGCCTTCTGCGCCACCTTCTTCTCGATCCGTCTCTGCTGCTTCTCGATCCGCAGGGCAAGCTCCTGCTGCTGCTGCTCCAGCTGTGCACTCTCCTTCTGGAGATCAGCGATGTCCTTGGTCAGCCCGTCCACGCGCGCCTCGATAGAGCGCAGGTTCCGCTCCACCTCGTCGGCGGCTTTCTGCGCCTTCTTGAGCTCCTTCTGGGCGTCCTGGTAGCTCCCGCTGCCGCCGACCGTGGTCGTGTTCTCGAAGGCCTGGCTGCTGAGCTGGTCCTCCTGCGGGTGCAGGTTCTGGTTTAGGTCTAGCTCGAGCATGCGTTTCCGGCCCTCGAGCTCGCGGCGCTTCGCGCTGACCTCGTTCCACTTCTTGTGCAGCTGCGTTGCCTGCTTGTCGAACTCCTCGAGCTGACGCTCCTCGTTCGGCGTCAGCGCTTTCTTGAAGTCTGAGGCGAGTTCGGCTTCGTGGGCCGCGAGGGTGTCGCCGAAGTCCTTCATGTTCTTTTCAGCAGTGGCATGGCGGTTCATTACAGATGCCAGGTGGTCCTTCTGCCTCTCGAGTTGGGTTGCCTTGCTTCGCAGCTCCGCCTTCAGTGGCTCGAAACCGTTATCCACCTGGCGCATCTTCGCCTCCAGTTTCTGGAGCTCGCCCATGGCACGGGTGATCTCCTGGTCTTTGATCTCGATCTGCCGTCGGATCTCCTCGGCTTCAGCGACGTGGCCCTCGTACTGGTCGCGCCACTTGTTGACGTTGCGGACTGCTTCCAGGCGTGACCTCTTCGAGTCGATGTAGCCTCCGGTCATGGCGCCCCTCTTGTTCGTGGTGTCACCATCGAGGGTGATGCCGTCAACACCATGGCTACGGGCATATTGTGCGGCGATGGTAAGATTGGGGCAGACGATCGTCCTGCCAAAGACTTGCTGGAAAGCCCTCTCGTACTGGGGGTCGTAGTTGATCTTGCTGATGAGGGGCACAGCATCGTTGGCGCGAGGCAGATTGGTTTGTCTCTGGCGTAGCTTGTCAAGAGGCATGAACGTGATTCGGCCTCCTGCAGATTTCTGTAGTGCGTTGACAAGGAAGGTGGCGGTGTCTGCGTTGTCGACGACATAGTGGAAGAGACTCGTTCCCGCCACCTGTTCGACCGGCACACGATAATGCTCAGGCACATCCATCAGCTCGGCGAGCGTACCGTAGGCTCCAGGAATGCCATGTTCGCGCTTCAACCGGCGGATGGTCGCCAGACCGCGCGATGTCATGCTGTCCATCGCGTGGGACAAGTCTCTCTCAGCCCGATCCCGTTCCTGCCGGCAATTGGATATGACAGAGTCAAGCTTCTCGTCCTCCCGCCTCAGGCGCCTCCTCTCCTCGTTGAGCTGATCTGCGGCCTCTTGAGCCTTGTTCAGCTCCGCGACGACAGAGTCACGTTTTTCGCCGTAGCCCTCGAGCTGGGCGCGAAGATGCACGATTTCTTGCTCCAGTTGCACGATACTTTGCTGCACACTCCTGATCTCCTCCTCCGCATCCAGACGGATCGCTTTCTGCTTGCTGAGAGAGAGGTTCAATTCGTTGATCTCTTTCTTGAGCCAGGCGTCCCGTTCTCCCTTGTTTCTGAACTGGGAGCTGCGGGTTTGTTTCGTGAGGAGACGCGTCCGTCCTGCCTCAGCTGTGTCGAGCTGCTGCTTGACTTTGGCTTCCTCCGCTTTTCGCTTTTCGAACTCAGGGATGATCTTGGCTAACTCTGCCTCTTTGACCTGGATCTGCTGCCGGACTTGCTTCAGCTGAGCCTCCTGCTGACGCTGCTGCTGCTCTCGCGCATGCCTGTTCTCGTCCAGATGCTTAGCTTTGAGTTCCGCCTTGGCCCTGGTCTTGGCTGCGTCACGGCGGTCTTCATCGAGCTGACGTCGCTCGATGCTGAGGATCTCCATCTGTTGTTGCAGTTCCTGAAGCGTCCGCTCCAGCTTCGCGATCGCCTTTTCACCGGCCTGGAAATCCTGCCGATCCTTGTTCGAGGCACCAGTACCGTCAAGTCTCGCTTCCTCAATCTCAGCAAGCTTCTCAGCGTACTCCTCTTGCTGCTGGTGATGATATGCGTACTCGAGGCAGCGCCTCTCCTTGTCCTTGTCCTGGAAACCTCGCAGCTCCTCCTTCTCCTCTTCCAGCTCGCTGAGACGGTCCTTGATGTACTTGAGTAGCTCGTCAATCTTCTCTCGCTTATTATTGGTCTCGTTCATGATCTTGAGGGACTCGGTTCGGCGCTCCTCGTAGACTTTTGTGCCCGCAATCTCCTTCAGGAGGTTGAGCCGGTCGGATTCCTTCATGTTCGTCAGGGCAGTAACGCGGCCCTGGGGAACGATGTAGTACGGGTTCGCCTTGGAGAAACCGGCAGACTCGAGCAGTGATGTGATATCCTGCCTTGTCACAACCTTCCTGTCAAGGGAGTACTCGTCCTTCTTCAAGCCGATCGTCCTGCGGATAGTGACCTCCTCGCCGTGGCCGGGGAATCGAGTGTCGGAATTGTCGAAGATGACCTCGACGTAGGCGGACATGACGGCGGAGCCAGAGCCTTCGTGCAACAGCCCCTGTCGCTCCTCGCGGGTCATCTGGGTGTAGGCATCGCTAAGCACGAACCGGATAGCGGCGAAGAAGTTACTCTTGCCGGATCCATTGCGCCCAACGATAACGTTCGTGCCGGGCGAGAAGGGCTCGATGATGGTCTGGTCCTTGTAGCTGTGCGGGAGTCAGCGCACGTCTACAAGCACATGAGCGGCAGAGGGGGTGGCTCGACCTCTTGAAGCCCTGAATGATGATCTGTTTGATAAACATCTCGCCGACAGCGTTGCTAGGCGGCAGCTGGCAATTATACGAAAGACTACAGTCACAGGCAACACTCTAGGGCGCTGTCCGTATTGTGATATGCCAGTAGTCGACGCGCGTGTTTATGGTATGGCGGCGCAATCACGTCTTGGTAAATGGAGGGGAGTGCCCTGTCAGACGCGTCGCGATGCGATGCGAAGAAAGTGGGCTCCCATGTCTCTTGACCCGCAATCCAGGGCACGTGACTTCTGGACTGGACACTTGGGTTAACTCTACCAAATTTTCTACGGAGATGCACTTGAGCCGAGTTACCAGTGTGGGAAGATTTGTAACTTGAAGTCGTGTCACGCTCCGCGTTCTGATAACTAGAAACATCGTGGCACAAGACAAGGTTGCGAATAGGCATGTCTGGACAGCTCACCGTTTTCACCGCTTTTGTACTGCCAGCCCCAGAGTAATGTCATCCACCTATGTAAATCTAGGATTGTTCGAAGTCGCATTTTGAGACGTGCATTTGCAATTTTCAGCGCTTTCTCACGATAACGACTGAAGGCGGTGAGAAGTATGGGCATGATCAAATGCATCGTCTTCGTTCGGGATATCACGACCTCCTCGATGCGCTCGTTTGTTGGGTGAAAGGAACTGAGGACTGGCCTCGAGTCCGAAGTCACTGAACCGTGTTTTGATGCTGCCAAGACATGGTTAATTGTGGCCCTGGCGGCGATCGACGCTGGAGCTGCAGCAGCCGTCCGTCCAGTGCCGTCACAGCGCATGGACCCATATCATGCCTGCCAGGTTGCTTGTTTGACAACACTGACTTGTATCTGGCTCAACCGTGATATCAGAAGGTGGTCTACCATCAACAAACAGGCAAGATTAGCCCGTAAACCTACCTTTCTCCTGTGCAATGTCCATAGTGGACGAGCTAGATCCAACAAGGCTCGGATGGAATGAGGCATGGGCGTTGGCAACGCTTCCACCTCGGGGACGCTGATCTGCTGGGGGGACACAGCGGACTTGCATGTAGTGCATTTGGCAAGACATCGCGAAGCCAAAGCTTCCGACAGACACGGCAATGCGTCCAGGCACCAAGAGTCCAAGATACCTTACCTATGCCTCTCCACGTCTAATCCACGGACAGGATACGGACATGCTGGACCTTCCGATAAGGGAGAAAGAAGCAGCTGCGGATGACCTGGGGATGCTCGGATGACGCGGACCGCACGTCCTACACTTTTGCTAATATACCTTAAGGTAGCCTTGCAACTCGCCTTCTAGGCAGCTGAGTTAGACGGTGGTTCCAAAAGAACGATGGCGACCACTACCGAAGAACGAAGAGAGCGAAGAAGCCTCGAAAGTTCGGGAGGGAGAGCTGCCGGTTAGGCACCTGCTGGGCACATCCACGTTGACCGGAACAGTCAAGCAAGACTGCAACAATAGCCGCACTTTCTGTCATCTTTAAGTCGGGTGCAACCTTCACCTCCATGATGCAGAGCAGCGTGCCAACGATTCTAACGGAAAGGGAATCGTCGAGGAAGAAAAAAAAAAAGGAAAAATGAGGCAAGCCGCAAGGGAGATGGACGATAAAGCACGGGCATTTTCTGGGGCCACAGGGTGGGTCGAAACCAAGAATGACAGGGGGTGACATTGCAAGAAATGGCGCTAGCAGATTAAGCGAGACGCGGGCGCAGGAGGAAGGAACCGTTGGGAGCTGGTCTCAGGCGTGTATAAAAATACTGCAATATTCGTATAGAAGCCCGGCCTGCCCTCCACCCGAATTTTCGACTGCACTTGTCGCTTGTCCCCCCGTCCACCTCCGGCTTTTCTGCCTCTGCATTCAGGCACAAATCCACACCGAGACCACCCACACCTGCCAGACAGCTGCGCAGCGCCACCGCAGCCAATCATCGCACCTGCGCACAGCATTGCTGGAATTTATCGGCTTGCTCTGTTTGCCGCATCGCCTCAAATTGGTTCACCTTGCACTCTCACCGAAACTCACACCTCGAGTTATCACCGTCTTTCTCCACTATTCTTCACGGAACGGTTCTAGGACAGCTTCGCTTCCTTGCAATTATCCCGTTTGGAAAGCTTGCTGTCGCACTGTATTTCGGGGTGCATACATATCTTAATCGGCGTTGCGTCACCTCAAACGACATTCCGGCTACAAACGTGACTTGCCCTTTACTTTCAGTGTAAGTTCATTGGCTCTTTTTTACTTCGAGGTCCGTAGCCAGCGACAGGGTGTGTTGCCCAACCACGGACAACAATAATTCGAATTTGATGTCGAGTCAAGGATGGGCATTGCACAAGGACCTCATTCCTGATGCCGGTTCACATATCAATGCCCGAGCCTCATAACACGGAGCTACATACCTTATGCATCCATTGTAACGTGATAGTCGCTAACTCTTATACAGGATCATGTCATACGGACAGTGACCCGTTGCATATCAGTATCCTGACATGAAGCAAAGATGGCTTCCAGGCTCGACCGGCTTGTTACCATCCTTGAGACGGGGAGTACCCGGCTCATCAGGGACACTGCTGTCAATCAGCTAGCTGATTGGCAGAAGCTACACCCTGAAGAGCTATTCAACCTCTTGTCTCGAGTCGTTCCATACCTTCGTCACAAGGACTGGGAGACTCGGAACACTGCAGCAAAGGCCATTGGCAGGATAGTCGAGCATGCGCCGCTCTATGATCCCAACGAGGGCGAGCCACCAAAGGAGGAGGCGCCAAAGAGCGAAAATGGCTTCGTGAAGAAGGAAGAGGAGACCAAAGACTTCGCATTTTCACGCGAGGACTTCTATAAGCTCGAGACACTCGAGATACACAACGTGCTAAAGTATGGGAAGGAACTGCTTAGGGGCGGACCCGTCGACTATGCTCTTGCTGCCCTGGATCCCCAAGCGCGCCTAGAACATCAGAAGAAGACTCTGAATGGACGGCTCGGCCTGCTGGGCCGTGTATTTCAAGATGAGGAGATGCCTGTCGTCTCCGAGAACCACAGCCCACAAAGTCCTCCGGAACAGAACGGCAGCAACGGCGCCAATGGTTTCCAGCGACAGGACAGCCTAAACGGCGCAGGCCGGAGCCAGAATCCGGAAGTATCTGGTCTCAGCACCCGGCAGCTCAATGTCCTCAAGCGGAAGCGGAAGCGGGAGGCTCAGAAGGCCGCACAGGGTAAGGCCGGGTTCGGAGACTTGTCGATCCGCCGCACGACCACGGCCGGATCCGACGGCTTCGGTGATGAGATCTCCATGGGTGACGGAGACGTCAAGGGAAATGGGAAGGTCTCGGAATACTTCAACCTGGAACGGCCTAGTGATGTCGACGAAGACAGCAAAGTTGTCTCCGAGTTCAAGGGTCCGCTCCTTCCCATCAAGTCCGAAATAGAGGCGGACGAAGTTGTGGAAGGGATCGAGTGGCCGTTCGAGAGACTGTGCGACTTCCTCAAGATCGACCTTTTCGACCAGATGTGGGAGACACGCCACGGAGCGGCCATGGGCTTGAGAGAGATCGTCAGGGTGCATGGGCTAGGGGCTGGAAGGATGAAGGGCAAGTCCCGCGCGGAGAACGACCAGCTGAACCGCGCATGGCTGGATGATCTCGCTTGTCGTCTGTGCTGCGTGCTTATGCTGGACAGGTTCACCGACTACTCCTCAGACACATCGGTCGCTCCCATCCGCGAATCGATAGGGCAGACACTTGGTGCCGTGCTGAGACATCTCCAGAAAGAGTCGGTGTACTCGGTCTACCGTATTTTGTTTCGGATGGTCATGCAAGACGACCTCCAACTGGACCGACCCATCTGGGCCATATGCCATGGCGGCATGATCGGCCTGCGGTATGTTGTTGCCGTGCGCAAGGATCTGCTTCTTCAAGATGGCAAAATGATCGATGGCGTTGTCAGTGCCGTCATCAAGGGCCTTGGTGATATGGATGACGATGTGCGTTCGGTCAGTGCCGCAACACTCATTCCCATGGCCAAGGAGTTCGTCTCTCTACGTCCGGCCCAACTGGACGAGCTCATTCACATTGTCTGGGAGAGTCTCTCCAACCTTGGCGACGATTTGAGCGCCTCGACCGGGAAGATCATGGATCTTTTGGCCACCTTGTGCAGCTTCCCCGAAGTACTGGAAGCTATGAAGGCTTCGGCTGCGCAAGACGAGGAGCGGTCGTTCACGCTTCTGGTCCCTCGACTATACCCCTTCCTTCGCCACACCATCACCTCGGTCCGCCTGGCGGTCCTGAAGGCTCTCATGACTTTTGTCAATCTCGGAAGCGAAGCATCACGCGGCTGGCTAACCGGAAGGCTCCTGCGCCTGATCTTCCAGAACATCCTCGTCGAGCGCGACCGAGATACCCTCAACATGTCTCTCGAGCTTTGGGCGGCACTCGTCAAGTGCCTGGGAAGCAACCCCGCTGTCCTGGCTGACGAGTTTGCGCCGCACGTGGATGCACTGATGCAGCTCACGTTGCATCCCATCGGAGTGTCGAGAAACCCACTGCCGATGAACGCCACCCTCTTCCTCAAGCCCTCTGGAGGCACTTACTCGATGCCAGGCGGTCCCGCTCCCACGGCTGCTAGGCGATCTTCTCCGATAGAAGGAGCAGAGAGAGCCACGAAACGGAGGAGGAAGTCCACCAAGGTCGACGATGTCCCTACGTCCACGCATTCCCACGACGTGGACGGCCATATGATGCAGGGAGATGTCGACCTTGTGGGCATGGATGTCCTGGTGCGGTCTCGGGTCTCGGCCGCCAAGGCGATGGGGCTCATCATGTCACTCGTCCCAGCAGAGAAGCTGGAGTCATACGATGCCAACATTCTCCCGGGGCTCTCATCAGCATACGCATCCACTCAACTCACGGCAGCTGTCATCATCGAGGAATACGCCAAGAACTGTGCGTCGGCTGATCAATCGGCGAGGTTCACTCAACCCCTCCAGAAGATCATCGACGGTGAGCGTCCGTCACACTACAAAGACCTTGTGACATACCTGCAGAGAGCTCGCTCGCAGTGCCAGCAGCTTGTCAACATGTTCCGCGACCTCGGCAAGGTGTCTCATGGCAAGCTACCGACTCTGGCTGTTCTTGTCCAGGGAGAGCCTGAAGCCGGCCCCAGCGCCTTCTCCCTGGCTAACGCTGAGAAAGTTGTTGGTGAAGACTACGAGAGGCTAAAGAAGGCCATGGCGCCAGGACAACGCCTGATCGCCCTTCCGCAGCTCCAAGAGGCGCGTCAAGTCACAGTTGCCGCCGTCGAGGAAGCCAAGTCCGTCAAGGACGTCAGGGACGCCCGTATCCGAGCGGCGGCCGCCTGCGCTCTAGTGGCGATGACGGTCCTACCCAAGAAGCCCAGCCCTCTCATCAAGGCCATCATGGATTCCGTCAAGGCTGAGGAGAACCAGGAGCTTCAGAGGCGCTCTGCCAGCACCATCGCGCGCCTTGTCCAGTTGTTCACGGACTCGGGCCGCCGCGGCCCTGCCGATAAGGTTGTGGCTAATCTGGTCAAGTTTTCGTGTGTCGAGGTCGCGGAAACCCCCGAGTTCCCGGTCCACGCCCACAAGACCAACGTGATCCTCTCCATGCAGAAGGAAGAGGACCGAGTTGACCATCCAGACGCGGCCAAGTGGGCAAGGGAAGCCAAGGCTGCGCGCATTACCCGGCGCGGCGCTAAGGAAGCGTTGGAGATTCTTTCTCATATCTACGGTGCCGACTTGCTCGAGGTCGTGCCGGGTCTACGCGCGTCCATGGTTGATCCTCTAACCAGGGCCTTCAGCGGAGAGCTTCCTCCAGAAGCCAAGGATCCCGAGAACGACTTCGGACAAGAGATTGTCGATGCTATGTCTATCATTCGCACCATGACTCCTACGTTGCATCCTGCCCTACACCCATTCGTCATGCAACAGGTGCCATTGGTCATCAAGGCGCTTCACTCTGAGCTCTCCGTCTTCCGCTACATGGCGGCCAAGTGCATGGCTACAATCTGCAGCATCATTACCGTTGAGGGCATGACTGCCCTGGTCGAGAAAGTGCTGCCGTCCATCAACAACCCGCTCGACCTCAACTTCCGGCAGGGCGCGATTGAGACGATCTATCATCTCATCGCTGTTATGGGAGATGCTATCCTTCCGTATGTTATCTTCCTTATTGTTCCTGTCCTGGGACGGATGAGCGACTCGGACAACGAGATCCGCTTGATTGCTACCACGTCGTTTGCGACATTGGTCAAGCTTGTGCCCCTCGAAGCCGGCATCCCAGACCCTCCTGGGCTGTCTCAAGAATTGCTCAAAGGCAGAGACCGCGAGCGGACCTTCATCGGCCAGCTACTGGATCCGAAGAAGGTCGAGCCATTCCAGATCCCTGTGGCAATCAAGGCAGAACTTCGCTCGTATCAGCAAGAGGGCGTCAACTGGCTCCACTTCCTCAACAAATACCACCTGCATGGCATTCTCTGTGATGACATGGGTCTCGGCAAGACTCTCCAGACGCTCTGCATCGTTGCTAGCGATCATCATCAGCGAGCCGAAGAGTTCGCGAAGACCGGAGCTCCTGATGTCAGGAGGCTTCCTTCGCTTATCGTGTGCCCGCCTACGCTTTCGGGACATTGGCAGCAAGAGATCAAGACTTACGCGCCGTTCCTGAGCGTCACTGCCTATGTGGGCACGCCGCCGGAGCGGAAGGCCATGAAGGACCAGCTCGACAAGACCGATATCGTGATCACGTCTTACGATGTCTGTCGAAACGACTGCGAGGTCCTCGAAAAGTACAGTTGGAATTACGTCGTCCTCGACGAAGGCCATCTGATCAAGAATCCCAAGGCGAAGATCAGCATTGCTGTCAAGAAACTCGTCAGCAACCATCGCCTTATTCTGACAGGCACACCAATTCAGAATAACGTTCTGGAGCTGTGGTCGCTGTTCGACTTCTTGATGCCCGGCTTCCTCGGTGCCGAAAAGGTCTTCCTCGACCGGTTTGCCAAGCCGATCTCCAACAGCCGGTACAGCAAGGCATCGTCCAAGGAGCAGGAAGCAGGTGCTCTGGCCATTGAGGCGCTGCACAAGCAAGTCCTTCCATTCCTGCTACGTCGCCTGAAGGAAGAGGTGTTAGACGATCTGCCGCCCAAGATCCTGCAGAACTACTACTGCGACCTCAGCGACCTGCAGTTGAAGCTCTTCGAGGACTTCACAAAGCGCGAAGGCAAGAAGATCACCGAAGAAGCCGGCCGCGAGGACAAGGACGCCAAGCAGCACATCTTCCAAGCCTTGCAGTACATGCGCAAGCTCTGCAACTCGCCCGCCCTCGTGTTGAAGCCGGGCCACAGGGCGTACGACGACACGCAGAAATTCCTAGCGAAGCAAGGCACCAGCCTCGAGGATCCAATCCACGCCCCTAAACTCACCGCCCTGCGCGACCTGCTCGTCGACTGCGGCATCGGCGTGGAAGGCCAGGAGTCCAGCGACCCGCTCTACACGCCCATCAAGCCGCACCGCGCCCTCGTCTTCTGCCAGATGAAGGAAATGCTCGACATGGTGCAGAACACGGTCCTCAAGGCCATGCTGCCGTCGGTATCCTACCTCCGGCTCGACGGCTCCGTCGAGGCCAACAAGCGCCAGGACATCGTCAACAAGTTCAACAGCGACCCGTCGTATGACGTGCTCCTCCTAACCACCAGCGTCGGCGGTCTAGGCCTCAACCTGACGGGCGCCGACACGGTCATCTTCGTCGAGCACGACTGGAACCCGCAGAAGGACCTGCAGGCCATGGACCGCGCGCACCGCATCGGCCAGAAGAAGGTGGTCAACGTGTACCGCCTCATCACGCGCGGCACCCTCGAGGAGAAGATCCTGAGCCTCCAGCGCTTCAAGATCGACGTCGCGAGCACCGTCGTCAACCAGCAGAACGCGGGGCTGGCGACCATGGACACGGACCAGATACTGGACCTGTTCAACCTCGGCGACGCGGGGCCCAACCTCATAACCGACAAGCCCAAGGACAAAAACGGCATCGAGGGCAGGGAGGAAGACATGGTCGACCTCGAGACGGGCGACGTCCGGCAGCCGGGCAAGAAGCCGGCGTGGCTGGATGACCTCGGCGAGCTGTGGGACAATAAGCAGTACGAGGAGAGCTTCGACTTGGATGGTTTCTTGAAGACCATGCAGTGAGCTATAACATTATTAGAGGAGAAGGACAGGAGAGAAATGGCGGTTATAGGATAAAGGATACTTGCGCTGCGCTGCCTTTTAGGGTGCCTTGATTGGGGGGGCATCGCAAGGACTGCATAGCAGATTCACCTCATGATTTGGAACGGGCATGGATACCCGGTTTCCGCCGGACATTGCTGGCGCAGGACCGGAATGAAGGAAGTCAGGGATGCAGGGGCGTTCCCAGAGTTGGATGGTTAGCATTTGGTTTTTCGTTGTATTCTGTATAAACTGACTGTAACATACAAAGGTTTCCTGGATGGGGAAGGACGAGCATAGCGTTGACACTCATAACACTGCGCAACTTTACCATGATCTTTGACTGAGCATATAGCTGTGCACGTCAGAGTCCTCGAAATGCGACTTCTTTTGCTCAACGCATCAGAGTCTGCCGTTTGATACTAATTGAATCCCAGCACAAACGCGAATGACAGGCAACCACCGTCATATTAGGACAGGCCCGGCTCGAAGCAAGCATTATATCCCACTAGTAATTTTCCTACACGCATCGGCCATCCGAATAAAACCCCGGCGATGTCCAGGACCCTGCGCCAGCTACCAACTCCCGGAGCCGCCAAACACTGTTACCCAAGACCCATCCATGATACATACAGTCCGGCCCTCCAAAAGCAGATCACAAAAGAAATTACCGCCAGAAGATGACCTGCTAAAGTTACAGCCGCCTATGCAAACAAGACACACAAACCCACCACCTCTCAACGCAAAATATGCAATACACCGAGTTCCACACCCCCTAAACCCGAGTAGTCCTCTTAGCCACCCCCTGCTGGTTCCCCCACCACTTCCCATTCCCGGCACCACCCTTGTAGTGGTGGTGGTGCCCCCTCCCCACAGCCTCAGTAACGCTCACAAACTCCCTCTCTGTCGGCATGAGCTGCGCGTGGTTGTAGTACGGCAGCACCTCGCTCTCCTCCCTCTTCTTCCCATCCGTCTTGGGGGCCAACGTAGCCTTCTTCGCCTCCTTCAGCACCTCCCTCAGCTCCGCGTCGCCACCCGCTATCTGCGCGCGGATGAACCTAATCCTCTCCTCGTCCGACACCCCCTCCGAGTCGAGGAGCTGCTGCATCACCGGCACGCGAGGGGTGTACGGGATGCGGTCTAGTTTTGGTGCGTGCGACGGGTCCGGGACGATGGTCGGGTCGAGGTAGGCGGCCTGCCCGAGGTCGAGGAGGGACGAGATGTCGATGCTCTCCCCCGGCGGTATGGGCACCGGGTTCGAGGGCGTGACGCAGTCCATGTCCACCTCCTTGCGGAGGACGCGGTCGACGTCGACGGCCGAGAAGAAGGCGCACGACTGCGGCAGGTCCGGGATCCCGACCTGCTCGGCGAACATGGCCCGCGTCCAGAGGTTGGCCACCTGCAGGGCCATGGCGGCGCGGTACCTGTCGGGCTCGCGGACGAGGTAGCGGATCTCGTCGTGCACGGTGATGGCGAGCCGGCACGCGATATTGTAGCGGCGGGAGAGGTAGTCCATCGCTACGATGAGGAGGTGAAGGTAGTCAACGCCCGAGGACTGGATGGCCCAGTTAATGCGGGAGGTGAGGTAGGCCCCCTTCGAGATGAAGCGCCCCATCAGGGCTTCCGTTATGCCTGCCCCGAGCACGGGGGTGCGGGGCCGCTCCTGCTCGGCGAATTCTTCGAGCTTGTTAAAGACGAAGGACTCGGTGCCGCCGCGCCAGAAAGGGCGTTTGTAGAGGGCTTTGCGGTTGGTTTTGGTGCCCTTGGTGGTGGTGTAGAGCTTCGAGGCGATCTCGAGCGTCTGCTTCTCGGAGAGGGAGGGGTTGAACTGGCGGAGGAGCTGGGCGGCGAATTTCAGCCCGGCGCCGTAGATGCGCCCGTAGTTGAAGACCTTGGCGTCGTTGCGGGTGATGCCCAAGATGGCGGCCGTGCGGGAGTGCAGGTCTGTGCCCGCGGCCTTGGTGCCTTCGAGGGTCATGAAGCCGATGGCGTTGCCGCCGTGGAGCTTGAAGGTCGAGTCACCCACCACAGACGCGATCCAGAGCTCTTCTGAATCGACGTCGGCGCCGACAAAGACGTAGCCTGGGGGTGCGCGGACCATGGCTTTCAGCTCGGACCCGACACGGTTCTTCTTTGCGTTAGAGGCGGTGAGCCAGGTGTTTTCGACGGCGCGCCGGGTGATGGTGCCCATCGGGATGACCTGGGGGAGGATGAAGCCGGGTGCGGCTTGGTCGCCGTCTTGCTCTTGCGCTTCTGCTGTGGCAGACTTCGCACCGTTCAGCTCGTCTTGATACACGACAAGCTGTGACTTTATCCGGTCCCGTGCGCTAATCCAGTAAGAACACGAGGCGTTCATTTCGAGGGCCTCCTTCGCATAGGAGTATTCTGATGAGAGCGTTCCGCTCTCGAAGTAGGCTAGATAGCCCTTGGCCATAGGATTGGCGACACGGGCACTTGGGCCGTCTTTGTGCGGGAGCTTGTAGTACGCGTGCTCTCTATCCTCCTTGAGAGTCTTATCCGCCGTCTCATCGGCGAAGGTACACCTGATCATCTGCCGCTCCGTGTACTTGGCCATCTGATCCAGGGGCACCCGGAACGTCCAACCATATGTGTCTGACCAGACAAGCGGCTTCCCATCCCAGGAAAGCCGTAGGAGCAGAGGTGCTATCCTTGTCCTCACCGTGATGTTGATCGGAGCATCGTTCTTGGCGAACAGGTCCTTGTACCATTGCGGCATGCCAGGCTTCTTCTGCCTAGCAGCTGGTCGCGGTGGGTCATTCTTCTTCTTCCCCTTGACCATCTTGATCTCCTGACCCGACCAGTCTAGTTGGCTTAGCCAGGGGTCTGTGCTCCATTTCTCCTGATCATCCTTGATCTCCAACGCCTTCTCAGCAAGGAGAATCAACCGCTCTTGCACTGCTTGGTTGAGTTTCTGGTATGTCGCCTCTGCATTGGCAATGTATGCGTCCCAAGTCCTATTGACCGGCAGAATGACTGACGACAGGTGCCTAAGCGCTCCGAAACTGACCGGATGGGGGCACACTTCGAGAAAGTTGGGAAAAACTATCTGGAAAACTCGATGGGTTATGGCGACGTCTGCAGCACAGTAGTCCAGTAGCACGTCCAGCTTCCCAACCACTCCGGCCCTGTCTAACGTCCCAAAGCCCTCGCGCAGCTCTTTATCGAGCGTCACGTTGAGATGGAACTTGGCGACATCCCGTAGCGAGTTAACCGAGCTCCTCTCCACCCACAACTCTTCCTCCTCTTGTATGAATGCGCTGTTCTTGAGCAGTTCTGCGAGCTCGACTGTCGTATTCTCCTTCGATATCTTGTCCCTCAGCTCCCTGTTCTTCTTGTGCTTCATCCACGTCGGCCGTTGCTGCGAGCACATGCCGTTCACAGCCACATGTAGTGACATGGTATCGAGGAACGAATTCTTGGTTTGCTGGAGGTCGTATTCTTCTCGTATCCTAGCGCGGTCGTATCCCACATTATGGCCGACAATGATCCTCTCCTTGCTCGGGTCTCCCAGTGGCACCAACTGCCGCGCGTTGTCCGTCTCGCCCAGCAGCCACGGTGAGAGCCAGGCATACCATGCATCCGGGCTAGCGGCGCAAGCCATCACCGCGAACGGGTGCTCTTTCCACATGACCTCGGTGTCGAAGCACAGCATGTTTGCGTCGGGCGCATCGACGGGCTCGGTGCGCCCGTCCGGGTAGTACTTCGTCCAGCCGCTCTTGCGTACCCATCTCCTCGGCTTCGGCAGCGTGTTTGCGCGCGCAAACCGCTTCGCGTATTCCAGGTAGGGTTCGGAAGCGTCGACGCCCAGTTTGTGGAAGTGTTCGTCCAGAGACTGGCCAACTAGTGGTGGAAGGTCGAATGCGACGGGCGCAGATTTGTCGTCCGACTTTCCGAGGAGTTCATGGCGGCGCAAATGGTCCTCCGATAGCTTTACTAGCTCTTGCGGTGCACGGAATCTTTCGCCGCGCCCAAATAGTTGAGTGTAGATGTGATTGCTGAGTTGTTGTACGCCGATTTCATTGTAGTGAGCGTCAGACGAGACGGCCAGACTGCTTCCATGTCGTTGTACGGTCGAGGTCGCATCCTCCTCGGCGACCCCAGACTGATATCTGGCACTGGCCGGTGATAGCCATGGTGGAGCTAGACGTGGGTTCCGTGCTGCGCGGTGTCTTGCAAGTCGAACGAAGCTTGGGGTCGAGGCGCACGATCGTCTACCGGCGATGCCGTTGACGTGATGGAGCATGGCGCTATAGATGGAAGAGACGCGATGACCGAGGCCAATTCATGGTCGTCAGTTGTGCCTCAAACGACCCAGCTGGCTCTGCATCGATGGATAGAGTCTACCGAGGGGGGTGATCCTGGCGAGGGAGTCTGATTTCTCATGACTGTAAGGGGGCCGTCATGAGACCCCACCATAGCAGCACCCCTAAATTGAATCCTTGTTCATTGATTGGCCGGAAAATGACCCTGGATTTAAACTTTCTCCTACCACAGCGAAGTACGGTAAGGTACATACAGACTGCATATCGAACAGATCGCACGAAGTACAGTACCTTACTGCGAACCGTTTCCGAAACAATGTGGTAGAGGTAGGCACAATGGAGTGTCCTTGACGATCAGGAGGATCCTCTATCTGCATATAGTGGCCACCTGGTATTCCTCTGCGACGTCGGAACTTTGTCGCTGAATCGTTAAGGGTAAGGTACTGACTGGTACAACGCGTTGTCGAAGTGGGAGATACAACCAACCCTACCTAATGCGGAAAGCACCACCGTCTGAATGAGACCTGCAACTGCAGCACGTCAACATCCGCTTCGCGCCTTGCGCCTCCGTCCGGTCGTTACCTTATCCTTTCAACAATCTGCCCCTGAATGACCAAATCCACCAGCTGGCGGTGC
>Ga0209127_100312_pt1 | contig 16921 bp, 13 predicted proteins | sample LakSupMetagenome_FD_187469 | JGI IMG/M metagenome (GOLD analysis project Ga0209127, IMG submission 187469) | Freshwater microbial communities from Lake Superior, Canada - Sta WM archaea (SPAdes) (version 2) | ecosystem: Environmental > Aquatic > Freshwater > Lake | place: Lake Superior, Canada...
CGAGCGGGAGGTCGAGAGGGCGCGGGAGATGGCGGCGTTCACGCTGAGGAGGATCAGGGACGGCGGGCTCAGGGACCACGTGGGCGGCGGGTTCGCGCGGTACTCGGTCACGGCCGACTGGACGGTGCCGCACTTCGAGAAGATGGTGGCGGATAACGCGCTGCTGTTGGGGGTCTACCTGGACGCTTGGCTCGGTGCGAGGAAGAGGGGCAGGGAGAATGGGGAGTTTCTGGACGTCGTGCTCGAGCTGGGGGATTATCTGGCGAGTGGGCCGATACTCACCGAGGCGGGCGGGTTTGCGAGCAGCGAGGCGGCGGATTCTTTCTATCGGAGGGGGGATCGACATGTGCGCGAGGGGGCGTACTATCTCTGGACGAGGAGGGAGTTTGACGCGGTCGTCGGCGCCGACGAGAGCGCTGTTGCGGCCGCGCACTGGAATGTGCTTCAGCACGGCAATGTGCCCCGGGAACTGGATCCGCAGGACGAGTTCATCAACCAGAACGTACTGTACGTGAAGAAGGACGTGGGTGAACTAAGTCGGCAGTTCGGGATTCCGGTCGACGAGGTGGAGAGGGTTATCCGGTCGGCGAAGGAGAAGCTGCTTGCGCATCGGGAGAAGGAGAGGGTGAGGCCAGAGACGGACGGGAAGGTTGTTGCTGCTTACAACGGCATGGTCATATCTGCGTTGGCGAGGACGGGGAGGGCAATACGCGGGGTTGATAGGAATAGGGCAGAGAGGTTCATCGCTGCGGCTACTGGGGCCGCCAAGTTTGTCAAGGAGAAGCTGTGGGACGTGGAGGCCAAAGTGCTGTACCGGTCGTTCCACGAGACGAGGAGTGAGACACGGGCGTTTGCGGATGACTACGCCTTCCTGATCGAAGGCCTACTCGATCTGGCCGAGACGACTGGAGAAGAGGACTTGATCGCCTGGGCGGACGAATTACAACGTGAGTAGTATCCCGTCTCCCCAATTCCATGTCGCCAGTAATCCACGGCACAACTAACACGCCACACAGAAACTCAACTCTCCCTCTTCTACGACCCCCCGGCCTCGTCGCCTCCCACGCCCATGCTCCACCGCTCATCGTCGGGCGGCTTCTACTCGACCGAAGAATCCGCCCCTTTTACCATCCTCCGCCTCAAGGACGGCATGGACACGGCCCAGCCCTCGACCAACGGCGTTTCGGCCAACAACCTGTTCCGCCTCGCCGCGCTGCTCGACGACGCGACCTACGCCGCCAGGGCCAGGGAGACGGTCAACGCCTTCGAGGTCGAGATCCTGCAGTACCCCTGGCTCTTCGTCTCCCTCCTCGCGGCCGTGGTCACAGCCCGGCTCGGCGTGTCGGGCCCCGTGGTTGTCAGGGACGGCGAGGAGGAGCCGCCGTGTCTGCCGCGGGCTGAGGCCAGGGTCGTGCTTAGGGTTCGGCGGGGTGCGGATACGGAGGGGCGGAGATGGTTGTTGGAGCGGAGGGGCGCGGGTGGCGAGGGTTTGCTGGAGCTGCCCGAAGAAGGGGAAGAAGGGGAGGAGCATGCAGGTGGAGCGGAAGGGGGAGTTGTCGATGTGGAGAGGCAGTGTGCTGTGCCGAAGCCCAATGGAAAGCCGTGTACCGCCTCGTTGGCGTGCAAGAGGCATAGTATGAGCTCGAAGCGGGCCGTTGCCGGGCGGTCGGCGCCGTTTGATCAGCTTTTGGCGAAGTTCTTGGAGGAGAAGAAGGAGGCGGAGCAGTAGGCTTGAGAGCGTGTTGTGGTGACATGAGGAGGACGGCTCTCTTGTGTTAGGGCACAACAGCGAGCGTGGTTGGGGAAGTAAGGATGTATACGCTTGGTTTCCTGTATTAGACCTTGGCTATGTTTGTTGGTCATGCTGTACCCAGAATGGAGGGATATGTTTATGTGCGGGAGTCGAAGGGTATGGACGGGCTTGGAGTCCGGATGTTGTCCTTCAACCTAGACAGATACACGGCGGTCTAGCCTAGTTGTTCAATCATCGAGCCATCAAGGTACAAGACGGGTGCCACAAAAGGGACACGCTACTCGCGCTTCCTGGGAAGTGCTATGCTTAGTACCGAGCATGGTACAAGGGGCTCCTGCAAAATGGGAAGCATCAAGCTCATGGTAGACAATCTTCTGCCACTTGGCCGGTATCAACGGGGGTATCTATCTACAAACTTCTCACCACTCCTTTGAATCGCGCGAGCGTCGCAGATACTCTTGTCCCACAGCCCACCTCCAAGGATCAACAAATGGAACAAGGGGTCGCCCCCCAATAGACAGCGACTATCGCGTGGCGGCCGTTTCATACGACTTGCGCGACTCTTACAGTCTAAAACCGTTGCTGTTGGGACGGCTATCTGCCACCCTTCTGCATCAAGCTGTTAAAGAACTCCTGCATCTTCTCCGAATCCATATTCTCCGGATCCATATTAGCATCAATGCCCCCGGACTCAGGCGGAGGGCTCTCTGGCTCAGGGGATGCGCCAAAGGTTTGTCGGTCCTGTGAAAACGTCAGCTTTTCTCGTTCTCGAACTGTCGGACCCGTGGAGCGGGTGTGAGTAAGCACGTACCTTGAGCCGCTGCACCATGTCGTCGGCATCAACCTGTATCCCGCCCATATTGAACTGCACCGGCCCGATATGCTCGTTGACTCTCCCCTCGCCCGCCCTGCCGATGCTGTAGACCCCGCTCTCGTCGTCGGCTGCCTTGCGCGCCCCCTTGCGGCCCTCCTGGGCCGCCGCCTCGCGCTTCTGCTTCAGCGCTTCTAGGTACTGCAGCTGCTCGGCCAGGAAGGCCTGTGTGTCCGTGGTCTCGACCTCTAGCTTGGTCGAGTGGCTGTTTTGGCTGGCTAGCGCCAGGGCGTCCATGGCTGGGTCTTGGACTGAGGACTCGTAGAGGACCACCGTCGAGCCCTCCGGGTCGGACATTTCTCCGTCCGCGTCCCCGTGGCTGTCGCCGTTTGGTGTCGCGCCGTTTCCGATTCCGTTGTTGGTGGTGGGGAGGGGTTGGTCCAGGTCTGTCGACCATCCGTTGCTGACGAGCTCCATGTTGAATCCTTCTCTCAAGACTCGGATCTTGCCCCACGAGTCCCAGTTGGGCGGCACGAGGATCTTGTCTCTGTCGATGACGTTGTGCTTTAGCGGGTTCTTTTTGAGGAGGGAGTGGATTCCGAGACTGGCGTGGACGAGGCTTTGTAACTGTGAGGACATGGTTGGGGTCGTGTATATTAGGGATGCGCCGTCTGTGATCTCGAAACGTCAGTGTCTGGCACCCCAAGTGATGGGGAGAGAGTCCCGTACGCTTCAGTAATACTGTCCGCATAAATTGCAGGACGACATCAAACTCCTCCTCCTTCCACCCTTGCGTCTTTTCCAATACTTCCATCTGCTCGGCCTAGGAATAGATGTTAGCTCGTGCCAAGTGACCCATGAAACAGTGAACATGCTCACATTTTGGCAGACAACGCACAAGGGCAGCCCCAGCGCGTCCTCCCACTCTCCCGGACCAAGCGGCAACGCCACGTCGCCCTCCGAGGTGGCAGCGGCGCCCGACCCATCGAGGTTCGTGCCTCCTTGCCTCCCTCGGTCATGCCAGCTCAGCATGACCTCCTCCATTGCTTCCTTGCACTCGTTACTTAGAGACACCAGGACAGTGCGGAGCAGCAGAATCCACTGCCTTAGTTGGCGCATCCACTTCCACGGTTGCGACCAGTCCAACAGTACAACTATGAGCGTATTCGGTATCGATTGTGGTGTGAGGAGAGGCTGGATGAGCGTACTGAAGGCGGACGAGGGGGTCGTAAGGGTGTGCATGGATATGCGGGCGAGAATGTCCTCTTGGTCGGCATCGAGGACGTCGTAGTAGGTGTAGCCCAGCGCGAAGCTATTCGCAACTGGCGGGAGCTTGGTGTTCCCCCTGTCCACAAGCCTTCGATGGTCCTGGCTGGAGAGTGATTCCAGGAAGTCTCGCTGCGAGTCGACAGTGCCACCTGGGTCGGGATAGTCAGCAAGTCGTTCGCTACTCCAGGGGGGCGCCCCTCGTTCAATCCAAGGAAACCTACCAAGGACCAACAAGTTCTTCTCCAGTAACCGCTTTCCGCTGGCTACCGAGTCGAGCAACGTGCTCCACATGTCCTTCTTTTGTTCAGCTCCATTCTTCGAATCCGAACCGGTTGAGGCGTTGGTATAGGAGGAGAACCGGTTCGCATTAGTGTTAGCCGTCATGGCTACGTCTGGTGCTGCTTCTTGCTGCTATCTCCAAGGCTGTGACATCTGTGACGTATCAGAAAGGCCGTACATGCCCAGTATGCTTTAGTGTCTCAGCAGATTGCGACTCCGGCGCTTGAGGCGAGCTGTGGTTTCCAGAGCAGATGTTGGTAGCTCAGGAGGTCGGAACGCGTCCAAGATCTGAGGATTCGTCGGTTGTAATGTTCGGGACGTCCGTTAGGTAGCTCTCATGCCGCGTGTCGCTACAGCAAGCATCCAGCTCGTAGATAGGAAGGTCGGATAGCGAGAATTACACCCAGATATCTCAGGACAATCGTTCTTGAACAGTCATGGCAACCTGTGATAATGCTCCCAACGCGACAGCACATGGAAATGTTGCCGGTCCGCCAAATTCCAGACGCCAGGAGAGCCCACTTCGGTTTAGCGCGTCCTAAGATTTAGGGGTACCTTAGCCTCTCTTCCCCAAGTAGGCCAAGCGTGAAGTTGCGACTCCCCGCCAGTATCAGACCCTAACCCTATATTGCGGGATGGCGTCAGCCCCGCTAGAGAATAGTTCGACTCCGCGTAAGGCTGGTCAGCAGATGCGATCATCGAATCATCGGAGCGCACTTCCATTTCGACGACCTTCTTCGAACCTAGACTCTAGCTTGGCCGCAGCTCAAATACCACCCACGTCTCCATCCCGTCCCTGCTAGAACTTCACCTTTGCTTCAACACTAGCTATCAATCAAAGCCCAAGCGGTTAGAGCATTACTGAGTCCAGAGCCATGGCATCGACGGCAAAGTACACCCCCGCTCCGCAGCGGGATCCGGACGAGGCAGCAGCCAGCTACTCGCAGCCTCCCCCATCCTACCAAGCCGACACGTCCGCGGCCGTGGACGACGACCAGGCGCGGCTCTTCGGCGGCGTCCCGCGCGGCAGCCAGGATGGACAGGGAGACATACCAGACGACTTCAAGTTCGGCGGCTCCGTGGCCGAGGCGACCATGGACATCCGCAACCAGTTCGTCCGCAAGGTCTACACCATCCTGACGGTGCAGCTCCTGGCGACCGCGGGCGTCAGCGCCCTCAGCTTCTTCAGCGAGGGGTACAAGGCGTGGATCCAGAGCCATCCGAGTCTGGTGTGGATTTCGGTATGTTTCCTCACACAGCCCCCATTACTCGCTACTCATGGACTAACGGCCTCGCAGCTCTTCGGCGCAATGGGCTTCATGCTCCTGACCTACTGGAAGCGGCACTCGTACCCGACCAACCTCCTCTTCCTCTCGGCCTTCACCCTGACCGAGGCCTACACCATCTCCGTCATCGTCTCCTTCTACCAGACCAACATCGTCCTCAACGCCGTCGTCCTGACGGCGGGCATCTTCGTCTTCCTGACCCTCTTCGCCTGCCAGACCAAGTACGACTTCACCTCGTGGATGCCCTACCTCTTCGGCAGCCTCTGGGCCCTGGTGCTTTTCGGCTTCATGTACGTGTTCCTGCCGTACTCGAGCACCGGCGAGCTGATCTACGGCGGGATCAGCGCGCTCATCTTCAGCGGGTACATCCTCGTCGACACCCAGCTCGTGCTGCGCCATCATCACGTCGAGGAGGAGATTGCCGCGGCGATTAGTCTGTATCTGGACATCATCAACCTGTTCCTGGCCATTCTGCGGATTCTCAACAGCCAGCAGAATAACTAATTGCTGGGCTGGGGAAGGGTCTCGATGTTGAGATACAGAGGAGTGGCTCTTCGAGTTTGATTATGCGTTGTATTCCTCTGCTTTGCGGGGTTGCGTCGTCTGAACGGCCAAATGCGTTACTTGTCCTGCAGGATGGGCTTGGTTGTTGTTGCTTTCCTCATCGTATACTCATGCATGCGCCGTCGACTGGGGGAATAATGGAAGGGAATTGCTGGACGATGCCGTGACTGACGTAGAGAAGACATACTTAGCTTAGTTGGCTTAATGACATGAAACAATTACCATATCCGGCTTCTGTGCTACGTGCGCCGGTCGTGCTCATAACGTTCCAGGTCATACGCAAAGATTGTCTCGTTCACCGACGTAGAGAAGCTTGAATTTAGGTGATATCTGCATTAGAAGTCCAGTAAGAAAATAAAATAGGAAACAGGGCTAGTGACATGACAGGCTGGCTTGGAACCGCAGCCGATGACAGCACGGTGCAAAAGTGATACCCCGAGATCCTCCGCACATCTTGATATCCTTAAGCCACCTCAAGAGCGATAAGAATAGCCGATGGTAGGACCGTAACATCTCTGATGAGATGTGGTATTTGCCTCAAAACGTGATTCAACCGGCTTTTGAGTAGAGCGGTAGCTTTCAGCTGCGGGCGGCTTCCGAGTCCAGCACTCTCGCCTGTGTGTCCCAGCTCAGAGCAGCCTGGTCATGGTCCCTCTCCCCCTGGCAGGCATCTGGCTGCAATCCTTTTTCGTCTCGTGTCATGTCTCTTCCGACTTGCAGGCCGCGCGAACAAAAGCCAAAACAGTGGGGGAATATTTCTTCTTCAACGCGAACATTAAACGACCAACGCCTGCACGCAAAGAGCAGTCAAGTTTTTGAAGGCAGGCTTTGTCGAGAGGAATAAACGAGGACGCGGCGGGTATCATGCATAGAAAATGGCACCTAGTTGCCATCCTCGGCAGCGGCGCCGTTGGTCCGCTCCTCGAACTGAGCAGTGTTGCGCGCGTGTTGCTCTGCGTTGGCGGCAGCCTCGCGCTGCATCCGGGCCTCGATCTCGCGCAGCTGTGACTCGCGGGCGAGCAGCTCCTGGCGCTTCTCGTTGATCTCGCGCTGCACCTTGACCTCGATCTCGCGGAGCTTCTCCTCCTCGCGGCGGAGCTGCTCCTCCTTCAGGCGGACCGACTGCGATGCCAGATCTTCGGGGTTCATAGACGAGTCGCTGTCACAGGATTAGCTTCGGTAACATTTTGGAAAAAGACAAGTGACATGGAAAACATACACTCCGGCACCACCTTCCACGCTCTTGCTGAGCTTCTCGGTACGGTAGTTCTCGTACAGGAAATCGTGCGTAATCTCCTTCAGGTCGGCCAAATGGCTGTGTAGCAATGCTGAGCGAATAGCCAGGAAGTCCGAATGACGCGGGTTGTCGATCTCAACGACGCCCCATGGATACTGCCGAGCGCGGACCTTGCGACCACCGATCTCGACAACCTCCTCGGATCCGACAATGGCAAAGGGCATGAGCCCTCTCAGCTCGGCGTTCTCCTCGACCGTGTCCTCGTCATCCTCCTCAATGTCGTAGGGGAAGTTGTAGACGGGGATGCGGTAGTGCTCGATATCCTCCATAACCAGCTTCTTGGACTCGGCAAGCTCAGCCGGTGTGAGAGAGTCTGCGCGACCAATGACGGGGATGACGTTGACACGGGGCGCAAGGCGCTTCATGAGCTCGATGTCAAGCTCGCGGAGGCCATGGCCGGTGGGCGTGATGAAGTAGAGCATGGCATGGACACGGTTGTCCCTGAAACGGGGGTTACGCTTGATACGGGATTCCTCCGCCAGGATATCGTCATATTGCCGCTCGAGGAAGCCAACGATCTCAGAGAAGCTGGAGAAATAGTATGCAAGGTCAGCGAGTGGCCCGGGGTATGGATCACGTAGGTCGCTCACCTAGCCTCGTTGTCTATTTGGTCACCAAAGCCGGGAGTGTCGACGATAGTCAAGGAGATACGCGTGCCCTCCTCGTCCAGCTCAAGCTCTACCGGGAAGTCAGCTGCTGAACGAACTCGGAATCTCGTGCATCTTCTGTGTACACGTACCGACAGTGACTGGCTTGATCTTGACGCCCTCCTCAACATGAGCGCCGTTGGGGTCGTCCGAGTCTTTGTGGCCGAGCACGGGTTTACCGCACAGGGTGTTGACGAAGGTTGTCCGACCTGTAACAAGGCATTGTTAGCAACTGAAGGCGCTTTCTTTGAGTGCTATTGGGTTTGGGCTGTCGTACCAGTGCCCGAGGCTCCGCAGACCATCAAGCAGAACTGAATTCCCTTCTTCACGTTCTTCTTGCGCCGGATCATCTTCTAGAGGCGGTGGACGAGCAGGTTAGCAGTGTCCCCTCGATAATGTCGCGATTGGAAGGCTCCGCGACGACCGATCACGTAAGAGATCCGATGAAATACATTGGCACGATGATCGGACAGACGTGTCGGGAGGTACGAACGTACAGCTGGCGACGACATGATGATAGCTCCTCGTATGGTTTAGATTGCGACAAGCGGAGAAGACGGTGAAGGACAATGCGAGACGTTGCGCTTGGCACACGCGGAGTTCAACCCGGTAGTGAGGATTGTTGCAGCGATAAGGAGGCCGGCGCCGGTGTTGGAAAGGAGAAGTTGAAGTTATTCCCACAGGGAGAGAGCGTTCGAAATGCAATTTCACAAAATGTTCGGGTGGCAGCAAGGAGAAGCAGGGTCGCCCAGTCAGGAGCGATCAGTCGAAAGGAAGGAGCACGGTGCAGCGCTCCCCAGAAGCAATCCCAATTTGGCCAATGGGACGAGCCCACAACATCTGCCACAGATTCAGGGGCCGCTGCTTGATTTCGAAACCAGTCTCGAAAAGGAAAGGGCTCAATCTTTTAGGGATGGGGAAGATGCGCCGGCTCGAGCTGTGATCCATGCGATTTTGCCAGCTGCTTGCCAGCTGCGTACCCCTCGGCCAGGACACCTCTCTGAGCTCCGGTTACAGGTCAGCGGTCATCCACTGCAGCTATGTGTGCACCTTCCTTGCCTGCATAAACATCGAGAATGTGATGAGATGATCTAGACACAGCTTCCAAAAAAACAAAACAACATATTCTCATCCAGGGCCATTTTGTCCTAGGTATTCCGACTTACATGTAGTCACCCATATATGATCAGCCCAGTCATCCTGCCTGAACCCGAAACCGAGCTTCAGCCTGGAGCCACTGTAGTACCGGTGATGCACTCATAAAGCCAAACCCTCATCATACTTCAAACTACTAAGACACACTGCTTACTTAGCTTGTCCGTCATCTGCGCTCACTCGAACTTCATGCCCGTGTGGGATGATGATGCTCTCATAGCCACAGTTTGGCGGACCTCAAAGCTTCCGGTCCGTGCCGTCTATCGAGTCGCTTCAATTCCACGGATTTACCCCGACATCACTCCTCGCCACGACCACTGCTGAAACCCTGATCCGTTGTTGCGCGTCGCCTGCAAGGCCCCATCGTTCACAATGAACACAAGACCGCCTATCGAAAACCCAAGCACGACAGTGGTCCTCTCAGTGGCGTTCAACGATGACTGCAGCTGCTTCTCCGTCGGGCTCAACACGGGCTTCTGCATATTCCACACCCAGGCATGTTCACTCAAGACGACCCGCGACTTCAACGCCGGCGTCGGGCTGGTGCAGATGATGGGGAAGGCCAACTACCTCGCCCTGGTCGGCGGCGGCAGACAGCCTAAGTTCGCCCAGAACAAGGTCATCCTCTGGGACGACAGCAAGGGCAAGGTGGCGCTCGAGATCACGACGCTGACGGCCGTGCGCGGCGTGCAGCTGGCACGGAATCGCATCGTGGTGGTGCTGCAGAACAGTGTGCGGGTGTACTCGTTCTCCAAGCCGCCAGATCTGATATCGGCGTACGAGACGGCGGATAACCTCTTGGGGCTGTGCAGCATGTCGGACAAGATGATTGCTTTCCCCGGGCGGACGTCGGGTCAGGTGCAGTTGGTCGAGATCGCCACTGGGAACGTGAGCATCATCCCGGCTCACTCTTCGGCGCTGAGGGCGCTGAGGCTCAGTCCGGATGGCGACCTGCTGGCTACGGCTAGCGATACGGTAAGCAGACATGCCCACACTTGGCGCTGCGATTTCTCTTGACTGACACCTTCAGGGGACCCTAATTCGGGTCTGGTCGACGAGCAACTGCGCCCGCATAGCAGAACTACGCCGCGGGATTGACAACGCCGCCATCTTCTCGCTCGGCTTCAGCCCCTCGGGCACGCTGCTAGCCTGCACGTCGGACAAGGCAACACTGCACATCTTTGACGTACCGCACCCAAAGAAGCCAGCCAGACAGCCGCCGCCGCCGCCTTCAAGCCTACGTAATTCGCAGTTTGGTCCGCCGTCAGGCGGTTCACCTCCGGTCGACGACGGAAAGGGCAAATGGGGCATTTTGGGCAAGATACCGCTGATGCCGAGGGTGTTCTCCGACGTCTACTCCTTCGCGTCGGCGCCCTTCGAGGCGGGCGACGAGCCGCTTGTCGGTGACCGACCGATGGCGGATGTGGCTACCCTTGGGACTTTCAGGCCGCCCAAGGGCGTAGTAGGATGGATCAGCGAGGACAGCGTCGTCGTGGTGGGTGCTGGCAAAGATGCGAGATGGGAGAAATTCATCATCACGGAGAATGAAGAGGGCAGACGCTTCTGTGTTAGGGAGGGATGGAAGCGATACCTTGGTGGTTCCTAAGGGACTCGCCCATTTTTGCATCTGGATTTACTCTGGCGTTTTGGTTCGGGTACGGGGTGTTGACATGGTCTAGATACACGAAAAACCACAAGCAGTGGGCAGCGCGTAACGAGGAAATGATAACGATGAAGATAGCGCATTTGTTGGTAGCAGGTACCTGAGCATTGTTCTCGCTTCTCTATGGGTATCACGTTGCTTGTCGAGGCGATCTACTCCTGTCCCTTGTATGTCTTGACTGGCGATCTTCCGAGTCCCTGTGACGCCGCTCCTCGCGCGATGATTGCTCGCGCTCTTTCCTCTTGCCATCTGCCCGTTCCTCACGCCTCCTCTCACGACTCCTGTCCCGCTCACGCTCATCTCTGTGTCGACTCGTGTCTCTTTCTCGATGACGTCGACTCTCCCTATCCTTCGAGTCTCGCCGATGCCGATGCCGATTCCGATGCCGACGGTCTCGGTCCTCATCCTCGTCGTCATTGCGTTTCCGGTCAACAGGCGTGTCATCTCTCTTCGACATCTCTCTCCCTTCGTCATCGCTTCCCCTGTCCCTCCTCGACCGGTGCGACCGGTGATGTCTCTCCTTCTCCCTCCTACTGTCCTTCTCCGCCCTCCTCCTCTCCCTCCTCAACGCCTCCTCAACCTCCTTCTTTTTCTCCTCCACCAAGAATCCCTTCATCGGGTCATCATCGTCATGGTCCGCAATCAACTTCTGCAGCTCCACCTCCTCTTTCAACATCTTCCTCGGCCTCATCTCCTCGTCCTCCTCCTCACTATCACTCTCACCTCCCTCCTTATCCCTCCCCTCCCTCCTCATAATATCCTCCCACCCGACCTTCCCCTCGTCGGGATCGTCGTCATCCCGCGCCTTGTACCTCGCGTGGTCGACCCTGATCAACCTCCCTCCGATCTCCGCTCCCCCGAGGTTGTCGACCGCCAGATCCGTGCTGCGCTGGTCCTCGTACTTGAGCCACCCGAACCCCTTCGACTTGCCCGCCTCCTTGTCGCGCACGAGCTTGAGGAAGACGGGCTCGCCGAACTGCGAGAAGATGGTTATCACGTCGCCTTCCGACAGGTCGTAGGGGAGGCCGCCGAAGTAGATGTAGGCCGTGTCGCGGTAGTCGACGTGCCAGGAGGCGTTGGGGGAGCTGGAAGAAGGGTTAGCGCAGTCTGAGACTTGGGGCGGGGGATAGGAAGGAAGGAAGGGGGATACAACTTACATTCCGGCTTCTATCTCACGCTTGTTGAGCGCTTGTATGGCGCGTATTTGGTTCATCGTTGAGGTCCTCCTGGTGGGTGCGATGGTGGCTTGGTTGGGAAAATTTGGGATAAGGCTGAGTTATGATGTCGGGGACTGGCCGCAAGGCTGAGGATTAGAGGTGGATTCTTGCTCGAAGCCTGGAAGGACGGTGTGGGGTCACCTTCAACCGCCGCCGCGGCAGGTCGATGTGTCAAGGTTTTTGCTCTGACAAGCAAACATTAAATGATCATCAAGCATTTTTCGTGTTATGGTGATTGGGAGACACCGATTATCTGATAGAGATCCGGGTGTTATCAGATAAGGGTGGAAGGTCTCTCATAATTGCCATGCGATTTCACGTTCGGATGAGTTGGGCGTCCTACGAGCGAGTCCCGTCCCCTCAGGTACATGGTCTAAGGTAGGACAGCCCGTGCAAGTAACAGACGTCGCTATTGGCACACGACCATTTGGCGTCATTGCAAAATGCTGCATTGTGGTGGTGTGATAGTTCAAGTTGCTCCCATCTCTCTTGCGCATTACTCGATATAGCATGAAGACAACGAGTCTGACTTACTGGGAAGCACCGTCCACAGCCTCACAGCCATGGAATTTCAGGGCAATCGAAAATGATCAAGCTTCAATACACATTAATTCCATCTTGCTTAATAAAAGCTTCTGACGAAAGATGACTGCATCATGAAGACGGCAGTCGTCGTTGGCGCGAGGGGCTTCCCGTGCGCCCCCTATATTTTGGTGTTACCCCGCCTGCCAGCAGGGTGCTTGGCGATCACTTCCCGCCAATTGGCGAGCTTCATGTACCACACCGCCCTGACCGCCGACCGCTAGGGGGGATGGGAGCACCACTTGATAGCTGTTGGGTTCCACTTAGAATTCGACGTTTGCACGACCGAAAAACACCAACTGTAAATGAGCCTTTACTCTGCGGGTGCCGTCGCTCTTTAACCTCGTCGCGGCCTGTGTTTGTGCTTTCTCTGCGTCGCTTGTGATACAAGCGGTCGCTCGCTCATTAGTGTCGCATGTCGGATGCCCCTATCGCACCGACTTGGCCGCCTATCTTAGCCTTCCTCGTGTATCTGATACGGCGCCTTCCGCATACCTTGCATTGCTTTGCATACCAGCCTCCCGCGCATCTCGAACGCCTCCTGCGAGACCGATTGGCCTCTCCACCGCTCTTTAGAACACCATGAGCGACACATCAGGCGATGGGCCCGGCGACAGAACAACGACCCCTCCGGTCGTGGTCGAGAGTGCCCCGGAACCAGCGCCGGAACCCGCAATGACAGTCGCAACGAAACCAGCAATGACACCGGCCGCGGCCAGGGTGCCTTTGAGCCGGCAGAACTCACAGAAGCCCCTCTGCATGAATGGACCTCTGTACAAGCAGAGCGAAAACAAAGTCGTCATAGCGCGGCGCCTGAAGAGGAGAAAAGCCGGGCCTTTGAAGCAATTGGCATGTTGGCTTGTCGATAACCAGATCGGTATGTAACGGCCCGGCCGTTGGACAGAACGTATTGCTAAGTCTCCCTTCCTGTAGCATTGTCTTTCAACCTCATAGCTCTGCTCCTCCTGGCCCATGCCTCCATGCCCAAAGCCCGGCCTCACACGTCCAACTACTTCAACCTGGCCTACTACAACCCTGACTCGGGCCGCTACGGCCTCGGCAAGGATGACGGCTACTTCATCTTCTTCTGCATCATCCTCTTCACCGGCCTGCGCGCCGCGACGATGGAGTACCTGCTTGGCCCTTTCGCCAAGGCGCAGGGCATCTCCAAGAGGAAGGACATCACCAGGTTCAGCGAACAGGGCTGGCTCCTGATCTACTACAGCGTCTTCTGGACGCTGGGGCTGTACCTCTACTACACGTCCGACTACTGGCTCAACCTCCGGAACCTCTGGACCGACTGGCCCGACCGCGAGCTGAGCGGGCTGATGAAGGGCTACATGCTGGGGCAGCTCGCCTTCTGGCTGCAGCAGATCATCGTCATCAACATCGAGGAGCGCCGCAAGGACCACTGGCAGATGTTCGCCCACCACATCGTCACCATCGCCCTCATCCACACCTCGTACCGCTACCACTTTACCAAGGTCGGCAACCTGATCCTCGTCCTGATGGACGTGGTCGATCTATTCCTCCCAGTAAGATCCGCACTCCCCCAACTTTCCATACTAGCAACTCCCCCGTCCCACTAACAACATCTCAGGTAGCCAAATGCCTGAAATACCTCGGCTTCAAAGCCCTTTGCGACATCGCCTTCGGCGTCTTCATGGTATCGTGGTTCGTCGCCCGCCACGTCCTCTACGTGGCCGTCTGCTACTCCGTCTGGGCGCACTCGCACGCGCTGGTGCCGTACTCGTGCTTCAGCGGGCCCAACTCCTCCCTCGCGGGGCCCTTCGACCCGCCGCAGTCCAGGGGGCTCCTCTACATGCTCGACCCGCTCCTCAGCTCGACGGGCTTGGTCTGCTACAACAACACGGTGAAATGGTGCTTCCTATCCGCGCTGCTGTTCCTGCAGGGCATCACGCTCTTCTGGTTCGGCATGATCATCAGGGTCGCGATCGGGGTGATTAGCGGGAAGGGTGCCGAGGATACGAGGAGTGGTGATGAGATGGAAGAGGGGGAGAGCGAGGGGGGGCTGGAGTGGGAGGAGGAGGAGGAGGAGGATGAGGAAGAGGGAGAGGCGCCGCCGCTCGAGGAGGAGGTGGGTGTGGAGGGGATTGATCTCAAGGGGTGGGAGAGGAGGACGGGGGTGAAGAGGCAGGCTGTCGCCACGGCGGTCAGTTTGCCCGGCCATAGCGATCGGAAGGAGTTGCTCGGCAGGATCGGGTGTGAGAAGCAGGTTGATTGAGGGGCACTTTTTTTTTTCTTCAGATTCGGACTAGATAGCGTATACCAGCGGCTTTTAAAGGTCCTTGGGGGCATGTGCTGGGGGAGAATGCGGCTCGTCTTAGGTAGCCGGAATTTTTAACACATTAAGGGGGGATCGTGTGTGTTGTCTGCCTTGGTTGTCGCACAACCGAGTAAGCCTCTTTAACCTGGAAGCAAGACACTTGTCTAGAGTGCTTGTGAATGTCTCACCTATGCTGACCTGGGCTCTATCTACACTAGTAAAAGACGGATCCACGTCACCATTGCTTAGCGTTGCAAAAGGGTCCCAACAGGGATAGCTTCCACGGTATCTGGCGGTGTGCTTCACACACATAGATGGACCCAATTACTCGGCTCCACGACACGAGTCAGTAGACATCTGTCTTCAAGGCAACGTGCCAGAGTGGTTAATGGGTATGACTCGAAATCATATGGCTTCGGCCGCATAGGTTCAAATCCTGTCGTTGTCGACTCGCAATTTCTCTTTTGCGGTTGTCATTCAATGCAAGTCGCTTTTGATGCGAATCTTTGCGCCCTACGGTCCTTCTTTTATGGTTGGAGCATCACATTGCCGTGCAAGGTTTGCCGCAGGCATACCCGAGCAGGAGACTAGGATATCATGTCTGCCTATTTCTATGTACCAAAGCTCAGGTATCATAATGCTCGACATTTTCGTCTGTATACTACTATGTCTAGTAGTCTATTTGTCGGCTGTCAGAAACCCCATCTGGGAGGCCCCGGAGCCGGACTAGTGTTCGGAGCAGCAAATTTCGTGCCGGCAGCTGCCGCGCCGCGCGGAGCTCGGAACGGCATCCATGTATATATGTGGGTACCTCTGGGGGATCAGCTCTTGAGCTTCTCATTGGTCGGAAGACGGTTGAGACAAACAGCGGCAGTCCTGGGCCGATCCGCCCTTCCCGTCCCTTTGTGTGTCGCATCCCCGAGGTGGTCTCTGGCCGTGACGCCCGTTGGAAGAAGAGTCGGACTGAAAACCTAAGGGAGCAAACGGTTGCAATATTGCGAGATGATACGGGGTTATCAGATCGCATTGCGTCTACGTCACGGGCACAGGCAAAAGGATGTCGAGTAAAGCTGATACACGTGTATCTTGGTAAAGGTAAGGAACGTATTGGTGCTGACCACAAGGGTGGTCCGTATTGTGCCCTGTTTGTTTGACCCGTCCTATCGGGTCGGCTGGGTTCCTGGGCGGCTCGTTGATTGGCGTTGGCCGGCAGATGTTTCGTCACTTTTCATGTACTGCCAGCGCAGCAGCCATCCATCTGGACAAAATAAGGTCCATCATTCCCAGCCTCCTGATTTTTGTGCCTTTCCGACTGCTGATGTTAAGACACCGTGAAGGACCAACAGTTCTGTATGAGAAACCCGAAACCCGGCAGTAATCTGATCGCCCAGTCTAGTTCCGGTTTCCGTCATACGATGTGCCATAGTACACATTGGTACACATGTGGCAGCCGGCGATGTCTTGCAGGGCGCTACCATAAGCTCGTCGTTTGCTTGACTCGAGGATGTTGCGACTGCCTCTGATGTCCTCCGTATGTCTGACAGCAGCTCATGTCTGCCGTTCTTAATCTATCATCCGGCGCTTCATCCGCAGGAGCGTAAGGCACACAGCAGTTGAGGCGTTTGTATAAGTCGTGTACCCCTGCTAGCCGGCAACAGCAAAACCGCTTTGTGCTCTTGTCAGCTCAGTGACATGGAGGGAGGGCAGGGGGGCTTGGGCTGTAACTTCGGGCGTCGTCCCAAACTCCCAATCTTCAGCTCATCAAAGCAAACGGGTTTGCTTCCCAATGTAATCGCCATTGCCAACAGAAAGACGACCGGGTGTGACAACATCAACTGCTGAGGAATCCGGGGAACCTGAACTACCTTACGTACCTACATGCATCACTAGACCGAACTTGAACTTGTTGGATCGCGACTCGACTTGGAGCGCTGTGGGTCGTGCCTGGCTTTCTCTTTCCTCGCTCAGCATCATCCCTTGAGCTTCCCTCTTCTGTGCTCTTCCACGAGTCTGGCAACTTGAACGCGGACTTGACACGCCTAAACTCGGATCCATACCCGTATTCTCGCATTGGAAGAGCAGACAATGACGAGGAACTCGACTTCTGCCGC
>Ga0209127_100313_pt1 | contig 16921 bp, 8 predicted proteins | sample LakSupMetagenome_FD_187469 | JGI IMG/M metagenome (GOLD analysis project Ga0209127, IMG submission 187469) | Freshwater microbial communities from Lake Superior, Canada - Sta WM archaea (SPAdes) (version 2) | ecosystem: Environmental > Aquatic > Freshwater > Lake | place: Lake Superior, Canada...
GCAAACGAAACCAAGTCCACCCACCGACAGACGACGGGGATGTTGAAAAGTTAAACGGCGACGCCTGTCAGGGGAACCTCGACGATTAGTGTAGATGCTCAGGATTATCGGTTATTATCGATAGAACCGGAGCAAATCGCACGAATGGCAAAGCGTAAGCGTCGCTCGAGCTTAACAGACGTGATATAGGGACAAGTTCTTGGGCGGGCTGTCAAGTAACCGGGTTTGCGCGCAGGATCAAGAGTCTATTCACAGTACGGCAAATGTGTGTGCGACAGCGTACGTATATCTCCAGAAGATCGACAGCGGTGGACTGCCGGACAGCGTGAGGAGGCAGTTGCAACGATGAGATGATGCGGGTAGCCGGCTTGTCATGAAAGGCGACGGGCGACACGAGCGCATGGGCGAGTGGCAGACGGGATGGTGTGGTGGCTGTTGATTGCGAGAAAGAGGGTGGTCGAAGACTTGTGGCAGAGACGCTCTCCGTCAGCCAGAAGTTCGTACTGTTTGGCTCGTGTTGATGTTTGTAAGGCGGTGCCGGTGCCGCTGCGTCAATGTGTCGATGTCTCGGGTTATGGAATGCGCCAGGTGACGACGAGCAAGCCAAGGATAGAACTGGATCTTGGTCCAGGCTGACCTAAAACAAAAACGACGGAACGAGGCCAAGGTGCACCCGGACACAGTGCACAAACGGCCGGCTGGTTTGTCGATGGGTCAACGCATTGGCTAGGACGCAGATATGCAGTGCATCCATTCTTTGCAAGATTGTGAAGAAAGAGACTGCAGGAAGCTCAAGGGGAAAGGGAGCGGAAAGGATACGATTGTGAGGCAGCAAAAGTGTGCTGAGCAGGGGTCAGCAGCGGTATTTGGTCACATCGCTGGCCTAACGGGTGGCCGCCGGCCACTAGCGAGGTGGGGGAGTGGATCAGCCCAGTGCATTGGATCCAGGAACGCCCGCCCAATGCCACACCACCACTCCGAAGCTGCTGATTGAGATTAGACCAAAGGTACGGGGCAGCTGCAGATCATGTCCCGATTGTTAGTGCATCGCTGCCAACCGCGTCTTAAGTGTGTACCATTCTTGCTGCCCGACAAGCATGGTTGGGCAACGTGTCTATCTCTGGGACTGCCTGATCGTTTGATCCAGCGATTCAACTTAGTCCCACGGACTGCTACGTTTCGGGAAACTGGTCCCATGTAAGAGCTTCCACACCACCAAACGCGAACGCCCGGGCCGTCGCGTTCAGGTTTAATGACTTTCTATTGTCTTTCGAGACACTACGAGATAGCGTACCCCTTCTTTTCCTAATCGAGCTTTGCTACCGCGGTGCACATGTGAGCAAGACCCACACGAGCTTTGTGCACGTCTGAAAGTGGACAAATCAACGCAGAGCACTCAAACCGTCACATCACAACAATTCGATCCCCATGTCAATCCCAACGTCGCGGGCAAGGCTTCTTGAGAATGTTTGGACCCAGACATCCCGGAGAATAGGGGCAGCTCGGACCTTTGATTGACCGCGACGGTTCCATTACCTGCCGATCCGGAGATGAAGAGCGGACTGCATTCGAGGGTGTCGACTATCTTCAATCTCAAACCGCTGGCTCGGACGACACAAACACTGACGTTGGGTATGAGATGACTTCCGCCGTGTCCAGCGCCTACAACTCCAGCCGCGAGACCAACAATTCCAGCAACTGCCGCACAGCAGGTGGTACCGCCCGCAAACAAGGCTAGAGTCACTGCGCCCTGCCGGCAGTGCACAGGTGCAGTATGCCAGATCCATCAGCTCCGCCCTGTGATTCCGGCGAGGTGTTGCAGACCAATTTTGTCTCGTGGTGAGAACTGCGGAGCGAATGTCATCTCAGAAGACCGTGTTGCACACGTCTGCGGGCAGTGAGATGTGCAACAAACTCTCGCCGGCCGTCAATTCAGCATTCGTAGTCGCGCATCTGACGTCTGAGGTCGTGAGTCTTTCTTCGTTGGCAAACGGCGAAGATTCAGACTACAATATTCTCTCTATCCTACAAGCTTTTCCGGGAGCAGAAGTCGCCGCTCCTTAGACCAGTACCAGGTCATCGTACTTCTGACCCTTGTCGGCAATAACTGGGTTCATCTTCTCCCGGTAGATCTTCGCCGTCAGCGCCATCAGATTCTCCTGCAGTTCCTCGCTGAGCGCCAGCTCGCTGCCCGGCTCCGGAATCGCTGGAGGACACACCCATTCCCCGGACTCCGTCGTCGTCGTCGCCGCGTACACAGTTGGCACGGCTCCCTGCCATTGGTCTTTCTTAATGGGATCCATGACGTGGGACATGAGATATCCGGCGCGGGGATACCTGGTTTTCGGCGTCAGTAACAATCCCAACCTCGAAAGAGATCGAGTCGACTTACGGTTCGAACACGTCGCTCACGCTCTGCTTGGTGCTCACGAATCCCGGATGCGTGGCATTCATCAGCACATTCGGATGCGCGTTCTTGCGAGCAAAGTAGCGCGTGTACAGGATGCTCGCCAGCTTGCTCCGCCCGTACTGGCCATTGGGGCCGACGTCCTCGTTGATCTCGGCCAGGCTCTCAAACTTGGTACCGCTGGGTGCGTTCTGGTGCGCGTTGCTCGACTGGTGCGTGACTCGCACGACATCCCCGCCATCGGCCGTCTTCTTCAGCAGCGGCAGCAGCCCGCTCGTCAGCACCATGTGGCCCATGTGGTTGAGCGCCATGTGCCGGTCCACCCCGTAGTCGGTCATTTGGGCCGTCATGACGCCCCTCCCGGCGTTGTTGACGAGGATGTCGAGCCGCTCCGCGTCGGCCCGGATCTCCTCGGCTGTCTTGTGCACCCTGGTCCAGTCGGTCAGGTCGCACTGCTTCCACACGATGCGGGAGGCGACCTCGTCGCCCAGGTCGGAGGCGATCTCCTTCTTGGCGGCGGCTATGACTTCGGGGGACACAGAGATTATGTACAGCTTTGAGATGTTGTGCTTCAGGAAGGTGTGGGCCACGGCGAACCCGATGCCGCGGCTGCCGCCCGTTATGACGCCGACTTTACCTGAGAGGTCGGGGCACTGGGAGAGCTCGAACTGGCGGGTGCCCAGCTTTGAGGCCGGGCCGCCGAAGTTCTCGGCGAGTGTGTTCTGTGCTGTGTTAGCCTTTGCTGCACGGCAGGCAAAGGACCGGCCTCCAAACGTACTTTGACGGCGTCCATTGCGCTGGCTGGAAACGGCCTAGGGCTAGTCGTGCAGATGCTTCTTTTGGGCGCCAACAAACGTACAGCCTGCCGCGTTGAAGAGGTGCGCAGAAGTCTGGTGGCAGAGGCAATCAAGTGATTGCTCGTGGGAGCTACTCTGAACACGGCGGACATTGTGCTTCAAGCTGCAAGAAAATGCAGTTTACTGATATCTACTTGCCACTACATTATCTCAATTAACGGACTCAAAAGAGGCAGACAAGTGGCAGTTATGTGTGGCTGATTGTCATGAATCATCAGTCGCGGTATGATGCTCTCGATGACCCGATCGGTGGATTTTTGAGTTTTGAGACAAGATCGAAAGCTCACCTTGGTCACCGAACGGAGCACAAGGTGAACCGGGTCGCACCACGTCATCGAATACATCGGGCGACCCAATCCTGGATATTCATTCTTCCCTCGCGCATTTCTAGATATTAAATTACAAAGGTGGTCCATTTTTTTCTATACGAGGAGAGATCAATTTAAACGGGCAACTTGCACATCCAGCATCATCAAGTCCTCTCTCTCGGCCAACATCGACGACGTATACAATCTATCGACCCAACAACAGGGCGATGTTCTGTTGAGCCCATCTCCAGCTCACGCAACAAGTTTATCCCTCGCATATACATACCGCGCAAAGGTAAAGATCACAGCACCAGCCAACATGACAGTACCGCTGAAGACAATACCCTGCGTATAATCCCCGTAATCACTGATCAGCGCGCCCGCGACCGGCGTGCCCGCCAGCCCAGCGAACCCGATGACGACCGTCGCCTGCCCGACATAGGCCCCGATCTGGCTCGGGTGCGGCGCGCTGTGCGCCATGGTCGACATCATGAGCGCGATGATGGTGCCGCTCGTCGCGCCGAACAGGACCGCCAGCGCGATCAGGCCGGCCGAGGTGGTGACCCGCAGCCAGCAGAAGAGCAGGACCGCCGACGCGTAGCACGAGAGCGCGACGACGTTGAACTGGCCCAGGTGCTGCGCGAAGGTGCCGCCCAGCACGCGGCCCGCGAAGGAGCCGGCGTTGAGGATGGCGAAGAGGTAGGACGCCAGGAGGGGCGACATGCCGTTGTCGCGGGCGTAGGCGGCGATGTAGAAGTAGGGCGTCCAGAACCCCAGGACGACCATGAAGAGGCCGGCCACCTGGAGGTTGAACGCCTTGTTCTTGAACGCTGCGAGGACGATGGGGTTGCCCTTTCTCCGCGATGAGGTGGGCCTGATGGTGACGGCCGCGATTAGCAGCAGGAAGAGGCTGATGAACCCGCATATCCGTTGGGCCCAGGCGAAGCCGACGCGGGGGTCCTGGATCAGTTTGGTGAGGACGATGGGGTAGATGGTTCCGCCGATGGGGGATCCGGTCGAGGCGTAAGCCATGGCCATGGGCCGCTTCTTGAAAAAATAGTGCCCGACGACGGAGAAGGCGGGCGCGAAGATGAGGCCGCAGGATAGGCCGAGGAGCACACCCTGGCAGAGGATGAACTGGTAGTACTGGGTGCACAGGCTGACGAGCATCATGGCGACCACGAGGAGGACGGACATGGGCCAGATGACGACCAGGGCGCCGTAGCGGTCGGTGAGGGGCCCGCTGATGATGGTCGACGAGAACTGGGCGAAGGTCTGGATGGAGCCTATCCAGGCTATGGCCGAGGGGGAGTAGGACGAGAGGTAGGTTTGGAGGTAGTGCGTCTCGTATACGCTGGACGAGGTGGGGAGATCAGTTGTGGTCTTGCCGTTTGAGGAGGGGACGAGGGCTTACCCGAAAGAGTTGACGATGCCGAAGGAGGCGAAACTTGTGCACCAGCAGCCTAGGACCACGAGCCATGCTTTGGTCCCGCCCTCAGAGAATTGCGGCTGCGCAGGCTCGGCGGCGGGCTTTTCGAGACCTCCCGGCGGCGTTTGTGGTGCGTCACTCGCAGATTGGGACTCTACGTCTAGATCAGAGGCCGTAGCTTGACCGGGCTGCTGATGGGTGGCTGTTGAGGCTGAGGACATTGTGCCTGAACGAGAGGAGACAGTTGGCTGAGCCTTGGGGGGGAATCCTGGGATCGTCCATGTCGAATCACGCTGCTGCAGACGATGATTTATACGCCACCGATCACGGTTACAATCCAGACACACTTTGATTACAGTCCCTCATGTCCGACAGCCGTTCGCCAAACTTTGCAGTCGGCGCTGATGATGCACCTGGCAGTGTGAGTCGGAGCTATCGTGATGAAGTCCAAAACTGGCACCCGGTGTCCCAGCCAATAGCAAGGCTATAATGGGCTGTAATTGCAGGCAAGCTACCCTGGATACTAGCTTAGTGTCATTTCTGGGCGCACTCCCGTTCGGAGATTTTCGCAGGAGAAACCTATTAGCTGCCGGAGAAATTGCCATATGTCCGAACATGCCTCGCAGCGAGGAAAGTAGGTATATCTCGGCGTCGTTGCGGGTGTTTGAGCTTGCTTCGCGCTGATCTCATTTAATGTCCCTCGCATATCTGCCGCGCTTGAAGGTTCAACATGTCCGAAAACGAGAGGCAGATGGCCGGCACCTCTGTATCTGCTGTCGGCTCCGACGACAAGAGTAAGCGGAGACACCACCGGAGACCACGTCCCAAACTCAGTTGTACCGAGTGTAGGAACAAAAAGCTGTCTTGCGACCGCCAACTACCCTGCCAGAGATGCGTCAGGGTCGGGAAGCCGGAGCTCTGCTCGTTTGCCGGCGGGCTCAGGCCAACACTTACACCAGAGCCAGGGAAGCTGAACGTAGAGCTACCGGCGGCGAAAAGTTCGGACACGGAGCTAAGCCGCAAGATATGGGAACTGCAATCTGAAGTCGCCGGGTTGAAGGCGCAGCTTGCTACATCCAGCTTAGCTGACGGTCAGTGTGATCATGTCCACGGCACTAGACTCCGGGTCGGGTCGTTTGCTTTGCCAGAGATCGCCGGAACCCCGGGTACTGTCGACTCTGGCCAGACATTACTGCCAGTCATCCAGACTGGGCCCTCTCAAGTCCGTGATCCCGACCATGTACACACACATATCGCCGACGCACAGCAGCATGACCCGAAAGAACAGCTATCCGCAAGGGCTGCCCAAGGCTACTATCGTCAGCACCGCAGATTCCGTTTCTTCGTCGAGGCAAGACTATCAGTACACTCCACTGGTGTAAGCCTTTGCTTACGATTTGTACACAGATTCCCCAGCTGTTCCCTCTCATTATGGAAACAGCCAATGAGCACTTCAAACCTCGCAGTATCGCTCTCAGGAAAGCCAAGCTTACGACAGCAGATGCTGTTAGCGCCGATGGCAATTATCTGGAGGCCCTCCTTCCCCCAGATAAAGACACAGTATGCCTCCTGCTGGCCTATCTCAGCGACTCTGAGATTGTCCATCGTGTTGTCCATTCGACGTTCTACCACCCCTGGTCAGTCGAGGAGTTTGTCGCGCGACTTCGAGGCTCCCAGAACGACGCAACGACAGCACTTGTGCTGGCCATGATAACCATATCAGTGACTTTAGGCTCAGCCGACCCCTCATCTCCAGGCCCCGAGGTGCAGAGTCTTTACAAGCGCATGTTGCCGTCTTGGATCAGTGCATGCGAGAAGTGGCTTCGCCTCCAGAACTCGAAGCACCGAGATCTAGAGTACAGCCAAGTTTCATGCCTGGTATATCTCGCCAGGAGAATGAACGGCATCAGGAAGAAGCGGTTCTGGAATGAAACGGGCGCTCTGGTTCAGGGGGCGGTCATGGATCTGATGCACCTCGACCCTCCCAGCACCGACGGCCCTTATAGACAGGAGATGAAGCGGCGCTTATGGAGCACCATACGGGAGCTGGATCTTCAGAACTCGTTCGACTTTGGGCTTCCAACTATTCTACACAGTCTGGAATCCGACGTCGCTACCCCGGAAAATGACGAAGACCGGCGGTGTGGCCAAGACTCGGCGAGTATTCGAACAGAGACCACGCCCCATTACCAATACACACGCGCATCGTACCAAAACCTGGCAGCGCGCAGCTGGAGACTGCGCCTCGACATATCGCGTGCCCTCTGCAGCTCCGGCGGCGGCAAGGCGCTCAGCAATGAGGACGTCCTGCGCTACACCGAGGAGCTGTCTCAAGCCATCGATGCTCTCCCAACGCAGACTGTCAAAAGCGAAGACGGCAATGCAGCCGACCGGTCAAGCATCGGAGTATCCATGCTCGCCAAAGCACACCTAATCTGCCAACTCAAAGACTGTGTCCTAGCCCTCCACCGACACCGCATCCAACGGGGCAGCGCCAGCTTCTCCTCCCTCTCCGAGTCCATCTGCTACAACCTGTCGAAAGACATCCTCTCCATCAACAAGGGTGCTTCGGAAGCGGGCCTACGGAGCCTCCACCTCCTCCGAGAAGACATCCTGACCGCTTCCCTGACCATAACGCGCATCACCCTCCAACAGCCCCCGGCCCAACCTTTCCCCTCCGCCCTTCTAGCCGGGGGCGGTGGTGCGATGACCGTCGACACATCATCTTCCCTTGCCCTACTAGAGCAGTGCCTGCCCGTGATAGAAGAGCTTTACCTCCGCTGCTTCAACGGCGAGCCCTGGTGTCCGCTGACCATGATCGGCGCCATCATGCTGCTCAAGATCCACGCGGGGACGGAGACGAGACAGACGGCCAGGGCTGCGACTGCGCAGAGGTTTCTGGACGTGTATTACAAGCACTTGCTCGAGCACGAGATGACCTTTCCGAGCGAGGGTGATCTGGTGACGCCGAGCGCAGGACTGGTTGATTTGGATTCCTGCAATTTTGACATGGACTGGAACTGGTTTATGGGGTTTGAGCAGGGAGGAGCGGCTTTTTCGGGTGTGTAACGTTGGACTTGGTAGATCTTGCATGTTACAGTGAGAGATATTACATTGCAATTCCAGATCTAAGCAGAATGCCCTTTGCATCTGTTGAGGTTGCCGGCACTTGACGCGCTTGAACTCCTAACAAGCCCGGAGTCGCAGGAGCAGCGTTTCGTTAGACGCTCGGCCGGATGACTGGCTGCGGCAAACTGATCGCAGAATACTTCCATGTAAGTTGGCGATGCCTCGGGTAAGCGCCGACGGCTGATAGCCAATCATTCCCAAAGAGGGAGCAGACTCGAGACACGGGAAGGCCGCCGGAGTGTCGTGACAAACGAAGTCACTTCTGGCTTCAGACGACGAGCTCCGAGTGCGTTAGACTGCATTCGAGTCCCCGTCGACGGAGACTGGCATTTGCGATTGCTGCTACCTTCAAGATAGCGTTGCTCGATGAGGCCGCCCGAAGGAGGGAGGTCACGCTGCTCACGAAAAGTCTACGCACAATGGCCGAGGCCTGCGATTCAAGTTCACCCGATGTCAGAACAGGCCAATATTCTGGCACAAACAGCAACCCGAACAGCACGGAAGTGGTACAAGATGAGCATCTCGAGAAGCGAGCTGGTGGCGACTTTTGACGACGGACCAGATGATTGCCTAAGGTAGGTATGCCCGCTCTGATTGGGTGTCTCATATACACGCTAACGCGGGAACCTTGCTCACCTTCACTTTCAAGTTTCCAGGGACCGGCGATCTTATTGACGGTTCCTGCTTTTGAACTTCCATTCCTCAACGTCTGGCTAGATCCAGACATGCAGGAACCAGTAAACGAACGCCTCGCTCAAAAACCTGGGGCTTGTAGAACACAGCCACATGCTACGGGATGGCTGGACCCTTGAAGCGACTGGACAGCAATGTCGTCAGTCTGCATATCCGTGGTTGCTGTCTGAGTCAACGGGCACCCTTCAGTCAAGCGACGAAGATAAAATGCCACCCACTCGACCGTCGCCGGATGGCGACTTTGGAAGAAGATGGTCGGGCACCATCTACTTCTCGCTCCGTGGTGTCCCCCTTGCACATCCAGTCATTTCGACATCGAAAGCCGTGTATATCAGGTTGAGCCGACCTCCTTCCTTGAAGGTGGAGCTGACGATTCTGATATTGTACGACGGCTATTGTTGGTGTCTATCGTGCAAGCCTCGACAATAGGAGCGGTAACCACACGGTTTAGCATCACCACCCACGACCTTGAGCCCTCAAAAAGCCTCTGAGGGGATCCTACTGTGCTGCCTCCCATACCAGCAAGGCCAAGAAAAACATTCGGAGGAGACACTTGAGACGGCTCAACTGATCGACTGGCTGGGAGCCCACGGGCGCTTAACCGCACAAGTCCAACTGCGCGCCTAAACCTCACCACCAAAGGCGGCTTGCAGGCCACCGGGCTGCGAAACACAAAAGAAAAAGGACCAGTTATTGCTATTTCTGGCTCCAAGCTAGGTTTCGAGTTGAGCTACTCGACTGGTCACAAGGTGTGTGGTCTTTGTCACTTCACCCGACTCACCAGGTCACCAAGACTCCTTCTTATTGTCCCGAGTCACCCACACTCAGGCCTATTCATTGTTCCTGTTATGTCAGTTATCTCCGTCTTCTATTCAACAAGTCACTTTGCATGGTCATGAACTTATAGACTGTTGGCGTTGTGTTCTTTTCTATTGACCGTTTCATTTGTACATCGTTTCTTGTAATTTTCAATATCTCCCACATGTGGCTGGCTCCCTTTGGATTTGAAGTTACACTACGACTTCGACTGTTCTCATAGCACTCTATGACTTACATCTAATCTGAAGGCTTTTCTAAGGCACGACGTTACAAGAATACACAAGCTAGGGCTTCCTCGGCTGGACTCAGGCCCCTCTCGAACTATCATCCATCATGGCTTCGAGAGAGAAGTCGGCGGGTGCTTGGCCTGATGTGCCACCTTCGCTGCATCACGAGTCCTTCGAGATGTCCGAAATCGACAAGCAGCAGCCACAACTGCGGCCATACGCCGACACCGCTCCAGAAGTTACGCCGTACCTAGGGCTACGGGCGAGGCTATCGCAGATATGGTTCAACAGGTGGACGGTGCTGCTTCTGCTGGTGCTGGTCAGGGTGCTCATCGGGCTAGCAACCCTCCACGACCAGATAGGGGATGCGAAGGCCAAGGCTCTCTCGGCGTGTACCAAGGTGGAGGACATCGGAAGCGCTATGGCGTCGATGCCGCACTACCTGTCGGTCGGTGTCAACTCGCTGGCAGCCGACGGTATATCCAAGTCAATCCACGCGCTGGTCGAGGTGCTCAGCATGATCCTCACCGGTGTTGAGCAGCTCATCCTTTTCATCATCAACATGTATGTGGGCACGTACGCCTGCCTCATCGCTGCCTTTATCCACGGTGGCCTGGACGCCTCAATTGGTGCTGTCCAAGGCACGACCGACGCCTTCAACGAAAACATCGGCAAGATCACAGACGGTATCAGCAGTGATATCAAGAGCATTCAGGATCTCATCAACGAGGCCTTGTCCCACGTCCCCTTCAGCAAGCCACCAACAATCGACATAACCAGTCACCTGGACGACCTCAAGAACATCCACATCGACGACACGAAGTTCATCGGCGATCTGGCGCAGCTCAACACCTCCATCCCCACCTTTGACCAAGTCGAGAACTTCACCAAGGAAGCAATCGCCGTACCCTTTGACATCATCAAGGACAAGCTGAACAACAGCTTCTCCAGCTATGCCTTCGACAAGACGGTCTTCCCGGTGGCTGAGAAGCAAGGGCTGTCGTTCTGCTCTGACAACTCCTTCCTCAACGATTTCTTCCAGAACCTGTACGACATCGCGGCCAAGGCCAAGATCGCCTTCATCGTCGTCCTCACGGTTCTCGCGATCGGCGCTATCGTGCTCATGGCATGGCTCGAGATCCGCCGCTGGCGCCGACAGCAGCGCCACGCCTACGTCTTCTCCAAGCACGGCTACGACCCCATGGACGTGGTGTACATCGCCTCGCGGCCCGTCAGCGCCACATTCGGCATCAGACTCGCATCGCGCTTCTCCGGCAGGCGGCAGCTCTGGGTTCGATGGGCGTGGGCGTACGCCACGTCGCTGCCGGCGCTCTTCGTCCTCTCCCTGGCCATGGCGGGCTTCTTCTCCTGCCTGTGCCAGGCCATCGTCCTCCGCTCGCTGCAGCAGGAGGCCCCCGCGCTGGCGAGCCAGGTCGGCGACTTCGCGGGCGAGGTGGTCAACACGCTGCAGAACGTGTCCAACAACTGGGCCAGCTCGGCCAACGGCGTGGTGGCCAACTTCAACACCGAGATCAACGCTGAGCTCTTCGGACACGTGCGCAACGCGACGGCGGCGGTGAACGACACGCTCACGACGTTCGAGAACGAGATGAACACGGCCATCGACGCCGTGTTCAAGGACACGATCCTGTACAACACGGTCAAGGGCGTGATCCGGTGCCTCATCGGCATCAAGATCGACACGGTCGAGGCCGGGCTCACGTGGGTGCACGACCACGCGCGCGTCGACTTCCCGCTGTTCCCCAACGACACCTTCTCGCAGGGCGCGTCGGACAGCATCCACGGCGACAGCGAGCTGACCAGCTTCCTGGCGACGCCGGCGAGCGTGACGACGGACGAGATCAGCGGCGCGGTGGACCACGTCGTGGCTGCGCTGCGGAACAGCATCGTGCAGGAGGCGCTCATCTCCACCATGCTGCTGCTGGTGTACGTCCTCGTCGTTTTGATAGGCGTGGTGCGCTCGATGGCGGGCATGGTCGGGCGCGACAAGACGAGGGGGGAGGGCGGGCAACGGTACGTCACCGGGACGGAAGCCGTCGAAGGCGACAGGTACACGGGCGACAGCTACTACGGCTCTGCGCCGGGTCCCGGGGCGACGCAGCGCGGCGGGGGCGGCAAGCTGGATCTCATGTCCGGCGCGACGGGGTTTCCCAAGTTTGGCGGCGGGGGCGAGAGCGCCGTGAGCGAGGACTACGAGGCTCGGCAAGCGAGGGACGAGAAGTTGGCGGGCTATGGCGGCCAGACAACGACGAGCATAGTCCGGGCAGGCAGGCCGGGACTCAAGGGCGAGGGCCACTGGAGGAAGAGCAGCCACGGATACGTCGAGGATGCGGGCGGCAGCTAGGTGCTGGAGTCTGGTTTTGACGACGTGGATGATGGCGATCTGTCGATACGGGGCGGGCGGTTGCCGAGTCCGCCGCCGGTTTACAGTAGGGTCTGGGCTTAATGCTTGTGCCCAGCTGGCTTGGGATAGACGGTTTGGCGTTCGGCATCATCTAGCGGATTGGATATGGATGGACTCAGAGGGGCGATATACTATCAGTCTCAAAGGGTTGCTTGCTCGTGCTGGTCTCTCTTTTGCTTGTCGCTTCGATGATACCAGATGCTTACCTACCTAGACATGAGTGCCATGAGGGAGGCTGCAGGTCGCTAGGCCACGCATTGCTACTGCGCAGAGGGTACTGTGTGGTGAAGTTAGCTAGGAAGTAAATATCGTGTGGTTTCAACTGTCCTGGACCTGACTCTGTCTCGATCCAGCATTGATTTTTAGTGGGGATGATCTGGGCTGTACCGTGCGTCTAGCCGGCATCGGTCGGTGGCAAAGACGGCCTGCGATCCGCTCCCACTGCGGGGTGCATTTTACAGTGGGCTGCCGCTAAAGCATGAGGCGAGTACGCAAAGAGGCGTCGTGAGTCAGAAAAAAGAAGGACAAAAGGCAACGGACCGGCTCTTTGTCCAAGCTTCACCACCTCACCTCAACTTAGACAGCAACTGTACCCCGTTGCTTGACTTCTGCTTTCTTGTCTCCAATCGATCCAATCGACTTGTATCACTCAGGATGGAGGCTATCAAGCAGACTTTCCGGCGCTGCAAGGCCGAGAACCGGGTATGCTCTTGCTGAACTTTTTTGAACTTTTTGCCCCTCCATCCCGACATCGCGGGGGAAGTCATCATGGACATGACCGCCACGACAGAACGAGCCATTGCGGTGGAACAGCAATCGCTAACCATGCGATTTTCCGTAGCCTGCCCTCGTCACATATGTCACTGCCGGTTTCCCCACCGTGGAGGCTACTCCGAGCATCCTCCTGGCCATGGAGAAGGGCGGATCTGGTGAGTTCCTCACCGCTGTCCTTGTTGCCATGCCGCACCCGCGACTAACACTCGACGCAAAGACATAATCGAGCTCGGCGTCCCCTTCACCGACCCCATCGCCGACGGTCCCACCATCCAGACCTCCAACACCGTCGCCCTGCAGAATGGCGTCACCATCGAGACCACCCTCGAGCTGGTCCGCGAGTCCCGCAAGCAGGGCCTCAAGGCCCCGATCCTGCTCATGGGCTACTACAACCCCCTGCGCGCCTACGGCGAGGACCGTCTCCTGACCGACTGCAAGAGCGCCGGCGTCAACGGCTTCATCGTCGTCGACCTGCCGCCCGAGGAGGCCATCTCGTTCCGCAAGCTGTGCACCAAGGGCGGCCTCTCCTATGTGCCGCTTATCGCGCCCGCCACCTCCGATATGCGCATGCGCATTCTCTGCCAGCTCGCTGACTCGTTCATCTACGTTGTCTCGCGGCAGGGTGTGACGGGTGCGTCGGGCACGCTCAACGCCAACCTGCCTGCTCTCCTGGCCCGCGTCAAGCAGTATAGCGGTGACAAGCCGGCAGCGGTCGGCTTCGGTGTTAGCACGCGCGACCACTTCGTGTCTGTTTCGCAGATTGCCGATGGTGTCGTCGTGGGCAGCATGATCGTCACCACCCTGCAGAAGGCCGCTCCGGGCGAGGGACCCAAGGCTGTCAAAGAGTTCTGCGCCTACCTCTCGGGCCGCGACAACGTCAACGATGAGACCACGCGCGAAGTAGGCATCGTCGAGGCCATGGGTAATGCGCGCGAGCCCAACGGTGAGGCATCCGTCGACGCTGTTGTCACCGACGCAGATGGCTCCATCGACGCCGGCCTCGTCGCTGAGCTGGCGGCCATGCACAACAAGATCCCCGAGCGCTTCGGTGAGTTCGGTGGGCAGTACGTCCCCGAGTCGCTGATGGACTGCTTGTCCGAACTGGAGGACGGCTTCAACAAGATTAGAGAGGACCCGTCCTTCTGGGAGGAGTACCGCTCGCACTACCCCTGGATGGGGCGTCCGGGCCACCTGCACAAGGCCGACCGCCTGACCGAGTATGCTGGCGGCGCTAACATCTGGCTCAAGCGCGAAGACTTGAACCATACCGGTTCGCACAAGATCAACAACGCCCTGGGCCAGCTGCTGCTCGCTAAGCGCCTTGGAAAGACTAAGATCATCGCCGAGACTGGCGCGGGTCAGCACGGCGTCGCGACGGCCACCGTCTGCGCCAAGTTCGGCATGGAGTGCACGGTCTACATGGGCGCCGAGGATGTGCGGCGCCAGGCCCTCAACGTCTTCCGCATGAAGCTGCTGGGCGCCAAGGTCGTGGCGGTCGAGGCCGGCAGCCGCACCCTGCGGGATGCCGTCAACGAGGCCCTGCGCGCCTGGGTGGTCAACCTCGAGGACACGCACTACATCATCGGGTCCGCCATCGGACCTCACCCCTTCCCGACTATCGTGCGCACGTTCCAGTCCGTCATCGGCAACGAGACCAAGGCCCAGATGCAGCAGCTGCGCGGCAAGCTTCCGGACGCCGTCGTGGCTTGCGTCGGCGGCGGGTCCAATGCCGTGGGCATGTTCTACCCCTTCAGCAACGACAAGAGCGTCAAGCTACTCGGCGTCGAGGCCGGCGGCGACGGCATCGAGACGTCGCGCCACTCGGCCACGCTGTCGGCGGGCACGCGCGGCGTCCTCCACGGCGTGAGGACGTACGTGCTGCAGAACGAGCACGGGCAGATCCAGGACACACACTCCATCTCTGCGGGCCTCGACTACCCCGGCGTCGGCCCTGAGCTGGCGAGCTGGAAAGACAACGAGCGCGCCAAGTTCGTGGCGGCCACGGACGCGCAGGCTTTCATCGGGTTCAAGCTAATGAGCCAGCTGGAGGGCATCATCCCTGCTCTGGAGAGCGCTCACGGTATCTACGGTGCCATCGAGCTGGCCAAGACGATGAAGAAGGACGAGGATGTGGTCATTTGTCTCAGTGGACGCGGTGATAAGGATGTGCAGAGCGTGGCTGACGAGCTGCCTATCCTCGGCCCCAAGATCGGCTGGGATCTGAGGTTTTAGGTGTCTATCTTATCTTGGATAGAGCTCGAGGTGTTAGAGTGGTAGACCTTGCTTTCAGTGTCGTATCACGACAGCACAGTAGTTACGAGTCCGACTCGAAAAATAGATACAAGGCGCATGTCTATTTCATGCGGCCAATTGTCAAAACTGATACATATTGTACATCTCCTCTATCTTAGCCGTCTCTCCTTGTTCCTCTCATACCTTCTTCTCCTCCCTCATAAACCCTTCGTCCTCCTCCTCGCCCAGCACGATATCCTCCCCCTTGGCAATAGCAGCATCCACCTCCTCCCTTAACCCCTCCACACTCCCTCCCCCAAGAGCAGCCACCTCCTCCCTCTCCCTGACCTCCTCCACCTCCCTACTCAACTCCGCTAACCCCAACCTCCTCCTCTCCTCCGCAAACCTCGCCTTGACAGCGGGCGTCTGCATAACCCTCCACCTAAGCCTCCACCCCCAAGGCCCCAACTCCTTGACCCTCGCCGCCTTCCCACCCAACAGATACTCGTCCAGCCCGCCCACTTTGTCGATCGTCCTCATGACCCGCGTGGTGACCCTCGTCTGCACGAAGGCGCGCAGCGACTCGCTCCACAGCCGCTTGCGGTGGATGTTGACGCGCCACTTGCGCCGCGTCTTGACCTCGTGTTTCGGGGAGACGATGTTGCCGAAGCGGATCCGCGCGAGGCCGTAGAGGCCCGTGTTGGACTGCTTGTAGACCTGCCGGGCGCCGTAGGGGTAGGCCGGGATCTGGGGCTCGGCGCCGCGGACGGAGGGGATTGGCGGCGTGAGGCGCGGTTGGCGGGTGTATTGGCCTGTTGTCCCCTGGCGGAGGGGGGTTGATGAGAAGGGCCGGAAGGAGACGGGGGAGGGCTGTGGTTGTTGGAGCAGAGGGAGGAGGCGGGCTAGAGGCCGCGTGGCCGGGGTGAGCGGCATTTTGGCCAGTGTTTGTTGTTGTTGGAGATCGTTATGGCTGTTGCATTGGCCGTTTCAGACGTAGAAGGTGGGAAGCAAACGTCGACGACGACGACGCCTTGGGTGGTGGATTGGCTGGCGTTGCGTGTTTGAGCTACAAAATTTCCCGGGGACCTGACAGGTGGAGGACAGCTGTCGGCGATAAGAGAAACGATAAGAGGTACTTATCTTATCGAAGACACCTTGATGTTTACTTTGGATCGAAGCTGGAGTTCAGCAACCAGGGATTCCAAACCTCCCCGTTTCGGTATTCCCAAGCCAGAATGCATCCTCCGGTAGACGAAGCCGTTCTGCAGAACAACCCACAGTTTGCGGCACTATACACCACGCTGACGACTGCGGTGCTGAACCCCAATTGCTCCACGAAGAACGACCCCGCCCGCAAGAAGCGCGAAGCCGTGAAAGAGGTAACATTTTCGAGTTGCTTCCCTCGCATCCTGTACATGGATTCTGACATTCTATAGCAACTCAAATCCCACCGCGTAAAGAAAACAAAATCCCACCTCCTCGTCGCCGCCATCTCGACCGCCTCGCCCTCCTCCGACACCTCCAAACCGACCCTCCGGCGCGCCCGAGGCGCCCCCCAACAACCACCACCCTCACCCTCGTCCCTCCCTCCGCAACTTCTCGACCTCCTCCTCCTCCTCCC
>Ga0209127_100314_pt1 | contig 16885 bp, 11 predicted proteins | sample LakSupMetagenome_FD_187469 | JGI IMG/M metagenome (GOLD analysis project Ga0209127, IMG submission 187469) | Freshwater microbial communities from Lake Superior, Canada - Sta WM archaea (SPAdes) (version 2) | ecosystem: Environmental > Aquatic > Freshwater > Lake | place: Lake Superior, Canada...
GGGGGGGGGGGGGGGGAGGGGAAGCAAAAGAGGAACGACGAAGGCAGGATTTGAACCTACGCGGCCGAAGCCATATGATTTCTAGTCATACCCATTAACCACTCTGGCACTTCGCCTTTGATTTATTGGAGAACTGAGGTGCTAAATCCACTCATCTCTCATGGAGCAACCCATCACCCACTCCCCACAAATACACGCCCTCGCTTCACGTTCAATCAAGAACCCATCCAAAAATCATCCTCCTTCACAATATCCCTCAGCGCATTCTGCCCCTTCACGCTGAGCTTCACGTTAGCCCCCGCCAAGGCCTTGATAATGACATTGTATGTTTCGAGCTCCCGTGCTGACAGCCTGCGCTTGCCAGAGTCGGGCGTCGGCGGATTGGGCGGCGGCATCTCCTGCCTCGGCCTCCCTCTTGTGTGACTCTTGGGTGTCCGTGGCTCGACCACCACAGAGGGTGCATGCGCGTCAGCCGGCGCTCTGGCTGTCCGAGGCGGCGTACTCGGACGGGGCGGTGCTTGCAGTGGAACCTGTGGAGCGACGATCGATGACCCCGAGACTGGTGGTAATGGTGGTGGTTGCACTTGCACTCGAGGGGCGGCGTTGGAGGGCACGATGACTGGCGCCGAGAGCAGGGTGTTGAGGACACTATATGGTCGACCAGCCGTGTACGCCGGAGGAGGCGGTAGAGGTGGCGCCTGTTGCTCCAATTGCTCAGCTACCTCTTGAAGCGCGTCCTCCCAGCTTGACGGAGGAGATGGCGGGCCGAGCGACCGGGATGGAGCGTTGGATCTCCGTCGCAATGGGGTTCGGCTGCTGTCTGCTGCCGCAGTTCAGCGTCGCGTTGTCTCGGGCTCGACGTCTATAGGAGGGGGGACTTACCACGATGTCTGCGGCTAGGGCTCGCTTCTATGTCGCTGAGTTCATATATATCGTCTTCGCTCTCCGGATCGTCCACTCTTACGTCGCGCGTCCTCGGCGTCTTGGGAGTGATGGGGAAATACTCCGTAATGTCACCATCCCGTTTCCTCTTCCGAGGCGTCATTTTCTCGATCACATCCTGCGGTGCCTGGTGGTATTTTAGGGCCTCTTCGACATGGTCCTGCCACAGGAAGAAGCGACAGCTTGGACGGTTGACGCATGTCCAGACTGGACAGTGTCAGCAGAGTCTTTGTAAATCAGAGATTCTAGCACTCGGCACTGACACTTCATTCCAACATATTCTAGGCTCCGCGAGTTCATGGCCACGCGCTCAGCAGCCTTGTTGCCGTGCTTGCAATACCATGCTCCATCCTTTAGCTTTCCGTGCTGATAGTCTGACTCGTGATATACCGGGCTTTGGGACGACATGGCCGAGGTTGGGAACAAAATGGCGACTTGCAATGGTCTTCGGAGAGTAGACCGACCACAATTACGCTGCGTTTTGGCGAATCTAGCTGCCTACATAGAAAGTGCGAGTTCACGGGACTATAAAGTGATACCCTGGCAAGGCTTTAAAGCCGCGAGGTTGATTTGGCAGAAGACAAGGCATCTTCGCTCCAACGGTGTTGGCACTGCAGCAAGCCTGCCTATCATGACAGGGATCCCCGCGCCGGATGTGACTGGTAGGAGGTTGGGTTAAGCGCCGTTATCGCTTCAAATATGCAGCCTTCCCTGGCAGCTGAGGGCTGCTCAGCCATGCTCTCGATGCGCGGATGCATGGCGCTGGGTCAGGCACATTAGTGGTCCATCAAGTCTCCGTCCTCGTCGTATACCCAAGAGGTTACGTATTGTAGAATTTCGACCTCAAAGGCACGAATAATCCTGTCGTGTCCTTGTGTCGTTGGTCTTCACAAGAGGGTTTGGTGGCTTACAGTATTGACCACCATAACGGGCCCGGTCTTGCATTAGCTGGTCAGCTGAGCTGCGCAGTGTTCGGAACGGGTGAGATGAACATTTCCTGTTCCCGGCCACTTCATCTTCAGGCAAGCTCTATTTGCTGTCCTGTGGCAGAGTGCCTCGGAAAACACCATGAATTAAAAGGAGCCATCTGTTCCAGCTGGAGCCCGCTGGCTTTGCACTCGATGTGATGGCAGCGTGCGCCAGAAGAGCCACCAGCCCAGAGCATCACTTGACGCATTGAGGACACGTCGAACCCAAATCATCAGCAAGGAAATTCCAAAAGCCCAGTAAGCCCAGCGGTTTGAATGTTATAATGCCCTCGTTTGCTGGCATGAAAAAAAAAACCCCTAAAAAAGACAAAAAGTGCAAAATGAAATGATTGAGATTCGAACTTAGTTCGTTGGGTTTCCAAAGATTGGGTAATGGAGTTTCTTGGCCATCCCACGGATCTGTCTGGTAAAAGGCAAGGCAGATATGCGATGTAGGGTGAGCCACTCCGACAGAATCGACTCGTTATTTTACTTCTTAAGCTCTACACCTAAAATGGACCCACAAGATCACGTGCGCCCACTCAGCTCCCTCGGAGAGTCGCCGACTACATTGCAACTTCAACCATGACTTTCGCGGCATACCTACTGTATGTAGGTACTGAGAATGCGATTGATCGATATCTGGGATGCTTGCATCTCTCGTGTCTTCTACGACAGCGGATAGCTTTTGCGCAATCGCTCTGTCAGTCATTGTCGAGCCGAGAGTCCTCGGTGAAAAGGAGCGCTTGTTTCTTCTTCCTGGCCACGATATGCAGATATCCCATGCTGGCACGGAGAAAGCGGCCATCGAGACAAGGTACCCATCGCTCGAGTAAATCGGGTCTCGAACCATTCTGGTGCCAGGTCTCTGTCGGAACAGACGTGCTTCGAATGTGCATGGGGAGGGTCTGACATCTGGTTTAGTCTGAAGCTGCCGCGTATATCCCGACTTTAGCATAGGCAACATGCTGATGGATATCGTACAAGGTCAGACGCTCGATTTCTCTTCTCAGAAACAGTGAGAGTCCCTCTATCTAGTGACGGATAAAACGGACTTTCCGGACCCTCAGTAGTCAGCTTCAGCGTGGGGAACGGACTGTCAACATTCTCGACTGACAACTTCAAGCGATCTCAAGTCCCCCCTGCATCCCATCTCTGAGCCTCGGACATGTAGCCATTCCGCACTCAAAGTTGAGTCTGTTGGAGTCCCGTATCGACACATTGATGTACGGGTACTTTGACGCTGCGAGCCAACATTTTGCTCAGGGCACGGTATCCGTCTGGCCGTCAACAGTTACCTTAATTCACATGCAGCCAATCTTGGGGCAAGTATCGAGAAGGCCACTCGTCCATGGAATCAAGTCGCTTTATCAACAGGCAGTCAGCGAATACAAAGAATGATAGCAAGCAGGCAGGGCAGAACAGCCAAAAGAGTCAGCGGACCCGACAGTCTCATGAACAGCCCCAAACATCGGCAACCCGACAGGCTTTGGTGCGTCAGAACAAACCCAAATATCGGGAATGCTGGTTGATCTGAGTTGTCAAGAACTCAAAAGCAGTCAGAAATATCAGACAAAGTGTTGAATGGTGGGGGGGGGAGTGAAGGGGTACTTTGTCACTTAAGCGCTAGCGCCATGCTTCACCGCGCATTTGCGGTGGCAAAGCCCCAACAACAGGCTGCACGCTAGGTAGACAACCTCTAATCATCTCGCCCTCCTAAACTCTCAGCACCCGGCATATTTCTATCCGCACCACTCCGGGCCTCGCATGATACCTTCAGTCGACCACTTCTTTTCTGCCCCTTCATTCTCAGCTATGTGCACGAAGCCATCTGCTGCCCTCAGGCTCTCGCTCTTATTTTTAACCCAGTATGGACAATACTTGTTGCATCCTTCGTCTTTGCGCTACGATAGAGGCAGTTGTCGCACATCTAGCAGTCTAGCGACAACCACCGACGTTGGATGTCCTTGACCACTGGATGACTGTCGCTAAGCTTGTAGGATACCAGGAGTCTCGATCCCCTTGATTTCGTACCGAGCACCCGGCTGACAGGGCGTCGTCGCTGGTAAGTATGGTACGTCCTATCGAGTTGTCGTTCCAAGATATCGCTGTTCGGTTCGCATTCCAATCGCAAATCCATAGGCAGACAGATCCCCCGTGACGGTTGCAAGCGCAAGATCTTCAGGACCTACTACCCCGCAGCCAAGCACATGAACTCCCTGGAACAATGGTTACCTTCCTAACAACACACTGGTCATGCGGTATCTGCTGAGCTACGCCTGTTACCGTTATTGGCTTTCTTGTTATGCTCTTCTTGCCTTTCTCACTGTGCCCCCGCTCACCTACCGACTCAAAGCATCTCCAAAGACGCCGTCCTCGGCAGCAACCAACTATCCCCAATGACTTCACTCAGGAGGAGATAACCTGGCAAGCCAAGTCATCACCTTGTTACCGCCGAATGAGGGTAAAGAGCTCCCTTGTTGACCTGCTCTCTGCTGGCTGGTGAGCTCCCGGGTTCTGCAGCTGGAGGACCCGAACTGTGTACGAAGACGCAGGGGTTCCATGGACTCGCCTCGCCTCTAGACTACCAACCACTGCCCCCGGCTCTACCTAGGAAGTAGGTCATCATCTCCCGGTCTATCGCTACAGCTACTGCGGTTGCAGCCCCCGGGGCCTCCAACTATGGCCCCCCTTCGCATCCGATACTCTTCGATGCATATCTCACCTCAGACACAGCACCGGTCTTCCGACGTCCGCCGTTCCAGATGGTCCTCGAAGCCGGAGATACCGTGTTTTTGGTTCAGGAGCCATCACCACCGCACCTACCGTTCTCTCCAATACCGGCCTATACCTACCACAAGAGCACCCTGTTTGGCGTCCTATAGCAACCGCCCCGGCACGAGCACGGGCTTCGCCAGCGGAGCCCTTGGAAGCATCCAAGCCACAGCTACCCTGTCCAGCTACGACCACCAGCCCCCATTTGGATGGGGAACGCCAGATTTCGTCTACACCCCCTGCGCCGATCCGACTCACTCGTCGCCGCGGACGGGGAGCGACGCCTCTCGCATCTGGGCGCGGGATGACACCGTCCTCAGCCGGACAAGTGTCCAGTGTCCCGGTGTCCAGCCCAGCCCTGAGTCTGAGGCTCAGCATGAGACTCCGGCACACGCAGCATGATCCCGCAGCATACGGGCTAAGTCCTACTTCCCTGTTTCTCCCCCCTTCAAAGCACCACATGATTTCCCAAGCGCATCCCCAGCCGCAAAATGCATCAGCCGAGAGAAGGGGAAGGTCGTCAGGCTGCCAGCGCAGTCTGCACCTCTCACACATCACAAGTCACATTTCAGCATCGGCTTTTGATCCATCTCACGCCCTTCATCATCACCACCACCAGCGTGAGTGTAAACCTCGTTTGCATTTCTTCTCTTCCTCTAACCGCCTACCTGGGGCTGCTCTTTCTTGCTCTTCTTGCTGCTTTACTCAGACATAAAAATCCCAAACTCGCACGCACTTCCTTCCCCCCTCCTGCATAAAACTCAAAATAATCCCTCGCATGCTTTCCTTAAAACACCTCATCCCCTCCAGATCTTCTGTCCCTGTCCTAAAGATCAAGTTGCACGAAAGTCAAAGCAATTAAATTGCTTGTCGCAAAATTCCATTTTTGCAGCGCCCGTCCAGGACGGGTTTCCTTCCTCCTTGTTTTGGTTTTTTTTCCTAATCTGAATTCCCTCTGGCAGAAAATGCACCGAGCATGAGCATGCATGCAACCGCCCTTCCTTCCAGAATTTATTGCCCTATGAGCCCCTTGCTTCTTCCTTTTTGCCCCTGCGGAAAAGCAAAAAACCCACAGACGCGAAACGGTTGGGTGTCATCCTTGGTCTTCGCCGAGGTGGCAAGTTCCACGGCGATGTCTCTTTGTGAGACTGAGACAGGCGGATGGTACCGCCAACGGACCGACGCAGGTAGGGGGGGCCAGACGCGAAATAAGTACAGTGCCGACATATATGTACAAGGTCTTCGAAACAGAAACAGCCGCCCACGACGGAGGCCGCCTTCTCGGAAAGGATGTGGCCAAAACGGCGCGGTATTACTTTCGACATATGGATTTCCTGGGACCGTCCGAGGGGAGAGGACAGCCGCAGGATGGGATGGGATGATGGATGGGATGGGATGATGAGGTGATGATGACTGTGATGATGGACGTCTACTCCTCCTCAGAGCTCTCCTCCTCCTCGCTCGCGAAGACGGGCTGGGCCTCGGCAACCGAACCGCCGCCGTTGCCTTCGATGGACTCGATCGGCTCCTGACTCGTCCGGTGCCCTCCCTTAACCTTGGCCTTAAGCTCGGACAGGTGGCGCAGGCGTGCCTCCTGCTCGGACAGCTGGCGGAGGCGGGCCTCCTGCTCGGCCTTACCCATGGGTTTGTTCTTCTTCGGTTTCGTCGTCTTGGGCTTCGATGCCGGCTCCTGCACAGGCGGCGGTGGTGCCGCCGCTGCGAGCTCGGCCTCCTTCTCTGCCCGCAGGTTCGGGAATTGCTTGACCGACAGGTCGTACAGCTTGACCAAGGCGTCTTGGCTGAGGGCTTCGATATCGAGCTCTAACTCGCCAGAATCGTTCTCCTGTGAAGAAAGGGTTAGTACAAGTGTACAGCAACAGAGAGTCGGTGATGGAGGAGATGAGGTACGCTCAGGGCCAAAGCACTAGTTGCCAACTGGTCACTGACATTCTGGTTTGTGTCCTTCTTTATGATATCGATGGCACGCTCGAGCAGGGCGCCGTCCAGCTCTGGTATGGCCGCACCAATGACGTCCTTCTCGATGGCGCCCATGTGCCTCCTCTTCTTGGCGCCGCCTCCCGCCTTCTTGCCGGACGCGCCGCCGCCAGACGGGCCTGCCGCTTGAGCAGCCGCCTTCTTGCTGCCGGCGCTGGGCTTCTTGGCCTTGGGAGCCGTCTGCTTGGCCTTCTTGTGCTTCGGAGGGGGCGCCTCGGCCAGCTTCTGCCGCTCCTGGATGACCTGCTTCTGGAGCAAGGCGATCATGGTCTGCGAGACCTCAACCATATTGATGTCGGGCAGCTTAGCCATCATGAGCTCGTTGAGCTTGTCTTGCTCCTCCTTCAGTCGCCGCTGCAGAGCCTCGAGATGGGCCGTGGACGCGCCGCTCGGTTTCTGCTCTTCTTCCTCGTCCGACTCTGCGTCTTCCTCCTCGTCCGAGTCCTCCTCGTGCTTGACCCGCGAAGCAGCCGAAGAAGCCTGTGGTGCCGAAGCAGGTGGCGCGCGTTTTGCCATCCACGCGTCTTTCTTCGCCCACTCCTCCTTAAAAACGTCCTCCAGCCGGTGCGCGCACTGTGTCACGATGTGGTCCGCGCCGTTGAACAGGATCGAGTTCTTGACAATCAACTGGAAGTCCCGCTCAAACTCTCTCGCGTTGTTGTACTGGCCAGTGTCCAGCCTCTCGCCCATTGTCTGCAGGTCCATCGGCTTCTTAACCACCTTATGGTAATTCGGGATCTGGAGCGCGACCGGGTCGACAGGCTGCGTGAAGAACTGGCTGTACTCGAAGTGGCGGTTCTTCATCAGCTCATCGAGAACCTCGCGACAGAAACGCAGCTCCAGCGGCAGCTTGTTCTTCTTCTTCATGTCGTAGCCCAAGTCCTTGCTCTTGGGTGGGTGGACGGGGCGCTTGGGCCGGTCGTCGACGTTTTTGGTCGAGTCACGACGGATGAGGGGGACGCCATGGTTGTTCGGAGGGATTGCGTACGCCGGAGACGGCGCAGCCTTGTCTACGAGACTAGGTGCAGCTGGCTTGGTCGACGGACGCCGGGGAGGTTGTGCGGGTGAGGGTTGGGCTGCAGTACGGGGTTCGGCGTGTCTGGTGGGATGCTGCTTGGGTGCCTTCTTCTCTTCCACAGCAGTCTCGACTGCAGGGACCGCTGACATCCTCTCCAGCACCTGATCCCACACCTGCTTGGCTGATGCCGTTACAGTATGGTTCGGACCATTGAACGTCATCGAATTCTGGTAGAGCAGCTCCAAGTCCCTCTTGAACGCGCCCATGTTGGGATACGGGGGGTACTCGGGGTCTCCAGCTCCCTTTAGCCGCTTCTCCATCGTGCCTATGTCGGTTGGCTCGGAGACCTTCAGCCGATAATCCTCCCACAGGAGCGGCCACAGAGTCGCCACGGGTGCCTTGAAGTTGTTGCCGGCCTTTGTCTTCTTAATACCTGCGAGAATACCGCGGATCTTATTGGACTGATACTTGGTGATCTCGTTGTCATCGAGAGACGGGTCTGACAGATTCTTGGGCCGGCCGTCTGCCTTGTAGACAGAGCTTGCTCCGGCGGCGTCCTTATCGACCGTCATAGCATCCGCCGACTGGGTCTTAACCTCGACGGATTCGCTCGGAGTATCAGTCTTGAGACGCTTGGCGTTGGGTTGCTCATCCTCATCTTCTTCCCTCTCCCGTGCGACCTTGACTGAGGCCGATGGCGGGTCGCTCATGCTTGTGTCCGCAGTTGTCGCGGGGGCGGGAGAGGCTGGGGTTGCGTCGATTGCCAGGTTCGACATGCTTGCAGGATGGAGGTTCAGGTCTTCAGCAGGTGTCGCTGCCGGAACATCACTGGCAGCTGTGTCCTGGGTACTGGCACCAGGGTCGGCACTCGATGGAGCAGCAGCTGTTGGAGAGACGTCACCCATGTCGACGTCAGGCTTCGCGGATTCTGCACCAAGTTCGTCCGCGATATCGACTGGAGAAGGCGACGCATCTTTGGCCTCTGTGACTGGTGGCGGCGCAGTTTCATTATGTTCCTCCGCCACTGGTTCTTGAGCTGGAGCATCTGCCATCTCAGCATCGTCGGCGGAAGCTTTCTCTGGTTCTGGTCCTGCCTCTTTCTCTGTAGACTCCTCCGCTTTCGTCTCTGGACCTTCCTGTTTTGGCGCAGCCGACTCTGTTATGGGCTCTGTTGCAGGGTCTTCTTGCTTCTTCGCAAGCTCTGTACCGTTCGTGTCGCCGTTCACATCGCTGCCGCCGGGTGCAGTTGGAGACTTCGGCGCTGATTTCGCATCAGATGTCGCGTCCATCGGTGAAGCATGCCTAGAAAGGCCCGTCAGTACTTGCATCGGCTTTTCAAAACATACGCGCATCGAAAACAAATCAAAGAAACTATGATGTCCCCCAAGGCGCACGAAACCATGACTTACCCGTTCACCTCTTCGCTACCGTTTCGCGCATCCTTCTCATCCGCTCCTGTCGGTTTAACCGACTTCTGCTCTGGCAGCGCAGGTTCTGGGGACTGCGAAGCCATGATTGCCATTAAGTGGGTGTGAATGATCTGATAGCCGACGCGACATCAACGGTCGAAAATTCGGGCGGCGCGTTGATTTTCTGGGATGGTTTGTGATGAAAGAGGGAGAAATGCGAAATCAGAAACGAAGTTCGAGGTCGCAATAAAAAAAAAGTGGCGCCGAGAGCAGTGACAGAGTCGAGAGTGAAGGCGCGAGTCCTGCGGTGGCGGGGTGAAGGGGAAGGTGCGGTTTGACAGCGCGACCGTCGAAAGCCGGGAAGGAAAGGAAGGACGTGAAGGTCTGATAATGATAAAGTGCGATGGCACAAATTCTGGCTGACCAAAGGAGTGACGCTTCGAGGAAATCGCTGGTGAGGACCAAACAGATGATCGGGGTTCACCTCAAGGTGAGTGCAGCCAGCCTCGCGCGACTTCCTTTGCGCGACGCGATGTGGGGATGCGATGCGACTTTGGCGGAAAGCGACGGAAATGGCGTGGCGCGTGATGAGCTAAGTGAAGATAAGGCGGTGGCTGGGTTCAACCACGAGCTGTTGTTGCCCTTTCGCTCTTGCCAGATGATTTCTGGCTCTTCTGATTGGCTGGCAGTTACGGGTGGTTGAGTGACTTCCAAAGTCAGCTGTTCTGTTCCGCTTTGGGAGCAAAAACCTATCGTCAGTGTTAGATACGGCGGTGACCGAGTATTTATTATGAGTTTCCTCAAAAGTTTATCAGGCTGCGACAGAACGCGCTGGTTGACCAGCAGGACAGAAAACAAGGGGCGGGGCAAGACTCGAGTCGACACCGGCCTTTAAGCTCCCCTCAACCAGAAAATAATTTCGCCAACATGAGGTGTCTCGTGTCTGTGCCGATGCGCTTGCACTCAAACACATCGACACGCCAAGCAGGTGGAGCCTGGTCCTTCCCTCCCAGATGTGGACATGGCGGCAAAACCACAATCAATGACAACGAAAGACATTGTTGGCTCGAAGGCAGTGCAGTTCATTGAACAACAGCCAACAGACAAGCTTTGCCAGTGTCTGCGATCGGCAGACGGCAACACTAACACCGCAAACGGGGACTAACACAGGACTCAATGAAGGAATGAGAAAGTGTAAGCTTACCGAAGCTCCAGGGGAACCCGACACAGGAGATGTCAACCAGCACAGGAACTATGCACAGTCTATGGGCTAGATTTGCAATCGTTAGGTGTGTAGGTCCGGCAGAGTTGGGCGTGTAAGTCCGGCAGAGTTGTGCCAACGGGCTAACGGAGCACGTGATACGACTTGTGTCGGACAACTCGGGTCCACGATGGACGGAAGCAAAACACGGACGGCAAACGGGGTGACGGAGCGGCAAAGTAAAGCAGACCGAGTTTCCCGCGCCGGTGGTCGTCAAGGTCGTGTTCGCGTCTGGTCGCGACCTTGTTCGTGATGTGTGGCCAGGAATAGCACGTACACGGATGTGGGTGGTGTAGCTAAGCTCCGATGTTCCGTGGGTGGCTCGTGCGCAATATGCAGAAGAGGAAGAGAAAAGGCAGAATCAGAACATTTTCGCGAACAGAAGTCACGAAATTTGGGTTCGAGGGGCGCGATAGTATTTGTAGAACTGAGATCATTGGGTCGCAGAGTCCAAGCCCTCATTCGCACTAAGAGGGGCATTGCGCAGGGGGGGGGGGGTCGATGCATCCAATGATGAGGCACAAGTCCCACTTGTTCGACAAGGATGATTCGAGCATTGCTTGCAATGAAGTCTTTTGCGAAAGGGAGAGAGTTCCGCGAAAGGACGCACCACCTGCTGAAAGCATACCACAGCCAATCAGAGCCCCGTCGCAAGCCAGCCTTCCGGCTGCATGCTTGTCGCAGCCAATGGGAAGTTGCCGAGTCTGCGTGTTGCCTCCCGCCTGAGGCCGTTGATTCACCACTGCCTCTCATTTCACCTTCATTCCTGATGAGTCACGGTCATGATCCATCGATACCCCGAACCCTTCCGCGCCGGGCTTGAGGGTTTGTAGGATGTACCACATCTGCAACTGTGGCGTTGGTGTTCGCTCTTCGTGGAAAATGTGATATGTGTGTGTGTGTGTGTGTGTGTGTGTGTGTGTGTGGTGTTAAAGGGGTGTGCCGGAAGCTCCCTGTGTCCGAACATGGCTCCGGCTGTTAGCCAGCTCAGGGGTTGCATTTCGGGTTGCGGATATCGTCTTGCGGCGCGACGCCTGTACCTTGTACCGATCCCAGAACCGTAGATGTGAATGAAGCCTTCAGCTTCATACCCTCGTTACTGATTTGTAAAGGCTGGTGATTCCAGCGAACGCGGGGCCAAGCCCAGATGGAAGCCAAGTGCTAGGGGGTGTCGGTCCGGGTCGCAGTGTCATGGCCTACCTGTTCATGTGCAGCCGCAGTTTCATGGCATCCTCTCGGGATCATTAAGCGCCGTGAGACCGCCGAATAACCCTCTGTTCTTCAAAGGTCAACCGCTTCCGGGGCTGTCTGGTTACTCAGGTACAGCCTCAACCGGTCCTTGATGATAGCCACAATCTCGTTCCAGTCGAGCATGGCACCCGAGCCTCGGTCCCCGCAAGCAAGCATCTTGCTGGTCTGAGGTTGGAGCACCTCATACCACCCGAGGGACGTATTGCTCCCGTTGACACCCCACTCGTCCTCCAAGACTCGGATCTGCTTCTCTGTGATCGGATGAAGCCACATCTGGGTGTTCATAGCCGGCGCAACCAGGATCCTCGGCCTCCTCGGGTTGTCAGGCGATATGTCCCAGCACCTGATCACGCTGGTGAGCAGGTTGTCCGCCATTCCGTTGGTGATCTTGGCCAGCGTGTTGGCGGACAGGGGCACGACGGCGAGGATGTGAGCCCACCTGCGCAGCTCGATGTGCAGGATGCTCGCCCCGCGAGTCCAGGGGACGGTCCACTCGTCTTCGTCGTGATAGACGCCGTCGACGTTGGGGAGTTGGGAGAGGGATGCTACTGTGGGCTGCTCATGTGACTGACCGGCGAGGAAGTGAGCGGCTGACTTGGTGAGGATGACCCGGATGGACAGGTTTGGTGTTTCAGCGAAGGCGGATATGATGAGTGGCAGCTTGATTGTGGCCACGCTGCCCGATGATGCTTGCTCTCGTCAGTTGGCAGCCGCCGGAGTTGGGAGAGGACCTCACCTAAGAGGAGATGAGTTTTCCCATCTCTCAGGCCTGCTGTGACTGCCTCTGCCGGGGAAATGAGAGCGGCCTTTGGATCGGCCATGTTATGGAAATCACAGACAATATGAAGTGCCTGAACCTTGCCAATAAGTAAATGAGAGCCCTTTGTAGTTTGGCTTTTGACTGCTTGTCTAGATATGTTGTCCTAAGAAGAGGGCCGAGCGAGAAGGACGACTTGGGACTATAGGAGGGCAATTCCAGTCTGGATATAGACTATGTCTAGCACTTGGGTTCCATAAGGTTATTAAGGTAAGCTGGGGCTCGGATGCGAAAATGAATCTGAGAAAGGCACCGGCAGCACGGACCATGGCCGTCTTGTCTCTCATGCGTCCCGATAAACCTTAAAAGGCTCGCAATGAAAATTGCATACTCACCACAGTAAAGACAAGAAAAGCATGTGAGTTTTTTCTTGATGTGCGAAACAAGCAAGGTATTTTAAGATGGACAGTCACTACATTATAAGTATCGACAGGCAGATCTTCCTGCAACCTCATTGTCCACTGTCAAGTCGAGCCGGTCCATTTTCTGTACGCACATAGCGAGCTTTACCGCCCCTGCAGTGGGGAAGTTTTTATGGCGGCAGAAAAAGTTCAGAAGCTCAACCTAGCCTCCCAAAAATTTCCAAACGTCCAGTCCGCGGCCACAGAGGTGAAGCGACTTTGATCACACATCTCCGTGACCGCAACAAGCCAAACAGGAGCTGCAATTGCATCTCTCAAGGATCAGTGCTACTCTCCTACTCAATATCAACAATCTCACTGCCGCCGAGGAGCATCCCATCCGTATCAAGACCACCTCTCTCTTCACCTCATCGCCATGCTCGCAGCCAAAAGAAAAGCGCCCACGAGCCTGGCATCGCCCGCCGTGAAGACCAGCGCCAAAGCCCCGACCAAGACGCGCATCGACGAGACGCGGACGGCCGTCTCGACCGCCAACTCCGTACCCCAATCCAGCAACGCGGCGGAACCAATTGAAATATCCAGCGGCTCGAGCGACGATGATGCCTACGACCTAGAGGAAGACGCCAGCGACGCCAGCGACGCCGACGAACCCCCCGCAAAACCCGCGCAAAATGGCGTCTCGCGACCGCCACCGGCAACAACCCCCTCCATGCCATCCGCAAACGGCGACGCAGAAATGGCCGACGCGCCCCCCTCGGACGCCGACGACGACGAGGAAAACGACTCGGCCGAACCGACCCTAGGCGACCTCCTCCGCGGCAGCACCACCACCACAACAACGGTAGACGTATCCGCCTCCTCCCTCCAGAAACCCGCGGCCCCTCTCCCCCTCACCAAGCAACCCACCACCATAATCCCTACCCCAACCCTCTCCTCCCTCGGCACGGTCCTCAACCAGGCCCTCCGCACCGACGACGCCGACCTCCTCGAGTCCTGCCTCTCGACCACCGACCTCCCCACCGTCCGCGCCACCATCGAGCGCCTCGACCCCTCCCTGGCCGGCTCCCTCCTCTCCAAGCTCGCCGCCCGCATGCACCGCCGCCCCGGCCGCGCCCACAGCCTCATGACCTGGGTGCAGTGGACCCTCGTCGCCCACGGCGGCGCCCTCGCGGGCCGAGCCGACCTGCTCGCCCGCCTGGCGGACCTGAACCGCGTGCTCGAGGAGAGGAGCAGGGGGCTGCCCAGCCTGCTGGCGCTCAAGGGCAAGCTGGATATGCTCGACAGCCAGATGCAGCTGAGGCGGGAGAACAAGGCGCGCAGCCGGCGCGTGGAGGAGGAGGGTAGGGAGGGGGACGAGGAGGATGAGGAGGAGGAGGAGGATGAGGAGGGGATGGTGTATGTCGAGGGAGAGGAGGAGACGACGGGCGTGAATGGGATGAGGAGGATAGGCGGTGGCGAAGAGGACGAGGGACTGGCTGGGAATGGCATTGGGGGAGACTCGGATGAGGACGAGGACTCGGAGGAGGAGAGCGACGAGGATGTCGATGCTGAGCCGGTGGCGGGGGAGGAGGATGTGGATGAGGACGAGATAGATTTCGACGATGTCGAGGAGTCGGGCGACGATGAGAGCGAGGCGGAGGTCGAGGCGCCGCCGGCTAAGGTTGCGAAGACGGGGAAGAAGGGGAGGAGAGGTTAAACCTGTGGGGTTAAGTCTGTGGTAAACGTAGGATGGCGTTAAGGCTGTTTAGATGCGTGTTTTGCATGTAGAGGGTTGGGACAATGGTCTGTCTCACTGGCATTTGCGATATGTTCGCAGCATGTAGCTGAATGGATGTGTTATACAACAGCATCGGTCTCTGTACATGACTTCCTTCGTTCTTCATGGTATCAATATTGTACACCTTCCGTGACTGTGGACTGAACCTCAACATCGGGTATATTATAGTACACCAACTCTTACACCTCCAAAAGGTGTCCTGAGGGTACGCTCCTCTCGGCATGCAGCCTATGCCAAAGGTATCACGTTTTGTCCAGTCCGCCTGCGACTATCCTACTCGTCACCAGCCGTCCAGTATCCAACCATGGCAGCTGTAGCCAACACCGGTCTCCAACGGCCCTCTGCCCGCAATCCTCTCCGTCTCCATTCTTCCATGTCCGACCTTCATCCTCCTGCGCTCCCAAGCGTCCATCACGCATCCCCCATCTCATAATCAGGATCAACCTCCGTCCCCAAATCCCTATCCTCCAGAAACCTCCTCCCCTTCAGCCCCTCAGGCAGATACTCCTGCCTCACCCTCCCCTCCCGATAATTAGGCGGATACTTATACTCAGCCCCGTACCCCATATCCCTCATCAACCTCGTCGGCGCGTTCCTCAGGTGCACGGGAACCGGCAAGCTCGCAACCCCGGGCTCCCTCAGCGCGGCGTACGCATTATTCAGCGCCCTGTACGCCCTCGTGCTCTTGGGCGCCAGGCACAGCGCCACGGCGCAGTGGGCAAGCGGTATGCGCGCCTCGGGCATGCCGATCTGCTGGGTGGCCGTGTAGGTCGCCGTCGCGAGGGGCAGGAGCGAGGAGTCGGCCAGCCCGACGTCCTCCGATGCGATGACTACCATGCGGCGGGCGATGAAGAGGGGGTCCTCGCCCGACTGGAGCATGCGGGCGAGGTAGTAGACTGCCGCGTCGGCGTCGGAGCCGCGGACGGACTTGTGGAACGCGGAGATGGTGTCGTAGTGCTGGTCGCCGGCACGGTCGTAGACGAGGGTCTTGGTCAGGGAGGCCTTTATGGATTCCTTTGTGAGCGGGGAGGAAGGGTCGTCGGGCTTGGAGGTCAGGGATAGTGCTAGTTCGAGGAGGTTGAGGGCCGTGCGGGCGTCGCCGTCGGCGAAGGCGGAGAGGTAGGTGATGAGTTCCTGGTCGATTAAGGGCGATAAAGGTTGGGAGGGGTTGGATTCTTGTTCTGCTGCCAGGGCTCGGAGCAGGATGGCTTGGACGTCGGCTTGCGTGAGGGGCGCGAGAGTGAATGTTCGACACCGGCTGAGGAGGGCAGCCTGGACTTTGAAGCTCGGGTTCTCGGTCGTGGCGCCGATGAGGGTGATGGTGCCGGCCTCGACGGGCTTGAGGAAGACGTCCTGCTGCGACTTGGAGAAGCGGTGGATCTCGTCGCAGAAGATGATGGTCTTGCGCCCCGTCAGGCTCAGCTCGCTGGCCGCTTCGGCGAACAGCTTCTTGCACTCGGCCACGCCGCTGCTGGTCGCGTTGAGCTCGATGAAGCGGCTGCCGACCTTGCCGGCTATGCAGCGCGCTATGGTCGTCTTGCCCGTGCCCGAGCCGCCCCAGAGGATCATCGAGGGCACGCGGTCGGCTTCTATTAGGTTGCGCAGGATACCTCGGGGCCCGACTAGGTCTTGCCCGAAGACGTCATCGAGAGACTGCGGTCGCATGCGCTCGGCGAGGGGGGCAGCGCGGTTGGTCTTGGTTCGCTTGACAAGCGGTCCGGATGGGGATGGAAGTTGTGAGGTCTGTCCCTGCCCTTCTTGCTTGGTTTCCCCGGTCGTCCCATTTGTCTGTAGCGGGGAACTGTGTGCTCCCGGTCCTTCATCGTAGCTCCTCTTGACGCCGTTTGTCTTCGTCACCGAGTCGCTGAAGGGTGGCGTAGGTTTCGAATTGGTAGCGATGCGTTTCGCAGCTGGCGTTTGGAAGAAGTTCGAGGCAGACCGCTTCTGAGTCGATGATGGCAGCGGCAAGGTCTGGGTGCCGTTTGGAGGCGACGACCGCCCAGACGTAGATGGAGGTACAGACTCGTCGAGGATGTGTGTCTGACAGCCCGAGTCAAGATGCGTGTTGATGTCGGCAACCCTGACGGGCTTGTTGCATATCGGACACACGGCCATGGGTGCTGCGTATCCGAGCATATGAGCAGTTCGGATTCAGCAAGGTGAGCATGCAGAGGTGGGATGGAAATTGTTCCAAAGAAACTTCAAGTCAAGTGAGACGCGCCGTGCCGCGCTTCAGCACGCTACCAATGCAGGGGTCTAAATCCGGTCCCGGCCCCGTGGTTCAGATATGCCGGCCCGGCAGGACCATGT
>Ga0209127_100315_pt1 | contig 16872 bp, 12 predicted proteins | sample LakSupMetagenome_FD_187469 | JGI IMG/M metagenome (GOLD analysis project Ga0209127, IMG submission 187469) | Freshwater microbial communities from Lake Superior, Canada - Sta WM archaea (SPAdes) (version 2) | ecosystem: Environmental > Aquatic > Freshwater > Lake | place: Lake Superior, Canada...
ACACAGTCATATACAGCGGCCATACGAGATGCTAGAACCATTCGAGAGTCTCGAACCCTTCCTGCAGCGACCCAAGCAGGGCGATCCGCAACGCCGCCGCCGCCTTCGGCGCCTCCGGCAGAAGATACCCCAGAAATTCAACCCGAACTCAACGCCGGCGGGTTTCCCACCACCTCCCAGATGCGCCCGAGGGACGAGCCGCGAGGGCATCCAGAACCTTCACAGGTTGAACTCTTAGAAGGAGGCGCACCGGTTCCTGCCGAGGCAGCGACCTCCGGGCACGTCAGGAGACAAAGTACTTTCTCGACACGTGGCCTGGCGGACGGTATCATAGGCGTCGACTCCTATGGCAGCGATGACGAGGACAACAGCGGCGACATGGTGTCCACGACCCTAATCAGCTTCGACGTCGAAGCCACGGACGCGACCGATCCGCCTCCCGGCCAATGGTCGGCCGAGCTGAGACCCAACGTCGCCGAAGGGAGCCGTTCAGAGGGCGCTGTGCAAAGTCGCCCTGCACGGCGGCCGACTTACAGGAGCACGGCGCTTACGCGGCTGCCGTCGACGCTGGTAGCGGATCAACTATCTTCTCTGACTACGGGGATAATCGCCGCGCCGGTAAAAGCGCTCGCATTGCGCTGGTTCGTGAGTTCTTTTGCCCGAGCCCGAGGTCTGAGTGTCACGGGCATGTATCCCCTCGGGTCTTTGGGCTGGTCGAGGCACACGGTTGCCAACTTCGTCGGGATGCTGCTGGTCCAATTCTTCATCCAGTTCGATATTTGGGCGTCGATGTATGCGGCCGCTTCGTTCTTCTTCTTCACGGAGGAGGAGTGGAGTTACATCGATGGGCCGGAGAGGGAGGTGGACTGAATACCGGGCAGCGATGATGACCAAATGAGGCGGCTCCGATTCCAAGCGATAGTTCCATACCCTCAACTGAGGTCGGTCCAAATGATGACTACCTTAGGCAACCTGCCCTCCTTCCAGAACTGACAGATCACATATGATACCTTCCGTAACGCCGTAGTGCTACCCAGCTATATGCATAGCATACCTTAGCCATTGCTCTTCGTATTCTCATACCCGTCATAGCTACCGCCTTGCGCTGGACTTAGCCTTGGCAGCTTTCTGCTGGTCGACAAAATCCTTGATGATTCCGTGCAGATCCTCGTTCCTCCTTGCCAGCAGCAGGACGTCATCCGTGGTGACCGTTGTCCGCCCAGCATGGCGGCTGAAGCTCTCCAGATCTATGGCTACAGCCTCTAAGAGAAGCAGAGAACCCCGGTCAGTATGTGTTGCAGTGCCTGACAACCGCCAATGACCTCACTTACCAATTTGCGCCATGACCAGTTCGGTCAAGGACCCGATGAACTGCGGCGTGGCATTCCGATTCCTCTTGAGCGTCTCCTCGTCTGCCATCTTGCCGATGGCGAACCAAAGGGCAGCTTTAAGACGCTAACACTATGTTAGCAAGAGAGCTTAAGCTTCGTATGCAGGCAGAGTTACCAATCAACTTACCTCTCGCGTGTCATCCTCTCCATCATCTGCCATGGTCTGGAAACTCCTCTCACGTTCGATGCTTGCTGCGTTTGTTGCAAGCACGTCGAGCGCGTTAAGAGATGGCTGGTCCGTGCGGTTTACAAGATCTCTTGGCGCAGTGACGACGGGTGGGGACGGCCTATAAATGCTCTCGTGACAGCGCGTTTTGTCCCAGTTTGGACGCGGTAGGCAACATTCGCTGTCCTGCCTCCGCCAATGCGACCAACCTTGGCTCAGTCTGTGGATGCTAGTCCTGTTAGACGACAAGTGAAGCATCTGCAGGAGGCAACAGTTCACTTGACGCCTTGCTATATATTACCGGAGAACTGACCCGCTGCCTGCACATGGAGGGCTATATATGAATCACCTCAACACTTCTCTTTCATTCTTTGTTACGATCTTCCCACCACTCATGCTTTGGAATAACACTATCTCATGCTCACAGCATGCCATTCCGGTTTGCCTATGTCTGCGATCTACTTCAACGGCTAGACGACAACCAGCGGGCGCGCTCCGGCCAGAGGAGTAGTTCCAGCATCGTTGACCAATGGTTCCTTTCGCACCGCGGCTTGCTGGCTAGGGACGACTTTAACGCGTCTCCTCTGCTCTCGACACTCTTGCCGGAAAAGAGGAGTGACAGAGTCTACTTTATCCAATCCAAGAGCCTTTCAAGGGTCATTGGAAGGTGCCTTGGTCTAGGGCTCTCGAGGAAAAAGGAGCTTGAGAGATGGCAGGAGCCAGGATCAGGCGTGGATCTTGGTGACTGCGTTGAGCGCATCCTCACGAGCACGGTAAGTAATACCAGGCTGGGTGGACGCCGCTTTACTACCTGTACTAACAATCATGAAGCCAAACGCGTGCGACGAGGATGTGACGGTCGAACAAATCGACAGCGCCCTTCACAGGATCGCATCCACCTGTCACTTCAGTTCCCCTGCGGTAAGGGCGTCGAGGCCCTCTGGCGGGTCAATCGACCGCCTGCTAGAGCTGGGAGGCCTGTATCGCCGTGTTTCCGCTAGAGACGGGAAATGGCTCACACGGCTGATCCTAAAGAATTTCGAACCGGTAATCCTGGAGCCGACCGCAATCTATCGTGGACTGCACCCGCTTCTACCGGTAATACTCAAGGTGCAGGATGATTTCGCGGTTGCGGGTCGCTTCTTGCAAGACCACGTCCGTCGGAGAGGCGTAACCGGCGCCGATCTGAACAGAGATGACCTGGCCCTCAGCTTGAAGCCGAGACTGGGCGTCAAAGTCGGACGGCAGACGTGGGTCAAGGGACGGAGCATCAAGCACTGTCTCGACATGAGCTGTGGCCGGATCAGCTGCGAGGAAAAGATGGATGGCGAGTACTGCCAAATCCACATCGACCTCAGCAAGGGCCGCAACTGCATCCAAATCTTCTCGAAAAGCGGCAAGGACAGCACCAGAGACCGGGCAGCACTGCAGGATGCTATTCGGCGATCGCTCAAAATCGGCGACAGGTCTTGCCCCATCAAGCACGGGTGTATCCTCGAGGGTGAACTGCTGGTCTATGACGATAACGAGGGCAGGATTCTGGAGTTTGAGAAGATCCGGAAGCACGTGTCCAGATCCGGCGTCTTTCTTGGAACGGAGCAGGACTCGCAGGCCCACCCACACGAGCACCTGATGATTGTCTACTTCGACGTCCTGATGATTGACGACGAGTCACTGCTTGGCATCCGCCAGTCCCAGAGATTCAAGCGACTACAGAAGCTGATAACCTGCGTGCCGGGCCGCTCGCAGCTCGTGCGGCGGCATATCATTGACGGCGACAAGCGTTCCGCGGCATCCGATCTACGTCGTGTGTTCGCCCAATGCATCACGGAGAGACGAGAAGGCCTGGTGTTGAAGGCGGACGACCCTTACTTCGACTTCAGCACGAAGCAGCGGCCGTATGGCTCATGCTGCATCAAGCTCAAGAAGGAGTATGTCGGAAGCTTCGGGGACGTGGGCGACTTTGCAGTGGTAGGGGCCAGATACGAAGCCGGCAAGGCCAAGGCTTATGGCCTGCAGAATGTCAAATGGACGCACTTCTACATCGGATGCTTGGAGAACAAGGACGAAGTCGAACGCTGGCATAGGAAACCGCGATTTGTCGTCACAAACGTCGTGGAGTTGAACGCTACGCAGATGGAGTCGTTCATCATGCATGCAAACCCGCGGTTTACCACGGAGGATGAGAACGAGTCGATCATCGTGAAGATTGCTCCCGGCATTGATAACGGGAACCGTCCGTCGGCAACCTTCACAGACCCTCCAGTCTTTGACATCAGGTGCTTCAACTTCCACCGCGAAGGCAACACCGACTTCCTGGCTCCCAGATTCCCCATGGTCAACAAGATCCATTTCGACAGGACTTACCTCGATGTTCTCTCCTTCCAGGAACTGCAGGACATGGCCAAGTTGGAGAAGGAAATGCCGCCGCAGGCTGACAGCCAGGAGCTTCTGGGTTGGATAGCGGCTTTGGAGCAGGCGGATCCTCACCATGCGCAGCTTCGCGGAGCAAGTCAGACGACGACCGTCTCTGCCATCTCGACCGTGAGCACGCCATCATCCGTTCGGTCTTCACGACCTAGTCAGGCAGAGCACGATAATGCGCTCCCCGTGCCTGAGAGTCCCGTTGCTGCCCTCCGACGAGCTCAAGCAGCCGAGCTGAACCCGGCTGCTGGGCCCTTAACGCCTCCAAGATCTTCTGCCTTGATGCCTATGCCGGACATAGCAATCCAGATAGTCCAGGACACCGGGGTACCGCAGAAGAGGCGAGCTGAGAGCGAAGGAAAGACCGCTCGTCGGCCAAAGGCGAGGAGAGTCCCTCTGACAAACACGCTAAGATCGCAAAGTCCAGTGCGGTCGCCATCAAACTCTCAAGTCAGCTCTCGTGAAGCGTTAGGCGACATTACGCACAGTTCGCAGTCGAGGGATAATGCCGCCAGTGCCGCACAGAGCCGTCGGAGGGACGGCGTGCATTCCTTCTACATGCCCTCCCTGGAGAACCGGCCGTCTACCATTCACCTGTCGACTTCTCCTTCCTTCCGCACGGCCCCTGAGTCGTGCCCCGAACCCTTTGCCACGGAGAGACAGCCGAGTAAGTCTCTCGACCAGCCTCCTCCGGCCACGAGCGCTCAGGATACGGACCGACGCACCCAGAAATGCATCTATAGCGGAGATGCATGTCCTCTGCGTAACATGTCCTTCCTCCTGGCGCCTTGCATCGCATCCATGCCCTGGCTGACCGAGGATCTCTTCTCCGTCCACGGCATCACGGATTCCACGACCAGTCTCGACCATTGGAAGAGCATGGAGCCGCCATCGTCTGGCGCCGCCACATATACATCACATACGCAGCAAGACGCCCAAGGCAAACCTCCGAAACGGAGGAAATTCGCATTGGTCGAGTCCCGCAGGAAGGGCGCAGTGGATCGGCTCTTTCAGGATATACAGGCGGCCCAGCTGCGGCGCCGCAACGGAAAGCGGGAGTGGATACCGGTCTTTGACTGGAAGGTGATGGAGGAGTTGACCAAGGAGGAGGAGAAGCACCATTGCGTGGCGGGTCAGCTGGAGGAGCGCTTCGACTCGAGGAGTAAGAGGAGCATTTGGAATAAGCATTGGGTAGGGTTGGCATAGCATTGGGAGGGAATTTTGCCTTTGGTTGCATATTGCATTGCGAGAGGCGTTCGGGACTTTGCATCTCATGGAGGCTCTATTCATCACTACTTTAGCATCCAGGAGACCCCGTTCTTCGATCAATACATTCCGTGGCAGAAAACATCACTGCTTTTCCTTATCATCATAAAGCTGCAGGTAACTCGCCCTCAACCTCATCTGCAAGTGCTCGTCCGCCGTCAACACCTTCCTCTCGGCATACGGATTCCCCGCCTTGCCCGCGTCGCTGGTGGGCGGGACGTAGCTCCTCACCCTCTCGCTCGGCACGGGCTCCAGCCGCGCCGTGCCGACCGGGTGGCAGAAGAAGGCGATCGAGTACCGCGGCTCCGACGCCGACTCGCCGTCGACCACCCCCCTCCCGGGCGCCGGGAAGACGACCCTGTGCACCGTGCTCCGCAGCAGGCCGTTGGTCCAGTACGACAGCAGGTCCCCGATGTTGACCAGCACCGGCGGCGCCGGGTCGTCCTCCGTGCCCGGGGGGAGGACGGGGACGGGCGCCCATCCGCCCCCGCGCGTCTGCACCTCGAGCCCGGCCTGGCCACGGAGGCGGAAGAGCATGGTGATGCTCCCGTAGTCGGAGTGGGCGCCCGCGCGGACGTCGTCCTCGGCCGAGGCGTCGGTCGCGGCCAAGGGGGGGTAGTACAGGAAGCGCAGGGTCGAGCCCGAGGGGCCGTTCTCGCGCAGGTGGCGGGTCACGAAGAAGTCCGCCGGTTGCACGTCGAGGCCGATGCCGAGGAGCCGGTTGATCTTGAGGCACGTGGCATAGCAGAGGTCGCGGAAGGCGCTGATCTGGCCTTCGTGGGGGACCATGTTGGAGGGGATGGGGTGGTCGGACTTGCCGTCGGTGAACTCGCCGAAGTTGAAGGCTCTGCAGTGATTTAAGGGGGTAAGTGGCCAGATAGGGGGTCTCAGGGGTGAGAGGGGGGAGGACGTACTCTTTGTAATCACCCACCTGTGAAGAGGTTAGCGGTGGCTCAGGTCATGGGCGGAGTCTGGAGCTTACTCGTTGGTTCTTTGGGTCTAGAGTCTCGATGTGCATTCCCGACCAGCCTCTGTTGTTCTGTTGGATAGCACATCGCTGCTTCTCTTCCAGCGGGGCCTGGAAGAGTTCCTTGGCCTAGTTACAGGTCAGACACTGCGTGACAGGGTTCTGTAGTCTGCGAAAGCATATACCAGACTGAATGCCCCTTCTACAGCATCGACGGGTATGTCCTTGCCCGTGTTCTTGATATAGATGAAGCCATGCTCGATGGCCGCCTCGACGAGATCCTTGGCGACCTGAAGCTCGTTCGCTTCATCCGAGATGTCGATCACGGGGATTTTTGCTGCAGCGGCCATGGATAAGTACGCAGGAATCAAAGCTGATGGGAGTGTGAGCTTGATGTCCAGCTCCGATGCGGGGACGTTATCGGCCCTAGACGGAGGAACCTGAAATGGAAGAGGAAACAGTTGCAGAAAGTTGGCTTTCCTGCGATACAGTCGCTCTCAGCGCGGCAACGCCTATATTTTCCGAGTCTTCCAGATAACAGTAGTTTCAGTTTGAAGGAATACCTATACCTGGTGTTGAGAGAGTTACACGATATCTTATGTTTCTGCTAGTGTCGGCGGCGGAACCTACCGGCAGATGGTCACGATTCGTAAGGTAAGGTAAGGTAGTTTTCTACTGTTCTACTGTGGTACGAAGGCAGGGGCCAAAGGTGCCTCTCCGGATCCAAACCCGGTATACGTACAGTGCGCATTCTCGGACATAGGGTTAGGGTTAGAGCTTGCTCGCTAGGCCCAGTCCCTCTGCATTCACAGAAGGTTACGCGACAAGTAGACGATTAGACGATTGTACGACTAGTAGACGAGGAGACGATTGCTATATCTCATTCCCGCTCTATGATACGTAATCCTAGGGTAATACTGCAACCACCTATCATGCATATAGGAGTCAAATACAGTGCGCAATTTCCAATTTGCAAGTTGCAACGCTGTCTGCAGACTCTTGTTATCTTGAGGGGTTGTCACTTTTGGCCCCAGCCTTCATAAGGCCCATACCAAAGGGTTCCAGTGCTGCGAGTGCTGTGAGTGCTGTGACTCCGGGGTTCCCCAAATCGCATACACAGTACCCCTACCTTGAACCCCTGCTAGCGCAAAATAAGCTGGTAACAGCCCACAGGAACCAAGCAGGTACGTACCTGGAATTGTTGCCAGTTGGAAAGCCGCAAAACGGCGATAGAGACGTGATTGCTTCTCGGATCGCAACAATTGCTAGGGGAGAGCTGAGCCTATTTTCCGTGGCTGTTCCGGCGCCTTTTCTTGCCTTCCCAAAAATCCGAGAACCTGGCGTCAGCATGCCACAGACGCGCCATGAATGACCTAAAAGCGTGGTTCAACAATCAAAAACCAGTCCACTCCTTCGGTCATTCACCATCACTATTACTTCTTCAAGTTGCCAACAGCCAAGCTTTCCAACGCATCGGCCGCATCTAGCGACCTCATCCTCTTCCACTTCATTCCTTCGCAAGCGACAATTATTGTGCGATCGTCGACCTAACTCTTCCCTCAACAACTTCCACCGGAGCAACACGTCGACAGGCATAGCATCATTTCGTGGGAGTGACGCGCCAACCAAGCCATCCCGTCATCCGCCGTCATTGGCTCCCCCAGCGAGCTCTCCGGGGGCCATGTCCGACATAGAGCATGCAAGCTCGCCAATACGTGCGCAGGGATCCTTCATGACCAACCTGACAGAAGATGAAGACACTAAGATGATGGACGCGACGCCCGACCCCTCAGAAGGCCCTCGCCGTCGCCGTGGCGCCAGAGACTCGATGGCTCCGAACGGAGGCAGTCACATCGGAAAGGTCAAACACCTGAAGAAGGAAGATGGAGAGCCTCTGTGGAGAAAGGACATCCAGTTCGACTTCCTCAAGGCAGTCTTTGACGACGATCGGAAGGAGTTCACCAACAGCTACGAACCCGAGACAATCGGCAAGCAGTGCTTTGCCGATCTCTACATCGACACCATGTCCCGGAGCAGCAAGACCAGCAAGGTCCTTCGAGACAAGCTGCTTAGCGACCGCGAGGCTGCGAAGGGTATGGCTATGGTGTGCCTCTTGGTCAATATCGGCCGCATGAATACCACCCTGAACTGTAAGTATTTCCCTCGGGGTCAGATGAGTAGGAGAGGAGCTGACAGTGCCTTTCCCAGTCTTCCCCGAAATGCGAGCACAACTCCGCACATACCACGCAATACCCTCTTTGCAAGCACACCAAGATCCTCATCAGTACAAGCAACTACAAGATGCGCCGCGGCTGAAGTCGATTCTGAAAGGAGGCGCCGAAGATCGGCCAGAGCCCAATACGTTGGAGAGGATAAAGCAGTGCGACGTCCCACGGACGAACCCCGTCAATCTGCTCTTCGTAATCTGCCAGTCGGCACCCAAGATTGCGGAGCTGCACTTTCCAACGGGCCGAGAGTTTCATGACCTGATCATGCGGACAAATCTGTCTAGCAAGTCACGGGCGAGAGCGTTCCTCTGGATAATGTGGTTCTACCTGGAATCAGACTTCACAGAGGAAGGCTGCGAGGAGAACCCCTTCGGCCCGGGTGTCGACTATGGTCTGGACGTGGCCAATCAGGGCGTCCCGATGCTTGAGGAGTTGACGCCGGAAGAGGAAGAACAGGAAAACATCGACACCCCCGAGGAGGTTGAGTTCGGCGTTGCGAAGCGGGAGATGCGAGCTAAGATCATCGAAGCCGACCAGCTCGTCGCCGAGACGCAAGCCAAACGTCCTGGCGCAGCGGTCCGGACTAAGCTCCTAGACGAACATACCCCCATCCCCACGAGCGGTATCCTCCCTCGTATCCGCCCCTCGAAGCACGACAGTGACCTCGACTCCCGGACATCCACCCCGCCTCCCCGAAACCTCGGGCCTAGGGCCGGACCGTTGAGTACCGGGGGCACCGGCCGACGAGGCGGCGCGTCTCTTAAGTACCAGATTGTCGACCACTCGTCCCCGGCCGCGTCGTCACATGCCATCGAGGGCATCCCGACCCGCAAACCTCGACCGCCTACCGCACACCAATTAGCCGTCGAGAAGAACCGCTCGCAGCGGGTGGAGTACATTCTCAACCGGGGCATACGGAAGGAACACCGCAAGGCGCGTAAGCTGCGCCGCGGCGAAGGAGCCATCATCCGCGCCCTGACCCGCCTGAAGTACATGCAGGACACGGAGGAGCGGCCGTTTGAGAACAGCGAAGACGAGGAGGTGGCTGCCCAGAACCAGCAGCGGCTCGCCCTGGAGGGTATCGGTGGCGACCCGGCTGTTATCCCCAGCGCGGAGCCCTTCCGCGAGCGCGGGTTTGGAGGCTTGACGCCGCTGGCGAGCGAGAAGGACGACTTTGGCGAGGAGCCCAGTGCATATGCCGGTGCGCTTCGGCGGATGAACCGGCGGCTTGAGAGGTGGGAGAATCACACTGGACCGGAGCTGGGTGTTATTCGCCCAATCAAGAAGGAGAGGGTCAACGGGCACAAGAACGGGGATGATGAAGACGATGAGGATCGCATGGACATGGATGGCACCATTGATCCGGCGGAGACCGAGGACGAGCAGGATATGCTGCGCATAGCCGTCACCCACGGGGCGCGTCGCGCCAAGACGAACGGATCGGCACGGCGGACTACAAACGGCCACGCGTCCCGAATGGATGACGACCTAACGGATGTTGAGAAGGAGTTGCTTGGCGAGACAGGTGGCTACGGCGGGGACGAGGGTGAGCCCGCAGACGCGGAGGATCAGGACGAAGACGAGCTCACGAAGGCCGACATGACTCTGCTGGGACTGGATCAAGGCGAGTCTGACACCGACTAGTTATCTGTTACCATCGGCTCCTCTGCGAGCAACGTCGGCAGCCTGACCGTTATTGGCGACGCGAGCGAACTCGATAGTGCAGAGGATTGGTACGTTTGTGTAGAGCTCGATGACGACGACGACGACGACGACAGTGAAGGACTCGCCCATCTCTGTAGGGCTCTTCTTGGGATGGAGGAAGACTACGTCTACGTCAGGACAGGGAACACCCATGTTGGTACACCACCCTCAACTCCAGAGAGAGGGTTGAGTCACGTCGAGAGAGCTCTCTTGGGGGTGACTCCTTCGACGCCGGACAGGGACCTCGTCCACGTCCAGGCTGCATTGTCCGGAATGGCTCCGGCCCCGTCCCGGTGGGGGGGATTAGAGATGGCACTTCTGGGATGTTTGTATGAGTACTCCTTCTCTTTTTTCCACGGACACGGAAACAGTAGGGACGACGGAAGACTCTGGCTTTTGCACTTTCTGCGCACGTACTATTAAAAAGGGTGCGAACGGGAGGCGTATGAGGACCCAAGAGCATTCTTCTTCGAGATTGGCGTCTGTTTTACGGAGGGGCTTCTGGCGCCTCGTCGCTTCTGTCTAAATAGATTACCAGGGTCAGGGGTCTACCTCGACCCTACTTGGCTGCTTGCATGCAGTTCACGTCAAGGGCGAAAAAGAAAAATGCATCATTCAGACGTCGGGCTTCGCGATTACAGCAATGGAGCCAGCCTGATGTTATCACTGTACTTTACTCATTCAGCCTTGACACTGATGTCCGCCCGGTGACTGACAAGAAGGAATCCATCACCGTTCCTCGTGTCCATGTCCCGCCTGAGCAGCTCCCCCATCAGCGCCAATCAGCCACCCGACACCGCTCACCAGCGACCCCATAGCCGCCTCCCTCAACTGGTCCCTCTTCCTCACCCTCTTCGCCTGCCCATCCTCGTCCTCACTCCCGGACGTCGCGGACATAGCGCCACCACCACCACCACCTCCTCCTCCACTACCAGCAGAAGAAGCAAACCCGGTCAACCTCCCCAACCCGCTCCGCTGCAGACTCGACAGTGCCGTCAAGTTCCGCTGCGCAGACGCCACGCTCGCGCGCGACAGGTCAAACAGCGACATGGGCTTCTCCTCGACCTGGTGGGTACTATCCCGCCTGGGCCTCCCCATCGCCGCCGTGGTCGGAACCATTCTCCCCCCCGCGGTGTGCGTCGCGCCGCCAAACCCGCCGGGCATCGCGCCGCCGCCCAGCCGCAAGCCCTGATCGGCGCGCTCGTCCCAAGCGGACTCCTGCTCCGCCTCGGCGGCCAGGGCGGCGACGAGCTCCTCCTCTGCGCGGCGGAAGGCGTTGAGGATCTCGGCGAGGGTCGGGGCGGGCGCGATGCGCAGGGCGGTGGAGAGGCAGTCGATGCGCTGCTCGAGGTGGCGGACGGCCGGGTTGGCCGAGGCGGTGCCGAGGTGCGTGGGCCGGACGGTGCGGGCCGTGCGGCGGTACTTGCCCGCTTGGAGGGCGGCTTTCCAAGAGTAGTCGTCCGTAGCCGCCGCTGCTGCGGGGTTGGCGGAGATGGGGGAGGTTGGGGAGGAAGGAGATTTGCGAGAGGTATGGGGGGGAGGAGAGAGCGCGGATAGACGGTTGGTCACGTAGGAGTAGGCTGTTTCGAAGTCGTCTTCTGTCAGTGCGGCGTCGATGCACATTGCCGTTATGCGCCGTTCGGCCGTCGTGCGTTCCGCACGTTCTTGCTCGGGAGTTAGGCCTCCTGGGGTACTGCCTCGTGAGGACTTGGTGGTTAGGCCTGCGGCGACCATGTTGGCGCCTAGGTCGACGAGGTCGTGGAGGCGGGTGTAGCTCTTTGGGTTCTGCTCCAGGATCTTGCCTACTATGGCGATGGGATCTTGGTGCACGCGGAGGAGGACAGGGGTAAAGGGCTCGCCTTGCTTGAGGACAATGCGGAACTCGCTGAGAGCATGTGTAGCCTTGAGAAGAGCCTCTATGCGCTTGGTCGCCGGTAAGGATTTCACAATGGTCTTCGGGAAAGCTTTAATACTGCATTGCTATTAGTCTCGTGGTTGGAGTAATGGTACTTGAGGGCGAAATACATACATATCATCGCACTTTTTCAGGCCCCCTCTGGTCCGATCTGGGTTCGAGGCATTGTCAAATGCGTTGTAAGCGGCAGCGAAGATAGTATCCTGCAGCACTTGGTCCGACAGAGGCTTGTTAGGGCCATCTTCGTAGAGTGACCGTGCCAGTGCATAGCCTTTTTAGATGTTAGTGACAGGGTTCCAGTTACGGAGCTGTTTCCACTCACGTGTGTTGGCCAGCAAGGCCTTTAATATCTCTACTTCCAGGTATTCTCTCTTCAGCTGACCAAAAACACCCATAACCTGATGTCCAGAAGATGTCCCGTCCTGCTCAGAGGCCCAGTCACGGAGCCACAGAATTTCGTCCCTAGCTTTGGTCCAGTATTTATCATTGCTTTTGGGACCGTTGCTGCTGAGGTTGTGTATCAGTTTAGCAGCTTCAGATCTCTGGTCTCGCTCGTCCTGCAGGAGGGCGAGTTCGCCTGCTCGCCTGACAGTACACGGCGCACCGCCTGTTGTCAGGAGGTAGGCGCTCAGGACGAAGCGCTGCAGAAGCTGTGTTGCCCCCTGAGTAGGCGATGTAAGGGGATTGGAATCACTCAGCAAGTCGTTGCGCAACCACGTCGCGTTCTGGGCGCTCAGCAAGCTGCCGACTTCTTTGGCTGAGATGGGCGGTAACAAGGAGGCAGCGCCCTGCAACTTGGGCTCGGAGTCCTGGTCAAGAAGTGCCATGATCTTGTGGATAATACTCTGTGCTCCTGACAGGGCTTCTTGAGAGGCTTCGGAGATGAGAAGGGCCGAGGCCAATGCAGCTCGGGCGTAGGTTCGCTCGAGATGCTCTTGCTCCTGTTCATTCAGCCACATGGCGCCGTAGCCGCCCAAGTCGACATCCTCAGGTCCGTCCCACTGATCTATAGCATTCGCTGCGACTTTCCATGACTTCGAGGCTTTGGTCGTGAGCCACTCTAGTACTTCATCCCAGCCAGAACATAGGTGTTGTTCTGTCCCGGTATCAAGTGAGTCGTCGGAGGTCGCGCCTCCTGTCCCACTCTCATTTGTTCTCGTAGTCCATCGCTTCTCGTTGTACAACCATGGACCAACTAGACCTCTCAGGTCTCGCCCGATCGCTGGGTAATCCTCGGCGGTATTTCCTGTCTGGTCGAGCAGAAGACTGACAGCAGTTCGGTCAGGAAGATGCTGGAAGCTGTAGAGCGTGTGCGGTATCGGCGACGCCGGATAGTATTCGAAATTTCGTCTTATGAGCGGTAGGATAGCGGAGACCATCAACGTGCGGATACAGGGCGAATGGTCTAGGAAAGGGACGAGCAAATCGGGAAGGGTGTCGAGCAACCCTGCCTCCTCGTCCACCTTGTAGGCCCGCCTGAGCAGGAACTGTGTTGTCGAGTCTCCTGCAGCCTCGCGGGGTGTCTCGGTTGACGATAGCTGGAGCAAGCGCAGCTTCCGCGCTTTCTTGGCGGCTTCCTGGTCGCTCAGTCCCTCCACCGCTGAATGGTCTATGTCTCCATAATCGCTCTCCGAGTACTCCGCGCGTTCTATCTCCTCGAGCAGTCCAACATATTTGCTAGAAGGCAGGGCCTCGGGCAGGTAGGTGAGGAGGACGCGCAGGAGGATGTCCTTGCGCAGGACCGCGTCGTGTCGAGCTGCGAGGTGCCGGAGCCCATTGATGTCGGCCTTCGCAGCGAGCTCGGCGGCGAGCAATAGAATCTTGGGTGGTGAGAGGACGAGCGACATGTTAAGTCCACCTGTTGTTTCGAGTCTGCGCGATTTTGGGCATCGGAGTGCGAAAAAGACGCCTGCCTCAAGCTTCCATCTCCTCAGTTATACCATTACCTGCGCCAATGACTACCCTATGATGCCAGCTCAAGCTCCGTCTACTACCTTACTAGGTATATACTCCAGGCTCAATCGTAGTGGAGCCAAAGTTAATAAGCTGCAGACTGCAGTCCACTCTGCCTCAACCTGTGGCGCAGGATTGTGGCTGATGTGTTCTACTGTGTATGGTGGGTGGTCTGGGAGTAAGAGGTCTCCACATGCGGCGCTGGCCGGTACGTACCGGAGATTCAAGGTTCAACCTCAATTGACCTCACAGCTTCACCTTGCTGCCGCCCAGAACCGCAACCCTTCGACACAGAGACGCCGCGACGCGTGCAGTAGCTCAACATGGCCTCCGGATATGGTCTCCACGGCGGTAAGGGAATACTGAAGCCATCAATGGCTGGCATACGCCCGAGTACGAGCCCGCTAGCTGACAACCGACCTCTAGGCCCGTCACGATGCTTCCCCTTCTGGCAGGACGTCCTCGCATGCTACGTCGTCAACACATCAGCAGAGGATGAGTCGGGAAAGAAGAAGTGCGCACCGGCGCTGGAGGATTACTACGAGTGCCTACACCACAAGAAAGAGGTCAGTTGCGGCAATGCCGGCCGGCCCCGAATCACGGTTAGAGCAGAGATGCTAACCCTAGAGCGTCTGCAGTTTGCGAGAGTCCAGATGCTACAAAGCGCATACCGGAAGGCCGAGGCGACAGCGGGCGGGAAAGACAATGCACCCAGCGCTGCCCAAATACGGAGTCTGGGACTGTTAGACAAGGACGAACCCCCGAAGAACAAGTGATGGAGCCTGGGATGCGTTGCCCACATGTGTATATTGTCTGGGGACGTGGATGCGAACGACAGGATCAGATACTGGTCTTGTGTGAATCAGTTATTACGTCCTTCCCTTCTCCATGCTGGGTGATCCCGAGGAAGTGAGCGATGGTGTGATCTTAACAGGCGGCGGGTACGAGCTGGGGCTGGCCCTATGCATTCTGAGGACGCTTCCATTGACGCTGCCAGAAGACATCCAAAGGGGTGCAAATGGTGTCAAGCTCAAGTGAGTGGAAAGGGGATATTTGTTCAAGCTCTAGGTGAGAAGCTCGGACCCCTCGAACGTCTCCTGTCTCTTGAGCGCCGCTTGAGAACCATGGGCAGTCAGGCGCTGGTGCGAAGAGAGCAAGGCGTTCCTTCCTCGTCGGCTCCAGGACCCCGCGAAACTGGTTTTGCCCGCCTCACTCACTTGTCACCGGTCCCGGCGTACCTTGACGGCAGCCTTGTCTTTACTTCCCCTGTAACCCGCATCGCCGCCCTTTTTTGTTGACGCATTCTGCAATCCTGTTCAAGAAGCAATCTGCGGGTGCTTTAAACGTACTAATCCTGAACTACCTTATTCCCTGGTTGTTACGTTACAGGTCGCCTTGGACTCCTCCAACACGCGGCGTTCCCACGCATCGCCCCTGCCAAGATGCCTGTCCTCCGGGGTATCGACGTCAAGCTCATCACGTTTCCGGCGAAACAGATCATCACGGAGTATCCGCACCCTGACGGGACCTCTGTCCGCCTAGTCACCACCCAGGAAGCCGCATCCGCCTCGGCTGAAGGTCTGTCGACTGGAAGTTCCTCTTCATTGGTGTCTAGCACTGCAGTGTCGAGTCGCAAGGTCGATCCAAAGAGCTCTGTGTACATCGCTACACAACCGGGTAAGCCATTGACTATCCCTCTTTGACCTGGTGAAAGACTGTCTCATGTGGTTCACAGGCTCTCAGTTCATTATCGCATACGACATCACCAAAGTGCCCGAAGGATGCAGATACATGAACCTCAAGGTCTTCATCAATGGCCGTCACATCGTCACATGTGGACGGGATCTTGAAGAGCGACACCGAGGGGTAATCTCCCGGACTCTGTGGGCCCCTTCGAATCTGTGGGAGCCCTGGGCTGGTATAGAGGGCCGGCAGTTCATGTTCCTTCGCAACGACACAGCCAAATCAGCAGCTGAAGACGGCGGCCTGATCGAAGTACGGGTCTACCGGGCTGAAGCCAGAACCTTTTACTTGCCCCAGCACTCAGGGAGTTCCAGCAAGCCAGACAGTATGGCATTGCGTAAGTCCATACAATGCTCTTTTACGGCCTGTTCCTCTGTGCTAACCGTCTGTCCAGCACTCCCTCTACCGGGCTCATCGACAAGCCTGAGGAGGTCGATTGGTACAAGTACAAGCTCATCGACCCGATCGACATCCCGTACGCCAAGTTCTTCTTCCACTACCGCTCCTTCGAGAGCTTGAAAGAGCTTAATCTTATCCCCGAAGAGGAGATCGAGGGAGCAAGGCACGTTGCCTGGACACAAGCTCCTCCCGTGCTGCATCCTGCTGCTGGAAAAGAGTCGCATAAGCTGTTCAAGCCTATATCTGAGGAGGAACTTAATAAGTGGCCCAGACCTACTCCTGGGAAGCAGAGTCGTCCGCTGCCAACACAGCAGCCTCCAGATGAGGTTAGAAGTGCGTCCCGCTCAAGCACTCCCGAGACTTCCTTCTTATGGATGGATGGCGCTGCGGATGATCGACCGGTTATCACTTCATCCTCCAGGAATGAGCGACAACACCAGACCCAAAGCACGAGGGCATCAAGACACGACGCCCAGCCTCGTAGCAGGGAGGATCCCCGGCTGCCAGCCCGCGATGGCCGAAGCACTACTTCGTCTCTGGCGCTCCAGCGGCCCCTACCGCGTCTTCCACCTGATCCTGTGTCTCGTAGCAGAACGGCTTCGGAATCCCCAGCTCCGTCTCTCAACCCCAGCTTGAAGAGGAGCGTTGATGATGGATATTCTGACGACGACATTGAGATTGCAGAACCCAAAATCGTTCGCTATAGCAAGGTCCGT
>Ga0209127_100316_pt1 | contig 16871 bp, 13 predicted proteins | sample LakSupMetagenome_FD_187469 | JGI IMG/M metagenome (GOLD analysis project Ga0209127, IMG submission 187469) | Freshwater microbial communities from Lake Superior, Canada - Sta WM archaea (SPAdes) (version 2) | ecosystem: Environmental > Aquatic > Freshwater > Lake | place: Lake Superior, Canada...
GTCTTTGTGGCGTTGCTCTACATGCTCAGCTTCCTCGACCGATCAAGTGCGTCTTCCCGCCGCTTGCTCACCACCTAGGCCACAGCCGCGGCTAACAGTGCTGTCTCTCAGACATAGGCAACGCCCACATAGCCGGCATGGACGCAGACCTCCAATCCGTTCCTCCGAAAGAGGACATGTACGAATGGGCCCTGACAGCCTTCTACATCGCCTACATAAGCTTCGAATGGATGTCCCTCCTCTGGCGCATCATCCCGCCGCACATCTACGTGACCCTCGTCGTGCTGAGCTGGGGCTGCGTCGCCTCCCTCCAGGCCATAAGCGTCAACTATCCCATGCTCATCGCCCTGCGCACCCTGCTCGGCATCGGCGAGGCGGCGTTCACGGGTGTCCCCTTCTACCTCTCCTTCTTCTTCCGGAGGGACGAGCTCGCCTTCCGCACCGCAATCTTCGTCTCGGCCGCGCCGCTCGCCACGTCGTTCGCCTCGAGCCTCGGCTGGCTCATCCTCAAGCTCGCAGACAAGACCCCCATCGCCCCCTGGCGACTGCTCTTCTTACTGGAAGGCTTCCCCTCCGTTCTCGTCTCCGTCGTAGCGTGGCACCTCATCCCAGACTCGCCCGAGACAGCCCCCTACCTCACCGCGCGCGAGAAGCGCGTCGCCCGCCTGCGCCTCCGCCACGAGAACCCCGCCACCCCACCCGCGCGCGACAACCACCCATCCGCCAGCAGCAGCGGCAGGGTGCGCCGCCGGCAGCGTCTATCCCCCTCCAGAATCCTCTCCGTCCTCGCCGACCCTTCGGCCTGGCTGACGGGCTTCATCTTCCTCCTCGCCAACACGGCCTACTCCTCCCTCCCGGTCTTCCTCCCCACCATCCTGACGGGGATGGGCCACTCCCCTCTCTCCTCCCAACTCCTCGCCGCGCCCCCCTACCTGACCGCCTTCCTCGTCGTCCTAGCGGCCGCCCACGCCTCGGACAAGGCCGGATCCCGCTCCCCCCTCCTCGCCGCCGCCGCCCTCGCCTCGGCAGCCGGGTACGCCCTCCTCGCCCTCTCGCGCTGGCCCCTGCGGCTCGCCCCCGAGAGCGCCCTCCGCTACCTGGCCGTCTACCCCGCCGCCGCGGGCTTCTTCACCGTCGTCGTCCTGACCATCAGCTGGGGGGTCAACAACCAGGCCGACGAAAGTCGGAGGGGGGGCGGGTTCGCGCTCATGCAGGTGCTGGGCCAGTGCGGCCCGCTCGTGGGCGCGAGGCTCTACCCGGCCCGCGACGGGCCGTATTATACGTCGGGGATGGCGGTCTGCGCGGGGGCCATGGTCGGGGTGGCGGTGTTGGCTTGGGGGTTGAGGGTGTATTTGAAGGGGTTGAATCGGAGGTTGGATATGGAGGAGGGGGTGGTTGTTGGGGAGGATGGCACGGAGGAGGAGGGACTGGTGGGTGGGAGGGGGAGGAGGAGGGCTGGGTTTAGGTATATGTTGTAGGATTCCATGCCATGTACATGTGCATGTACGTTCGTTCATATATCGGATGGTTCGGATGCAGAATGGACGGATTTATGCGTCTGATAACGTTTCTATTGCCTGGCGAAACTCGGTGCTCTGAGCTTAAGTGAGTCTGCGTGTCTTATTTATACTTCCCTCGTGCCTACTCCTCCTGCGCCCCCCTTCATCCTATCCATGACAAACCGATGTTTTTTTATCTAGACATTGACTGTCGTAAAGCTAACATTCGTGCCTGGCATCGGGGGGACATCTCCGCCTTCACGGCTTGGCATTCATCTCGCTCTTCATCTCCCCGAGCAGGAACCGCGTCAGGTCGACGGAAATGCGCCGCTCCTTGAACCAGGTCGCAGCCCTCCGTCCGATGGTTGTGTCACGCTTGAGCGCAGGTGGCGCGGGCTTCTTGCCGGGCCTGATGACCCTCCCGTTTGGCATCATGATGATGTCTGTGTCGTATTCATTCCCATCCTGCTCTCTGACGCCGTCCATCTCGCCCGGGTTCTTGCCGTCGTCGACGGACTTGCCCCGCATCTCGGCCCGCAAACCCGGCCGGCTAGCATTCTTCGCCTTTGCCACTCCCTTGACGCCCTTCCGCTTCCTGTAGCTCTTCTTCCGCAGCTTCCCATTTGCAACCACATCCGTCTTAACCGAAGGCTTGATGAGGCTATTCGCGTCGTCGTCAGAAGAGTGCTCCATCCGCTTCAGGTTCTCCTCGGTCAGCCTCTGCCCCTTGGGAGCCAGCCTCTGGCGGCGAGGAAGCCGCCTCAGGCGACGCAGGCGCTTGGCCACCCACCGGCCGAACCCGGCTCCTCCGCGCATGCGCCGCGTGATGCGGACGGCTGCCGCGGGCTTGCGGCCGCTGGACCCGGACAGTAGGTCGTTCTGCTGGGTCGTGGTCCGGCTCATGGTAACGGGGACGCGGCGTGTCTCGAGCACCTCCACAAATTGGGGGGGCTGGCCGGGCTTGGGCGGCCGGGTTACTTCGTGATGGGCGGGACACGGCCCGGATGGGACTGTGAGGTGCCCGCCGGACTCGTTGACCTCTGGCTCTTCGGTCTTGGTTACAGGAAGTAGGCCAAAGTCGATAATCTGCGGCTTGTTTGGGGTGAGAGTGATTTGTGCTCCCTCGGATACATCGTCTGACGACTTGACGATGGTGTCGGTGCTTTTGCCTGCCTCCGGGGTGATGGCGAGGTTGGCGTTCAGGAGTCTGCTCTCACTCTGCTTGGCTGCAGCCTCGGTCTGAGAAGCGGTCGTGTCTGTATGCTCAGCCTGCCGCTCGTCGGCGTGGATGTCGTCAGTCTCAGCCTTGACAGGAGGCGGCTCGTTCACGGCCGAGGCCGACAGTGACGCCGCCTCATCATCGTTCCCTGCCTCCAGCGGTTGACGGTCCTCGCTCTCGTCGAAGAGAGCCTCGGTGGACGATTTATCCGAGAACAGAGCCGACAACCGATGGTTGGACTTGCTGAAGCGGCCGAAGGAGCCGAATAAGGTGCGCTTCCTGACGGTAGATGGCGGCGACTCAACTATTTCTGGCGTCCGAACGCCCTGGCTAGGATACGACGAGGACGTGCTACGGTAGTGGTCCGAGAAGCTCCCAGACTCCGGGGACACCAGAGGTGCCACCGATACCGGGGACGCCACGCGCACCGGGATTGCTGAAGACTTCTCCTGAGCGGGTACTTTGGCTCTCACGTCCAGGGCAGAGAGGGGACGCAAGTGGAATGGTGTGGCCAGCTTCTCGAACGGTAACCCAGGGCCTTCGTCAGGATGGACGGTGGGCTCGCTCGACTTGTTCTCTTGGAACACGGCAGGAGGCTGCTTGTCTATGGCCCACGGGTTGATGCTGGGTGGGCTCGGCTCAGTAGGATGTGCTGGCTTCATGGACCTTGGATCCAGAGTGTGAATAGCATCACGGACACGGCCGCTTGTGCTGCGAGAGACGCCGCCTTCTGTGGTCTGTTGTTGCTGATTGCTTGTGTTGATCAGCGGGGCATTTGAGCTTGAGGAGCTAGAATCCTGTCTGGCCCTGGTCTTTGAGTCCTCTTCCTAGAGGCTAGAGAAGTTGCCAGCGATTCTGGGTCTCCGCAGTCGAGCACCGCCTGAAGTGCGCTGCTTCGGGGCATGTTGGGACATTGCTCTGGCGTTAGTGGCGGTGTTGTTCTCTTTACCATTGGCCGTGATGTTGGCCTCGCTGCCCGACTCCGACGAGACCGTGCGGTGCTCTTCAGCGGTTGGGCGGAACGAGGACCGGGAGGGCATGGAAAACCCGGCGAAAGACATTGGCGAAATGAGTCAAAAGGGAGTTGGACTGCTGATACCTGGTAAGCCGATGGCTGATGAATACTTGGGATGTTTATCCAAAAACCGAGTATAGTTGGTCAACGGTTTGTTTGGTAAACAAAGCTGCAGGAGGAGTTTAAGCCATTGCATTCGTCGCGAGGCCTGGTTCCGACTGTTAGGGCTCCCTGGCGGCCCCTTCCCTTTCCATTCCAGGTTCCCAGCCGAGGCGAATCGCACCCGCCAAGTCTCACTCTCATGATGCAGCACCCACCTGGCTACGATCTTTAGACGGTAACGGTAGGAACAACCGTTCTGAACACCATGCAGTGGGCCAAATGATATCAACGACAGGTCAGATATGAAATGAGATGAATAAACTACGGTTTGACGATGGCTTTCCTTTCTGCCACCAGAACTGTTGATCCCGGCGGTGCTCGTCGGAGTCAGATGATGCTTGCTCCAGTAAAGTACTCAAGAAATACGTGTGTGGATCGTGCCACTCCCATGATTCTACCAAGTATATGCAACCAGTCAACAAACAACCAGGACGAAGCTACAATAAATCGTTTCTAGTGGCACAAAACTCTAAACCTCACCTCACCAGATATCACAATATCCATCGTTTGTGAGGACCCCGAATCATAAGTAACAAACATGGCAGACCCCGCAACCCCGCGCATCACCGTACTGGGCTCCCTCAACATCGACCTGGTCTCCTACGTCCCGCACCACCCCCTACCTGGGGAGACCCTGACGGCCTCCTCCTTCGCCGTGTCCCCGGGCGGCAAGGGAGCCAACCAGGCCGTCGCCTGCGCCAAGCTGTCCATGAACCGCAAGACCGGCACGTCGAGCGCCAAGGTCTACATGGTCGGCAGCGTCGGCGACGACAGCTACGGCGACCTCCTCCGGAGCAACCTGAGCAGGAACGGCGTCGTCGTCGAGGGCGGGGTGGCGGTGAAGAAGGGGCTGAAGACGGGGATAGCCATTATCGTCGTCGACGAGCCGACGGGGCAGAACAGGATAATTCTGAGCCCCGAGGCAAACCACTCGCTGCGGCCGGAGGATTTTACGGTCGAGAGGTTTGACGAGAGTCTGGGCGCCGGGACGAAGCCGGATTTGTTGATCTTGCAGCTGGAGATTCCGCTCGAGACGGTGTTGAAGGTGATCGAGACGGCGAGGACGAAGGAGGTCAAGGTCTTGCTCAATCCCGCGCCCGCGGTGAAGCTGCCGGACTGGGTGTACGATGGCCTGGAGCACCTGGTCGTGAACGAGACGGAGGCTGCGATCTTGAGCGGTGTGGAGGAGAGTGTTCTAGATTCCGAAGAGGGAATGGAGAAGGTCTCGAGGGGCTTTGTCGTAAAGGGGGTCAAGAACGTCATCATCACTCTGGGTGGCCGGGGCGTGTACTACATGAGCTCCTCTGGGACCAAGGGGCTGGTTCCGGCGGAGAAGGCAAAGGTCGTTGATACGACGGCCGCCGGAGATACGGCTGTTGGGCAGTATGCTTTGGAAGCTGTGCAGAAAGGTCCGTTCGACATCGAGGCGGCTGTCAGGAAGGCCAACCGGGCTGGAGCGAAGACCGTGGAGAGACTGGGGGCTCAGGATTCGATTCCGTACGGGGACGAGTTTGAGTAGAGTATGGCGAGGTCAAGTTGCTAGGCTTGCGGCTACGAGATTAACAAGATGGCAACCATGATGACTGTGTGACTGTTGCTTGCTTGTTACGGCTTTTCGAGATTCAAGATTTAGATCTCGAGGCCAGCTTTACCCTATATTTGCCACGGAACTCGATGCATTAAACCACCGCTCCATGCTCAGGGGTTAACATAATCCGGCTTGGTGTTCCACCCGTCATGGCGGTGCACCTTGTCCTTGATCGCATCCAAGTCAAAGTCGTTCAAGATGCGGATGTTCACCGGCTGCAAATCGATGGCTCCATCGTGGGACGCCTTTCCCTCGGGCGACAGGGCGTTCACCTGCTCCGGCGTCAGAGGGGCGGGTTCATTCATGATATGAACGCCGCATTTCTTGCAGAAGCCCTTGCGCCAGGCACCCGTCCCGGAGGAGTAGTACGACAGGTTGTCCCTGCCTTGAATCACGACCTGGTCTTTCTTGGGGTAGATCCAGAGGTAGGCGTTCTGGGTGTCGTTCGGTCAGCTACGTACTGCGTGATTCAGGAAGCAGTACAGGGAATGCTTTACACGTTGGCAGCTGCTGCAGTTGCATTCGATAATGCGGCCGGGGTAGGTGCTGTCCAGCGGCTGGGTCTTGATACAGGCCGTCACGGCACCGCAGTGGCAGCTGCCTGTATACAGCTTTGCACCTTCGATCTCGGCAGTAGGCTCCGGACCGGTGTACTTGGGCGGTGCGTAAGGCGTACCATAGTTCTTGCCGTCGAAACTGCTGTCCCAGTTAGCCGTTGGTAATTCCCCCGCGAGACATGTGGTGAAGGGTTTTCTTGCGGCTTGGTCTCGAGCTTCCAGATGTCCAAGCCTTGAACTGTCCGAACGTTGATCGCTGTGTTCATACCGGGCGGATACTTGGCATTGTATCCCATCACAGGTGTCCCGCAAGCCGGGCAGAACTGGGAGCGCCGGGTATCAGCCGTGGTCTGGAAGCGATTATGCACTGTCCGGTTTAGCTTACCCTATGTTTGGTGTTGCCCTCGTTGAAGGTGTAGTCCGTAAGAGAACCATCGCCCTTGACGACAGTCATGTTGTCGCCTGGGAATGTGAAGAGGTAGCCCTTCTTCGTGCAGAGGCTGCAGTTGCACTCGTTGGCGACCTTTATCTCGGGCACATTCAGCTCGAAGATGAAGGAGCCGCAGTAGCAATTGCCTCGATAGGACTTGAGGGCTACAGTCTCGGCCATGTTGCTCAAGGGGAGTAGCGATTTACGAAGGAAGTTCGGACTGCCCTTTGCGTACCTGATGGAGGGCTAGGGATTGGAGGAAGGACAAAGGAGAATGGATGAAGTGATGGCGAGCCATCGTTTTATGTATACTATTCGGAGACTTATCCAGTCTTGACAAGAACCCCATGGCTTGGGCTTGCTAGGACCTACAGCTTAGCGCCGCATTAACGGCAGGCAGCCATATCTTCGTAACTGCATATGCCGCAGTGTCTCGGAAGCCACGCGATTAGGTACGCGATGCTCCTTTTTCAAACATGAGACGCGGGGGGTGTGTAAGCCTAGACTCTAGCACCGCGCTATCAGGTGACATGGTGAAAGCCAAAGCCGTCGAAGGGACATCGCAGCCGAGCGGATCTCCGGGTCCTTACGGCACAGGTAAAAAAGGAGATTGTGTGTGGGTGCGTCAGACTTGTTGCTGACAGCCTTGGCTATGGCCCGTATACCTCCAGGAGCCCATCTTCAGCGAGCTCGCCAGCAGTGCAGCTGGCCAATGTGAATCTCAGCCGTTCGTTCTCCTTCGGGTTCCACAACAACCAGAAGATCATCTCGACATCGCCCTCTGAGCTCACTTATTGGAAGCACGGGCAACAAAGATAGATCTAGACGAGCGGGCACGTAACCTTTGCAATGAGAAATGGGCGAAAGGCTTGACGAGAATTCGCTGTCTCCTGGTCGACGTTTCTTAGTCGAGGTGGTTTGTAAATAGCCATTGCAAATCTGATTGGTCAATGTCAGGTGAGCGCGGTTCATAAAAGCGCACAAAACAAACGTCCGTCGTTTATTTATGCCAGCGAGTGCTCGTTCTTCTTTGAGAGAATATTCAGTCCTTTCGAACAATGCCTACCCGGGGAATTGAGCTGCTGAATTCGAAGGGTGAGGATCTTATTGATTGGGATTTGGTTGCTATTTGTTCAGCTGGCGGCAGTTGTTTTCCAATCGTCAATCGTCGCTCCGATAAAGCTAACCCCACCTTTGACACTATCATCTCTCTCACAGTGACTGCGCCAAGACGTTCTTTCATCGATCTATCTCCAATCGACCTTCCCTTACAGTTGTACGCCCAACCCAGCCGCGATATTATCTGGCTAAGGTACCGCGTCTCCTGGATCGCTCTACGTTTTTGGTACCATCTTTGCACCTCAAGGTCCACCCTGAGAATATCCCTTTGTTACTATTTCCAACTCGCCGCAATCCGTCTCTTCGATCCGACCAACAAACAAGCCGTTGCCGGGCAGACGACTGACCATTTTGCGCTGAACTCTCTGCAGCAACGGATTTCTGACATCATGGCTGACGATCCTCAACGACTCGACTCCGAGCCTGCCAACACCCAACCTGCGAAGGAAGACGCTCAGACCACTGCTGCCCGGAGAGAACTGAAGCAGACAACTATTTCCGATGGCGGTAACAAGGCAGAGCAGCCATCGCAGGACAGCAGCGAGCCGTCCGAAGACGAGGCTGAGCGGACCAAGACCCCCGAGTCCAAGACGAAGGAATCTCCACAGGACGACCTGAGAGAACTCGTGTCGTCTCCCAAGAAGAAGCGAGCACACGATCAGCTCGATGAGCACAGAGACGATGTCGAGCAAAGCAGCGCCGCCAACGCCTCGACGGACAAGGCGACTGGCAGCGCAACAGTCGGTATCGCAGATCGATCCGAGCCGCAGAAGAAACGAGCCCGTGACGAGAACGGTGGGGATGAGGTACGTGGTCTTTTCCTTTCCGTGCGATTACTGACGCCGTGACCGGATAAGCTAACAATGACCAGAGCTCTCGCCCGACCAGCCCATCTGGATCAACAGCCCCAGCCAAGCCTTCCGATGCCAAAGATACAGCCGCATCTGCGACGACGGATAAGACAGACGACAAGCCGCAACAGACCTCATCTTCCGCCTTCGCCAATTCCGCATTCGGCAAGCTTGCCTCGTCGACTGCGTCGCCTTTTGGAACAATAGGAGCAGCCGGAAAGAGCGTGTTCAGCGGTGGCTCGTCTCAGCCAACATTTGGCAGCCTCAACGGCGGAGTAACCCAGTCGCCCTTTGCGGCTGCAGGCCCTCCAAAGCTGAGCTTCGGCCCCCCTGGCGGCGGCACCGCTGGAAAATCAGGAGCCACTTCGCCCTTTGGCGGGCTGAACGGCGGACAATCCAGCGGGTTCGGCAGCGTACTGGGTGGCGGCAGTCCATTCAGCAGCGGTCTTCCCGGTTCCAAGCTCAGCAGCTTCGGCAAGCCTGGCGAAGTCTTTAAGAGCGATAAGCCGGCTCGGCCGTTTGGTGCGCCTGAGAGCGATGCCGAGGACGAAAACGAGGATGAGGAGGGCGAGGAGGGAAGCGATGATGAAGAAGGTGCGGAGCACGACGACGACAAGCAGAAGGAGAACAAGGGGGGCGAGGAGCCCAAGGTGTCCTCGGACGATAAGAAGAAACCTAAACTGCAAAAAGGTAAAGCCCATCCATCACCGCAGCTTCCCCGTGGCTCCGACTTGAGTGCTAACCATTCTCTAAGTTGTCGTCGATGACGGAGAAAAGGGCGAAGTCACCCTGCTACAAGTTCGGGCCAAGATGTTCCAGATGGAGAAGGGCGTCGGCTGGAAGGAGAGGGGAGCCGGCATGCTCAAGGTCAACGTCCCACAGTCGAGCGTAGAGTTTGACGAACAAGGCCTGCCCAGACCCGAGACGTTTGACGCCTCGGTGCTCGACGAAGACCCGATGCCGGACGGATCCAAGGGCCGGAAGAGCGTGCGTCTGATTATGCGCCAAGATCACACTCTCCGCGTCATCCTCAACACCGTCATCCTCCCGGCTATGGACTTTCAACTGAACCAGAAGCTGAAGGCCTCGCTTGTGCTCTTCATGGCATTCGATGGTCCGCAGGTCCAGCAAGTCCAGATGAAGGTTCGTGCTGCCACAGATTACAAAACATCGAGTCATTGCTAACTGATCCTCACAGATGAGCGAAGTCAACGCGCTAAACTTCACCAACTTGATGAGGACTATACAACATGGACTGCGTGATGCATAGGGACAGTCGCATCCATGGGAAAAGTCGCAGGAGCATCTATCCCAGACGAACTATCTACGTCATCCCGGTGTGTTTTTTCGTACGTGATCGTGTCCATGGACAGCACACCGTCCGTTTGTTCCGTGCGGTAGCCTTTACGTTTATGTCGCCAATGGTAGGAGGGCGGAGTTTGGTATTGAGCATTTCTGGAAGAAGGCCGCGTAGCATCCTACAGGATTGTATGCTACCGCAACAGGTTTTCCGGACTGGGCGATTACGAGAATGAGGGCGATGGGCATGCAAATTATGGATTCGGTGGTCAGGCAGGTCTATATACCCCATCTGGCAGTAGCCGCTCTTCTTGCATTTTCCTAGATACACACGCAATGGATGGGCGAGATGGCCCAGGCTTAGGATACACCGGCTGGCGCACTTGGTGGCATACCTGCTGCGTAGATGCCACCTGCTGCGTAGTACTCTACGGACTATGAGAGACATATTTTAGACCACAGCGGGCTCAGTGCGCCGCCTTTGTTCTTGATTCAGCACTCTCTTGGGTGCACCATCTTGATATGCGTAGCATTGTGCAAAGGAAGTGCACGTGACCCGCGCCTTTCTCGCGTTAAGTGATTCGCCACGCCGTCAAGCCGCGTCTCCCTCGGTCGAGACCTCGTCGATTTGGCAACCACAAAATGGCACATGATGTACCTTTTGGATTGCGGTACCCAATGTCGACAATATGTCAGATGCGCCACAGCCGATGAAGTCTTCTGCAGACTCTCATCTGGGCAAACGAAAGAGAAATGCAAGAGCGCCGACGTCCGATGTCGCCTCCCGTGAGACTAGTCCTCCAGTGACTGGATCCAACACACCCACTCCAGCGCCAGAAGCCGACGTCCAAGATGGAGATAAACCTGCAAAAGGTCGTCGGACGGCGGCCAAGAAGGGCAGGCCAGCCGGGCCCAAACGCTCCGAGACAGTCGTCAAACCAGTCGAGTGCCTCGCTGAGTGGCCAGAGTGGTTCAAAACGCTCGAGAAGACACACAGGGCGCTAAACCTCGTCTTCACATTCTGCTGCGCGCGGAAGCATCTCGTGACTACCTTTGAGACTATACGCTCTGCCGTCGAGGCGAACACAAAGCGGGAACTACTTGTCCACGACGTCGCTGCCATTGTATCCCTGCGTCCGGACGCCATCAAGTTCGCGTACGTTGACGAGGTGATGCTGCAGATCGACGTCCAGGGAGCCGAGAAGGACGATACCTTCAAGAGCGGGAGGTTTCGAGGCAAAGGATCGCAGGCTTTTGCACCGGATGCGTCGGTGGGCGGATTCACGGGCAGAGAGGGCCTGACGACCCACCCGGACGAGATCGAACTGAGCGGGAAAGAGGTGCTCTACTTCGAGTTCGTGGACGAGGACCTCAAGCGCCAGGTCCAGAGCAAGAAGACGGGCGAGGCGACGAATCCGACGCGGAAGCTGAGGGATGAGGACGTCAAGCTGCCCGTCTACAGCCAGAAGCAGATGACGGCTCTCATCGAGAAGCGGAATGTCAAGTTCACCAATGCGGTGAATGAGTTTGTGAACCGATGTGTGGCGGAGAACATTGAGCCGGAGATGGCCCTAAGAAGCCAGGCCGAGGCGTACATACCTCATATGTCGCCCCCTAAGGAGACCTCGCCCAGGCCCAACCTAAGCTCTACGCTGCCCGACACAATCCCGAAAGAGCGGAAGAGCATACCGGAAATTGTGCAGGAGCTCAAGGACAGCGCGTGGTACACCGGCCAGATTGTGCCTGACGGGCACCGTGTCTTTGACGAGCAGGAAGCTGTTTACGGGGATTTGGACTTCCTGCTGAGCCAGGAAATGGTGAACGCTCTATACAACGCTAAAGGCATCACGCACTTCTACGCACACCAAGCCGAGGCAATCAACGCTTTGAATGACGGACGCAACGTGATCGTGTCGACGTCGACGAGCTCCGGGAAGTCTCTGATCTACCAGCTGCCCGTTATGCATGCACTTGAACAGGATCCCAACAGCAGAGCCATGTACATATTTCCGACCAAGGCTCTGGCGCAGGATCAGAAACGGAGTCTGAAAGAGATGCTGGGTTACCTACCAGGACTCGAAGAAGTCATGGTTGAGACCTTCGACGGCGACACCCCATTCAAGGAAAGAAATACAATCCGTGATGAAGCGCGGATCATCTTCACCAACCCCGACATGCTGCATATTACCATCCTGCCGCAGGAGGAGCGCTGGAGGACCTTCCTCAAAAATCTCAAGTACGTCGTTGTCGATGAGATACACTACTACAACGGCTTGATGGGATCGCACGTTGCCTTCATCATGCGACGCTTACGACGAATCTGCGCCGCTGTTGGGAACCGGCGTGTCAAGTTCATCTCGTGTTCTGCTACTGTGGCGAACCCAGAGGAGCACTTCAAGACCATCTTTGGCCTCGACGATGTGCGGCTGGTGGATTTTGACGGGTCGCCGTCCGGCCGAAAGGAGTTTCTGTGCTGGAATACGCCGTACAAGGACCCGGGCGATCCGTCCAGCGGCCGTGGAAATGCCATGTTTGAGTGCGCGCGACTATTCTGCCAGCTCATCCTGCGCGGCGTCCGGGTCATCGCCTTCACCAGGGTACGCGAGCAGTGCGAGAAGTTGGTCGGTGCCATCAAGCAGGAGCTGGAGAACCTTGGCCGGAGCGAGTGCATCGCGAGGGTCATGGGCTATCGCGGGGGCTACACGGCCCAGGACCGTCGCGGTATAGAGAGGGACATGTTTGACGGAAAGCTCCTGGGCATCGTGGCGACCACGGCTCTAGAGCTCGGTGTCGACATCGGCACCCTTGACTGTGTGCTCACCTGGGGGTTCCCGTACACCATCTCCAATCTCAGGCAGCAGAGCGGACGGGCCGGGCGACGGAAAAAGGACTCGCTGTCCGTCCTAGTTGGCGATGGCTTTGCCACGGACCAGCATTACATGCAGAACCCGGACGAGCTCTTCACCAAGCCCAACTGTGAGCTGCAGGTGGACCTGGAGAATATGCTCGTCCGCGAAGGGCACGTCCAGTGCGCCGCCTACGAGATGCCCATCAACCCGGCCGAAGACGCGAGGTACTTCGGCGCCGACCTAGAGAAGCTGTGCACCGAACGCCTCGTCAAGGACGAACTAGGCTTCTTCCACTGCCACGACCGCTTCCGGCCCCTCCCCTCCAAGTTCGTCTCCATCCGCGACACGGAGGACGATCACTTCGCCATCATCGACATCACGAACGGGCGCAACATCGTGCTGGAAGAGCTCGAGGCCTCGCGGGCGACCTTCACCGTCTACGACGGCGCCATCTTCCTGCACCAGGGCACCACCTACCTGGTGCGGGACTTCAACCCGGACAAGGGCATGGCGCGCGTGGAGAAGGTGAAGGTCGACTGGACGACGGAGCAGCGCGACTACACCGACATCGACCCGGTCGAGACCGAGGCCATCAAGCGCATCCCGGGTTCGCTGTCGAGCGCGTACCACGGGGCCATCCGCATCACGCAGGTCGTGTTCGGCTACTTCAAGGTGGACAGGCGCAACCGCATCCTCGACGCCGTGGCCGTGGACAACCCGCCCGTCGTCCGGCACAGCAAGGGCATGTGGCTCGACGTGCCGCGCCGGGCGCTCGAGATCCTGGTCGACAGGCGGCTCCACGTCGCGGGGGCGATCCACGCCGCCGAGCACGCGGTCATGAGCCTCATGCCGAATTTCGTGGTGAGCATGCCGGGGGACGTGAGGACCGAGTGCAAGAACTTGCTCAAGGAGTTCGCCAGGCGCGAGACCAAGAGGAAGAGGCCCGCGCGGCTGACATTCTACGACGCGAAAGGCGGTGCGGGGGGCAGCGGGATAAACACCAAGGCGTTTGAGTTTATCGATCTCTTGCTCAGGCAGGCGCTGGACCGGGTGGTGGCCTGTCGGTGCGAGAGAGGCTGCGTCGAGTGCGTGTGCAGCGAGCTGTGCAAGGAGAGCAACGAGGTTATGAGCAAGGTCGGAGGGGAGGTTATACTACGGAGTCTACTGGGGGAGCCGATTGATGTTGATGCGCTGCCTATGGGGCCGGAAGAGTTTAGTCCTGCGGGCGTTGAGACGGTGGTGCTGGCTCAGCCTGTGCCGCCTAGGGATAGGGGGGCTCTGCAGTTAGTGGGCGTTGTGAAGGAGGAGCCTCAGGAGGATGTGGTTAATTCTTGATCAGCAAGAGGCCGGGGCTCAGACCGTCCTGGAATGACATGACGTTGATAGGTTTACCAAGGGAGACGAGCACACCGCCATGTCTGTGCAATACCCATATCTTGCACCACTGTGGTCTGGTGTTGCAGAACGATTCGGTTGAACAATTTGCTGTGGAGACATGACGCTACCAGATTACCGGTTTACCAATGACTGAGTGCACCCGTAACAAGGGTAGGCGAGCGCCGGTCCAAGATTACTACGTCTAGGATACACTTACCTAGGTAACATATGAATAACTGTTTCTTCTAATTCCACTTCATATCCTGTGTTCCACGAACTCCAAGAACAGACGATAGGACAAGCTTTAGCCCAGCGCACTTGTCTGCAGTGACGCCATGGCTTCAATGCTTGTCTCTTGCTTGTTTCTGCCTCCCGACACATCTCCCACCAATGGGGGCTCTCCACTGTCACCCCTTCAGCACGCCAAGGTTCAGTGGTCCCCGCTGCTTGGCATTGGCATTCAGCAGGGCCAGACTGGACCGGAACACGACCACAACATCTCCCCTTCAGGCGCCATGGGCTGCTCGTTTTTATCCTGAAACCACTCAGGAGCGTCCCGCTGGCTGACCGTTTCTCTTGGCGATGACAGCACAGCGCAGGGGGGCGCAACGCCCGTCGTGGGGATTTTCCCAGTTTGCAGAGGCCAACAAGATGTGGTGATTGATTGGTTCGTGTCATTCTTTCCTGCTTCCCTGTTGGCGAGACTTCTCTCATTCAGCTATGTCTTGAATGAATTCGAGCGTGGCTGCTGCCTCAATTTCTGTTTTGACTCGGTGGAAGCTGTGAAATTGAAGCATTGACGGAACACCTCGCGCCTGTTTCCAAGACACTGTTTGAGCCGTTTGCACATCCCTCGAGCTATTTGATTATCACAAGAAACGACAGATCAACCTCGTTTGACCCTCGCCTCAGTGGCTTTCTTTCCTCTCTTTCTGCTCATCTCCGGCTCTTGTCAAGATCGATCACTATCGATCGGTGAAGCCTCGCCAGCTTCGAAGCAACAGGAGAGACCTATTCTGTAACTTTCGACCAAGGTAACAGAAACAATGGCCTCACCACGCAATCGCGACGGCGTCACGTCGGCCGAGAAGCGACGCCCCTCGCGGAGCTCCCAAAACGGCGGTACTCTGCCCGTCCACGTAAACGAGGTCGACGAGTCTAACGGCGTCACGCGGCGTATCAAGCCGGCTGGCGAGAGCGGCCGCTCGGGCGTCGACCCCTGGCACTTCCTGCGCATCATCTTCCGGTCCTCAAGCAAGGCCTCGCGGCTCTGCAACCTCCTCTGGCCGCTGGTCCCCGCCGCCATCGCTGTCCGCTATGCGCTTCCCGAAAGCAAGACTTCCCACCTGATCATATTTGTGCTGGCGTATCTGGCTATGATCCCCTGCGCGAATTTGATCGGGTTTGCGGGCCAGGAGCTGGCGAGGAAGGTGCCTCATGTGTGGGGTGTGTTGATCGAGACTACGTATGGTCCCTATTACGGTTGTCAGGGTGTACCTTAACTGACAACCAGACTACAGTGTCGGATCTGTGGTCGAGATCATCCTCTTCATGGTGCTGATCAGCAGGGTCGACGAGGCAGCAGTCGCCAACGGAGGAATCGACTACATAGAGGTCATCAAGGCCGCTATCCTCGGCTCCATCCTCGCAACAATGCTTCTGTGTCTGGGCCTCTGCTTCATTGCCGGAGGGATTAGGAGAGACGAACAGACATTCAGCGAGTCGGTCAGCGAGGCCGGTAGTGGTCTACTCTTGACAGCGTGAGCTCTCCCCTCGCCCACACCTATCCCAATCACCTTGTTCTGACAACTTCCCAGCGGCTTCGGCCTCGCCATCCCGACCGCCTTCCAGGCGTCCCTCCGCGGCGGGGCACACAGCGACGTGGACATCCTGAACAAGACCATCGACATCTCGCGCGTGACAGCCATCCTCCTCATCATCGCCTACTTCGTCTTCATCTACTTCCAGGCTCGCAGCCACCACGGCATCTACGACGCAATCTTCGAGGCTGACGAGGAGAAGGACCGCGATCGGGTCAAGGACCTGAAGAAGGAGAAGCTGACCCTGACCGAGTGCGTCTTGAGTCTCGTCGTCTCCATCGCCCTCGTCACCATCATCGCCATCGCCCTGGTCGACCAGATCCACAGCATCGTCGTCGACCGCGGCGTGTCCGACTCCTTCATGGGCCTCATCCTCGTGCCCCTGGTGGAGAAGGCCGCCGAGCACCTCACCGCCATTGACGAGGCGTACGACAACCAGATGAACTTTGCTCTGTCGCACGTCCTGGGCGCGACGCTGCAGACGGCACTGTTCAACGCGCCGCTCGTCGTCATTGTCGGCTGGGGGCTGAACAGGGACATGGGCCTCAACTTTGAAGTGTTCAATCTGGTGGTGCTGTTACTTGCCATCATCACAGTGGGCAATTTCCTGAGAGACCAGAAGAGCAACTACCTCGAGGGCTTCCTCTGCGTCATCGTTTACGTCGCTATCGCTGTTGCGGCGGCGTACTACCCCAACCCTGTCGAGAGCGGTGGCGGTGAGGGAACGGAGGGCGGCCACGCGGCATTTGCAGCTTTTTAGCTGCCCTGGTCTTGCCGGTCATTTCATTGACGTTTTGCTTTAACTGAAGTTTTTGAGAAAAGAGGGTATAGCTTGGTGTTAGGGGCCTTATGTCAAGGGGAGCACACTTCTTAGATTGCGATCATCTTATGAAGGATTCACATTACCTGGACGTTAGGGATATGCGGTTTGTTACAAGGAAGGTACACGGCATTTGTACCTGGAGGAAACAACACCATATGTGTTTTGACTTCCGGGTAGACAATCTACCTTGCTTAAGCATAAGATTGCTAATGAGGTCCTCCATTATTTCCTAATCATCGAGCACTGCAATAACCTCCAAAGTT
>Ga0209127_100317_pt1 | contig 16846 bp, 20 predicted proteins | sample LakSupMetagenome_FD_187469 | JGI IMG/M metagenome (GOLD analysis project Ga0209127, IMG submission 187469) | Freshwater microbial communities from Lake Superior, Canada - Sta WM archaea (SPAdes) (version 2) | ecosystem: Environmental > Aquatic > Freshwater > Lake | place: Lake Superior, Canada...
ACGCGACACGCTTACCCTGTTGCGGAGCAACAACCGGCACCGCGCCATCTCTGCAGACGAGTCCAAACGCGAGACACACATGAGTGAGCGCACCGCCGTCGTCCTGGAGAAGCAACCGACCCCCGCAGCCGCGCGATGTTGCCCGCCCTTTCACCCCGCGCGGCCAACTCCTCCAAAGTTGCAACTGTTATGGCAATAGTCAGGGAGCGATACCTCATCCTCGAACTCTGAGGTAGCTGAGTGACCAGCTCCGACCCTACCATACGGCACATCGGTAGCGGGTTCTGCGAGCGGGCACCGGCTGTCCGGCGGTACCTGACCGCCATGCAGAACGGCAGCTGATTCAGAGGCAAGCGTTCCAATGTATGTCCAAGCAGCCTAGAAAATCTCCTTGTCCAGAGCTTGTTCTCTAACATGTCCGCATCCCTTAGTTTCCGTCCGAAGCAGGCTTCCCTCCTAGCTATTCGAAGTAGCACGACACAACACAGTCTATCCAACTATGCCCCCTTACCCTGAAATCGGCGGCGCGAAGGGCGGAGACCCAGTCGGAACGGGAAGTGCTACAAAGGCTGTTCCTGGCTGCTGGAAACCCCTTCAGGCCGTCCTTCCACATGACGAAATATTGTGGCGAGAGGGGACAGTGGGAGACGAGGCCAGGACGGCCTGACGGCAAGACCGGAAGAAGCTCCAAGCCTCGCCAGGCTACTCCCTAGTGGACAGGGCTTAGTCTCGGCGGGGGAGACAGAGGTTGAGGCCAGAGAGCGTAACTCATTTCTGTTTACCGGAAGGAGATCCCTCATGTCCCAGCCAGCAAGGAGCAGAGACAATCCTCTCCATCCACCGCCAGCCGGCAGCCGTCACTATCCAAGTCGTCCTTTCGAAGTCTCCAACATTAACAGCAAAGCGGATACCTGGGCTCCGGAAATCGAAGACACAGGTTGTCCAGGACTGACCTTGAGGTCTCACCGAGTGCAACAGCATACTATCACTACCACCACTACCCCCACCACCACTGCTTGCATCGCTGTCCCTCATCCAGTGGCACCCCTTCATTTTCCTGGACCGCCTCTAGGCACTGTGTTGTCAGAGGGTGGAGGCAGAACCCTAAGTGTGTGCCAATATCCTCCATCTTTTTGCCCTACCTAACAAAGCCATTGCTAACGATCATCGGCCTTGCCAGGACCTCCTCAACCCTATTGACACAGCAAGAGCATAGCTGTCCCTTGCCGTCCCTGCCGATCATCCCAATGGAGAGAAGAAGAGGTCCTGCATCGAGAGCCTAGCTCTGCAACGTCTTCTCTGGCGTCTTCGGCTTGTCCCCTTCTTCTGCCCTCTTCTTTTGTCTCGAGTGTATGCTGCAAAATCTCAGAAGAAGAGGTTGTGGAACGTGCCCGGGCCGCTGATGTCGAAAAGTGAGGGATTGTCAGCCGGCGAGAAGAGTAGCGGTGGTATGTGTGCATCCTTGTGTTCGTTGCCAGCGGGTTTAATGGGAGGCTTTAGGTCTCGACGGTTGGATGGCTGGTTGGTCGACGGGGACATCTTCTTGTCTCGGAGAGACGGTATATGGTCGAGTGGCCTCCTTCGCCGACGGCATCAGTCGAGGCACTTTCGAGAGCCTGCCGAAAATCGAGGTGAACGCAACGGCACAGAGGGGCCAGGACATGCCAGAGCAGCCTGCGCGCAGGAGTCCTCGGCGCCGCCGTCCACCATGCGAAGCTACTGCCCCCCTGATCTGTGTGTATATGTCCATCCTCCTCCAGTCCCGCCTAGCGGATGAGCTCAAGTATCTATTGTGGACATGAATTGTCGCGCCACGTGGATGGGATCGGGATGAGAAGAGGGGTCATCTTTGGATCGGTAGCGTCGAGGGGCTGGGCTAAGCAGGCGTGTCGGCAAGCACCCAAAGGCCTGCAGGTAGCAGAGGTTCGTCAGCCCTGGGTGTGAGAGTGCCATCGGAAGGAGCATCGAGAAGGAGAGGAGCCCGAAAATAGCCTGCCATTAGCTGGTGAACAATCCACTGGTCAAGCCACTGTCACTTCTCCGAAGGACCTTGCTTGGTGTTTCCGAAGAGGTGCACCCTGCGAGCGATTGCAGCGACAGATCTGAAGCGTTGGGAAGCCGATTAGCGGCTTGATTCCGGCGAGAAAGAGGTGCAGGAGGCAGCCTCACGGTCAATATGCGAGAGATGCCTTTTGAGAGAGCCAGTGGTGGAAAGAGGCAGGCCAACATTCGAGCCCTTGAGTAGGCGTCACAGATTCCCTCGGTCCGGACAGACCCTAGCGCCTCAACGGAGACCAGGACATCTGGACTCACAGACGTAGTGCTCGTCTGTCAGGAACATGTTGGAGGAACGGCATGTCTTTGGGGGGCCCATAATTATTGGTCGGACGGCGTATGACTCGGCAAGGTTTGATTGATCCAAAGGTCTCGGCGACGAAGTCTCGGCAAGCCGACAGCATGTATATCATCAGCCACGAGCGTCACCACGCCATCACTACGAGCAATACCCTGACTCGATCCGCTGTCACCCCCGCACTCTTCACGCCTTGGTTGCTTGTGTTCGGAGGGGACGAAGCCAACAGTCCTGTAGTTCTCAAGTCGAAACTACCTCAACCATCACGGTACAAGGAGCTACATTGATTGACTATCTTCATTATGACGACTCTTCATTTTGCCGAAGAACTTCACGCTGGGATCAATGATGCTGCATGCCATCGATTTGGGTAGTCCTGGAATTTCGTCTTGAATTGCTGAAGCATGGGGTCCGCAAAAGCATTAACCTAGATAGCGGAAACTGGGAGTTGAGCCACCTCCTTATGGGTTACTGGGTGGGATACTGGTCAGGATATTGGGACTCAGTTTCAGGATATTCTGGGTCTCAAACGAGCAGCAGCAGCTTGCAGAGTAACCGGAGTGGATGCGATTTTTCCCGAACACTGCATCCTGTACATCATGATTACATGCAACATGTTCAATGCTTGATTACTATATGTTGCACGTCATGGTTAGGACTCGTGACATGCTCCATGCCTGGTTACGGGACAAATGACATGTTCAATGCCGGCCATACCGCGGTGACGGAAGATATCCCACAAAGGGGGTTTGCGGCGTAGGAGGTGTTGTTGAAGAAGCGCATGATGCCCTACTCCTGCCGATATGGGTCAGCTCACAGGACCTTGCTCCCAGCCATCTAAACAAGCAACAGCCCGATCCCAAGTCCTTTTACATAATCCCGTGCGCCACAGATCTTCCTTTGGCAATTGCAGTAGGTTGCGTGGTGGAGGTTGCTCGCTGGTCGCTGAATAACCCTAACGACAAGTAACTGGGTCTGGTAGCTTCTCCGACTTCCTGGCCCTGGCTGAAAACACTTGCGAGGTCTTGCGAAGCCAGATTCCGACTTGGCGCCCGCGGCATACTAGCACAACTTGCGAGGGTCCGTAAGTGAGGCGTGTGTAGCAATAACTCTGATCGCCATGCTCTAGCTGTTACCAGACCATGACGGCTGCTGGCCGAACTGCAGAAGGGTCTGCTGACAACTCTGACAGCCTAGCACCTCGACGCAGCCTCGACGCAGCCCAAAAAACAAACAATTCCACGAGAATAGCTTGTTGCCACCGTTGAATAGACCTGTCCCAACCTGCTTGTTCTCATTACCCGTACTCCATCGGGTGCCGGTGTCAAGGCTATTCAGCATCGCCGTGTGGTCAAAAGGTGCCGGAAGAGGAGCAGCGCCCTCGAGAAACCCGTTACAGCATGGCGGTACGACGGTTGCTCAAAGATAAGACACCACGCGGTGAGCCTTTGACTGGAGTGAACCGTAGCCCCCAAAGCGATACGAAAGGGGCGTATCGCGCGGACTGTAGCTCCTGGATGGGCTGGGACTGCGAGTACGGTGTTCGATGGAGCGTCCCCCGCGAATGAGGCTTCTTGTGGACGGACATCTCGTTGGAGGAGTTTGTGGCGCACAGAAGCAATGCCGGCGGGCGGCTCCTTGTCCGCGACAGAACAGAACTGGGCCAGAAGAGTCACCATGAGGAGTCCTCAGGGAGACATGCCCACTGCCTGCAAGGGAACACACGCGGCACTAGCCCATCCGTATAGGTGTCTCGCCGCTGAAGGCGAGGCGCTCGTGTGCATCCATTGGGCCCAAAACGATGAGTTCTTTCTTGTGGGGGGTTATTGGCTCAGCTTGCAAGTAGTCAAAGGGTTGTTGTGCATCGGTAGGTCGATCGGTGGATCTATCGGGGATGAGATCGTCTGAATCGAGGTATACACTGAGAAAGACGCGCCGAGGCTGCGTCGAGGCGCTGAGCTGTCAGGGACGCGGTCAGCAACGCCTCCAAAATACCAAGACAGGGCAGAAGAGGCATGGATATTATCTGAAAACCGTCATCCGTTTGACGAAGGCTTAGCCCATTCGGCTTCCTCTTATCCTTCGTAGTCTGCTTCGGCAGCGGACCAGCGGCAACGCCTCCTCTGCTGCTAGCGCAAAAGGCGCCCACACCCCGATGTCGACGGCGCTGCGGAATCTTAGCTATGCGAGCTGGCACCGACAATAGCTTACTCAAACGAGGTTGTTTTCCGCTGTCGAGGACCACGTTGGCCTCTGAACTCACAGACACCGTTAGCTTGTGTACGTTGACCGTGAATGCAAAACGCAACCGTCCTGACTCACATATACTAGCGAATGCCGTGTCCCGGCGCCTGAGACCGGAACAGGCGTCTCGGCGAATTGAGCGCGGTGGCGGGGAGTTGATGTGAAAGATGTAGACAGCCATTCCGTTTCCAGCAGCCTGACAAGCTGCATAGGCAGGAAACCTCGGATGCCGTTTCGAGCAGCGAAAGAGCTGCAGATAAAGCGCGAGAAGCGCTTTACAAGTAGTCTCCTGTCGATGCGCAAAGGGATGCTTCATGGATGTCTGACTTGACGTTGGCGGGACCGGTTGATCCTGTGGTTTGTGGTGCTGAGTGTGGCTTGTGGCGCTGCCAAAGTAATTACCAGAGTTGGTAAATTCTAGGTTAGCCAAGACTGTCCTGTGTCCCCGTAGTATTAATTCTTTTGACTTTGTGGGCTGCGTCGATACGGTAAGCGATAATCAGAGAAAAGCGCGACCCGCCAGAATTGGCATGGGAGCTCCGGCGCAGCAACCTTACCGATACATAATACTCAGTCTCCCTTCCATGCGGAAGAGGACAGGATAGATTTCACGAACGAGTGCAAAGCCATAACTGGGAAGAGACCAGATACCGTGGCCACACTGGGCAGTGATTACATGTTTCATTCACTTCGTTTTGTAAACCATCGCAGGCTGACATGACTCGCCACTCCAGAAACCTTGGACTCCTACACCGTCACTGATGGAGGGTTTCGGGGGCATAGAACGATACGGTCGCATCAGTTGCTCATTGCTGTTCAAATGCTCGAGGCTTCGGCATGTCGAAGGCGCGGTACACGTGGCGATAGAATACTCAAACGAAGACGGCGAGCATTGCAACTTACTGGCCACACTGGTTCGGTTCTCAGCTAATACTTCACATTCCTGTGATGGCGGGGTGATAAGGGTTATGCGCGCGAGTTCGGTCTTGGTCAGTGGGAAGAGGTATCTGGCACTGGAGAATCTGGCACTGGAGATCTGTTGACATGAGAATCACCATGTGCCGAACTGCCATTACAGGGTCAGGTCAATTGGCACCATCGTGAACCCTGATCACGAACGGCCCTTATTGACAAAGATTGAGCTGCACTGGAGATTTTGGGTACTGGAGATTTTGGGTACTGGAGATCTTGGCACTGGAGATCTTGGCACTGGACATTGTGGGGTACTGGAGATTTTGGCACTGAAGATTTCGGCAGCATTGTGATGTCGAACAACACGTGCTTCCAATCCGGCCGCTCTTCGTACCATGACCGGAACCTGTCCTCGGCATGGCTCTTCAGATGCTGTATCCCAATCACACTCTTGCAGATGCCGACCGCGTCCCGTGTCAATTAATTATCTGACGGTCAGCCAATCTACGCGAGCAACTCACGTGGGGACAAAGCAGGGTCAAGAATGTAAGAATATGTCAAGGTGCAAACTAGATTATTCATGCAACACGGCCTCCAATGCTTGGGTCTTGGGTGTCATGGCCTGTTGCAACCTTAGCGCTTGGATTCATTGCCGCTGAGCGTGCAACCCCAGTCCCCTCCACTCGGTAGTCTCAATGGCGGCTTGTTAAGCTGGGGTCCCCAATCTCACTCTCCGCTCGTCCACATCGATGCCCGGGGGTGACAGCCACTACATGCATACCGGGGTAGAACAATATGATCAGCTTGCTCCGGCGGTTTGAGGCGCCGTGCACGGGAGGACAATATCAGAAAAAAATAACAATTAAAATAATTTGGAAGCACCCAATTCAACTCCATCAGCGAGAAGCATCACTCAACATCCCTCGGTTCCATCCTCCGGGGCTCAGAACCCAAACCCAAAGACAACGAACATATACCCCACAAAGGCCACAAAAATCATCATGAGGTTCGTTTGAACTTCATCCGGCATCGATGCCAGGACCCGGGGCGCCAGCCAGACCAAGAGGACGAGCAGCAGGAACCGTGTAACGGCGCCGCGCCATATTGATGCCTGCTCGCTCTCCTCGTTGGTCAACGCCATTCCGGCAAACCTGAAGGCTCGATCCGCCCATTGCCCCAGCTGTTGCTGCCTCACGACTTGTATCCCGTCCTTGGCCTGTACCCTCTGATCCTGGCCATGCTCTTGTGGCTGCTCCTGTCCCCGCTCGCCCCCACGTCCCGGTTCCAGTCTCAGTCCCCGGTTATGTCCCTCTTCACTCAGTCCTTCTCCAATGTGTTTCTCTTCAGTCGGTCCCTCTTCATTTTCCACCCCTGCATCCCGTCCCTCATCGCGTCCCTCCTCTTCCCCGTTCCCCAGCACCTCCATCCGTCGTGGAACTCTGTCTCCCAGCTGGTAGCTAAGGTGGCCCCTGCCCAGCAGCGCCCTCGGCAACTCTAGCACGTTGTCCGCTCCAGGCCTCACCGCCGCCAGGGCTTTGTTCTGTCGCACCGACAGCCCTCCAGACTCGCGGCGCAGGACCATGAGGTTGACATCGTCGGGCTCGTTTGTGAAGCTCTCGTCAAATGCCACGGAAAGAGTGCCTTCGCGCGCTTCGCCGCGGTCCTCCCCGTCCTGGTCCTGGGCTGGTGGGAGGGCGTAGGGTATTCGGACGATGGTGAAGTTCGCGATTCTGTCTGCTGTTGACGACATGGTCGACTGACAAGTTAACCGGTCTGTCTGTTGGTTTTTTTTGGCGCGGGGACAAGAATGGCTTTACTTACTGGGTTTTGGAATGGGAGTCGTGGGCGTCGATACGCAATAGGATGGATCGCTCGAGATCCGGTGGGCACTTCCACTGCGAGTTCCCTCAGCCCGTCAAACTCAAGTCCGACAGCAAAGACCAAGACTGAGTAGTCGCGCCACCGAGGATGCTGGTTAATCCAAGGCCCTGATAGTGTGAGGATGGTGGATTTAAAGCTTGGAGAACCGAAGAGGAAGGCAGGGTCACAGTAATCGAAGCTGGAAAGAGCCAGTATCAAATGTGATGCTTCATCCTGACCCTGTGCGCCAAAGACGGAAATGAAGGCCGGAAGGTATGACGGAGGCAAATCATATTGACCTTAAAGAGGCAAAATGAGGCGATGACAGAACCACCATCTTGCGGGGTCTTAAATTAGAATGCTGGCTTTGTCCTGTTTGTCGATGGAAGTGATGGAGAAGTGGCTTCGTCTCTTTCTTCAGACAGTGCTGCTCTATAGTCCAATCCCGCAGAGAAAGCCGAACCATTTCGGGTGGGGCCAAATATGGTTGGCTCACAAACCTTAGCGACAGACTTCAAAGGACCCAGACTTCAAAGGACCGAGATTCCTGGACATCTCTTTCCCAGGTTAATAATGTGTGGACTACTCAACCACAGAGAGGGGCAGACAAGAAGACACGCGCTGTACCATGTCACACGCCTGCCTTGGGGCCCTCAACGCCTTTCCCCTCGCCAGTCATACCAGGCTAACAATGACTTCGGCGCAAAGTTTCTTCCAACGGATACTCCTCCATTCTCAACCCCACCCCAACCTGCAGCTCTTGTCAGACCCATGTACTTTTCTGGTTTGTGTCGTCTTACATCTTCAGCTTCCCCAACCAGAACTAACACAAGGCTTGGAGAGCAGCCCTGCCCTTTTCTGCGAGTTCTGTGGCAGGATCTGGCTGTCGCTCTGTCCCAGACAAGCAGCTGACCGAGGCAGCTTCGAGTCCCAGACAAGCATCACCGTCGGAAATACGCAGGAGTCAAAATAGGCTGGAGGTCGGCTGACCAGTTTTGAGGTCGTGATTACCAAGTCTGTAACGGAGACACACCCAGCGACGCCTGGGCGTCCGCCTGTTCTTCCCATTCTCTGTCTGGATTTACTCTGCATTATCGGCCACGTCGGCCTTTTCAATGCAGCGTCAGTGAGATATACCTTATCAGCAGTCACCCTGGTTGCGGAGACCCCGGCACTGGTTTAGATATGCTCCAGCCCGAAAATCGTTCTTCAGAACACGGCATCCAACTTGCGTCCATTCCATTTCGCTGCTGTTGGCGAGCCATTCTGCGCATATGCTGCCTGCAGACTTGCGGCTGCGATGCCGCTGCAGAGTGCAAGCTTGGGCGCATATGTAGGAGAGAAGTCCCTTCACAGGGCCTGGCCAAAGGAGTATCGAGAGAATAAGAGGCTGAAAGATGACTACTACCGAGAGAAACAGAGAACGTCAAGAAAGCAAGCCTATTTCGAAGAAAGACTACCAACTTTTCTCGCCAGAACAACCAAAACATCACGATCATGGCGTTGCAGAACCCCGAAAATGACTACTATGGCAATCACTGATTCTTTCTCTCGTGCTCTCCTGCTCCGATCTTCTTGGCCGTTTCTGATCACCCCGCAAGCCCCCGTCATACTCCAAGGGTTTCAAGCACACCATGCCACATCGCCATCTACAACAACCATGTCTCAGCCATTTGACACGACAACCATCCACCTCCGCAAGGGCAACACAATCTACGGGTCATCCTCGACCTCGCCGCTGGAGGAATGTCTCACCCAGCTTCTGCCTCAAGAACTCCAGCGCGCCCCGCAGATATCGCTTACCGTCGACATCCCGTCCAAGGCTTTTGCGGGGCAGGGATTGCCGGAGGAGTTGCAGTTCGAGTACGCTGCCGCAGCCCAGAACAGGCATGCCGGCGCGGTGGTTATGGCGCCGGTCTTCCTGCGGGGGTTGGCGAGGCAGTGGGAGAATGTGGTTGGGACGTGGCCGAGTCGGGGCTGGGAGGCGGCGCAACCCTTGGGGGAGGGGGAGAGGGAGAAGGGATATCGTTGGGGGCTGAGGGTGGAGGTTGTGATGCCGAGGGACGGGCAGTGGGAAGAGGAAGAGGGGGAGCATGAGCCTGCTGACGAACAGAACGACGAGGACAAGAAAGAAGAAGAGGAAGGAGAGGAGGAAATAGAAACAGACGAATACTCAGAGGAGGCTGGGGAATGGGGGAGCTATTCAGAGGGTAAGTCAACGTTCTGAAGCACCTCACCCTATCTTCCGCCGACTAACGAAAGGCTGGTAGAGCTTGACAGACTGACAAGCATCATCAAGGAGAAGGAATCCATTATTACGGCACAAGACGGAAGGATCGCGTGCCTGCAGCAGGAGCTTGCCCGGTTTAGGAGTGCCGTGGCACAGCACGAGGAGACAATTGCAATCAGAGACAACGAGACCACAAGTCTACTGCTCGAGCTCTCCAAGCTCAAGGCCAGCATGAAAACAAGAGACGGCGCCGAACTACATGCGAAGCAAGCCGAGATCACCTCACTCCGTGATCAAGTCCGACAGTCACACGAGCAAATTCGACGCTCAAACGACCGCAACGTAACCCTCGAAGCCGCCACCCAAGCTGCTTTGGCAGAAAAGAGCATGTGGTACAACGCTTATGCCAACCTTCGGGGCACAATCCGGGTGGTTGTGCGCATCCGGCCCCCGAGCTTGGAGCCAGCGTCGAGGCCAGACACTGAAGAAGAGCAACAGCAGCTGTGGACTACGAGAGGCAAGAACATTCTCGCCGTCGCCGACAAGGAGTACACCTTTGATCGCATCCTCTCGCCGTACGAAAACAACTCGGCAGTCTTTCGGGAGATCGAGCCTCTCCTCCAAGGCGCCGTCGATGGTCGCTCTGCTTTGATATTCGCCTACGGCGCCAGCGGGTCGGGCAAGACGTATACCCTGGACGCCATCCAGCGGTCAGCGGCAGAGCGCCTATTTGCGATGTTATCCAACAGCGGAGACGGCGAGCCGCCGGTTGTACTCGCGGCGTGCACTGCAGTCTACTGCACTAAAATGCAGGATCTCCTCTGCGACGGCGACAGACCCCGATACCTCTCCCACCCGAAGACCAAGGCCTTAACCGGTTTGCCGGACGAGACCACATTGGTGCCCGTGCGATCCGCCTCCGAACTCGTGGCCGAGCTCGATCGCGCCCGGCGCAAGAGCGTCAAGGCACCGACAAAACTCAACGGCGACTCGTCCCGAGGCCATACACTGTTCACCATTGTTATACCCCCCTCCTCCACGTTCTCGGTATCGTCTCTCCTCTCCTCCAAGTACATCCCTTACCGCTCGATCCAGGACCGTCTACGCGGGGCGCGGTACATCACATTCCTCGACTTAGCAGGCAATGAAGACGTGAAGCAGTCCGGCGTGACAGGAGAGAGATTCGAGGAGGCCAAGGCTATCAACGCGAGTCTGTCGGCACTCAAGACGGTGTTGGGCCAGATGAACAGGGCGGAGAAGGTGACGTGGAAGGAGAGCTTGTTGACCATGTTGATCGGGGGTCTGACTGGTGGCGCCAGGGAGAAAGGCACGGAAAGAGTCGACGTCTTGATGTTGACAATGTTGGATTTGGGCGGTAGGGGATCGGCTGGACTGAAGGGCAGTCTGAAGACGCTAGAGTTTGCTGAGATGGTGAGTAATTCCCTCTGTACCAGGAAGCAGAGCGTGTTCAGCTCTGACAGTGCTGACTAGGGGCGAAACCAGGTCTCGGGCACGACGGTACAGAAGAAGACGCCGTCCCCGGCAAGTAGGAGGGGCACGCCGCTGGCCAAGACTACGCCAGGGAAGGGGGGAGCAGCTACTGGGCAACGGAAAGCCCCCAACTACGCTCCACAGCCACCATGATATCCAACCTGTAAGTCAGACCCGGATGTGTCTTCGAAGCAGGACCACATCATTGTCCAGGTCCGACTGATCTGAGCCTACGTTATCAACGGTCGGTCCCGCGGAGCCGCCTTCACTGTCTGTCTTGCGAGGGCCGCCCTCGCACGCACCTGAGACGCAAACCCGGGAACAGGATTACAACCAGACATTAACTCGCACATATGACAAGACTCGCAATCCAGCAAAATGCGTTGAGGCATTACAACGCCGACTGGGGACCACCTCATCCGGCTGCGGACGCTTATATGGTGAACAGGAAATGAAGCACATCGTGCAGAATCGAAACACTCGAAGCCGCACTGTCTCACATATCCAACCTGCGTTTGTTGCCAGCCACTCCGGTCTCGGTATGACCGTATATGGGTAAACCAGGATGATCGCACGGAGGATGATCACGGAGATAATTTTCCCATTCGGGTAACGGTCGGCCGCCGGCTCTGGGACTCTCGGGGAAGGCGATTTGTCTGGACATAGTTTCTTGTCATCACGTGGATGGTGTTTATCTTTCAACCTCAGACTCGACGAATATGGCGAGATGGGATTACACAGGACTTGGTCGAACGTATTGACAAATCGAGGCGATATTGATGCTCTTTGGAACACTGAATTGCCGTTCTTGGTGCCGTTGGTTGGACCTGTACTGTGTAAAGTTGAGAACCCCCATGACACATCAATATGGCGTGACTCACGGGAGAAGGTATTGTTGATGGTGCCTGAAACTTACACAAATTGGTTGAATGTAGCTTCGTTAGATGTCTCCCACCTGGGGCAGCATGATATCTCTGGACATATGTGGCATAATGACGTTGAGCGAGTCCGTCTTCTACAGGCTCCCATTCGGTGAGACAGTTACGGAAGCGCACAGATTTCTTCCTTTGCGGACGCTCCAACCTGGTTGACGGTTGCTTCTCCCTTCCCCAAGCTTCACAGATTCATGCCAAAGATCCAATACGACAAAGCCTTGAGAGCTCAGCCTAGTTCTCTCTTCTGGTATGAGTACACACCAGAACAACACGTAGTCAGTCTCCCTGCTTTCAGAGCAGCACTGTAATCCAGCGTGATGACGCCGAAGTCAACTCGCTTGCATCTACGTAGACACCTGCCTAGCATCATATGTGCTTTGCCACTCGGCGACCTTGCTATGAGAGCGGCAATTGAGGCGGTCAAGCGGATAAGTCGCGGCCTGACAGGAGCTTTCCCGTTTGTAAAGACGGCAATCAATGCTACTCAACTTTCTTGCATCCGGACATTGGAGGTCAAGAGCCGCAGAGTGTACACGTACATGGCGTCCGTCGCGGTACAGCACGAGCTCCGAGTTCCAGGAATGTAGCTCAAGCAACCCCGTCATTGGACCTCTCCACCTGTCCCACGTAGCAAAGCCAGTTTGCCCATGCAGCTACACCTTGTCCTTGTTCTGTGGAGCCCGCGGCAAAACAGCAGCGCAGGAGGCTCTCAGCGAGGAAACCAGCGTGGCATGTGTCAAGTTGACACCGCGCAGCAGAGCCCCACAGCAGGCAGTTTGAGAAAAGCCCGACACTTGTCCGTGTTGTCCGTGTTGTTGAACAAAAGTCGGCCAACTGAGAATGGTCCGCCCAGAGGACTCAGACTCAGAGCAGCATTGCCACTTGGCGTGCTCTCGAAGACAAATCTGGCTGCTGAAATATTTCAGGAAAGCCAACAGCACGAGTCCAGTGCAGTTAGCGCCGGGGACGCCAAACGCATTTCCTATAAGGTGTCGTCGACATGGGCGCATATTAACGACATCCCGTTGCAGCAGACCTCTTCAAGGTCAACGGTAACACGAAAACTGGAGGACCGTCCAACCCATGTGGGCCGCACCTTGTCCAACATCAAAACCCCCTTCACCAACCACACCACACCCCAGAGCCGGGATGAACAAAAAGGGTTTCTCAAACCAGGAAGCGCCCACTGAACCCAACCCAAACTGCCTCATCGTAGTTGGAGCGAATAGCAGCCATCTTTCAGGCAAGCCAATTTGCGCAATCCAACCAGAAATGGCAGTCCACTTCTATGGTTTGGAAAAAAAAGGTACCATCGCAAAACTCCGCCAACAGATCCGCCAGCCTGTGGAACCGGCAGGATCGTAGGGTCGGATATGTCAGGTCTTGCTCTGTCTCTCTCTCTCTCATATCTCTCTCTTCCTGTCTCTCTTATCTGTCTCTTTCTTCCTCTTTCTCCATCCTCTCTCGCCAACACACCCGACCACATCTTCTTCACACCTCCCTCACACTCTCGCCTCTTCCTTAACCTCCGAACACCAAGACACCAGCCCCTGACCCCCCTAATTCTCTCTTGGATAGGCCAGTCTACCTCAAGCAAAACCAAGCAGACATATCGCATCGACCTTCCCGGGAGTAGGTCAACGCTTGGTGTCTGGGTCGATGAGAAGACTGAACCTGGCCTGAGGAGAGGGGGGACGAAAACGAAGAGGAGCGAAAACTAGTATTTGCTCTTGGACTCTAGCGTTTTCGGGGTGGGATTGTTTTCGAAGCGGAAGAAGGTCATCGAGAAAAGCGAAGGACAAGAGTAAAAGAAAATAGCATGGAGCAGAATAGTGAGGGAGAGCGAAGTAATATCGACGGGAAAGAAAGTCCAGAAGAAGGGAGGAGGAGGGCAGGCAAAGGACGAAGATAGCCCAACGTATGTCGTCCGCCCGTCACCCAAACCAGAGCTTAGACTCCTCACCCGACCGAGAGCACACAGGAGAAAGGTTCAGCAGCCGTGAGACCCGAACCAGAGGATTGGCGGACCGGTACCCGGGATTAGGTCCGCGATCAAAAGCCTTCTGGGGTTTGGGGAACCTTTCTCTGTCTCTCAGACGGCAAGAGTCAAGCTGGTGGAAGGGTGAGGTGGGATGGTTTGGGCTTCTCAGCCCTAGATGCCCGGCTCCCTGCCTGAGGGTGATAGTAGGAGGGAAGGACGAAGGGGGAGAGATCGAAGGATGGAGTAGATATAAGTCAAAATGAGGAGAGGGATGGGGGAGAGGAGAAGATGGAGGAAGCATGGTGGAGAGACCCAGAACTTTGGCGGAGCAACACTTGGGAGCTTAGCAGGGGCGAGACTTTCCAGGCGGCTTCTGGAATGGTCGGGAGTGTCTTGCACGTCTGACTCTGAATCCTATATGTGACTCCATGTCAAGCTCTGGGAGACGGAAGGCCTGTTCTGGAAGTTAGGTTCATAGTGTGTCAGAAATGATTGATCAACCTAAGGTACCCAGCACACGTGGTTTCGGAGTGTCTTACGTACCTGCTTTGCTTTTCTTGGGCACTGCATCTTCCTGTCACATATCTGCGTGTGAGATCGGAACCGTTAGGATGCTTATAAGGGTAAGACGTAGTTTTCCTGCCTGTGACTTGGTGGTTGTGTCTGGAAAGCGAAGAGGATGTCTGGTCTGGTACGTGGTGAACCCCCTTTTGTACAGTAGTTGGGACGGGAGTGTGACAGCATTGCCCTGCACACCGTCGAGATGCGATTTATCGAAGCCAGAAGTGTGTGTAGTCACCGCATTGCAGGTATCTCTGTGCTTTGTGCTTGAGGAGCGGCAGTAGCAGTGGGGGCAAGAGTGAGAGCGAGAGCGAGAACGAGACGCTGGGGGCTTCGAGGAGGAATTGGTGAATTGCCGCGCCCCTGACTCTGGATGAGTGAAAGATTGTGATGTTTTACCCCCTTCTGGAAGAGCGGGTGTTCACATTTGGAACGGATGATCGGGGGTTGAGAGGTGAGAGGGAAAAGGGGTGTACCGCAGGGGCAGATTTGAGCTCTAATGCGCTCAGCTGCCCTAATTTGGACCTGTGGCTCATGCATATACGGCGCATGTGTTCGTCTCAGTACATCAAGCAGTCCATGGGGTGTGGGATGTCTATGGGCCATGGTTGACGAAGAAAGGCAGTATATGCAGGGGCTGGTTTCAAGGTAATAATGACCGTGGACTGCAGAATGGTGGTTCAGTTGGAGATAGGACAGCCAGTGTCAGGTTTCTGTTTCACAGGATGATGGCAGTTGTGAGACAACGCAGTTGAATTGACCTGCACTAGATCTGAGATGACACATACAGAAAATGGCCTTTTCAAGCGTGGGATTGTCGTAGAGAGATAAACCTGTATACCTACTAAGAAGGTAACAGAGTCAGTGGCGTTGACAGCAACATCTGCCAGCCATTTCACGCTGCAGCTCCGGCGAGTGAATGACTCTTCTGCAGGTGGATCACCATTTGGAAGGCAGAGAGATCTGCCGGGGTGCGTCATGGTTCACCGCAGCAGAACTTCAGTGGATCCCGAACTAATTTATGGTAGCTAAGGTACCTTAGCAATGCAAGTGGATATTCCGCTAAGCCCGACATCCGCACGCTGTCAACGGATCTCAAAGCCTGGCAGCGAGGTCCTTCAAGCAAAGTCGAACACTTCCATGCGCGAAACGTGCTTGGCTCGAAAGGTAGGCAAACCAGTCGCCCTTTTTAGTCTACAGAACAAGAGCTGACGTATTCCATTCACCCCAGATAACAATGGCCCGCGAGTCCGCATCGAGGCACACAATCAGATCCGCACTTCTCTCCGCGAGAGCAGCGCGTCTCCGACTCTAACCGCAGCACCAGAAGCACCCAATCCTCCCTGTTGGATACAGCAAGACAAGAAAGGGATGTACCACTGCTCCGCCGCAAAGGAGCGTAGATCAAGAGGAGGATACATATGGCGAAGGCTGAAGGGCAAGGCGACGGGGACGAAGCTCTACGCGGACCAACATCTCGAAGGCGCCAAGGGTAATATCATGACCTCCACCACGGGTCTGGTACCAAATCCTACTTCTCCAACGGGAGAGAGCAAGCCAAGCCACACTCGTCCGTCGTGCAGACGTAGAAAAGACGACGCCACAGTCGCAGTAACCGCACCCATCTGGCAACCGAAGAAGAAGACTGCAACACCGGGGCGGGGGTAACCGCGGCCCATTCATAAGCGTCAGGGCCAATGTCCACGACAGCTGCGACCGCGACATCACCCTCCGCCGCGTGCCAGCCGAAGAGCGGCGGCACGAGTCGAGCAGTCAGCGCTCCCGCAGCGACAGCGTCTGCACCTCTCGCCCGACAATACGCTTAACGGCCGCCGCTACAGACGGGAGTCGAGCAGAGGACAGGCCGAGCTCGCACTCGAAAGCCGGGTAGAAGACGATAAATGGCCGCTGGCGCCGCCGAACCTGGCTTCTACAGCGGGACTCAGGCTCAAGAACAGATTGATGTCGAGCCACTTTGTCTTTGAGGGGTGAGGTGAACGAGTCTCGTGGATTGAAGCAGATGGCAACAAGGACATAAAGGGCTTACCATCAGAGTTAGAGTCTCTGCGCGCCCAGGACCGGCCGCTACAGCCACGCCTCTCTATCCTCTTGGTCGGACTTTGTTTGCTGGGTGGGCCTCGTGAACGCGCACACCAAGACCAGGTGCTACGGACCGCGTCAGCGTCGTCGCGGACTTCTCTTGAGCTGCTTGGGCTACCGACGAAGAGATTATACAGTGATAAGGCCGCTGGTCCCGTCCCAGTATGTGGCTGGAAAAA
>Ga0209127_100318_pt1 | contig 16843 bp, 11 predicted proteins | sample LakSupMetagenome_FD_187469 | JGI IMG/M metagenome (GOLD analysis project Ga0209127, IMG submission 187469) | Freshwater microbial communities from Lake Superior, Canada - Sta WM archaea (SPAdes) (version 2) | ecosystem: Environmental > Aquatic > Freshwater > Lake | place: Lake Superior, Canada...
TCTCGAATGCAAGACGGGTGGGCAAAGCTTTGCGGACAAAGAGCTGTGCACCGCATTCCTGGCCTTCAGACCGATACACTGGGCTGCTGCTTACGGCCACACGGAAATCGTCCGTCTCCTGACCGAGAATGGAGCGGATCGATATTGCAGGACTGTCGCCGGCTTTACTACGGTGCACCTTGCGGCTATGATGGGCCATGGTGAGCTGGTCGAGTATCTGCTTTGTAGCTGGACGCCTTCGGAGCTCAGTGAACTGGACCGGCTGCGGCGGGGACGACTGAACGAGGCTCCGGGCCATCTGGCAGCCGCGTACGATAGGACAGGAAGAGGCCCCAGCTTGTTCCGAAGCCGCAAAAGGGGCTCGAGTCGGGTTGAAAGAGGACCGAGGGCGCATGATGCAAGGAACGGACTGGGCGAGAAACCACTGCACAGGGCGGCAGCAATGAACAACACGGAAGCCATTGCCGCCGTTGTATCCGCCTCTCAAGAGGACGGTAGGAACGGTGAGGTCCAGGAGAACCTCGACAGCCCCGATGGTTACGGCCGGACACCTCTCTGGCACGCCGCAGCAACGGGCGCCGACGAAGCTGTGAGATGCCTTCTGGCCCTCTCGGCAGAGGTCGATGCGCCCGACGTCTACGGCCGGACGCCGCTACACATTGCATGTCGAGAGGGGCGGCCAGCAGCGGCGAGGATCCTCCTCGAGGCCGGCGCAGATGTGAATGGCCTCACCACGGCGCCCTGTCTCTCGGCATGCCACTTGGCCGCCCTAGCCGCGGATATGGGGTGTCTCAAGCTAGTTGTCGAGCACGGCGGGAAGGCGGACTTGCACCAGATGGAAGGGTTGGAGCTAGGACCTATCCACATTGCCGCTGCGAATGGGTGGCTGGAGGGGGTGAAGTTGCTGGTAGAGAAGGGGTGCAACCCGGATACGACGTGCTCGCACTATGTCAGGGCGAAGGGGCATTCGCAGACCGATGCCGGGGTGAATGTGGCAAGGATTCGATTCAGCAACGCGAGGGAGCTGGCTGTCCGTGGTGGGCATGAGGATGTCGTCGACTTTCTCAAGGACTGGGAGTCCGCTCGCTCGCTCAAGGAGGATGCGTCGCATGCGTGAACAGCGTACGCGGCCCCGTAGGCTTACCGATGTTGACATCAGCTGGCTCTCTGCACCCACCCCGAGAGCACTCACGACTATGCCAGACAGAAATACAAACACGCGAATTGTTGATACCTTGTTGTCTATCCCACTCGTGTCCCCTCTCGAACGCCGGCTATGCCCAACAACACCTAAGCTACGCTCTTCTAATACCACAAGGCCGATACCATTACCAGTGGCGGTAGTGACGTTATACATTTGGGGACAGTAAATCATACTTGACCAACCGCTCGACCTAGAGACCACAGTTAGCAAACTTCGAGAACAGACCACATGTCGGAGGGTAAAGGAAAGGTACTCACATCCTCAATACTGGCCTGCATAAACCTCCTCGTCTCCAGACCAACCCACACCATCAGCATGGAGAAGTCGCCCTGCTTCATCATGTCCGTTCCCCCCTTGGCACCGAGGAGCCGGAGAATCGGCAGCGAGGCGCTCAGCAGGTCCAGATCCGGGTCCAGCGTCCGCCCGATGCCCTCGAGCAGGAAGATGCTGACGACGACGTTGACGAAGTCGCCCTCCATGCGCACGTGGTGCTGCCTCACCATGGTGAGCACCTCCTGCAGGATGTCGCCGATGCGCACGTTGCCCAGGGCGAGGGTCCGGCTCTTGACGCCGAGGACGAGGTGCTGCATCTTGAGGGCGAAGATCTCCTGGTCCAGCACGGCGTCGGGCTGGCGGCAGCGCTCGCACATCAGGTTGCCGGCCTTGTAGCCGTCGAACTCGGCCACGGCGCGGAAGAGGTCGAGGAAGTTGCGCCGGTTGGTGGCGTTGAGCTCCGTCACGAGGCCGGCGTCGATGAAGATCAGTTGGGGGCGGAAGCCCTCCTGGTCGAGCCGCTGGAGCTCGGCCTCCCAGCCGGCCTTGTCTTTCCGGAGCTGGTAGGGGCGGAGACGGGCGAGGACCTGCTCCGTGACGTCGGGCTGCTCCTCGGGGTGCTCCGAGGAGTTGGAGCGGCGGAAGGGGAAGGTGGGCTTCTCGGACTCGTAGAAGCGGACCATGATGTTGCCGGGGTGGAGGTCGGCGTGCACAAAGTTGTCGAGCAGCAGCATGCGCAGGAAGGCGTCCAGCCCCTCGGTCGCAATGTCCTGCTGGAACACGCCCCCGCCGTTCTCGATGAAGTCGGCCAGCGGTATGCCCTGGGCGAACTCCTCGATCAGGACGTTGCGCGTCGTGAACTCGGCGTACGGGAAGGGGAACCAGGTCGTGGTGCGGTCCTTGAAGTTCCTGCGGAAGATGGCGAGGTTGGCGGCCTCGATGCGCAGGTCGAGCTGCAGCTTCATCATCTCGCCGAACTGGTGCACCTCGTCCGGCAGGGACAGCCACTCGATCGAGGGCACGAGGTTCAGCACCGACGCGAAGAAGCCCATGATGCGCAGGTCGCGGCGCACGGTGCGCTCCACGCCCGGGTGGAGGACCTTGACGGCCACGTAGGACGACGGGACGCGCTTGGGCGTGCTCTTGAGGGTGGTGTCGATGTTCCTCCTGACCTGCCGGCGCAGGTCCTTGAACTCCTCGACGTCGCGCGGGACTGCCAGGTCGGGTTTTAGCTTGGCCTTGTACGCCTGGGCGATGGCACCGACGCCCAGGGGCACCTCGTCGAACTCGTCGAAGATGTCCTCGAAGCGGCGGCCGTCAAAGGCTTTCTCGACGGTTCGCTTCGTAGCGTGGATCGAGTGTGCGGGCGCGTTGGAGTGGAGTTTGGACATGATGTCGCACATTTCGGTCGGGAAGATGTCGGACCGCGAGGCTGCCCATTGGCCCAGCTGTTTTGTTTTACTCGCAAATTAGCTGAGTATAAGAGTGTCCCATAGGAGTAGACGTACCTTGATGAACGCGGGTCCTGCCCACTCCATGGCCTGGACGAGGAAACCGTACCACCACAGCGTACCGCTCCGCTCGTTGTCGTGATCTGGCTGTCGCTTCCCCACCCACATGACCGGCACGGCCAGGACGACGGGCACAAAGATCGCGGCAAGCTGGAGCAGGCGGAGGCCAGTGCACAGCGGCTCCCAGATGTAGAGGTCCAGGAACAGCACGACCTGTTTCCGTATGCGCCTCAGCCCCGTATGGTCGTCGTCGACGCGTTTCCTGATCTCTTCCCTCGAGGCCTGCAGCATGCGCATCTCAGCCGTCTGCTCCGTCCCGTCGTTGTCTTCCTCGGAGAGCTGCACAAAGGCAGCCGTGCCCAGTGCTACGCCGTTGGCCGAGGCCAGCAAGGTATAGCGCGACCGGCGCCATGACGATCGCTTGTGACCGCGCGTCCGCAGTAGTCTGAGGAGGGTGGTGGACTGTGATCGTGCGGAGACGGTGGAGGTATAAGTCGCGGTCGAGAGTCTTGCAGCGCGCGCAGTCGTGGAGGGCAAGGACGAGGTCCAAGTCGAGCAGGAGAATGGTTGCGGCAGCGGAGAGACGAGCCGGCCAAGGCGGAAGACCGCTCTCATCTCGCCGCAATTGAAGAAACTCAGAGGGTTATGGATTCGGAGTGAGCTCAAAAAGCATGATCAGAGAATCATGAGGCGTTCCGATATCTGTAATTGCAAGCAGTCCTGTTCCAGGCGGAGGCTCGGACGGCGTGAAGCACAGCGGGTGGATCTGGCCGGTGACGTCGTTGATGCACGATGGTCCCTGGCCCGCTCCGAGGTCCACAGCTTGGGATTACCTAAGATGAAATGCTTCGCAAATAGGGAGCGAGACACTGCCCATGCTCTCGACTTAGATATGCACGACTGTTGGACGATGTTGAACTGAACACTGCCCGCACAATGGTATAGACACGGAAGGTATAGCGTTTGGCAACTGTCCAGCTACTGCTGCTCTCTCTCTCTCTCTCTCTCTCTATAGTCTAGCAGCCCACTAATGCACATGGTACCCTTTCCCAATAACCAGACCACTCTAAACTCTCGAGGGGACCAATGGTGCAGAAATGGAGGTGTTGGCAGCGTTCATCACTGCGCAGAGTGCAGTTCTGCCCTTGGCCCGCAATAAGGATGTCAACTGACTGACGGGGGTTCTTGAACCTTGCGAAGGCTGCAAACGGCACAGCGGTCTGTCCCTGAGCCGTAGCCTACGCATCGCAAGCGGTCCACATCCACTGCTCCACCGCTTCATATCACCTGGCTTCTCTCCTCACGCCTCTTGCCGCACATGTTCCAAGAAGTAGTCGTCTTCTCCTGAGAGTCTTCGCGCGGCGGCGTGCCGTGAGATGGTACTGTACACCGACCAGCCCGAACTTGTGATTGTCCCGAATAACTTCCATCGAGAGAAGGCCTTCACAGCTGCACCTCGTTGAGGATCTTGACCTCCTCGCCAGGCTTGAAGGCCGGCAGCCCGAGGAAAGGGCAGCCGGCGCATCGGAAAGCGTCGCCGAGCGAGCAGCTGTTGCAGGAGCCCGTCTTGCCCTTGACCGTGAAGTCCAGCTCGTTGAGGTCCTCCGACTGTAGCTTGAGGGCCTTGAGCCCCTGCTGTGCCTTCTGCTTCCGTGCCTCATCCTCGGCCTGGATTCTCTCTGCCAGTCCGCAGGTGCAGTCCTTACAAGCCCGTCGTCGCTTCTTCTGGCCTGGCTCCGGTGCGCACTCGGGGGCTGTAACAGAAACAAGAGTCAGCATTATGCCATCCCAGCAATGGGTTAAGTTGTAGAGAGGGAAAAGGGAACTCACGCTGCTGCTGTGGCCTCTTCAGGTCCTCCTCTCCCAGCAACTCGTCCTCGTCAATCAGCTCGTCGCCATCCTCGTACTCGCCCAGGTCATCGTCGTCCGGGTCCACCATGCCGACTCCTAACGGCTTGGACACGGGCAGCGGGATCCCTTGTTGCTTGATGTTCTTCTTGGCACCGAGGCGCAGTGGCACAACGACCTCCTCCTCCTCGACCTTGACATAGGCACCGTCCTGCGGCAGAAGACCGGCCAGGATAGCCTCGCGCTCTGCCACCGTTGTGAGAGTGCCATTCTGCATCTGTAGCTGGCCTGCCGACTTCATCGACGGGACCAGGGCCGTGAACACATCGCGGGTCAGCAGCCGAAGGGCCTCGCTCTGCTGGTCGTCGCTGTTGGTCAAGACGACGACGAGGTCGTAGGTGGCGGGTGGGAGGTGCACCAGACCGGCGGACAGGCGATCCAGCATCTGGAGGTCGGTGTTGGAGCGGTCGAATGTCCGGAATACATCCCGCAGCTTCTCCTCGTGGGCGGCAACGGATGGCGGTGCGAGGAGGAGGTTGCGCTTCGAGGACTTGGCGCCGTTTGCCACCGGAGCTGCTGAAGCCGCCGGGGCGACGTCGAAGTCGTCGCTGAAGTCTACCTCGAAAGACGGCGACATTGTCTGTGCTTTGTCTGTATTGGACGGACAAGGAGGGATAAACAAGCGACTTAAAGAAAGGAGGTACGTTGTCGGAGAGGTTTAAGGAGTAGAAGTATCAATGGAGGTCAGGTAGACAGTGTTGGTAATCAGGGACGCTTGTATGGGAGGTTTTTCCTCGGAGTTCTGTAATCCAGTCACTTTTGTTGCTTGTTGCCCGATGTTCGGCGGGGTCGCCGCTGGGCTTGATGGCGGCGGGTTGAAAGTTGCAGTGGGGACAAGATGTCCCTGCTAGCGCCGCGCTAGAAGAGAAGAGGCGCGACTCGACCAGCATACAGTGTACATGGAAGTCGACGTCACGGCTTTTCCCGGACTGCCCGTCAGCAATTTGCAGATGGGGGTCTCAATCATCGTCAGCAGAAAATTGTTATCGCAGACAGTGTCGCCATCTTCATTCGTTTCTATCGCCAAGTGTCCATACAGCAAGCACTTCATTACAATTTCAAGGACTTTGACAGGGCCTTTGAGTCTTTCCTTGTCAACAGGAAGCAAGCATCTCTGAGCTGAAATCAACAGAGACATAACCAGCGAATACTGTCAGAGTCAAGCAAGATGGGTTGGTTTTGGGCGGACGCATCACCAGCGCCATCATCTGGGCTTCCATCCTCACATCCTCCCCTGGCTGCAGGATCACCACCGGTAAGTGTTTGGGCAGCCCGCGTGTCTCAGCATACTATTTCACGGTCTAACCCTGCCGTGTGTTCCGCGTCGTGTAGCCCGGCTGCCCGATGCACAAGCCTACCGTCGAGGCCCTGAGTCCTCCCGCACCCTCATGTCCAGTCAAGCACGATGCGCCGGCACCTCCCGCCTCCGGCTGCCCCGTCCCACACGGCAACACCTCCCCCGACACGGTCCCCGAGAGGCAGGGCCTCCTCTCCAAGCTCAACCCCCTGAACTACATGTTCTCCGACCTCTCCCAAGCCCCCGCCGCCAACCAGAAGATGGCCCTCCCCACAACCCGCGACGAGTCCTCAATACCCAAGGGATCCGGCGACGGGAACTGGGAGTACCCCTCCCCGCAGCAGATGTACAACGCCCTCCTGCGCAAGGGCTACACGGACACGGACCCCACCGCCGTCGAGAGCATGGTGGCCGTCCACAACTTCCTCAACGAGGGCGCCTGGGCCGAGATCGTCGACTGGGAGCGCCGCTTCGGCCGGGGCCTGTCGCGCGGCTGGCAGGTCAGCCGCCGGGGCGAGGAGAATGCGCCCATGGAGCTGCGCAAGATCGAGGCTAGGGAGGGCGAGGCGCCGCAGCCGACGCTCGTGAGGTTCCAGGGGCGGCCCAAGGATATGACGCCTAAGGCATTTATGCTCCAGGTTGCGGGCTGGTTGTACCCCGAGAAGTTTGGGTGCGTACTACTACTTACTTGTTTGATTGTGAAAAGAACAACACTGACTAACCGGGAGCGCAGAACCGAGCCGCCGTTCGACCGCCACGACTGGTTCGTCTCGCGCAACGTCGACGGCCAGCAGAAGCAGATTCGTTACGTGATCGACTACTATTCTGGCGAGCCCGAGCCGACCGGGGAGCCCGTCTTTTACCTCGACGTGCGCCCCGCCCTGACGCCGACTGCTGCCGCGGAGCGTCTGATCCGGTGGGGAGGAGATGTCTGGTGGAGGGCCTCGGGCGGAGAGGTGCGCGAGCAAAAGAAGCAATGAAGGGGTCCTCATTGCAGTGTAATATATTGCGTGAAAGGCATGTGCCAGCATCCTGGGACAACCCTGTGGACTTGCGCGGTAGGGAAACTTGGGACGGCGCTCTGGAGTACATGCGGCTTTCTGACGGGATGGTCCTGGCATAGCGGAATTGGCGTGTCGAAGCACTCGTAGCTCTCTTCTCTCTCTAGGCTTTTTGGAACGTTGTGTAATGTGTACATATACATATACCTCATCATGTTGTGGAACCAACTGGTCCCGACACACGCTGTACATTACAATGCACCTGATCATCACACCAGCATTATCCAACTCCGCCCCGCCGCTCAGCTCCGCTCAGCTCAGCTCAGCACCTTGGCCAGAGCGCTAACCTGATCCAACAGCGCCTGGCTCTCGCCGGCCGCGTTCTTCAACACCTTGCCCAGCAGATGGTCCACCGTCAAGGCCGGGTCGGTCGGCGCGTTCCCCTGCGCGGTCTGGATCCTCGACACCTGGAACTCGAGGAAGAACTTGGGCACCTTGATCGCCAGGCTCCCGCCCACGGACCTGATGCCCGCCTCGGTGGCCAGGTACACGTTTAGCTCGTCCTCGAAGGTGGCCAGGTCGCTGGACGCGAGCGGGGTCGCGGTCGCGAACTCGGAGAGGGCGAACTCCAGGGGCGTCTGGTCCTTGGAGGCGGCGAAGTTGACCGACGAGAAGGAGACGCCACCCGAGGTCACGTCGGGCACGCCCGAGATGGTCTTGGCCGTCGAGGAGCAGGTTATGGAGGATTGGATCGAGGTCACGGTGTCGGCTACTTCGGCCGGGAGGGCGGTGTTGCCGATTACGAAGCAGGCGTTTGCGCGGGAAGTGAGGGGTGCTTGGGGGGACGTTAGTCGTGCTTTTAGACAGAGAGGAGGGAGGGGAGGGACGGTGTCTTACCTGCCAATGCTGTCCCGGCGGCAGTGAGGAGGAGGAGGGATGGAGTGTACATGGTGAAGATTGCGGTAGTCCCGGCAGTTCAACGAACGACGGTCAAGGCGTGGCTGGCTGTGGCTGGATATATACGAGCAACTATAGAAACGAAGAGAAACGCCGAGCAACGGGTCTTTCCTGCAGAACCCAGCTTGCAAACAAACAAGGAGAACGAAGAGAAAGACTGGCTGGTAGAAGAGTGAGATGATCAAACCTGGTTTGCGAAAATCATGGCTACTATATAGGTCAACCACTGTAAACGAGACTTCCTCCCAATGAGGTTGGGCCTAGTCTAGGGGGCCGTATATGCTGTGACGACAGCAGTTTCGTCGGACAATTGAAAGACAGGGTATGGTTGCGCTTATTCTTCCTCATCGGGCCTAGAACTGCCTTGATTGAGAACTGGAGATGCCTCCTTCAAGTGGTCCCCATTCTGACACGACGCTCAGAACGTAACGCGCGCTCGTTTCAAGTACTCCCAGCTTGTGGTCCCCATATCTGGCAGCAATAATGGCTCGAATGTGCATGCTAAGGTATACGCGAGTTAGCCTTGATGTGAGATTCCCGAGTCTGCACTGATTGTCCTAGTTGTCCCTGGAAAGACATCTCACATCCCGACGATGGCAGGTCGAAGTTGAGTTCGAGGTCGAGCCCAGGGGTAGGCCAGGATGCGCTAGCGGACCCTTCGGCTAAACCCGAGACGACGCACGATAGCGTGATGCAAGCGAGATCCCCTATTCGACCTTGGCAACGCCACGCTACCTTAGCGTCGGATATCCATGCCGCCTGTCCCTGTTCTTAACGCCGGCCGGAGGGGTTGAGCCTGATATGAGAGACGACCTCCTTGCCAGCCGCACACGGCTACACTGCAGTTCTCTTTGAGCCTGTGGTGGCTGCTTATTCTCCGATATCACAAGCAGTCATGGCCGACTCACTGGGAGGGAAGGATGATCCGGGAGTGTGGGCCGGCACGGGGTCGGAGCCCCCTCCCCACTCGACCGGCACTGATCCGACACACGAACCGGTCCATACCGGGCCCACTCCGCCAAGCGCGACAGAGCATGACCAGCATGACCAGTCGGACCCATTGGCCGATGTCGATGACCGTGAGACGGCGCTGCCAGCTATGCGCGAAGCTGGCGCGGCGTCCGGACGGGGCTACGACTCGGACTCGGTCGGCGCTCCCAGTGCCTTCTCCGTCGCCTTGAGCGTATGTATTACCCTCAGCTATATGCGCTTAAGAGCCCACAACTGATGGCTGACCCGGGGGCAGGTTGACGTGCGCGACGATGATACAGATTCGTCTTTGGGCGACATGTCGAGACCGTGAATATTCCAGACAGCCACAGCTAGTCGCTTGATCGGCTTACTGACAGTACATCGTCTAGATCGTCGAGTGTGTCCGTCAGCTCGAGCGTATTCGAGTTTGTAGAAGAGAACGGCCGCACGTGTAAGTCATAGTAGGGATAGGTATTCTGCAGAACTTGCGTGACTGAACATGGCTTGCAAAAGACCACAGATATAAGGAAGGCAGTAAGTGCTCACAGTCGTACCGTCTCTCCATAGCTCTCGCCTCGCAAAAGGGCAAAAGGGGAAGCCTTGCTAATGAGTGAACGCAGAATACTTCCTTCCCAACGATGAGGTGAGCTTGGCTGCACACTGGTGCGGCGTCCCTGTTACACCCGAGCCTTGTTGATTCGCCGTGTCTTATATTATAGCAAGAACAAACTCGGCTGGACCTACAACATCACATCGCCAAGCGACTCCTGAAGGGGAAGCTCGCCCTCGCGCCAGTGGATAAACCCGGCCGGGTTCTGGATGTAGGGACGGGTACCGGTTAGTGATATGCTCATGCACGGGGCTTCGAACGTGAGCGAGGCTAACACTCCCGCAGGGATATGGGCCATAGAATTCGGTGTGTCCGCCTCACGAGATCTATCCCACAAAGCAAAGTACCAACTGACTCTCTCCTCCCCCTTGTCCTCCAGCCGAGCAGAATCCCGAATCCGACGTCCTCGGGACCGACCTCTCGCCCATCCAGCCCGAGTACGTCCCCGCCAACTGCCGCTTCGAGATCGACGACGCCGAGGACGAGTGGGTCTTCAGCCACCCCTTCGACTACATCCACGGCCGGTACATGTGCGCCTTCCTGAAGGACTTCGACCACCTCTTCCGCTCCGCCTACGCCAACCTCAACCCGGGGGGCTGGGTCGAGTTCCAGGAGACGCTGATCAACTTCCAGGCTATCGACAACACCCTCGAGGGCACGGCGCTGCAGAGGTGGAACAAGCTGCTGCTCGAGGGGATACGGAAGATGGGCCGCAATGCCATGGCCGCGGTTAAGTATAAGCAGCACATGGCTGACGCGGGATTCGTGAACATCACCGAGAAGAAGTTCGCTGTCCCGGCTACGCCGTGGGCTAGGGGGAGGGACGAGAAGACGCTCGGGGCCATGCAGATGGCTAATAATCTCGAGGGCGTGGGCGGTCTGACCATGACCGTGTTCACCAGGAGTCTTGGATGGCCGCCCGAGCAGGTGGAGAGACTGCTCGTCGATGTGAGGGCTGACATGAAGAATCGGAACATTCATGCTTACATTCCTATGTGAGTTTGTGACCAGCCGGCTTTGTGAAGAGTTTGGACTGATTTGAGACAGAATGGTCGTATACGGACAGAAGCCCAGACAAGGTGCCTCTGGAGTGGATGCTTCACGGATGGAAGAGCATAAGACTTGACCGTTTGACGGGAAGGCGTTTGTTTAGAGGAGAGAGGACATGTCTGGCATAGTGATGTCCGGAACATGAACGAGATATGGGCTAGGGACTTGCTTTGATATTACGTATTCCTGACCTTGCGCATCACGTTATAAATCAACACGTTTCGACCTTGAGCTGCATGATGTCTTCGGCAGGGCTTTAGGCTTCGGGGATGATGGATCAAGCTTTGCAGCGATTGATGAAGCTTAACTGGATTCATGACCTCTAGACGAGCCGGAACACATGTCATCCTTGGAAAGCCGCTATGTAGACCCGACGGAAGACGCCCCCTCGTCCATACACATGTGAGGTCTACTATCTTCCGAGCACGTGTCGCAGGCACGACGCCTGGCATCGCCACTCAAAACCATCCCAACACGCGAATTCCCCATCATAGGCGTCGGGCTTGGCTGTGGCAGCGACCGATCCAAGATTGCCTTCATCCGTCCTACGCTCGAGGTGCGGCGCCCTTGCTCGGCCTGCACCGGTTCGTGTACATGACTGGATCCAGCGACCGCAGAGGCGAGAGCATGGCCGATCTGGGCGCTGCTCTGTCTCAGCTTCTGCAGCATGGAGGAGCTTCCGGACTCTGTATCAGGAGACATTGCGTGGTGACTGCTGCGTTTCCTCCCAGCTGACATTCCGATGGATGTTCCGAGCTTATCATGTGTATGGCTGTCCGGCCAAAGAGTGGCGTTCCTATGCCCGGTGGTGAAGTCCGGCAACGTGAAGTTCAGATTGGTGACAGGAGGAGCAGATTCAACAACGGACTTTCGGCTCGCAGACGGCGCGGAGAACAAACCATCTGACCCCGTGTGCGCATCGATACCCGCATTGTACAGATTGGCATCGTTACGACCCATGGCTACAGGCGTGGCTGCTGGAGGGATAAGCCAGTCGTTTGTACAGTGTCGCACCCGCAGCGCGGGGAACGAGACGATTGAACCCTCAGAACCGTCTAGCGAGGGCTGGGCCGGAGGATAGGAGACAACATGTGCCCTCTCCGCCGCAGATACTCGTCGGCTAGCAGGTGTGCCTCGCGCCCAGGAGGTGATGCTGCCTACACTGGCCCGTGGCTTTCCTTCTCCAGTGGTGGCAGTCAAGACGTTGTCGGCGTCCCCAACACTGCTCGAACGAGGGTCTGAAGGGGCATGTCGTGCATACGAGTCATCGTCAGCCTTGGACGTCGAGGTGATACCGTCCCTGGTGGTCCAGCTGATCTCGGTTGTGCCCGTGACAGCGCTGTGCGAGACGAGTGTTGTGTTTGTTGTCGGCTCTTCGTACCTTTCCGGCCATATATCCAGCGCCATTGACTGCTCGTCCAACCCCGCTGGAGTGATGTAGGTGTGTGGGAGGGTGATTGTTGTGGCAGTGTCTGGCTTCTTTGGTGCTTGGGGCAGGATTGCCGTCGAGGGGGTGATCGACTTCCTCTCAGGTGCTCTGCCGTGGCTGCCTTGATCGCGCAGACTAATTATGCTCGCATGGTGCAACGTCTCCAGAACTCGAACGACTCGCGCAACGATACGTGCGAGTTCCGCATCTTGCAGTATATACACCGCTGCCGTAGGAAGGTCGTCATTGGCCTTCTCGGTGGTCGATCCACCGCGTACCTTGCCGTCGGCATCGTAGCTGTCGTGCAGCAACCGGCGTACGTCTTCTATCAGATGTTGGAAGATGTCGTGACGCAACCCGCACACATATTGTTGTTCGTGTTTGATCGTTTGAACATGAGCCGTACGGTCGGGGACTGAGCCCTCGCGATGCCCTCCTTCCATGGTGTCACAGACCGAAGGAGCTCCGGTGCTCTTGGAACTGTCCGAATTCGAGCCGCTGATGTTTCCTTGCCACAGAATATCGACTTCGAAGGCGGCTGGGAGCTTAGTGTTCGTATGGAAGCCACGGAGCATCAACCAAGACACCAGCTGTGCAAGTTTTGAACGTCCTCCAGCGTACCGAGAGGCTGTAGCTGACGAAGACACTGAAGGGATATGTTCAGTTTCGACTAAGCCTGAAGTGACTCCATCACGCGAGGACCGCCGGAGACTGGTGAGAGAGGCAGGGTCAATGGCGGATTGCGCAGACGACGTGACCTCGGGGAACGACATCGCGGGCTTGGGAGGGCGGAAGGCATATATAGGAGTAACCCTAACAAGCAGATACTTTAAGAGATACTGAAATAGGGATTCGAATAGGGGATCTCGCAGACATATTGGACAGCAGAAATGCAAGAGAAGGATTTGATGTCACAATGCTCGAGCTCATGACAGGGTATGACATGGAACTCGAAGTTCGCATCCCCAAGGTAAGGCCAGGTGCCTTCCATAGTGGTTGCTGCACTTGGGCAGACCAAGGCAGGTACTCCGAGATCCAATCAGGAGATTACGCCATACCTACATTACTTTATACGATAGGAATGAAGGTGAAGCACGGGCAGTCCTGAGCTTGCACTTGCATCGCGGTTCGACTTGGATGATAGTGGACGAATACAATGCCTATGGCAAGCTGGATTTCCCCTGCCGCACTGTGCTCATCAATGTGTTGCGCTGGTACTCATGAATGGCCAAAGCCCAAGTTCAGGCGCAACAGATTTAGTTGCAGCCACTTTCTGAGCTGCTCCTGTCCGCTGTGCAGCTCCTCAATCGGCTTTCCTTCATGTTGACAAAAACATTATGCGAGTGTCGAAGGTGAAGGCACAGCGCCAATGGTGGAGACCACCAGTCCCTGCAGGACGGGTCCTATCCGAGACGAAGCTAGCCGGTTTGGGAGGTAGCGACAAGAGGATGCAACTTTCTCGATAAGGCGGCTAAAATTGACTTTCTTTCAAGATAGCAATCGTGCGCAACCTCCGAACACGAAGCCACCGCAACTTCCAACTTTGGGCTTCCAAGCGCCTGTGCGACAATGGCGGCTGCGGCAGAGGAGGGCACAACATATACTCGCCTACACATCACCCCTCTCGACCCCGGCCTCTTGCCCGTCGTTCTTTCGGGTTCGCTTCTTCCCAAGGCGCGGAACGTCTCCTACCACGAGATCGTGACGTTCCCCGAGAAGCGCTACGGCTTCGTGGACCTGCCGAACGAAGACGCGACCAAGCTGCGGAAGAAACTGAACGGTGCCGTGCTGAAGGGGCAGAAGATCCGGGTCGAGCCAGCGAAACCCGAACAGCGACCCGAGCCCCTCGGCGAGGCAGCGATGTCGGGAGACAAGGTGGCAAAGAAGAAGGACAGGAAGTCTAAGAGGGAGGAGGACAAGTCCAAGAAGAGGAAGCGCGAAGCTGAAGAGATCCCTGGCGTCGAGCTGGAGGAGGGGCGCAAGGTCAAGCGTGGTTGGACCGTTGCCGACGATCCAAAAGCTTACAAGGACAAGGAGAAGCGCAAGAAGGAGAAGAAGGACAAAAAGGACAAGAAGAAGAAGCGCGAGGTGAAGTCCAAGTATACGGAGCACCCGGAGTGCCTGATCAAGACGGTACTTCCTGCCAAGGTCCTGGAGACGGGCGAGGTCGACGAGGATGGTAAGAAGAAGAGGAAGAAGTCCAAGACGAAGGAGGTGGTTGTGCACGAGTTTGCGAAGACGACCAAGTTCCCGACTTTCCTGAAGAGCACTGTCTCGTCTTCGTCAACGAGAGGAAAGGGCGAGGTCGAGTTTGTGGACGGCAAAGGATGGGTTGATGAGGATGGCAATGTCGTGGAGGCGGTCAAGTCCAGACCCCTCGCTCCCATAGCCAAGGCCAAGGCGATGCCGGTGGAGGAGTCTGCCAAGGCAGCGCCAGAAGTGAAGCAGGATCATGAGGAGGATCAGCAGGACAACCAAGAGGATGAGGATGACGGGTCGGCCAGTTCAGTCAGCGAAGATGGCCAGGGAAGTGAAGGAGGCGAAGGAGGCGAAGAAGATGTGCCAATGACAGAGGCCAAGGAGGGAGACCGCGAGTCGACTGCCAGGGGCTCGCCACCTATACGAGCAGCATCCCCAGCTCCCAAACTCATATCTACGCCGACATCTATCCTCAAGAAGGACTCTGCAAGACCTTCGTCGTCCAGCTCAGCAAAGGGCTTGTCCATCAAGATTCCCCCAGCAACACCAGGTAGCCTTACCGTCCATCCCCTGGAGGCTCTCTACAAGCGTCCTCGCCCGGCTGATGGGGCTCCCGTTCAGGATGCTGCTCCCGAGACGCAGCCGTTTAGTTTCTTCGGCAACGGTGACGCAGAGGAGGACGAGGGTGGAGTCACGTTGCAGGTACCCCTGACACCCTTCAGCCGCCAGGATTTCGAGACGCGCGGCATTAGAAGCGCTGCGCCGACTCCGGACACGGCTCATCCCAGTCGCATGGCCAGGTTCTGGCCGGATGCCGGCGCCGACGACATTGAGGAGGAAGATGAGGAGGATGACGACGACGACGACGACGACGACAAGGAGGTATCTGATGTGATGGACACCGAGATGCCAGACCATGATGAGGAAAGCGGTGCGCGTGCGACTGGGCCGGAGGCTGGTGAAGGTGTAGAGTCGACCAGCGACTTTCAGAAGTGGTTCTGGGAGCACCGTGGCGATCTCAACCGGTCGTGGAAGAAGCGCAGGAAGACGGCGGCCAAGGAGAAGCGGTACCGGGAGAACAGGGCAAGGGCCGAGCGAGCTATTTGAATGCGTTATCCTGTCAAGGGTGTGCACCGTCTGTCTGGGATTTCTCTTAGTCAAAATGGAGGATCACCAGCTATCCCATGCTGCCGTTCTTTCACCTTGTCTGACTGTGACTTGCTGACCTACCCTATACTGCACTGTCCTGACTGCTCCACTCCCCCCCTCGACGACGAGGTCGTATCCAGATCCCCAAGGAAATGCGGCATGCAGTCCCCTGTATCCTGTAGACAGTTAAAGATCGCCACTGAGCCTGACCGGCGACCGTCCAGAGGTGCAGCGCTAGAGCAGCTTCGGTACTAGGTAGGAAGATGTAGACTGCTAGACGGTGTTTTGCTGATGCATTTAGGCTGGGCATTCCTTCTTCCGGTGTTCTACATGCACTGTTGCCATATTTGGTGCCTATTCGAGTAAATGGCGTGCTGAGCGGGACCGCCAGGCAAGGTAAGGTAAGGCACCTTACTGTGGTAGACTTTGGCTGGGACGTGGGCGGCTTACTCAAGTGATGTCATGCGCTGCCTTTGGGCACTTCCATTGTGGAATACCTTAGTCCGGCGCCAGGGCAGCCAGCGGGAAAGGTTTCTCAGCAAACAACAAAAACAAAAGCGGGCGCCCATCAAACATTGAGAGCGACTCCTACCGCCTTCTCTGACCTGGCCCAGGTGCCAATCTGGTCTTGTTCTGGCTGCTCTAAATGTTGATTCAATGGAAGCGGACGAGAATCCCTACTTCAACGCCGGCGTCGCGGGTTCTTCTGCTGGCGCCGGTAACGCCGACAATGCCGACCGCAGCAGGACGAACTCGCTGAGAGCATCCTCGACACGATCCATAAGTCCGTCGCAGCCGGCCCCGGGGATCACGCCGCTCAGCGAAGGGCCGCCGACGACAGACCATGGACACTCACAGCAGCCGCCGCCCAGTCTCGCGCGATCCGTCCTCTTCCGACCTATCGGCGATCGCCAACAGTCGTCGATCCGTCTGAGGCGGATATCGAACCCTGCGCCACCCCAGCTCCAGCTCCAGCCTGTCGCGAGCGGCAGCGAATCCGAACAGCAGCCGCAAGCACAGCAGCAACACAGGGAGAATGGACTTCTGAGACCGATGAGCCGTCTCCGGTCGGGGTCAGGGTCGCGGTCGAGGGCGTCAAGCAATGCGGTTCCGCTGAGCCAGCTACCGACGATCCAGGACGGCGTCGCGCAGGACTTTGCGACGGGCCCGCATCCGGCGCAGGTGGCTATAAGGACGAATGACGGAAATGCCGCCCCGGCCGTCGTTGTCCCGACGCAGGATGGGTCTCGCGTGGTGCCCGTCAACAAGAAGTTGAGAAAGGA
>Ga0209127_100319_pt1 | contig 16835 bp, 10 predicted proteins | sample LakSupMetagenome_FD_187469 | JGI IMG/M metagenome (GOLD analysis project Ga0209127, IMG submission 187469) | Freshwater microbial communities from Lake Superior, Canada - Sta WM archaea (SPAdes) (version 2) | ecosystem: Environmental > Aquatic > Freshwater > Lake | place: Lake Superior, Canada...
GGGGAGGGAGGGGAGGGGGTGAGGGTTGAGAGGATGCCTAGGAAGAGGTTGCCCTGTAGGGTGGGCGGGAAGGGGGGAGGGGGGAGGCGCTTGGGGAGGTTGACGCCTTGGGCGAAGATTGGGATGGTGGTGGAGGGAGGGGGACTGTAGAGGGGCATGCGGAGGCGGGTCAGGACGCGGCGGGTCAGGGCGGTTATGGCGTCGTAGGTTGAGATGTGGGACGCTCCGTCTGCTGGGGTGGCGGCAGCTTTGAGGGCGGCGGCTTTGGATTTGGGGAGGTGGAAGAGGAGGGCTACGGAGGGGAGGTGAGAGGGATGTCGCGGGGCTTGGGGAGGGGCGGAGATTTGGGCTGAGGGTGGGACAGGGCGGGCGGTGAAGCGGGAGCGGTCGAGGGAGGAGGGGTCCCATTCGGGGAAGGGGGTGTTGTGTAGGGTGGCATAGCAGTTGGCTGCTAGCTGCTTGGTGAAGGCGGCCCAGCCGGTCACGTCGTTGGCGTAGTGGTGGGAGTGCATGTTGAAGATCAGGCCGCCCGGGATGAAGTTGGCTTTGTAGGAGGCGACGACGGGGCTGTTGTCCGGGTCGGCTTCGGGCTTCTCGCCGTAGGTCATGGGGGCGTTGCTGAGGATGTTGATGTCCCCCAGGGAGGTGCCGGTGAAGTGGGCTGCTTCGATGGCGGCGAAGGAGGGGAAGTTGTCGTCTGGGTTGTCGTCGAGGTGCTGCACTACGAACTTGACGGTGCTGTTTTTGCGCTTGACGAAGGAGTGGTGCCCGTCAGGGTCCTTCTCGATGGTGCCGACGAGGTGACGGGCTTGGCTTAGGGTGCGCTCTAGGCCTACTTTGAGCACGGCTGCTGCTTTGCTATTGTCATTCGGTGTTAGCTTGCCTTGGGACAGTGCAGGAGCGGCAGAACAAACGTCTTCTCCGAGTCATCCAGCTTGAAGAACAGGGCATAGTTGTTGTATGTCATGGCCGACAGGTAGTCGAGCGTCGAGAGCTTGAAGCGCTCCTCCTCCGGGTCGTCTTCCCATCCCAGAGGGTGGAGCTGGTATTCTTGGACCTTGGGCATGACGACTGTGAAGCAAGACAAGAACTGGGAGGAGATGCGGTAGAAGGAGGAGACGAGCCATGCGAGAGTCAGTGGCCTGGACTTATAACCATGCCAGAGAGATGTCGAAAGTGCGGGAGAGAGCTAAGAATACGCGGAAATGGGGTTGCAGCGCTGGAGTCGGACCGCATAGCACCGTAGCACTTAGACTCACAACCAGAAGTTGAGTTGTCACCATCCAGTCACCTCTAGCACGGAAACGGGATGTATTGCCCCTGAGCTCCATCCCGAATAGCACTTATGCAGAGACCAGATATTTCTGGCTCTAAAAACAATATCCAGCTTCGAAGTCCCCGCATCTTGAGAAGGCACTGTCATAGTGGGCATTCCTAACATCAACTATACAGTACAAGGTTTGATGAGCCATCGTACGTCGTATGGCATATTGAGGAGAAGGGCACTGAATCGTCTCCCCGGCCCGTTCACGATCGTGCGTGGGAAGGCTGCATGTGAAGGGATGACGTGGTTGGGTCCATTGTAACACTTGCATGTGTCTGTCCCACACATTTCCTCTGCTTCAATCTTCGGGTGGCCGCACTAGACCAGGATGGGCTCCAATACGCGATCGTCAGAGGACGAATACGCTGTTACACAGGCGTATGCAAAGTCCAACGTGGCGGGAAACGCGGGTGATTTGTGACTGAAGGTGAACAGCGCCGACTTCAGCATTGTCAGTCGTGCGTTCCTGTTTCCTCGCAATGCAGTGCTTCAAATAAGGTTGTGTGCTAAATTGAGTACATCGACTATTCAAGACGTGTGCTGCTACGCGAGTACGTCCAACTCGAATACGCATTGATGCAACAATAACACAGCTACTACCCTTGTAGCAGAAGGCTTGTACTCAGGATGTTTTCTACCCTGTCAAAACAAGTCCTTCACTATCGGATATACCCCGGCCACACCATCCGCATCGGTCCCCGGCGGGGGGCTAACCACACCGGCAGCCCCGGGCGTCAGCGGACCGTTAGCGGGATGCGGGTGCGTTAGCGGCATCGGCACCCTCCGGCGCCGGTCACTGGGCGACGTGTAGTCCTCGAAGATGGCTTTCATCTCCGTCCCCAGCCGCTGTCCATTGTTGTTGTCGTCGTGGTCGTCGCCAATCCGGGACATAACCTGCTGCTGCTGCTGCTGCTGCTGCTGTTGCTGCTGAGACGAGGGCAGAGCAGCGGGCGATCTGGGCTGCGACATGACGGTGCTGCCGAACTGGTTCGACGACACCGACCGGCCGACGACGCCAAAGGAGGACGAAGACGTCCTACCGACCGGGAGGGAGTAGAGTGGGGGGAGGGAACCCTGCCGTGCGGCGGGAGAAGACATCATGCTGGCGCCGAGGGTCCCCGAGGCGAGGCCGGCCATGGTCATCGCCGCGCCGGACCGCTGGTCGTCTTCCCCGAGACCGAGCCGCGGGGCGTAGGCCTTGAGCGAGCGCACGGTGCGCCACAGACGCTGCGATACCGGGGACCGGGCCGACATGTCCTTGACGAGCTCCAGGGCCATGTAGAACTCGGTCCGGCACTGGGAGCTGAACTGCAGGGGCGCGTGGGTCGAGGCGAGGAAGAGCACGGCGATGGCGGAGGTGAGGAACTGGTGGTAGAAGACCTGGTTGCGACGGTAGAGGTTGCTCGTGTTGTTCAGCGTCGTCATGAAGCGGATCGTCTCCTTGCCGAGGTCGACTGCTCTCTGTGCGAGCGGCATGTTCTCGGCTATGCTGCTCGCGCTGTGGAGGACGGGGGTGTGAAGCCAGATGCGGATCTAGGGGCCCAAGGTCAGTGCCTGTCGCTAGAAGCGAAAACACAAAATGTGGCATCATACCTGGTTTAGGCGCAGACGAGTCCATATCTGCAGCCGCTTGGTGTTGTATGACGGCCCCGAGGGCATCGGCACATCCCTGCCGAGCGATGCGACCTTGATCTCCTCTGGGACAGTCTCGTACCAGTCGAGGATCTCATTGTCCAGGTCGTCGAAGTCCCTGCGCTTAAGCTCGCGAACGACGGCCGGCTCGAAGTAATCGACCAATCTCCAGATCTTGGCTCCGAGTCTGGAGTACGTGATCATAGCTACCAAATAGGGATGCGCATCCTGGACGACAGTCAGCGAAACGGTACGGCATGCAGCAAGTGGGAGGGTGCTGCAACTCACCGGCATCGGAAGCTTGGGATCGATCTTGTCATCGTCGCACACATAAGGCAAGCCCGTGGCAAAGCTCCACCGCCGATCCAGCACATACGCCGACCAGAACGACATGAGCGCGTTCCGGCGAGCACCGTCGTCGGCGATCTTGGCGAGCCCTTCCCTCCTGTGAAGCCCGAGTTCCAGACACAGGCGACACACCTGGCCGATGACGCGCCACGCCAGGATCTCCTCGTTGAGGAGAAACCTGTAGCCGGCGACGAGCGCCAGAAACGGGATGTTGGCCACGTCTACCGGGTCGCTCATCAGCTTCCTGTCCACGATCGAACGGATGCTGTCGTAGAGTCGCGTGGCCTTGGCGCTGCAGCCGTGCTCCTCCACCACGAGCGCGCAGCACATGACGACCTTGAGGGTGCACGTCTTCAGGTCGCTGGTGCCCTCCTCTTGATGGGGGAAAGACGGGCCCATTCCGCTCTTCCTCGACGACTCCATCCACGTGGCCAGATACTTGGCGTGCTCTATGATGTCCCCGATCTTGACGACGGGGTACATGATGCCGACCTCCTCCTCGTGGAACTGGCACAGGCGGACCATCTCGTTCTTGTCGAATTCCCAGAGCGGGTCCATGGGCGGGAGGGCAGGGGAGTGGAGGGGGGCCACGAAAGGGTTGGGGGCCGGCGACTGTGCAGGACTATCCTCGCCCAGTCCGCCCCCTTCGTCCTGCCCGTCGCCTGCCTGGGAGTATCCCATCTTGTGCAGCGTATTCTTGGCCATGTCGACCGTGAAATTGATACTCGTCGGGCCGCTGAAGGAGGGAGGCACTCGAGGCGCGGAGAAAGGGGGTTTGGGAAGGGACCGGATCGACGAGGCGGACGGCGACGGAGTAACGGTGTTCGAGGGCGGCAAGGGCAAGCTGCGGTCTTGAATGGGCGCGAGCCGGAGGGCGTCCTGGGGGAAGGCGGTCATGTTGCTGAGCAAGCTGTCGACCTGCTCCTGGAGGCGCGCAAGCTGGGCGGTGACGGCCTTGAACTCATCCGAGTCCTTGAAGTTGGTCGTGCAGCAGTTGGGAGAGTAGAGGCATTCGAGGTTGAGGTTGCCGCATCGGTGACACGGAGACTCGCCATTGCATTTGATCTTGCGTCTCTTGCACTCGTTACTGGAGCGGGCTGCCGGTTAGTCTAGCTGACACTGACAAGCGAAGTAGTAGCTACCAGGTAAACCACGAAGAGTAAGGTATCCTCGGGTTGTAAAGAAGCCGGAGGGGAGCGGAAGCCGGAGGGGAGGGGGGAAGAGACAAGAAAAGCACAAGAACCACGCACCAGGCAATCGAGATATACTATTGCAGCGTTACACGGGAGCAAGTTAGTATGGGCTACCATAGTCACATATGACGGTAGTGAGTGCATAAGGTAGGTAGCCTAAGGTAGGTAGCAAAAAGGGGGAGAGAACTGTTTACTCGGTCGCGACAAGCCAATGGCGAACCACAGACCAAGAACGACAGGGACGGGCGACGGGGGAAGTGACAAACCCTGTTTCGCTTGCTCCTCTGCTGCTTGGCCGACGCGTCGTCGTCTTCAGCTTTCCGCTTGTTGTTGTTGGTGCTGTCTCTCGAGTCGTGGCGTTGTTGCTGGTGGTGTTGCCGTTGCTGGAGTGCGGAATTGTCTCCGTACGCGGAACCGGGGGAGTGCACTGAGCGCGGAGGAGGCGGAAGGAGCGGCGGTTGTTGGTGCTGCTGCTGCACGCGATGGAGTGGACCGTCGCCAGGCGAATGGCCGGCTCCTCCCAATCCAGCCGAGCTCATTGGCGAAGAAGCAGGGTTGGTGAGGAACGAACGCAGGTCGCTCGCCTGGTCTGCTAGCTGGTCCATCTCGTTGGTGTCGGTATTTGACGGTTCCAAAAGTCTGACGATTTGCTGACCATCGTACTGCGCCGCTGATTTCCCAGACAGCTGTTAGCCTTCTTAGCGTCCCTGCTGAAGCTTTTCGTGACGGGGGGAACATGCGCCGAGACGAGCTGTCATGTGACCGTCACCATTGCGCGGAACTTGGTCCGTCTCGTAGCCCTCCTTACGAGCAGATTGGCAACCAACGACTGGCCTCAATGGTCGGTCTAGAGTATAAGGTGGGACTACCCTAAGCTTGGAGAAATATGTGAGGCAATTGCGAGTATTGCTTCTCTGTTGCAAGCTTCTTAGCACGCATGCCCGGGTTGCTAGGCAAGGAAGGTACTGGGCTGGCCTGGAGTACCTTTGTGCCAAGAGAAGGCGGGTAATGATGCAGAGCAGGTCTGTCGATACTCTGGTGGTAATAATAGCTGATCAACTTCAAGTCTATGTCGTTCAATACAAGAGACTGAAACCGTTCGAAATATTATCGTGTTCGGTCCCAGATTGTACCAGCGGCGGATTCCAGAACGGATGCCAGACGGCCGGCCTACGTCGGCCCAAGCATTCGGCTTGCATCGGCGACTGTCTCGGTGCTGCTTCCACAGGCTCACCACGGTCAAGTTGAACTCCGTTCTGGTTCATGGTCAGTTGGAGAAGAGTCATGTTGGCAGTTATCCTACTGAGCCTAAATTGAGCGGTACCACCTAGCCGTCTGGGCTACAGTCAAACCTCGAAGTGCAGACGTTTCACCGGTCATTGTAGCAACCGAGTCAAACCCCCTCTTCCCAACCGTTCGACCGTCGTTTACCCTGTATCTTGACCTTGGACATTTAAGAATATCTGCATCTACATCAGCCGTCATGACGCAACGTCAGTGCTGGTTCGGACCCGGTGAAGTGGCACCCGACAGCGACTTCTCGCTGGAAAACATACCCTTCGGCATCATTAGCACCAAAGACATACCCAGACCGCACGCGGCCGTGGCCATCGGCAAGTACGCCTGCGACCTCGAGGTCTTCTCGAAGCACGCCTACTTCCACGAGCACCTGTTCCCCTTCCTGCGCGACCACCCGGATGTCTTCTGCCAGCCCACCCTGAACGCCTTCGCCGCCCTGGGGAGGGAGGTGCACAACAGAGTCAGGGCGACGCTGCAGGACTGCTTCACGCGCGACCACGAGTCTAGCAACATTGCCGCGGAGGCGGGGCAGTTCGTGAGGATGCTATGGCCCCTCGACGAGGTGACGATGCACCTCCCCATGCAGATCGGCGACTACACCGACTTCTACGCCGGCGTCGTCCACGCGACCCACGTCGGGACCATGTTTCGGGGCGCCGACAACGCGCTGCAGCCCAACTACAGTCACATACCCGTCGGCTACCACGGGCGCGCTTCCAGCGTCGTTGTGTCGGGGACGCCTATCCGTCGCCCGTGGGGACAGGTCGTCGCCGATCCGAAGAGGGCGCCGACGCAGCCGGAGACGAGGCCCAGCCAGAAGCTGGACTTTGAGGTCGAGCTGGGGTGTTTTATCTCCCGGCCCAACGAGATGGGTGAGCCGGTTCCCATAGAGGACGCCGAGGACCACATCTTTGGCTATGTACTGCTGAATGACTGGAGTGCGCGCGATATCCAAGCCTGGGAATATGTGCCCTTGGGCCCGTTCAACGGCAAGAACTTTGCGACTACGATCAGTCCCTGGGTTGTGCTGCACGACGCGCTGAAGCCGTTTATGACGGCGGGGGAGCCGAATGATACCGAGTTGCAACCATATCTCCAGGAGAAGAGCAGGAATAATGTGTTTGACATCAAGTTAGAGGCTGATCTTCGAAGTAAGTCCAGTTTTCGATCCCGAAAACTGTTAAGATGACTGACTTGAGCCCTGTAGCACCCTCCGGGGAGGATCTCAAACTAACAAGGACAAACGCCAAGCATTTGCTATGGTCCTTCCCCCAGATGATTGCCCACCACACGGTAGGAGGCTGTCCGCTGCGCACCGGCGACCTCCTCGGGTCAGGCACCATCAGCAGCGAGTCCGAACAGGGAGACGGCGGAGGCAGCCTGCTGGAGCTGAGCGAAAACGGCAAGAAGGAACTCGAGCTCCAGGTATCCAGCGGCATCGAGAAGAGGACATTCCTCCTAGATGGCGACACCGTGATAATACGAGGATTCGCCTTCGACGGCGAGAAGGGTCGAGTGGGATTTGGGGAGTGCGTGGGGTGTATCGAGGGCGCTTTGAGTCGCGTATGAGTCTGGATATCTGCTGAGACAGTGTGCGGCACAACCAGCTTGACGCCCAGTATCGAGGGGGCAAGCAGTCGGACTTGAAGGACAGCATTTCAAATCCAGGTATGCACGCTCACAGCGTCAGTGAAGTCGAAAATCTCCGTGTTGACGCGCTTCTACCTCCATGTCGCTGACCAACATTTCCATCTCTGGAAAGCAATGCGTCTTCGCTTGGGCCGAGAGGTGGCTGCTTTGGCGCTGGCTCTCGATTGGTGGCCCTCAGTGGTGTGTCAGTGATCTGGCTGGTGGCTGAGTAACACAATGCAGCTTGGGTTTCTGTACCTGCGTCTACCTTACCATCCTACAACACTGCACAGTTTCTGGAATGTAACGGCCCCCTGCCTGGAAGCTTTTTCACATGTTCTATTGAAATAGCTGTCATTTCTGTGGCACTCTCTCAGCTGACTGCAGCGACAAAGTTAAATCCTCCAAACAGGAGCCGCTGAGCCGCAGCCGCCATCAACGCCGCCCGCTTGGCGCATGCTACCAGTCTGTCGGGATTGGACGCCACCGTCAGCGGCTTGGCCGCTCGTCCACTCCAGACATTCGAAATGGGAAAGCACTTGCGCACTGCTGGTGTGTCATTGCCGCTGTTGTCTTTGTTCACCCAGAATATGGTGCGGAGATGCGCTTTGTCAGGCTTCTCGCCCAAACTTATGTGGTGGCGCCTGAGTTGATAGCGTCCACTGTCAGCCTCGTAACGCTTACTCAACAGCATTCTCCATTGGGTTGAACATCTAGATCTTCCAATCCAGGGTATCGAGGCGGCCGCCGCGCGCCTGGCCTGAAAGGTACTGTACTGTACCTAGGTCTCGACAGGGGTTGAACATGCTTATTTCGTTCCCAGCCCTATGAACCGATGCTGCGCCGCTTATTTCGTCCAAATACTGACTCCTTCAGGGGCCAAGACCTGGCAGTGTGTTGTTGGCTCAGCTACCGGCCGCTAGAGCCTCAAAATATGCAGGTGCGGACGTTCATGTCAGCAGGCTCGCGTAGCCATGGAATACAAAAGGAGGTCACGTTCCACACGTTGTCGAGGCTGGCTTGAGGGTTCAAGATCAAACCACACCACCCAGCAGGACTCGCAACAGCCCGAGCTTCCCCAGGGACTTCTCTGACCTCGGTGCCACACCGCTACCTACAACACCAAACCCCGACCGCAAATCGATCCCTCGTCTCGCCGTAAAAACACAAAAATGGCTCCCGTCTACGCCGACCACCCCTTCGCCCTCATCCCCAGCCCCAAGTACGCCAACGTCAAAGCCGGCACAGCAACAGACCTCTTCGACAGGTGCGCGAGCGAGATGGCCTGCGTGCACAACCTGATGGTCCGCGGCCTCAACGCCATCTACCTGCAGGCACCGCACATCGCCCCGGCGGACGAGGCAAACTTCCTCGACTTCGTGGGCATCTGGTACGAGCTGCTGCACACGCACCACACGGGAGAGGAGGAGGAGTTCTTCCCCATGCTCGAGGCCATGGCCGGGGAGAAGGGCATCATGGAGGCCAACGTCGAGCAGCACCACGCGTTCCACGACGCGCTCGAGGCGTTCGCCGCTTACGTCCGGGAGTGCGCCGCGGGTAGGGAGAGGTATGATGGGAGGAAGGTCGTGGAGATGATTGATGTCTTTGGGCCGACGCTTATGCAGCACTTGGCCGACGAGATTCCCACCATTCAGGGCTTGAGGAAGTATGGCCTCGAGACGATGGGGGACTTGCCGAGGAAGTTTGACGAGGAGGGCGAGAAGAATATGGTAAGCTCATCTTGACCTAACCTCTCGTGGTGAGACCCGGCTGACTGACTTTGTTGCGCCAAATAACAGAAGAAGTTTGGTCTCAAGAAGCTGACCGTCATGCTCACCTTCCTGGACGTCCACTTCGAAGAAGACACGCACGTCGAGTTCCCACCCATGCCGGGCCCGATCAACTTTCTCACGCGCAGTATCATCTGGTGGTTTGTCCGCGGCACGGCAAAGTTCGGCGCCTGCGACCGGCATGGTAACCTGAAGCCGTTGTATGCTGTTCCTGCCTAGATAGCCGGGCGGCTTGGGGGTAGTCCGGTATTGACGTTTTTTATTGCATCAACATTGGAGTCTGCGGGGTGGTGAATATATATCCTCGTCTTTCTTGCTCTTCAGGGTCAAAATGGTCTGGTACGTTTTGTTGGGTTACAATGTCGAACTTGCAGATGAAATTAGTGTAGAGAAGCCGGAGACACCTTCTTGTGTACGAGAAGACAACGCACTCCTGTTCCATTCAATTATCACCAAAAGATTCAGCAGGAAGTCTCTTCTTCGTCCCGTTCTGACGCCGCCATCCGCTGATGACGGTCCGTCAACCAGAAACAACCTCAGGCACCGTCGTCCTGAGCTTAGTCCTCGCTCCCTACAATGCAATCTCCTTCTGCCTATTCCCAACCTGCCATCACTCCTTCCGACGTTGTTCACTTCTTTTCGCCCATCCCCGGCAGGAGACCTCGTCGCCTCTCCACCACATACGCCCGCCCGTCCTCCAGCTCCGTCCTCCCTAGCTGTCCGAAACCCAATGCACACTTGTCGAACTCTGCACGCAGCCACCGCAGCTCACAACTTAATTATTGCTTTCAGCTTCCCCTCAATCTCGATGAGATGTTACTGGCAACGAGAAAAAAGCCTCTTGCCGCATTCGTAGGTATGTAGTTGGTTATGGGAGGGAGGTGGGCACGATCTCCCAGCGCTGCATTGGCTCCATCGGTCGGATCCATCACCCCGTCGATCGTCGCGCTAATCCCAAGGGGGTCTAGCGAGGCTGGCCCTGGTTGGATCAGATGTGCTAGGACCTGCTTTTCGGGAACGGGCATGTTGACCGCACCTCATTGCTAATCTGCTATACCTGGTCCACCAGGCATGGCATCTTTGGCATTCGTAACATAGCAAGTTCATTGGCGGTTCTAGTTCTAGGACGCAAGGAGCTTCTTTTCATCTCCATTATCCGAACGCTTCGTAGTCCTTTTGTAGTTTGTATGTACCACAATGTCCTTTGATCTCCTGCGTCCCTGTCATAACACCACCAATATGCTTGCTCTCCTACATTAACCGGACGGGCCACTCCCGCCTTGCTCGAGAAGATGTCAAGCGCCAATTCCGGTGGTACGCACCAGGCCTCCCTCTTCACCGCCATCGTTCCCTAGTTGTCCTCTTCATCATCACCAACACCCCACCTAACCGCGGGGTTACCTGCCCAAGGCACATCCCTTCCGCCCCTAATCCTCCCCCTGCTCTCCCCCCACAGCTTCCTCGCCACCCCTTCCATCACCTCGTGCTCGGCCTCACCCTCAATCCTCCACCTCGGATTCCCGACCAGCGGTCGAGCCTCGTTGACCAACGGCCCGACCGCCCGCCTCTCGTGCTCCAGCCTCGCCCTCACAAGCAGCGGATGACCCTCCCCCAGCAACGCATGCCCAGTCCCCAGCGGGAACATCCTCAGCGGCGGCACCACGTCCGGCGCCCTCAGCAGCAGCGGGTGACCGTCCCCCAACGCACTGGTATACAGAGCGGTACTGAACAGCCCGCCCTCCGCCCCGGGCCTCCGGTCCCTATGCACCGTTGTAGCCGTCTGCGTGCCGACGTTGACAAACAGAACCCCCAGATCCTCCGGCCCCGCCGCCGCGGCGTCGGTGAGGAGTCCGTACCGGATCGAGGTGATGGCCACGGCCTGGGGCCCGTCCGGGGTCGCGCGCCAGCTCCGAGGCGGGGCTTGGGAGAGGGCCGAGCCGGCGGGGACGGGGTGGAAGTTTCGGACGGCGAGCTGGAGCATCGCGGCGTTGTGGGCTGCCTGGAGAAGGGTCTGGGGCGGGACGGCTTGCGTGGCGGAGCCGACGACGGGGCCGCCTGGAGGGGGCGCCTGGAGTTGTTGGGCGAATTGGGCGCGCCAGTTGGGGCGGGCGCAGAGGATTTGGGCGGGACGGGGCTGTGGTTCGGGGCGGTGGAAGGGGGTGTTGTTGCTGTTGTTGTTCTTCTTCTTGTTGTTGTGCTCCGGGAGACGGCCTGTCATGGGAAGACTGTGGAGGACGGTGCCCGGGTGGTCGGAGGCGTATTGGCGGGTTATGCGCCGTGGTGGGGGGAGGTAGGTTGAGCGCGCGGGGCCGCGGTAGGAGCGCTCGTCGCGGGCGCGGGGACGGCGTCTGGGGCGGTGTTCTTCGTCTAGTCCTGCCTCGTCGGCTTTGCGCTTTGCGCTGCGGGTTGCGGGCGGCATGGTGAAGGTGAAGGTTGGTGAAGATTGAATAACAAGTGGGCTTGATGACGATGCTGTGGTTGGGTGGACGGAGGAGTGGTTGCTTGGGATGTTGGTAATATGAGCGGTTATGATGGTGAGTGTTGAGGGTGTTAGAGGTCAATGCTGCAGAGCGGAAGGTCTGTTCGCATCGAGTGTTGCGCAGTCTGGAGAGGAAAGAAGAGATTGAAGAGTGAAAGGCGCTGGCGGATATATATAGCATAGTGCTGTCCCTTGTCAGTCAGTCAATGGGGGTCAAAGCTGTCCAATAAACGAGACAAAAATAACACTAGACAATAGACGTTGATGGCCTATTGTTGCCTCCTCCATTTGAGCGTGTCATCATACGCTGGTGAGAAACTCCTTTGTGTCGGTGGAGCTAACTGAATAGGATATGCGATACTATTGTCTTCGCGAAGCTGCTTTTCAGGTGAGATGTGGATTCTACGTATTCTGATTCTGCGCCGTTAGTGACTGAGACGTAATGAGAATCGCATCAATACAACCTCGAACAGATGTTCGCACAGGTTTCGACTAGCAGCACATTGACAGTCGTCAAGCGACACATGCACATATGGCATCGGTCGGTATTTTGGTAACTCGCACGCAGAGTTAACATTTTAAGCACATGCTGCCTTGATATTGGGTTAAGAAACTCGCAAAGCAGCCACTTTGAAGTTGCCAATATCATATTGGGACATACTTCGTCTTACAGCTGCTCGAACAATAGAGCACACAATCTCTCATCCGCTTTGCAGTGAGAATGTGGATACGTTTCACTTGTCTATAGCATCTTGGGCGTCATCGAATCCACTGGATGAGACCCGAACTAGGTAGGGTGGAAGAGTATGAAGGTAGTAGGAAGTGTAACGCGAGTATTTGCTGTTGCTTGATTAGATCACGTTAGTCAGACAACTGTGTTATGCCTTTCGAGCGTACAAGTCGCAAAGCGTCCACTGCGACGGTAATCGTGGAGTTGACAACGCGCGAGATATCCCCATGGCGGACATTTATCTGCCGCCATAGTTCATTGATTGCCTTAATGGCGCGTTCCACGGTCCTTCGTATAAACCAAGTCAAAGTCAAAGTCAGGGGAATGTCGTTACCTTTTCATGGACCGCGTTGCGGTTCTCCGAATTGAATCGACCAGCCACTGTGCAAAAGTTAGTGTGAACCATCAATCCATAATGTCTGCACAAGTAGATTACTTGGACTTGGTGTTGTGCCTTCCCAATGACATCGTTCTTGACAGCGATCTCGATACACAGGTAGTGATGCATATCAATATTCCAGCGGCAAGTCGGCGGCAAGACACCAGCAGCAACGAGCCGTCGGTGTTGAATCCATCAAGGAGTCATTTTAAAAGGACCCAGGGCGCTGATATAGGGATTGAATCAACGACATCGACATATCAGGATATCTCATCGACCTGGATATGCAGCGTGTAAGACAAGCTTAGTACAAGCGATGCATAGGTTGGGAGTTTAGGTCCCCTTCACTATGTGCCATTCAAGATCGGGTCTTGTCGGTGTAATAATTCGACCTGGGAGGCTGGTAATTTCCCTTTTTTTTTTTTTTTTTGCATTGCAACGTGGGTTACATATAGCTTCGCCGCTGTGTCAACATGAAAGCTCGTAATATTAGAGGACTGTTTTCCTCATTGCTCTCTAAACTTTCGCCTTCTCGGCTTAGCGCCTCTCAGCCCAGATCCACTAGCTTGGTTTCCATAGCTCAAAAATTGTCCAATCACGCCGAGGCAGAGGCGTAGTGCGGGTCTTCACTGACCACCTCAGGGACAGGGGACAGTGGGGAGACGAGCGGGACGGCACGATGGGATCCCCGACTTTTCGGAGATCTAGGTGCCTGGCAAGGCCGTTCGAATCATTAGTATATGTACGCAACCATGACCCTATACTTGGGAGTCATGGTTTACAAGCATAAACATGGCATCAAGAATTGCCGGAGAAACGACGGGGACTACGTACCGGTAAGTTGCCCACCGACCAGCCGGAACGGCAGTGTCTGGGTAGCGGCAGCTAGCGCTGCTAGTTCATGCAGGCGACCCTGGAGGGGTAACACGGATGCGTTCAGCTTTGGGGCAAGTGCGGCAGGGGAACGAACCGGGGGGCTGAGCGAGTTGAACACGACGAGGCTCTGGCCGATCCAGCCAAATCTAGCTGCTTTCTCGCTGCCAATCGGTGGACTGCCTGGTCCTCTCGTCTTCGCAATCGCACTCTACAGACTTGTCAGACAGCCATGAGCGAGCGACGCGTCGTCTGATTGCTGCATGCCGTGATGGATCCCATCTCGATTGCCGTGTCTGCCTTCTCGGTCGCGGGGGCTGCGGCCAAGGTACGTCTGATGGGCACTTTGAGACTGCAGAAGCGGGGACAAAATGGAGACTAATGGTCTGCTATGCGGCGACAACCAGATCTCGATATGGCTCTACGACGTAGTCGAGACCACCAGGAGCGTCGACACGACGGTGCACGCCCTCCACAAGGAAGTCAGGGCGCTCGACGACAACCTCAAGTCCTTGTCGCACACGCTGCGGGGATGCCAGTCGCAGGCGCTGACGCTGATGCACATGAACGACGACATCTGGCGCAGCATCGAGAACAACCTGCACGACTGCGGCGAGGCACTGGAGGAGCTGCAGACGCTAGTCGAGGAGGTCAAGAAGCCGATAGCCTCGAGGAACATCTTCCGCAAACCCAACCTGGCCATGCGACTGGGCATGCGCAAGAGGGAGATCTCCGAGTCCCAGGACAAGATCAGCAAGTCCAACAGCGCCATGCAGACAGCGGTTGGCGTCGTGAGCCTGTATGGATAGGCTCCTACACCTACAAATGCCAAGGAGGGTGACATGACATCGCTGACACCGTGTTAGGTCCCTCGCGCTCAGACAGAATGTCTCGTCCGAGATGCTCATGAGCGAACTGCAGCGCCTCCGGGGGCTGGTGGAGAAGACCCAGGCAGCTGCTCATGACAGCAGCCACGTCTCGTATCCCGCCGCGGCGAGGATGTCGAGGAGCTTGCAGGGTCTCGCCCAAGCCGCCCGGAGATTCCACTCCAACGCTAGCACGACGGCGAGCACGAGATACGAAGGTGCGCGCCAGTCTCGACGGCACGGCAGCGCCTGGCTGGGGAGCGACGCCGGTTCGTTGACCGACTTTGACCGCGACCGTATCCGGGACTGGACGTCGGGCCTCCGAGTGATTGACGAGGTCACAGACACTGCGAGTACAGTCGGCACAACACCGACAGGGACGATGACCACTACTGCCGACCGGGAGACCGTCATTACCACGCCTGACCCCGAGGAAGACGACGACGATGATGACCTGGAACTCGACCTCGAGATCTTCCAGAATGCCGAAGAGCTGGGACGGATGAGCTTTGCCAAGCGTGACTACGACAACGCCGAGAAGTTCTTGAATAAGGCAATGTCTGGCGTCACCGGGCTGTCGTCGGACCCGGCACACTTTGAGAACCTGAAGCTGCAGCTCTCCATCTGCTACTGCTTCCAGGCCAAGTGGCAGGCCGCAGAGGCCGTCTTGTCGACCCTGGGCAAGAAGAAGCGCAAGGCGGACCTGCCCGTGTTCCACCTCCTGCACGCCGTCGCCCTCGCGCACCTTGCCGATGAGAGGTACGACAGCGCCTACAGTGCCTGCAAGCGGAGCCTGCAGGGCAAGAAGAAGGCCCACGGAGGCAAGACGAACCAGGACTACATCGACAGTCTGTGTCTCCTGGCTGCCATATGCGAGGCTCGCGGCGAGCCCATCGAGGCGGCCGCCATCATTCATTCCATCCCGGACGACAAGATGCCGGCGGGGATTCCGACGCCGGAGGAGTCCATACGGTCGCACAAATCTATCATCGATGTCGCTTTTGGCAAGGGATTCCACAGCTCCGAAGAGGCAGGGCCGTCATCGTCTGGAGGTCATGCCGCCGCCGGGGAAGAGGATGACGCTTCGGAAGGCGACGCGGCCGAACGGAGCGAGCAGGATACGGGGAAGGAGATGATCACGGATAATGACGAGAGGATCTCGAGCCAGGTCGGGGGCTGGGACACGGGCAAGGAGATCCTGACTCTGCCTCACGGCAGCCACATGACCGTCAACCCGGTGACAAACAAACGCATAATCTCGGACGCGGACATCTACGACGAGGAGACGGGCAGGATCCTAGCGTGGGCCGAGTGGGAGGGCTGCGAATGGATCCCCCTGTATCGGTACTTTGAGCTTCACCACTACATGATCGACGATCTCATCATCGACGACCAGGCCCGCCGGAATTACAATCTGCCGTCGAAATGCATGAAGGACGAGGACAAGCACTCTGACCTGTTGGTAGTCGACACTGAGAGATTCCACGACGCCGCCTATGGCACGGATAGTCTCAAGGAGCTGTTCATCCCCGAGGTCCCCCAGTATCCCGTGCGACCCATGGGTCCGGGCCCTGGGCAGGGTATCTCGACCTGGCAGCCACCCACCATCAGCACAACCTTTGTCGATGGCTTCTCCTCAAACCTGTACATCTCGGAGCCACGCAGCGGAGGAGTGACATCTGCGCCGGCAGCCACTTACGACAGCATGGACAGCAGCACCCTCCTCCGGCCACCGCCGGCTCAGATCTCTCGCCAGCACCAGGCCAGCCGGTCAGCTGACTTCACCGCCCCGCCCTTGGAGCAGTCGAACAACCCTTTCCGCCGCGCCGCCTCCCAGCGCAACCTCAACAACCCGGTTACAGACACCCTCAGGCACGCCGCCTCCTTCGCAGCCCTCGGAAGCACCAAGGGCCCACCACCGCCATGGACGGGCCGGCGCTACGGCACCACCCATGACTCACCCTGCCTCCTCGAAACCCCCGCCGTCTTCCTCCACGACGTACCAGACGGCCCGACCGACGGCCTAATCCTCGGCATCCACCTCGGCCTCGAAACCATCCAAGCGGCCGTCTCCTTCGACACAGGCAACATCGAGACCTGTCCGGGGACCCTCTACCTCAACCAAACCTCCCGACCCCCAGACTCAATCCCCTGGTTCGACTGCTGCCTCTCCCCCACCAACACCCAATCTGCCGAACCAATCTCCCTCCCCACCCACCCCTACCACCACCTCCAGATCCTCCAACTCCACGCCACCCAGTCCCAATCCGCGCTCCTCGCCTCGTCCCCGTCC
>Ga0209127_100320_pt1 | contig 16834 bp, 18 predicted proteins | sample LakSupMetagenome_FD_187469 | JGI IMG/M metagenome (GOLD analysis project Ga0209127, IMG submission 187469) | Freshwater microbial communities from Lake Superior, Canada - Sta WM archaea (SPAdes) (version 2) | ecosystem: Environmental > Aquatic > Freshwater > Lake | place: Lake Superior, Canada...
CGTATATCCTCGTGATCATGGACACGTCGGTGGCGCCGAGCATCAGCATGAGCTTATGTCTGAAATCGGTCACGCACGTCAACATGTCGATGAACTTGTGCTCGACGGCGTTGAAATATCGGTACAGGTGCTCCATGATTGTCTGGATGCTCGTGTCGTGTGGACTACGTGTTATGACATTGTGGGGTCTACAACGACCTTATACCCAGTCTACTTCCGATTCTTGGTCTAGAGATGCTCAGGTTCTCGAACAATAACATATATCAGTACCTGAACAGAGTCGAGAAGACCCTAGACGGCACGGGAGGAAGGTCATAATGTCCAACAACGAAGTACATTAGTATCTTGCAAGTGTAGCTGAACTTTACACGATAGCGTCCATGTCGATGAAGTGCGACCATATCACGGTTAAGAGAACCGAATGTCGGACATGTACATTTGCACGTTGATAGCCACCGACGTCCTGAACGTAACTTACGCGGCCGTGATAGTTTCCATGTTCAGGTACTTCAAGACTGGGACCACCGCGTCAACATGGTCTTGTACGCCGACAAGGACTCGGCCACCGCTATAAGGGTATATGTACGCCAGACTACGAACGTAGAGAGACGCCCTACGACAACCCGACCACTGAGCTGTACAACTACATCAAGACGAACCCACACATGTCATTCGTGTACACACACTCGTTCAGGACCGCCTTGATATGGAGACTCGCATTCGAGCCCAGCAGCGTGTTCGTCACCATGGTCACGGACATGGTTACGTTCCGTGCTCGGAGCCGACGGAGAACACGATGATGACCAGAATATCGAGTACCAAGACTCGAGCTCGCTTACGATGAAGGCGTCGTACATGCCCAGGAACGCGAGTGTGACTTTGACTGTCCGATGGCGAGGTGCCACACCGCCGTACAGTCCACATCAGTCCTCAAGACACCAAGCATAGGGGGGGTGCGCTGACGGCAGGCCTCGGGATCCCAAAGCGCTACACTAAGTCTTCCTTCGCTCCTCGGCTTCCTTCGATAGAGCCGGCGGACCGTTCTAGCAGCAACCTGGGACCGTTCTTGAAGCCACCGTCGCCGTTACTCGTTTGAAGCGTCCCCGAGGTGTCCGTCGACAACCGGAGCCGCACGGCAAGAATACAGAAGTCGCCGCCATACACCACCACCACCACCATCGCCCCGCCTCGCCTACGAGCACCACAAACCCCGCGCAAATAACATCGACCAAAGCCCAACAACGAATCTCCGGCCCCGGCACCCCGGGGCACCGCCATCTTCCACTTCTCCTCCCCACCCCTCCGTCTGCCGACAAGCAAAAAGAGGGGCAGTGTGCCGGCGGAGCCGTCTGCTTCCTTGCGCGTGGCGAGCCAACATAGAAGTGCTAGCGAGCCGCTGAGATTGTCGTCGTCAAGCATGTATATTTGTGGACGCAGAGAATTGGAGCAAGTGAGGGAGGACAGCCGTGACCATAGAGGTCCCGATCTCGAAGCACAATATGGCGAGCTGTTACAATGGGGACGGTTTCGACCCCTTTCTTTGAAGTGACCACGGAGTCTTGTGAGGTTCGCGCCGGTGATTCGAAGTGGATCGTGGACTTGCGTTAAGATATGTCGGTGAGGAGGCGCCGGACTAGATTGTCCAGAACAGTCCAGCGAAAGCGGGGGGGGCAGCGAAGCTTCGTCAAAAGTCGAACGTCGCCGACGAGCCCTGGCCATTCGCTGGCCGAACACGGGGGAGCCGGGGCAGAAGAGGTAGGAGGAGGAGCAGCAACACAGGGCGTGGAGCTGGGAATCAGCCGCGAAGGAGGGATGGGGTGGGAATCACTTGTGCCGGCTCTCGTGCTAGAAATTTGCCCCAGCTCCTTGTTCTCTTGGCATCAGCTCTCATTCAATTCTTTCGTCTCTCCTCTCCTCTCAAATTTTGGAGTCGTGTGATAGAGCCGGCAAACCCAACGCTAAGCCGCCGTCGTTTGGCATGTTCGTCGGGTGGCCTTGGTAGAATCAGCGCCTGAGGCTGATCTCCAGTGCCAAGATCTCCAGTGCCAAGATTCCCAGTACTCCACAATCTCCAGTACCAAAATCTCCAGTACCAAAATCTCCAGTACCATAATCTCCAGAGCCAAGATCTCCAGTACCCAAAATTTCCAGTGCAACTCAATCTCCAGTAAAACCAAGCCGAGCGTCAACAAGGGGCCACTTGTGATCAAGGTTCACGACGGTGCTCATTATTGGTTCATGTCGTACGTGAGACTACATGCGGTCCGTCGTCTCGGCTCCAAGATTCTTCACGTCGTAAAGGCCAACGTCGGCCCGATTGTCATAATGATCTCAGCTAGGATGTACCTCAGACCTGCACCCACCTAGGTGAAGAAACACCGATCATTGTGACCGAAATAACAGTACTCTGATGCCGCCAAAGTTATACTAGGGAACTAAGAAACCGCTTGACAAACCATATATCGTATATGCTCTAGCCGATCCTCCTCGGCGGGACCCAATCCATCAACCCTCCACACCCACACAGCCAGGTCTTTCGATGCCAGGACATTGCCTTCAGTTCGGTTACAACATCCAGGGGAACCTCAGTCTCTCCGCGCGGCCGCAAGATTGCTATAGATCTCCCTATCGCCGGAGGGATAGATCTTCAATCCGCAGGCAAGTCAAACTTGACATTTAATACCCGCTCTCCCGAGTTCTGGTCCTGAACATCGAACGTCAGCCCTCATCTTCCTCAAAACAGGTTGGGGGCTTGTGCAATCCTACCGACACTTCCGCTTGATCGCATTACTCCTGACTCTGACCAGCCATCCTCTCATCCACCACTCCCCGATCTCCAAGCCCGCTAGTACGGTCGACAACCGGACACCCTCGGACTACACCACGGACCCCGGCGGAGGATAAGCCGCGAGAACGCTGCGTCGGCGGACACTGATGCCAGATGGCTCCGCAATTAGGGAACCTCACCTGCTCCGGGGCCGGGAGACGTTCGCACCAGGACAGGAAGTGGAGCCGTCTGGTCTCTGGGTCCTCGATTCGTGCCATGCGGGAGTACTCCAGGGAGTACTTGAGGGCGTCGTCGTCGTCCCAGAGGTTGTAGTCAGCCAGGTTTAGTAGGGGGAAACCGGTGCGATCCGGAGCCCGGTTCGAGTCGAGGTGTGGACGAGGCTGGTCGGGGCGAGGTGGGAGATGGGTGACTTGCCCGTTGGTAACCCCGACTGGGATGTGGAGGTGTTGAGCGAGAGGGGGCGGGTGACGATAGATCCGCGATGCGGGACGTTCAGGTCTCGCGAGGTCAGGGTGCGGGAACGCCCGTGATGACATGTGGGGTTCGGTGATGGGCCCGACGGCTCGAATGGTGATTGGAGAGCTGCGGGTGGGTAAGGGTTGGGCTAGACCCGAGGGTGCCTGCCCGGGAAGAGCGGTACCGGGCGTCAAGAAGTGACGAGACCCGGCCTGGAGGTCTCGATGCTCTGGAGTGCCAATTTGTCCTTGCGGGGTTGGTCGACAGTATCCGCCAAAGTAGGGCCTGTGCACATTTGCGGTTGAAGGTGATTCATCGTTCAGGAGACGGGAAATGTCCATGATAGACTGTAATGCTATTGTTGACTACACGTTGGACGTTCTGCTCTACTGGTAGGATGTCGTACTGCTGGGTCCCAGGTCCTCTTTCCCAAGCCGTTCCCGACGTGCTGTTCTGCACATAATATAAACGTGTGGTACAATATACCTGTAGGGCCTCATATTTCTAAAAGTCAGTGGCTGTCCTGAGACGCTACGCCTACACTTGAGACCGGTGAGAGTGGCCCAGGTCGAGACTTAGATCTAGATTACGGCAGGATGGATATTAAAACGCCAAATGGAGATCCGTGGCGGCTGATTGGCATGGGCATGGCGCGTGGGGGTGTTACTGAGCTGTTTGGAAGGGTTGGGGGACGGGGAACGTAGATCAGGGAACTCGGGAAGATGTAATACACATTCAGAGAAAGGGGTGTCACGATGGCTCGTCTAGGCGCTCGTGAGAATGGCCCCAAAGTTGCTGCCGTCCGCTGGTCAACTGTGTGGCGTTTAATGCGCTCACGTTCAATCGCGGCCTCGTTCGTTCAGTGGGCAGCGGAATCACGGTGTGCGATTAACCCATCCTGCCTAGTGGTGCTGCTGTAGCTCAACTGGCCTGCTCCAGTGGGGATGTGGCGTGTGCTGGAACGCTTTGAATGCCGCCGAGGCCACCTCATTGGCAGGTGCCTGGCCAAAGATGCGCCACCTGATCTCCCTGGGCTGCGCGACAGAAATGTGGCGGGTTCAGCCCACCATTCACATGGCTCTTAATCCTGCCATCTCGTTCCGAGAACCAATCCATCAGCTCCCGGAAGCTCGCTTTCTGTGGTCGCGGTGCGAGCTGAAAGCTGAGCTGGGGCGATCTATCGGGGATCGCCGTTTAGGGATTGACCCTGGTAGTCCACGATAGGGGGATTTCCCGATTAGTCCATCTGAGGCCACAAACAGGCACTATAGGACGCCGGAACGCTCCACACACACTCCAACTACCTTATAGGACTGATCGGCCGATCTAGCGGGTCCTTTGCATGGGTGACCAGATCGAGTCATCGAGCCAATTACCGGGCGGCAACGCCAGACTCAACAATACCTGAGGATTCATGACGCACACCATCGAAAGGTCCTCTATCATTCCGCGGGCGGATTGAGCTTCCCTGGACCCTGCTTCCCCTCAGCGAGCCACCAATGTGCACAGTCACCGACACGCCACGCCAACCAAGTTCATTCCGTAGAGTTACAAGTTTCCTTGCGTGAAGTTATGACTTCCCACTCAGCCACGGATCGTCACCCCTGCAGCTAGATGAGACACTCCAACAGCACCCCTACTCCACCACACCATGATCCCCCACCAATAGTGGAACAGCGGTCACATCCGCGCGAGTGAGCTAGTGGATCGAGCTGAGAGGCACTGCAACGAGGGAAAGTATCGGGCAGTGGACCACTTGGCCCGTGGCCCACGATCAAGGGAACTTGGTGGTGGTGCGGCTGAGACCCTGTTCGGTAAGGGGTGATGCGACGGGGGAATCAAAGGAATGCTGGTCTGGGTCAAGGTCGATCTACGTGGGGACGCTTGGTGGTCGGGGACCGCGGCACCCGCACCTCCTCATCCAGCACAACCTCCACTCTTCGAAGGCTGCCGCCCTGTACGTGGGGCGGAAGAGTGATACTTCACACCAACTCCAAGCTGAACTGAAGGGAAGATCTCTGGAAGGGTAATCTCTATATCGTCCAGACATATCCACACCCCGGCGGCCAGCGCGAGCGAAGGACGACGAGCTGCTCTCCAGAATCCCAGGTCTCGTCCACAGGTGAAACGCCGGCTGTCACTGTCATCTCGCTGGGATTCTTCCCTTTCCGGGAATGCTGTTTGTGTCGACTAGGAGAGGGAGAGAATACTGTGGTAAGACGGGCCAACTTGGATATGTCCACGTCCACTCGGAAGTCAACCCGGTGTCGTGTGTCTCCGTCCGCCTGACAAGGCCTATCGGGTGAACTCAACCCATGTCGTGATTCCAAGGCCTGATTCAGCTCACATGACAAGGCAAGGGAGCAAGCCCCACAAACTAGGTCGAAAACAGGGCTGAGTTGCGAGGCAAAGGGCCGTCGGAGCGGGACGACACCCGGTCGGGTGTGCGCCACGGTGCACGGTGGCTGTACGATCTGCTGGGAAAATCTGAGCATTACCGCGGGACTACGAACCCCTGTCCACGAGGTGGGTGGCGATGTGCCTCTGTCCCCTGTCTTGGTTGGTTTACGGTCCTTCTCCTGATCACTGGCCGGGCGTCCTGGCGTGCGCCTTCCGGTGGCTTGGTCTATGACGCTTATGAACTGCCCACCGTAGTGCCCCGCGGGGAATGGTTGGGTGTACGAGACATGTTTCGAAGTGGCGTCCGTGCCATGACGTCCGACATTGTGATCTTCCAGTCTCTGGGCGGGGCGCAAAGATGGGAGGGGGGCTTGGCACTGGAGATCATGGGACTGGAGATTGTGGAGTGCTCGGACAGCTCGTTAGATATACCTGTTTCCTGTGAAACCACACCAACCGCTCCCTCAGGGACGCTTGGAATACTACTCATGTGGGGGTATACACTGCAGCACAAGCCAGAAATTGGTGCCGGTGGCTGTACCTACCATATTGTGCCTAGCGCGAATCCGTTAAACATATGTGCTGAACCGCTAAGGAACCTCCGCACTCAAGCAAAGTGACGGTTACGGCTGTGGTGCACGAAGGGCAAAGTGGTGAATGTTCCAGACGCAAGACGCGCCAGGTATTGTAGTCCGCTGCAGTGTTTATCAGCTGCGGCATGTTTATACGTGTCTTCTTTTTCCGCACGCTTGCTGCTGGCGCACTTCTGGTCAAGGGTCGCTCGGTGGTTACCCTGGAGATGAGTGCCGGCCTCGGCATCAGGCTATTTCCAACAAAGGGAAGACACAGCCGGAGCTCACGAGAGGGGCGGGGTTCCGTAGAGAACAGGGATGTCTGGCATGCCGTTCTGCGACAGGGTGGACGGCCTTGACCCCTCTGAGTTAAGAGCATTTTGGCGAGGGGATGGCTCTTGACGACAGCAAAGTATATTTTCATGGAGAGGTGAGCGTGAACGGGGGTTACAAAACTTTGAGGAGACGCAGGGCATGACGTCGCATATCAAGCCTTGCTTCGAAGGTTGACGCGTTGCGTGGATGGCAAAGACAACTTCAAGAGCCCAGCCTGGAGATCTTTGCTAAAATGCCTGATATGAGGGTCTGTAGCATCTCTCGTCCTTCGTTTCCCGCTACCGGAGACGAAGGTGGGAACCCGAGGTTTACCTAGCCAAGTCAGCCGCTATGTGGGAGCTGAGGTAAAAGGGGAGCGATGAACGTAGCATTGACTTAGGCTTACGAAGGATCACATGCTGCCGCAGGACTGGCCGTCTCTTTGGGCAACCAATGCACGTGCCCAAGACTGGCACACCGGTACGGTATAGCGCGGCAACTGTTCAAGCGGTTCCATGAATGGTGACACGGGTGGGCGTTGCGCTGTTGGCAGTGTGGATGTTGGCCTCCTACATCTCGATGGTAACACCATCGTGCTTGTAGGGTCTGGCTACCTGACCAAGGCAGGGAGATAGGCACTGCGTAGTCAGTGTACGTGTTGCCCAGATCGTAGATGGCAAGATACCTAGCGCCCATGGCCTCGGAACCAATGCTGATCATGGTGATGATGTCTATGCCCGCCATCGTCGCTGGTTGCGTGTGTTTGGCCTCAGTCTCGAAAGGAGAGGCAAAGGCCTTGTCCTTGGATTGGATGTTGTAGCTATATTTGCTGAGTGTTGTCATATGGACGAGAACTGTGATTTCCTATCACATTGCCATGGTCTTATATGGGGAAGTCTATGAACAAGTGATAAGACTGGTTGGACTGGGCAACGCTGGTCATTCGCTGCGCCCAATCCTAATTAACGAAATGTTTCCATCATCCATTGCAACCATCGCCGATTATCTGTCTACGGTCAACATGTTCACCGACGCCTAATCAGGCTCGGTAGGGTTAAGACTCAAGGACCCAGATAGGTATTGCTTCTTCCCGCCTGCCCCGCGAAACCAGGAACTCTAATGTTTACCGTGGCGAAGGTCAACGTGGATCCTACTGCTCTGCTCTATCCACTTTCGCAAACAGGAGCTCTATTTCATTCACGCGCAGATATCACGGGAACGAGGAGACGGAACTGACGAGGATACACGCGGCAAGGGGAAGTAGGGCGAGGAGCCTGCTACCTCCACAGGCGACGAGGACGACAAGGATGACAGGGCGGCGAGGGAGAGCCGGCCAGTCAATGAGGACAAGGAGGACAAGACGGAACAGGACACACGAACCGAGGCCGGATCAGCTGCGACAGTGCGCTCAGCAATGAGCTGGGGTCTCTATCACACTGATTGCAAAACGGTCAGCTCGTGGACTCTTCATCTTTTCTGTTCTACACAGATGAAACCGCTAATGCAACCATTTGAGAATCCCGACGAGTTCAGACCAGTCCGCAGGGTTGTGAGGAGGATGTGGCAGCATCGGACTCGCGGATCCATTCTTTGGGAGGCGTTCCAGAGCCGAACGCAGGCACGCGCTTCCGTCAGACCTCCGCTCGAGGCGAGGCATGACCCTCCCGGGCTTTCTTGACCGGCCGGTCCGCCTCACCGCGTGCACTGGTCCGGCCGGGCCTTTCCCTACGAAGAGATAACAAAGTGACTGCTGGTTTTGGTACGGGAGCTTCGGCTCCACGGGCAACTCACCAGGTTCAGACGCAAAGGACTGTGTGGGCGGCGGTGCATGGCCGCTCTTCGTTGGTGGTGTGATAGCTTGGTGGCGCCTGGAGGCATGTTCTCCCCGTCATTCACTGCTTATCGAGGGACCGCAAACAACGACAACCGATGATATTCCCGGATTCGGTTTCTTCAACTGCAGAAACGCTCCCCGGAAGTCATAGCTGATACTCCGAAGCAGAGAGATAGACATCGGACAGTCTCGTTGTAATACCGTATGGCCCGAGTGGGCGTAACTTCTACATCACACCTGATTTGGGCTTCGAATGACCTGAAATAATCCGACAACTGACCCGTCAGTGTAATCACCCGGTTTGACTGGACATAGTGGCGGAGAACTCAGACGGCTGAACCACTACCGCATCTTGAGGCTTGCCATGCTGTCGGACAATCCGGACCACTGGTTCTCAGCCCCAAATTGTCCATACGTGTTAGGACACAGATTCACAGCCACGTGGGCCAGGTCTGCCACCACACACGGTCAACCACGCAACGGACACCGTTCGCAAACAGCCGAAGGCCACGTGCAACAAGCTCCGCAAGAACTGTAGAAGCATGGTCTGGGCCTACTCGCTCGAGCACGCTCTCTTGACACAACAAGCCAAACGGCCCCGGCAAATTCCATCCCTTTAAGGATCCAATACCTTAACACTGTCAAGGGCGGGAAGACTGCCACAGCGAAGAATGGCGGTAACCACAGCGCATAGCCTCATGTAACACTAAGGGCAGCTGGAAACTCACGTTTGGGTGCCCGCCACACCCCCAGAATACTTCTCGAGCTCGAGGTATGCCGGTCTTCTGGGTCGGCATACCCTGGGGTCGGAAGAAATAGGCGCTGATTGGTTGGCTGACCCGCAGTGGTACGGTCGCCGACCAGCGGATTCGACGCTCGGTATGTCTGGGAACCCTGTTGCATAGTCTTTGAGGGAGCTTCGCGAAGCCTGTAGGTGCTTTGGCTTGGATTGTCTTTTGAGAGTACTTGAGGAGGTCGTGGTGGAACTGAGGCTGGCGGAAGGTCCTTGCTCTTGGCACATGTTTGCAATTAGCGCTGTCCCCAAGCCGAATCTCCGGAGTTGGACTGGATGGGATCCCAGGCCGAAGGCTTGACCAATCGACGAGACGGGCCTATCGCTATGCGGTGGCGTCGCAAAGGCCGAATGGAGCCAGAGATTGTGTCCCGGATCCACGGAGGACGACAAAGCGGCTGCTGACTTCCAGGGCCCAGCTGCGCCCCAACTGGGACAGTATAAGGCCATTGCCCTTTCCAGGAGCGCTCACCAGCCGCCTGTCGGGCACCGCCGCCTCGCGTGGTGTACAGCCATTCGTCGTCAGACAAGTGCTTTCTATCCTCCAATTGCTCGCACAAGAGCGTCTTGACACTTGCTTCGAGATATTCTCCCGTCGTTCAGAGTCACGCTGCATGTTTGGCGAGAGTCACTTGGCAAAGGTGCTCATCGGGGTGTAAGCTGCCCGAGCTTGATGTGTTAGCGACATGACCAGGGTTGAGAAGCAGCCTGGACATGTTAACAGCTAGTGAAACGCATTGGGAGTGGCACCACTTACTGGGATGATTTGAGCAGACTGTCAGTCGCGCTTCCGAGATGTCGTACCCCATACCAGCACCGAGATGTAGGCCGAGGTAGCTCAAGAAGACTTGATCGTCCGTCGTTTAAAAGCAGCGTCTCAAACGCGTGACTGGGACTGGGCCCCGGGGCCTCGTTCAACCTGGCCGGAGTCGTTCGCTGGGGCACAAGCGGCCTGCTCCAAACCGTGGTCCCAAACGCCATGTCTGCTCAGCCGGTTCAGGCGAGGACCATACGACTTGCTTGGGCCGCTCAATGTAAGAACGGGCTTGAAACAAGAGTTGCAAGATGTCTGCCAGCGTCGACCTCTCAAAGTGCATGTCCCGTTCCTTCTCGCGGTCGTGCGGGTCGACGGAGGCCTTGCCGAGCTTGACGAGGAGGAAGGGGCTCCGGCGGTGCGGGGGACGAGAGTATCGGTCGGGCTTGACATCATGGCTCCTCGGGAACGAAGCGGGAGCGAATAAGCTGCTGATGATTGTCAGACGGGTATGGAGGGTCCGGAAACTGCGGATGGGAAGGCTCACCGGCACGGCCTCGCCATAAGCTCGTCCGGCGCTAGTCTGAACCCGAGGCGAAGGTGGTAAAGGACCGGTAATGATCGGGGAATACGCGGATGCGCGGCGCAAATCCAGGTATGGGTTGATGGTTTGAGAATGCCGAGGGGACTGTTTGCGAGCGACTCCGGGGTTCTCTCCGCAGCCAAGATTGGACACCCTACCTGCCTCCATCGGGCGAGGAGGAACGGGGCGAGGAAAGGTCTGGAGGCGGACGCCCTGCATTCGGCTATGACTGTCTAGCGCACCCGGAGATGAGGCTCGCGGCTGAACTTCCATTGTTCCTATCAGCACAAGGTCAGCGTTATCCTCACGCTAAGAACTCGTCACGTAAATCTCAACGCAGGTCGACGTACCAAGAGCAGCATTGGCGCCTGCCGCTTTTCTTCTCTTCTCAACGTGTGGTCTCTTGGGCAGTCTCGGGTGCCGCGCTGGAGTCCGCAACGGAGGTGCAGGTGGCCGCAGCAGGCGTGGTGGCCGCAGCCGAAGTGGCGACAGCAGCGGGACCCCTGCTGAGCCCGGGTGGCAATGGTTGCGTGGATGAACCCCAGGGTTGCTGCCGGCGGGATAACTTCGCCTGTCCCGTCGCGGTCAGTACCACACGGCTGGCTCGATGCCAGGAGGCGGGATTTATGGGATCCTTCCTACTCTGGCAAGCGACATTCATGGCCATCTATCTGAGGCTTGGTGACGATTGGCACGTCGCTCGAAGTCCTGATTGAGCCCCCGGTCGCGATGGAAAAGGGGCGTAAGTAGTTGTGAGGGAAGTAATGGTAGTGGTTCTGTGGTTCTTGGTTTTGCGGTTGGCAGCGGTCATTTTGTGGAAGGAACTGAGGAAGACATGGCGGCCAGTCCTTTTGCCCTGAGGAGCCTGATCACGCCGTTCGTTGTTCACAGGCTGGAAATCCCCACGTGATTTTGGACTGTAAATTCACTGCCGGTCAGCGAAATTACCCGAGGCAGACGTAAATGCCACATCATATCAGCACCACGCAAGTGGGGTTTCCTATTCTCTAGCGAGCCACCCCGCAAAAGCTCACCGATGTAAGGTCTGCAGTAGGACAAGAGTTGAACGAGACCATAGATTTAGTCGTACATTAATTTCTCAAGAATCGCAACCAGTTATGACCACAGTCCTCTCAAGTGCTGAGTTGCTTAATTCCTCCCTCTTTTTTTTTCTTTTTTTTTTTCCCTTCCGCGTTTGCCAAGCTTGGTTGCAGCAGTTGCGACTCTGACTTTGACAGCAGCATCGCAACCATGGTCATCGGAATCGCCACGGCAGCGCGGTCGCTCGGCGCAGTCAAATCACGAAGGCGAGAACGAGGAGCGTGTGATGGTACACCTACGCCAGGTGGGAACCTCCCAACGCAAGCCTGGAACCCTGGCACCCAGCATCACCGGACACCTGCGTATCCACTCGGCCCAGAAGCGACAGCCGACCCCTGCGCCGCAGAATAACCAGCCCGAATAGCTGCCATCTCACACGGGCATGCCCCAGACGCTGCCCAGACAGACCTTCGATTCGCGTCGATGTGTCTCGGCGGTGCCTTGTGCCATGGGAGGGCGGACTTTGTGGAAGCCACCGACTGGCCAAGCTAAAGGCGATGGACACCCATTTGGGTCTGACATGGGGAACGATGTGCCGGTTCCGTGGCCGGACCTTGGAGGCCAGGGCTAGATTACACACATGGTTAGGTGCCGAAGAGTGGTGTTCAAGCTGGTCCGAGCGGAGTGTCGAGGTGGCAACAAAGCTGTACGAAGTGCAGATGCTCACGGCTCCGCGTGTTCAGGGATTATACGGACAGAAGTCGCACCAAGGACATGAATCCTTGCTTGGAGTTGCCACCCAGAATCTGAGCTTCTTTTCGGCGCCGTCTTGGCCTGTCCGCCAGGTACAGGGTGTGCCTTCACAGTTCGCTTGAAAAAGACTTGGCAAGTGAGAGAGCTGTTTCGCCACCTACCTTCCAGTCTCGAAGCGAGCTGAATAGAGGCTGGAGTAACGCAGGGAGTCATTGCACCCGCGACGACGTTTTTCAGACTGTTGCGTATCACGGGAATGGCCAGGGAACACGAGAGGCCGACCTCAACAGCATTTCCAACCCCGCGTGGTATCATGTGGGACGCCACGGTGAACAAGAAGGGTCCACCGGCCTGGGGCTGAAGACCTCTGGTGAGGATTGCCGGTGTGTTGCTTGCCATCACCCGTTGCCGGGAGGCTGGATTCCCTCCTGCATGATCAGAGCTCGAGGAGTGTTGGCCAAGCACGGCATTTCGAGCGACTGTTTTGCATTGAAGCACACACATGCGCTGGAAGGGGCACTGGCGTGGTCATCCCTGGCCTAGTCTCTATGGCCCAACATTCAAGATACACATAGCAAGGTCTGGGACAATCCCTCCGCCAACCAACGGCGGCGATGTGTCTCGGCAGGGCGCCGGAGCCCAGCAAGGAAAAGGCGGTCCTCTTGCAATATATGTCGCGGAATTTAGCCCGGACAACCATGCACACCGAAAATACGCACCCCTCCGTCCTGTGTTGACGGACTTCTTGAACTGCAAGTCTCGGACGGCATCGGCAACCCCATGATTTCCAGAAGAGGGATTGTTGAAGACGAGGGAGCTCTTGAACAACCTCCGCGAAGCATACCACTGCTTCTCCGACATCCCCCACCGGTCACGTCGGGGTGCTGTCTAGCCTAGAGACACCGCGAGGCCCATGACACGTCTCTGGGATAGAGGCGAGGTGTTTACACTCGGATGGCTAGTACAAGAACATCGCGAGATTCCGGACTTGATTGCGGCGATCCCTCTCTCCCAGCGGTGAGCCTCTCCGTGATGTTCTTCTCAACATCAGCAAATGGTGTCAGCTGTCCACATCCGACACCGCGCCGCAAGCTGTCAAGTGACCATGGAGTCGGGAGCTTGTGGCTCGAAAGCTGAACGGGTTCTAGTGCAAATGTTTAACACCTCGTCTGTAGACATTGTGATCTATGTGTCATCTCATCAAGCCTCCATATGCTGGGCCATTGAGGGTCTGAGGCTGTAAGACAGCCCATCATACGCACGAACCATCACCGCACTTGACCGACTGCATTACTCTCACATCCACCCTGCAATAGCACGCATGTACTCGCCCAGAGTCATCCGTCCGCCTTGATCCTTTCTCTCCGTTCGAATCCTGCCCGGAGTTGATCGACTGTACTGCATGAGATGACCCCCAGTCTTGATAGCCGGCCCGTTGTGGACCGTCTCCTCGCGGACTGGGCCTCGTGGTCGTTGATGCGAGCCCCTTGGGCAAGAGGCATGCCATCTGAGAAGACCAACATGACCGGACAAGAGATCCTAGACCGTCGCCCTAAGCGAGAGGGAACAACAGGCAGTTCGTTTGATGCCGGTGAGATGACGAGTGGAAAATCAGGATGCGAAGAAAGGAAAACTGGTGGAACTGGTGAGGTTGCTTGTGTTTAAGATCTCCTTTACAGTCTGGCGGTCGGAGAGGCGGACTTCCTGTGAAAGACCGCTACAGAAGTCCAAACGTAGAATTCCTCCGGGCAGTACTGTCCCTGATCCGTGCTGGTATGCACTTGGGGACGAACAAGGTGCGGTGGGCTGCTGGGATTCGCGAGTTCGTCGCTTTAAACCCACTGTACTCATGTTTCCTGCGACTCTGGCGGCGTTTAAGACGTTCAGCTGGGAACCACTCAGGTGCGTGCCAGGTGTGAAGTTTCATAGAAGAGTATCATGTCCTGAGACCGCTGTTGCATAGAGCATAGGTTGTTTGAAAGCGCCTCAGCGATGCCAGCGCTCCTTGCGTGCGTCGAGGGACCCAGACAGTGGAGTTTAGAGAGGCAGAAAATCCTTTGACTCGATTACTGATCCTTGGAATCCTAATGACGATGTTGTGGCTCTGGGCCATCAACCAGGCTGTTTTATCTCCTTTAAGGGCGGTGTTTGGTACTCAACTACCTCACGGCATGGAACTGCGTTCCCCGTCAGCATCCACAGAGGGTGCAAATCAAGGTGACGAGACCTGTCTTGAAATTGCCGGCACCTAGCACCCACACCTGGACAAAGTCTGGTTCCGATCCAAGGGGGGTGGCATGTCCTGGGCGGCGTACCATCCCACGCGGACGAATAGCGAGCCCATCTTAACCCTGCAGGTCGGACACGGGGCACAGCACGATGACGCCAGCTCCGGTTCCTCCTCGGCCCACGCGTCGGCATACTTGAACAAGACGTCCATGCTGAATGTGTGGCCTGGTAGATGATAACTGGTGAGCAAAACTGCATGGTTTTGGGTGACGGCATTCCGGAGATGGTGGACCTACCGCAGGTTTCAATTGCTATGGGATCAACATAGGTGTTCAACGTGATGGGATCTTGCCAGGATGTACCGATGATCACAGCCATCGCGGCGGGATAAGTGTCCCAGCCGAGGCGGTCGGGGACAACAAAGCACCTTGGCTTGGCCTCCACACAGTCCCATCTGTCACAGAGTATCTGTGGACGCACCATGGTCAGCATGTAATCCTCAGCAAATGGTGGAAAGCTAGGGGAAGGCCACTTACGCAGCCGCATACAAGCGCATTGCACCGGCTCTCCAGTAAACGATAACAGCGGGCGCAGCGCATCTGATTTTGGGTGTATTGACGCGCCATACCGTGGGGAAAGTGCCCGACGATACTCGATAGCACAGCCTCGGGGACCAGATAGTGGTGGCGTACCCAACCCAACAACACGTTCCGTCGGACAATGTAATGGTTTGGGGGTTCGTTTGTGAGGTCAATGTAAGGGACGTATTCTGCAGGGTCCGCGACCATTCCATAACGACGTATCTTGAACGGCCTCGACGGCGTGGCGGGAGATAGGGAACGGCCACCTGTAGTTGTCGATGAAGGTGATGAAGAATCGTTGGACTCGGAGTCGGAGTCGGACTGTTCCGTGGCATCTCCCACAGGGGCGCGCTGATCCATTGTGATGTTCAAAATGGCGTGGACTTAAAAAGGCGAACTATGTTGATCGCCGTGGCTCCAATCAGGTGAAGTCTGGTCGTGATTCAGCGTCTTGGAGACGTAGTGGTCGTCGGTGCCAGGCAAGGTGTGATGGGCGTGGGTCACACAAGAATGATGCGCAGCCTCGTGAAGGCTGGGGGGGGTCCGTGATTCGATGCGACTTCCCAGCCGAGAGTCGCTGGCAGCGGGATGTGGAGAAAAGGGGAAAGAGAACCAAACCAAACCAAGGTTGTGGATGGAACCGGGTCGCTTCCTTCCCAAGAAGGCGACAGTACTAGCGAGACGGGGAAGAACAAGTATCTCGGGTGAGATAAAGGATGGGATACCGTGACTGACGTCAGAGCTCAATGGAAACAGGGAGAGTTGAGAGTAGACTCGCGAGCTAGGTTCGGGGCTGAGCCGTGGGTTTCCTCTGAGTCTTGGAGTGGTGAAGCTGAGTTGAACAAGAAGGCCAGGGAATTGCAGTCGGAGGTATTCCCGACGCCCCAAGACCGTCGCTGACTTGGTGGTATCCGGTCTAGCGTGGAATCAACTGCCAGCTGACGACCCGCTTCTGACGATAGCGCTTGCCCTTGGGAAGCACACGGCAGATAAGGAAGTAGCAGACAAATTGGGGACCGTCAATTCTCATTAGACCGGGTAATGTGCCGCAGTGAAATATTGAATTGAGGTTATCACCAGCGATAGGAAGCCGAGGAAACAAAACACAAGTTGCAGGGGTGGTTGTGGATTGAGGCCATTGGCAACCTTTCTTGATGTCTGGAGGCAGACGGGCAGGATCCCGAGGCATGCTATTAGATGTAAAGTTGGCATGTGCGGGTTCACTTTTATTCTCTTCAGCACCGTTGTCCATGCACTGGTTCTCAGGTGAGGACGCGGTCACAGGCCAGAAGAGGATTTGGCGATTTCCTGCACCAAGAAGGGTGACATTGCAAACGCCACATGTAGGAGATCGTTCCGCATTATGTTCCTGCTCTTGGCCTACTCACTTCCCTTGGGACGGATCTACTCCTGAACTCCGATAGCAGGATAATCTAGGCCGGCCCAAGAAGGCAAACCCAGCAAGCACGCACTCTTCATATCACGAATACGCAATTCGTTGACCATGATCTTCGGCTGCCTATCCGCGAAAGTGATGTGCTAGCTTATGTCGACTCGAGTCTCGAGAAGGCAATCATGGTCATGGTTGTCCCTTACACGGGACGCGATTATCTGCCGAACATGAATAGGTATATGTTGACCTCACCACCCAAATACGTAAATGGTCTAGATGCTGGACAGAGTTTATGGACTGGTGTCAAACTAGGTGAAATATGAAAACGTGATTGCTTAGTGC
>Ga0209127_100321_pt1 | contig 16813 bp, 12 predicted proteins | sample LakSupMetagenome_FD_187469 | JGI IMG/M metagenome (GOLD analysis project Ga0209127, IMG submission 187469) | Freshwater microbial communities from Lake Superior, Canada - Sta WM archaea (SPAdes) (version 2) | ecosystem: Environmental > Aquatic > Freshwater > Lake | place: Lake Superior, Canada...
CAAACAAGCAGCGGAGAGACATGCTATCTTTGCTTTACAAATCGTTCCAGATCAGGACTGCTGTGAAGTAAGTATAAAACTGCGGCGAACAACGAAGAGATCGCTGAGATGGATAGAGAACCCTCTTGGGATGTCACACAGCTATCACCTTCCATTTCCCCTCCCACGGCCTCTTCGCCCTCGTCCACGGCCTCCTCCTCTCCCACCACCTTTCTTGCCGCCCCTAGGACCCTGCTTCCAGTCAAAGCGAGGGAACAATTCTTCCTCCCCGAAGGCCGCCTCCGCCAGTCGCAGGTAATTCACAACTCCATGATCAACCACGGCAAGAATGACGTTCCGGTACCCGTTCTTGAGCCTGGCATAGAGCCTGCCTGGTCCTTTCCACTCGTCCTTTGGCGGCGAATATGGAGAGGAGTCCAGCAGAGCCCCCATCTCTTCAACAGTAGGAACGGCCGATTCTTGGGCGTCAACGACGGAGAGGTAGAAATCGGGTGGTGGCGGTCGAGTTTTGGAAAAGGTTGTGCTGGACTTCCAGACGTGGAAGTGGATCTGGAACGGATCTTGCGCAGGCCAAGGAGAAGTCGGATGAGGGGACGGCTTGTGTCGCGGAAGGAGATCGAGTTGCTGATAGATGGGTCCGTAGGCTCTGTACAGCCCTGGCTGGACGAGTGGTCCATAGGGCCGTTTGTGCTGGCTGGATCTCGGGATGAGTGAGAATAGCCACTGCAATACTGATGTTGGGCGTTCCGTATGTCCCGGCGGCACTTCGGAGGAGGTTGCAGGAGCCCTCAGCACCTTGTATCCCAACCGCTTGAGGTTCGAGTACACCTGGAACTTCTGTAGTGTGATCTTCCCTCGCTCACCCTCGGTTCCAATGAGAAGGGAGTACGCTGCTTGCAAGCTCAGGGGCAGTCCCAGCTCATAGTCATCCTCGTCTGGGGTCCCAATATTGTCCTTTGGCGACGAAGGAAAGATGACATCAAGCCCTCTCACCGGCCACCACAGATCTAAACTGCCCCGTTCAATGAGAAACAGCGCCTCTTCCGGTAACAGCCACGTCTTGTCTTTGGCGACGGCATCCTTGGGCTGACCAGTGACAACCCGCCCATGGGTCTTGCTCACAAGCCCCAGATCTCCGTCGACAACAATAACTCTTTCCCTGGCGTTGATGGCTCTCCTTCTCTCCTTGTCGTCCCCGCCTACCCGTCCAGCATCTTCCTCCTCCTCGTCCTCCGGCATTCCTACAAAGTGATCCGGAAAGTACCATGCCCTCAACCAGTTACCCGAAGTGTAGACTCTCGTATACCCGAGTACCTCCTCCATCGCCTTCCGACTCTGCTCAAGCGCATTCTCCTGCTGCTTGGTGCCATGGCTCTCGAAGTCCTTCTCTCCCTTGCGAATGGTCTGTGCCGAGACTGCTTTCTTCTTGAGGAGAGATGCAAACAGCCGGAAATCCTGGGTTTCCTCCTCTAGTGCTTCGTCTGCCGTCGGGGGAGCCTCTTCTGAAGCCGCAACAACTGCGCTCGCTGCTGGCGAGGCGGTTGGCGCGTCGTCGTCGTCAAATGACATTGCAGTGCTGGACAAAACAGATATCTTCCCAATGCTCTAAAGCCGCTCGGTATCGATTGTGGTTATTGCTTCATGGTGTTCAAACGCTTGTTTGATGTTGAGGATGCTTTCTGAACTCAAAGATATTGACTCGATGTCTCCAAAAGTGAAAATAAAGTGGAGACGAAGGTACGTACCTCTTATACGTACCAGGCCTTCACATGGGAAAGATCTTCAGGCCTTGCGACCTTCAACGACGCCAGCGACACATGTCGCACAATGCAGCGGGGTCGGGTACACAATGTTTCATATAAGCCACTCTCCAACGAGCCAACGAGCACGAGGACAGCCGGGTCGAAAAGTCAGAAAGCTGATCAAAGAGTGCAGTGTATCAAGACAATTAAAGACCCCTGATCGAGATCATTAAACAACGCTTGCTATCCAAGAAACATCAACTACACACTCTACGAGCCATCATAAAGGCTGCCTTATGCCGAGCCGTGACCATTGCCCTGACGACGGCTCTCACTCGTCGAGCCATCTTTGGGCGCCCTGGCATTCGCCATGTTCCGCATCCTCGCCTCCGCAGCCCTGGCCAGTATCTCTCTCCGATCCATCGGCCTTTGGCCCTCTCCTACAGCTAAATGCCCGCCCCCACCACCAAGAACATAGCTCCCGCCCGTCCACGCTCCATGGTCCATGACCTCCTCCTCCTCCTCCTCATCCGGCCGTTCAGGCGCGAACTCCGCATCGGCCACCGTCCTCCCACCACTCTTCCAGTCCCCAGCCGCAACCTCCCGCTCAATCTGATGACACAAATCCCAGAAATTCCTATCATGCGGCCCGTGCACATTGTGCGCCAGCTCATGACACAGCGTCTTCCGTATGGTGTTGTAGTCCCTGTACCCGTCCCCGGCATCGGTCCTCAACCGCAGCTCGATAACCTCCCCAGCATTGCGGTTCAGCCCCAACGTCCTCGTCGTGCCCTCGTGGTTGGCCTCAGTGTAGGCCAAGGGGTCCATCTCCGTCAGCAACCCGACGCTGAACTTGTGCTTCCGCATCGCGGCGCGGATGCCCGCGTCGTCTTTTAACCTCTCCAGCAGGGCCAAGCTGCGCTCCGGCCGGGGGAGATACGGGAGTGGTCGAACCGTGTGGAAGGTATACTCCGCGTCGTCCCGCGCGCGGGAGACGTTGCCTCCGGCCGCCCGGGCGTGGTGGACGTGGCGGCCGCGTGCCTTGCGGGCGGCCAATACGCGAGCTCGAGCGGCTGCGGCCGCCGACTCGGCGTGGAGGGCTGAGATGTCGGAGCGCTTCTGGGCGAGGAGCTTGAGGGTCGTGGAGCTGTAGGGGACAAGCGGCGTCTCGCCGTCTTCGGAGGCGCGGAGGAGGGGTTTTGGGGGTTTGGTGCCGCCGGCTGGCGGGCGGGAGGAGAGCATCACTTTTGCTTGCGACCAGTCATACTCGGGCCAGAGCTCGTCGCAGCGGACTATTAGCTCATCGAGGGTGGCGTCGTCGGCGAAGGAGAGTGTGGAGGTGTGGTCTTGCGGAGTGAATTTGATGGTGATTCTGACAGGGAGTTCTTCGTTTACTTCTTGGTGATTGTCGCCAACAGGTGATGATGCGGCGCGTGGTTGTGCTGTGTCGGTACCTGCCATGGTGTATGAGGTATGCGACCCGTAGGATGCGATGATCTGCGAGCTTTGAGTTCTAGAGTTTAGCGCATGTGCAGCCTGCAGCTGGTTAATGCAGGGACGTCGCAGGAAGGTTTAGTTAGATGCAGGGAAAGCAAGCAGAATGCAAGAGGTCAAGATCAGGTTCAGGGTCTAGCGACGAGTTCTAAGTCTAGGTATATCTTTCAGTTGATGGTTGGTAATGTTGAGGTGCATCTCGGACCTTCGAAGGCGGAAGAGGCACCAACTAGTGGCGTCACCGATAAGGCCGCGTTATCGAATGTTCCATAGCGCTTCCACGATACTGGCGGCTTTGTCAGCAAGGCTTGCCGGTAGATACCTTACTGTACTGTACCTTGCCGGCAAACGCCGCGCCTCGGCTTCTGCTCTCTCCTTCAAGATGGAAGTCTAGTAGTCTGACCTAAACTCCCGCCTTAGAAACCAAGCCAATGTTCATAAAAGTCTTGGGTCTGAGGTGCTGGTGATATGGGAATATGCAGTACACACCTCCTTAGCCGCTTGGCATCATACGGACTCCAAAGGCCTAACTCTCTTTGGCTCGTATTGCTGTTCCCGCAGTCCCCTGCCAAGACCAACTTGGTCATAGCACCACTGCAATGAGAATGCTCTCACTGAGTCGATAATGGGTTAGGTTATTAGGCGACACCTCGTGTTGAAGTTGCATGCTCGGTGCCTCTGCGGACTGGAACCCTGCCAAACGTCAAATACATGCCAAGCCCTGGCAGGGGCAGTGCGGGCAACCTCATCTCGCATGCGAGGAATTTTGATGACAGCTGCTGTCACACCAGCTCCCCAGATCTTGTGCTCCACTCGCCAAGCTCTTTCCCGTCGGTCGCTCTCAGGGTCGCTGTCGCGCAATAATAATAAGCACTTGATTCCTTCCTGATAGGAGATGCTGGGACACTTCCCTCGTTTTACCCTCTTCGACTCTTGATGAATTGACGGCCGCCGCACCTTATCGCGCTCTCTGATTCCGACTGAGCGCTTTTGCTCATTCTTGTCACTCATTCAACAAGTTTCTTCCGCGACAGCTGCAGCGCGTAACTCGCACCGCGATAAGGCCCAAAAAGAGTATACCGCCATCACCCATCTCAGTTGACTCGGTCACGCTCATGAGTGTCTAATATACACGAGATACCAGACGCACAATACCCCACAGTCTTTGGACCGCGCCATGTTTGTAGGTTTTAAAGTTTCCGCTAATAACCTGGTGTCGCTTCATCTTGGTCTCGGCTATAGCCCGTGGTTCCCTTGGGCGACTTTCCAGGACTTTGAAGATCATTGCAATGTCCCGATACTTGGGCTTTCAGTAGTCAAGGACCTTACTGACGTGACTCCCTATAGATCCAATCCGCTCTCTTGGCCTTGAGTGCCACCCTAGCTGCCGCCGTCACGCCTCTCGAAGTCCAAGGCAACTTCTTTGTCAACCCCAAAACCAATACGCGCTTCCAGATCGTCGGCGTCGACTACCAGCCCGGAGGCTCCGCTGCCTTTGATGACGGCCAGGCGGATCCCCTTAGTGATGCGGCGGCCTGCCTTCGCGATGCTGCCATCATGCAGGTCCTCGGTGTCAACACCGTTCGCATCTACAACATCAACCCGGACCTGAACCACGACGAGTGTGTCAGCATCTTCAACGCCGCCGGCATGTACCTGGTCCTGGACGTCAACACCCCCAAGATCGCAGAGCATATCACCAGCTTCAACCCGTGGGAGTCGTACTACTCGCAGTACTCCAATCACACCTTTGCCATGGTCGAAGCCTTTAAGAACTACCCCAACGTGCTCGCCTTCTTCTCTGGCAATGAGATTATCGACAAGATCGACACGGCCCTGAACGTGCCGCAGTATATCCGGGCCGTCACGCGCGACTTGAAGAACTACATCGCCAAGCACAGCTCCCGCAACATCCCGGTTGGTTACTCGGCGGCCGACGTCCGTGATGTGCTCATGGACACCTTCAACTACCTCCAATGCTCCGACCCCGAGGACCCGGGTGACATGAGCAGGTCTGACCTCTTCGCCCTGAACAGCTACAGCTGGTGTGGCGCTGCCACCTTCCAGTCTTCGGGCTACGACGGAGTCGTCAAGAACTTTACTGGAAGCTCTGTGCCGGTCTTCTATTCCGAGTACGGATGCAACACACCTGCCCCCCGCATCTTCACCGAGGTCCCGGCCATTTACGGTTCCGAGTTCACCTCCGTTATGAGCGGTGGCTTGGTCTACCAGTACACCCAGGAGGACAACAACTTCGGTCTCGTCCAGCTCTACCCCAACGGCAGCGCAACTCTGCTCCCCGACTTCTACACCCTCCGCGATCAGTATGCCAAGCTCGACTTCTCCACCGTTGAGAACGTCAAGGCGACAACTGGCAGCACGCCGAAGCCACCCACTTGCGACCCCAAGCTCATCGTGAACCCCGGTTTCAGCAGTAACTTCACTCTGCCTGTCCCGCCCCCTGGCACCGACGACATCATCGAGAAGGGCGTCAGCCCGGCGCCAAAGGGGCAGCTGGTTACCCTCGGCGACTTGACCGTGAAGCAGGTCGTCAGGAACTCCGACGGCAGCACCGTTACTGGACTCGCCGTGAAGGCTCTTGCGGCCGACCAGTCTAACCGTAAGCTTCCCCTTCTGCCGCTGATCATCCAATCCTTTATCCGCGAACTGCTAACCAAGTGGCATAGAACCCGGCAGTAACACCGCCTCCGCAAGCACGCCCTCTAGCACCGGTACCCCGACTGGCTCGTCCCCCAGCTCCAGCGCGAGCAAGGACGCCGCACCTCGGACTTCCGAGTCGTCCATGGCTATCGTTGTTACCCTTGTTGCAGTCTGCATCAGCATGTTCGGCGCAGGTACTCTACTCTGATTGGCTGCTGCCTGTCCGTAGGAATTCAAGATGGTGGGCGAGTGTCATTACGCCACTACTCAGCAGCCTTGGACGGGGATCGGGGGGCTCCCAGGTGGATTTGGCGGCCCTAGGAGAGGGAAGAATTGGTCTTATGTTACTCGCTTGTGTATACATAGTAGTACCCCTAATCTGGTCACTTCTCGCGCGTCAGACTGGAACTGTGAGCGAGCCAGCTTGATTCTTTCCGCCTCGTTACTGTCAGGAACAGACATTGCATGATATGGAGCGCATTGCCCGAGGTGCACATGTACATATTTTTCACTGCGCGACGGCACTTCGCCACTGTAGAAATCCGTCTAGAATTAAACCGAGCTATTTTCCACCAAGGTTTTGCATGCCAGCCTGAAGCCACCGCAATGGGAAGCATTCTCGGACGTCTAAACCCTCTACTTTGCTCTTGTTGCCGCCATGCTGACTTGTTCCCCCAACTAACTAGACATACACAGCCACCTCTAGATCTGCAACGACACACAGGATGTCTCGGCCTAGCCGCTGAACTCCTTGGCGTTGCTCTCCTCCCACTTGCCAGGGACGAGCGCCAGAGGCACGATACCGCTGACGTGCATCTCGGGACCGAAGATCTTGGCGTTGAGGCCCAGCGCCTGAGTGGCGGACTTCATGTTCTTGAGGCCCTCCTGGTAGTTGGGGCCGGCGCGGCGCACCCAGATCTGCACATTGTGCTCGTTCAGGGTGGTGGCGTACTCCTTAAGGGCCTTGATGACGCCCTTGAAGGTCGACGCGACGTTGGTGAAGTTGGCGATGCCGCCGCCGATGAAGAGCACCTTGCCGCGCGGGTCCATCGGGGCGCGCAGCATCAGGTCCAGCACGGTGCGGGCGTAGTGGTATGTCTGCGACTCGGTCGGGGCGCCCGAGTACTCGCCGTAGTTGGCGAGGTCGTCGGCGAACCCGGCCGACGCGATGGCGTCGGCGTAGACGACCGAGGCGCCACCTCCCGCAACGAGGGTCCAGATGCGGCCGTTGGGGTTGAGGACGGTGAGCTTGAGGGAGGCGCCCGTCTTGGCGTCCAGCTCGGCGATGTAGGCCTCCTCCTTGGTCATCTCACGGCCGAAGGGGGCGGGGAACTCCATTGGTGGGCCGGCGTCGATGTTGATGGCGCCGTTTGCCGTAGCGGGAGCGGTAATGCCGAGGGCGGCCGGTGACCGGGCAATGGCCCATTTGACGCCGCACTCGAAGTCGGCAGTCTGGTCGAGCTTGGCAGCCAGATCAAGGAAGTGGACGGAAGCAGAGGTGGCATCCGCGTTGGGGATCACCACTAGGGGGTTGATCTCCAGGTATGTGAACTGGCAGTCGACATAGACGGCATAGAGACGAGTGATGAAGTCGACGAGGACATTGTGAAGTCCCTTGGGCACCTTCTTCAGCAGAGTGGAAGCAATCTCCTCGTTGGAAGGATATTGCGACAAGTCGACTGGGATGAGGAGCTTCTCTGCCTTGGCGTCGACATCGCCAACATCGACACCACCCTCATGGGTGAAGAGAATCCAGTCTCCCTATGACATGACAAAGTTAGCACTCGCATCACACAATCAGTAGCCTTGTTTGGTTGACAGCCTTGCAGCAGGGGAGGAACTGCTTGGGTGGGTACACTTTGGACGCGGTCCACAACTGAGCCTGTCTTGGTGTTTCCCTTCGTCCGGCGGCTCGAAGCCTGCCGAATCATGGTCACGGTGGGCAAAGGGAAACGTTTTCCCAGAGCACCTAAAGCCCTAAAATCTCCCTTCCTTTTTCTTTCCATCAACTTATAATATTGGAAATCTCATGGGAGACTCCATATCATTGTTTTCGTGATGGATTCCTGTCGCCGAGTCCAATTCTAATTCTTCAGCCTCACAGCATCCACCATCACAGCACTGGCTGTTGTGGGGCATTGCGCCTCTCTTTCTCGCTGTCTTTTTTGGAGCTCCACGGCCGGGGAAGAATGAAACCAAGCACTTACGTCTCGAACCGAGTTGATGTTGATGTAATATTCGGTGTCGTCGGGATGTGGCAGCATGGGCTCAACCAGGAACTGCCTCAGAACGCCCTCGGTGTGCTCGACCTTCTGCACCTTGCCAGCGCGCTCGGCGATCCAGGCCCTCGCCTCAGGCCAGCTCTTGTTGAGTGCCAGGAGTCCGCTCTTGCCTCGTCGCTTGATGAGCTGATCTGGCTTTGCGACAAGCTTGGCGCCGGACTGGAGCAGCCACGGGTATGTGACCTCGGCCTGGTTGAGCACATCCTCGACATTCTTGTCTTCAGGGAAGTGCAGCGACGCTGACCTGAGGGGAGGGTTGTGCTTGGTCGGGGGAGGCAGAGGGCTCGGCTTGATGACGGGAGCGCGAGTGAGGTGGTAGTTGATGATGGCCTTGCCGTCGGCCTCGAAGATCGCTTTGGCGGACATTGTGATCTGGGTGTTTCCGGGTTGGATGTGGTGGTGGTTTTGTGGGAAAGCTACGTATGAACCTTTTCCTCTCGTCCTTTTCTCAAGCGCACTTCCTTTTCCCTCCTATCTTTCGCTGCCGTTAGCAATTGCCGCATAAGCAAGTTGAGGTGTGGTGATCCGCAGCCTTGCTTCTCAAGTGAGAGGGAGCGTCGTCAGCTTCCGAGCCATTCAATGGCCCAGTTCGGATCTCGAACGCGCAACACACGGCTCCAGATTATAGGCGCAACTCACTATATGGGATACGGTGCGATGAAACACAGTCAAGAGCTATCTCTACTGTCAGGCAATCAAGTGAAAGACAGACAAACTGCTATCGTGAAGTCTCGGCGGTTGTGGTTTGTGAGAAGAGACGGCTCTGCCCACCTTCAAAAAATGGAGGAGCTCCAAATAGGCGGTCTTTGCACCGACCGAGCACCGGCCGTCCCTCCAGGTCACTTCCCTTCGATTCTCTTGTCCGCCAAAAAACAATGAGGGACCAGACTGCAAGCCCCCCCTGCGCCAACAGGCGCTGTGGAGACAAAGTCCCCGCCAGGAACCCGCCAAAAAAGGGATTAGGTTGGGGTTGAACTTTGTGCTCCATCTTCTGGCGGCTTGGCCAGATGTGGACCTGCATCTCGCAGTGACCTCTGAAGTTGGAGGGCGGTCAATGTGCCGAGGTACCAGGTACTTGACACATTTGGGCTGAGCAATTACCCGAGAGATCTCACGGAGTTCAACAAAGGCACGGCCAGCCAGCCAGCCATCTCGTCCAACTCGTATTGTTCTCTTCACAGGAGCTCGGATTGGGCTGGGGGATGAGGTATTGCGACACTCAGCGCACACATGACCAGGTCTCGGTCTCCGGTGGCCACTGCGGAGGGCGGATGTGCTTGGGGATCATCCGGATCCGATAACCAGGAGTGCACATGAAGCTCGAGAAGAGTGGCGATAATGGATGCATCCAGTGATACTGTCCAGCCCGGGACTCGGAACCCGGATTCCTGCAAATGCAGCTGTCACTGTCATTGTGGTTCACAGCTCGGCTTATGTGACCAAGCCTGTGCCATACCCGTCTACAGAATGGATACGTGCTCGTTCGGACAGTTCCAAGACCTCTTAGAGATGTCCGGCATCATGGCTGCAAAGCATGCAATGTCAGTCAAACAGTTTTGATGATGTTTGGCCTGGTGGCTGGCATTGGATGCAGCACCGAGAACTGTGCCGTCTTCCATACCGAAGTACCTGGTACCTGGCTTTAAACGAGGAATAGGAATAGGAGACACCCCGGGACCAGAAATTGTTCACCGTCACTTGGATTGATGAAGTCCGTCAGGCAATCCGGACAAGGGGTGAGCAAAAAAGTTGGGGATTTCCAGTCTTGTTGGCTGCCAGCAGGCCAATCACCTGTCGAGACAATCTTGGGGAAGCCACCCGCCAAACCCCGCTAGTGAGCGTGTCTCATTCCACCAGGGAGCTCCTTCCCAGCAAGAGAACCCACCAAGAGCTTGCCCAGTTGCAGTGAACTGCGGTGCATCAGCGCCCTGTAGCTGCCAACGCCGGTTTGCTGCACGGAGCATTGAGCATTTGTCCCCTGCAGACCTTGCGCGTTCCCCCCTCGAGCCGGAAAGCGACAATCGGCCCAAAAAATTCCCAAACCCTCGAACTCGACATTCTCGACATCATCTGCAACTCCGAACTTTCAAACTCGCAACCCTCCCATTCATCACACCTCAATTCCCTCCGCCCGATTGATTGCGACTTGCCATTGCATCGCCAGATACTTTCCCCTTCAATCCGTCGGCATCAATCACTGAGTCTCTCTCGGTTAGAGCAAAGAACGATGGCTGCCTCAACTCCTCTCGCCGCGACAAACGGCACCGCAAACGGCGTCAACGGTACCTCGGGTGCCGGTTTGACTGCCAACGACAACATCCGCCGCTTTGCTGCTCCCAGCCGGCCGCTTAGCCCTCTGCCGTCGCACGCTCTCTTCAGCGACAAGACAAGATGCTTGGTCTACGGCCTACAACCCCGCGCCGTGCAGGGCATGCTCGACTTCGACTTCATCTGCAAGCGGAAGACGCCGTCCGTTGCCGGCATCATCTACACTTTTGGCGGCCAGTTCGTGAGCAAGATGTACTGGGGCACCAGCGAGACGCTGCTCCCCGTGTACCAGCAAGTCAGCAAGGCTGTGGCTAAGCACCCCGAAGTCGATGTCGTGGTCAACTTCGCTTCTTCGCGCAGTGTCTACAGCTCCACAATGGAGTTGATGGAGTACCCCCAGATCAAGACCATTGCCATCATTGCTGAGGGTGTTCCGGAGCGCGTGAGTCATCGTACCCTATGAACCTTCATTGCTTGGCTTGAGCTAATGGACGGAATTGCAGCGAGCCCGTGAGATTGCTTATGTAGCCCAGAAGAAGGGCGTCACCATCATTGGTCCCGCTACCGTCGGCGGCATCAAGCCCGGCTGCTTCAAGATCGGTAACACGGGCGGCATGATGGACAACATTGTTGCCTCGAAGCTGTATCGCAAGGGCTCTGTCGGCTACGTCTCCAAGTCGGGCGGTATGTCGAACGAGCTGAACAACATCATCTCCCAGACCACAGACGGTGTCTACGAGGGTGTGGCCATTGGCGGTGACAGGTATCCTGGCACCACCTTCATCGACCACATGCTGCGGTATCAGGCGGACCCAGAGTGCAAGATCCTCGTCCTGCTGGGTGAGGTTGGTGGCGTCGAGGAGTACAAGGTGATTGATGCCGTTAAGCAAGGTATCATCACCAAGCCGATCGTGGCCTGGGCTATTGGTACCTGTGCCAGCATGTTCAAGACTGAGGTGCAGTTCGGCCATGCCGGCTCTTTCGCCAACTCTCAGCTCGAGACGGCCGCTATGAAGAACAAGATGATGAAGGAGGCCGGCTTCTACGTGCCTGACACCTTCGAGGACATGCCGCAGCTCCTGAAGGCCCTCTATGGCAAACTGGTCAAGGAAGGCACAATCAAGCCGTTCCCGGAGCCAGTAGTGCCCAAGATCCCCATCGACTACTCGTGGGCTCAGGAGCTTGGCCTCATCCGAAAGCCTGCTGCATTCATCTCCACCATCTCCGATGATCGTGGACAAGAACTCCTCTATGCCGGCATGCCCATCTCAGACGTCTTCAGGGAAGACATCGGCATCGGTGGCGTCATGTCTCTCCTGTGGTTCCGTCGCCGCCTGCCGGACTACGCCTCCAAGTTTTTGGAGATGGTCCTCATGCTCACAGCCGACCACGGCCCCGCCGTGTCTGGCGCCATGAACACCATCATCACCACCCGTGCTGGCAAAGACCTGATCAGCTCCCTGGTTGCCGGTCTGCTCACAATTGGATCGCGCTTCGGCGGTGCCCTGGACGGTGCTGCAGAAGAGTTCACCAAGGCTTTCGACAAGGGCCTTAGCCCGCGTGAGTTCGTCGATACCATGCGCAAGCAGAACAAGCTCATCCCTGGCATCGGTCACCGCGTCAAGTCACGGAACAACCCCGATCTCCGTGTTGAGCTCGTCAAGGAGTACGTCATGGCCAAGTTCCCCAGCCACAAGCTGCTCGACTACGCGCTTGCTGTGGAGACTGTCACGACCTCGAAGAAGGACAACCTCATTCTGAACGTTGACGGCTGCGTCGCCGTCTGCTTCGTGGATCTGCTCCGCAACTGCGGTGCCTTTAGCGCCGAGGAGGCAGAGGACTACCTGGCCATGGGTGTCTTGAACGGTCTGTTCGTGCTGGGACGCAGCATTGGTCTGATTGCGCATTATCTCGACCAGAAGCGGTTGCGCACTGGTCTCTACCGCCATCCTTGGGACGACATCACCTACCTGCTGCCCAGCCTGGGCCAGTCTGGAGCACCGGGCGCCGAGGGCCGTGTCGAGGTTCAGATGTAGAGAGTGGTCGTTTCGGTTACTTTGAGCGTTAAGTGACGGCTTAGTCTTGGATTGATCCGAGCATGCGAGAGCAATCAGTGAACCGGTTCCTCGTCGAGGATATTGGAGGGAAACTACAACTAGACGCGGGACGACCGGCCGAAAGCCATGTAAGAGGATATTATAGCCCTTGTAATTCAATGAGATCGATTAAAGTGACGCACATACTGGAAATGATCGACTCTCTAGCTGTAATGGTTACAAAGGACGAGTGTACCTCTATAGAAGACCTCCAAGGAAGCATGTAATCTCTTACTCAGACGAAGGAGACGTCACGTCCAGATTGCACGCGTCACCATCTTTTGAACTGCCACCGGCTAAAGGTATGCTACGTACTGCACTACGAGGCATTCTGCCATCGTGAATTATGAACGGAACCGGGCTATGAGAGTTGCGGCTCCGTGGTGGGGCCCACTCCCCTGCCGCGGACTTCGCCCCCACCGGACGACGGCAACATCCGTCGAAATCTTTTGGACATGGCGCAGCTGGACATCGATAACGAACCATAGCGATAGACGTCTTCATGCTTGCTTGCTCGGTACCCTAATAGATCGCCAAGTAGCCCGAGGCATCAAATCAGTCCGGCTAAGCGATCAATCCGGGTAAGCTGCATCTTCCGCTATGAACGAGACAGCAAAGCGCTGAGTTGACTCTCCCAGGCCAACCCAGCCAATCCTGCCGCAACGGAATCACATCGTACCTCCCCGGCCTCCGAAAACGACGAAACGAGCCAGGTGGCCCTGTCCTCTCCGATTTGCTACGACGAACAACCTCCCACGTTTCTGTGACCGAGATCTACCCGCATCTCAACCCACAGCGACATCCGCCTTCGCTACGCCCACCCAAAAACACTCTTCGAAAGCACAAAAATGTCCTACTTCCGGATAACCCTCCACCGCTCGGCCATCGGCCTGCCGGAGCGGACGCGGGGCGTCCTGGCCGCGCTGGGCCTGCGGAAGAGGAGCCAGACGGTGTTCCACCCGGTGCACCCGCAGTTCGCGGGCATGATCATGAAGGTCAAGGAGCTGGTGCGGGTCGAGGAGGTCGACCGGCCGCTGAGCAAGAAGGAGGTCAAGGCCGAGAGGACGCCAGAACCGGGGTTCTACGTCGAGAGGCCTGCTGAGGGGGGGAGGGTTGGGCTTTGAGGGTGGTGGTCTTTGGGAGGAATAGGGTGGAAGGGCGTTGGTGGTGCGGAAATCGAGGGAGGAGAACACGAGGGGATGTCCGAGGAACATGGCTTTGCAAGAGTGGGAGGAGGGATATTGCATGGATCCAGGAGCTGGTTCGGGAGCCCCGTGTAGGACTAGGATGTCTTGTTGTACATGTAGCATACGGACGGATTAGGGGAGTAGGGTGGGAAATACCCAAAATTCTAAACATATGAGCTTTCTCTTGTTGCGACAAGGGAGTCTATCAAGTGGTTCCTGCCGGCGACATCCGCCGAGGCACGCGCTGTCGTCTGCGTTCTCGAGTAGCTTAGATTTATCGCAGACGGGTACTTGCCACGGGGATCGCAGACTGGAAGAATGTCACGGCAGAAGCTCACGGAATCAGTTCAACGCATCATTCGCCTAAGAAGTGCTACATGGCTAGCGCCTCGAGAACCTCTACCCCCTCAAGCAGGCCAACCATCGACCTAACCTGCTACTCCCATCCTCAACCACTTATGACGTCGTCCTCAAGCTCAGACAACTCGGAACTAGAAGAGCCCCGCGGGACCTCCGGGGCCGACATCGTCTCAGCCACGCCGCCAACCAATCGATCTAAACTTGTGTTCTCCTCCTAGGTGCCACGAGCCTTCTCGATGTATTCCGCGTCGGGAGTCTCGTACTCAGACACAAAGTACTTGACGCCGTGCTTGCTGAGCCAGCCGCTGAACTTGAGTAGCTCCTCCCGCAGGCGGTTGACGGACTGCTGGTCCATGTTGGTCTGGGCTACGAGCTCGGACATGGAGACTGGTAATGTTTAGCTTGTGATTCAAGAGTGCGGAGGGAGAGGATGGCGAGAACATACCAAGAAGGCGGCACAGATGCTCCGGACCGTAGGTGTCGACGGCGCTCTTGTGCTTGTCGTCTGGCTTGGCCGACTGCCACTGCTTGTAGATCTCGATGTACTGCTGGCGCTCGAAGCTGCAAACTATTAGCACTTACTACAACCAAGTATGATGAGTGGAAAGGACACATACCGGTAGAGAAGGATGCGACCGAGGCACTTGTCAAAGTACTCGCGCAGCCCCGCAATAGTCTCCTCGAGAATATCGAGGGACGCGCTTCCGGGCTCACGGTGAGGGCGCTCGTACGTGAGGTAGTCATCCAAGATCTCTGAGACGGGATGCGGGTGCGGAATGGGCACGATCTGCTGGTTCTTGGTCACGTTCTCCCAATCGTCAACGAGCAGAGCCTTGATGTTATCAGGCACGTTAAGCTTGATCGACGGTCGGGCGTGGAATGCATCCTCCTAGAGACAAGGGTTGTCTGTCAGTGACGTTCCGAGTGATGGATGGGTTGTAAAGAAAGTTAAACTGCAAGAGTCCAAGTACATTGTGAGGTGCCGCTCGGCTCACTCGAACCTCGGGCAAGTTGGCAGAATCACGACAGTAACCAGCAAGCGGAATGTATTGCCAAATGGCTTTGCCCTCGTGCTGTCCCATGTCGAAGCCGTGGTAGTACTGTTCCAGACGTGACGTGAGGGTTCCGCTGTTCTTTGCAGCCGCAACCTTCGGATGGCGCCTCTTGTTGACCTTCCAGGGGGACTGGGCCACGACATCGAAGCGGCCGTCAGATGCGACAGCTTCGCCGTTACTCTTGATGTAGCTGTGGTTGCGCTTGGGCTGCTGGAGCAACCGGTCGTGGCGTCTGGCCTTTGCCTCCCATTGCGCCTCGAGCTTTGCGAAATTGCTGGTTCCGAGCAGCTTGGGGGATGGGTTGCTGCTAGGTGAGGAAGAGTTGGTCCTGGGCTGCTTTGGGGAAGTGACCGTAGGGACTTGTTTGATTCTCGCCATTCTAGACGGGGGAGTGTCGATGTAGTGTGCAAACGAGAATGAAGGATACAGAAATAGTAAAAAAGCGGTGGCTGCTTGACTAGTGCTGCGAGGAGTGGTGAAGGGAGTGTCGCTCCGAGGACGATGGCTGGAGTTGCTCAAGAGTAGGTATCCCGAAGGACGTCCTTTCGCTTGAACCGGTCCTCTTTCCTCTGGGCTATTATGAGACTTTTCGTGGAATGGTATTGTTGGTGTTTACGGCGAAGTTGCCATTGACAGACAACCTGTTATTGTACCTGGGAGTGGTGCCTCTGCTGGCCCTCGAGGTCCCTAGTCACTTCTTCGAGCCATTCACTTGGTCCTCACCTTGCCTTCACTCAACCGTAATGGAAACTAAAATGTGGAAACACCAATAGTTGGCGGTGAAACCATTGCTTGTCTGCTTAGCGGTGTAGTATGTCACCTTCACCATACCAGGCATCGCTTGACATTCTGGCAAGGAAGTCTGTCGCCGAGTGAACATACCTCCCTTGGCGATCCTTGGGCGTCACCAAATGGGAACTCGCATCGAGTTATGTGTGAGAGTAGAAGACGCAATGAAACGACACACACTTACTTGCTCAAGATCAAAGTCTCTGGCCCTGCGAGGTCCCCGTCCGGTCATAGTCTGGGCCTGGACTCGTTCCTCACTGCCTCTGGCGGAACCGAGTTCGGATCCCAGCCTGCCCGCCGCCTTCTTGGACTGCTTGGCCGACGACTTGCCCGGCTGCAGGCTCTTGGTGTTTTGCAACAGCTGCCTGGCCAGCTCCTTGTTCTCGTCCGTGAATTTGAGGACGCGGTCTAGCGGTACCCAGTCGTCCCAGCTCGCCTTCCAGCCTTTGTAGTGGATCTTGAACTGCCATCCATCGCCGTTCTCGCCAGGCCTGATGTCGAGGATCTTGGCCTCGTACAACATCTCCATGTGGAAGCACAGAACCCGCTCATCCTTCTGGAAGGGTGGACCGGGCGCCTGTTTTGGAGGCGCCATGGTGCTGGACGGAGATGTGGTGGTGATGCTGAGCCGAGTCTGCTGTTGACCAATGTCGACGATGCGTTGTCTGAATAAAAAGAAGACCCGAGTGAGGAAGCCGACGATGTGAGGGGCCGGTATCAGATTAGATGTTACGTGGGTCGCGTCAGATGTGGTGAATGAGCTCAAGTGAAGCCGCTCCTCGAAGTCTAAGAAAGTGCGGATGAGGGAAGTCACGAGACCCGCGTTTGCAGCGTGTTTCGATTTCAACCACTTAGACGCGTCGCACTCGGTACAATACA
>Ga0209127_100322_pt1 | contig 16796 bp, 12 predicted proteins | sample LakSupMetagenome_FD_187469 | JGI IMG/M metagenome (GOLD analysis project Ga0209127, IMG submission 187469) | Freshwater microbial communities from Lake Superior, Canada - Sta WM archaea (SPAdes) (version 2) | ecosystem: Environmental > Aquatic > Freshwater > Lake | place: Lake Superior, Canada...
CCGGCACGATAGCTTCGAGCGAGAACAGACAATCGAAAGTCGCCGCGAATTACTAGTGAGCCCAACGAGCGCACCCGACGTCGGACGAGCTTGGTGGCAACGAAGTCAACTGGCCGCGCAAAATTCGGAAGACATCAAAGACAACGAAGACACCACGTCGCGCGTTGGAGACATTTGGAAAAACGAAGCCATGTCTTACCAGCCTGCCGGACCGTTCTGGGCTAATGACCAGCCCTTACCGACTTATTCACAGCCTCAGCAGAGCAGCAATAAGGGCAAGGGAAGAGCTACATCGGTAGGTCTGTTTCGCTGCCGTTTGAACATTTGATAGTACCGCTGCCCGGTATCTGCTGAGCAGCTGCCCGTCGACTGCCAGCTGCCAACGCCTGGACCTCTCCCCGTGTCACTAGTGTCGAGCTGGCAAGCTTTTGAACTTCAGCTTTTTGGGACCAAATCTCCAGAAGAAAACACACGCATCCTTTTAGAGTTTCGCGAGCTTCGTTTGGAACCCCCATTGCACGTTGTTGGACTTCCCTTAACTTACTCTCACCTTCCGACCCTCGGCTTGATACCCACCATCCCGTCGCGCTCGTTACCGTCCATCAAACGGCCGTCACTGGGGCGCAAACCGACCACCATCCACACCCATTCATCGAACTCTGTACCAACAAACAGACAGTCTGATCCCAGAAGGCCGACCTCCCTTCTTCCTCTCCACATTCGCTATCCTCCTCCTCCTCCTCCGTCTCACAAAAATATCCATCCCTACACGGCTATGGCCAACGTGAGCACAATCCATTAAACCACTGTCAATAACAACAAGCTCGTCAACATCACCGCACCTGCCCTTTTTGTTTCATCTATATTCCGCGTCCCTTCTCTTCCACCTCCGCTTCTAGAAAATCGTCGCGATGGCTTCTTCTGGAGCTGCGCAACCCATGTCGGTCTGGCAGAACAAACCCAAGTCCGTGCTAACCGTCGATGCGCCGACACAGCAACCTCGCCATCCTTATAACCAGCAAGGCTACCTGCCTAACGGCCAGGTCCCCGCCCATCAAGGTCCTCTTCCCGGCGCCACTCCCCTGCTGCCAAACCAGGGCCGCGTCATCCAGACCGGGCCCATTAGAGTGCTTTGCATCGCCGATGTTCGAGGTATGGAGCTCTTTGTCCACCGCGCTGACGATACAACCTTGGGGCACGAACGTATAATTGACTCGCTCTGCGCGCAGGAAACCTCAGGTCTCTGAACGATCTAGCTAAGCAAGCACGTGCCGACCATATCATCCATACCGGTGACTTTGGTTTCTACGATGATACCTCGTTGGAGCGCATTGCCGAGAAGTGAGTTGACCCTTCTGTCCCTGCATCGAGCGTCGTACACTGACCTCGCCTTGCGACAGGACCCTCAAGCACGTCGCCCAGTACTCTCCCCTGATTTCCGAGCCGGTCAAGAAAGGCATTGCGCAGGGCGGACCCGGCACGGTCAAGTCACGCTTCAGCCCCAGCGAGCTCCCTCTATCTGAGCTCCCGCAGTTGCTCAACGGCGATTTCAGGCTCGAGGTTCCTGTTTATACGGTATGGGGCGCCTGCGAGGATGTCCGGGTGCTGGAGAAGTTCCGGTCAAAGGAGTACAAGGTGCCTAACCTCCACATCATCGACGAGGCAGCATCTATGCTCCTGGAGATTGGCGGCGTCAAGCTCCGGCTGCTCGGCCTAGGCGGCGCAGTTGTCATGCACAAACTGTTTGACAATGGCGAGGGCCGGACAACGATCGCCGGCGGGCAGGGTACCATGTGGACCACGCTGCTGCAGATGGGAGAGCTTGTGGATACGGCCAACCGTGTGTACGACCCGACCGAGACCCGAGTCTTTGTCACACACGCCTCACCGGCGAGGGAGGGTATCCTGAACCAGCTCTCGGTCGCCCTCAAGGCCGACTTCTCAATTTCGGCTGGTCTTCATTTCCGCTACGGCAGCTCGTACAACGAGTTCAGCGTCAACCCCACCCTGGACCACTACCGCGGCAAGCTCGCCGCTTCCAAGGCCTCGTTCAACGACGTTTGGGAGACAGTGAAGGGCGAAGTCGAGCCGGCTATTCAGCAAAACGAAGCACAACAGAACCTGCTTAAGAATGCACTCGGAATTGTGGACAAGATGCCAACGACCGCTGCGGGCGGTAACCCCTTTGGCGGCGCACCCGGAGGGGGAGCTCTGGGTCAGGTGGACGAGAGCGCCTTCAAGAACATGTGGAATTTCAACCTCGCTGATGCTGCGTTCGGCTGGCTCGTTCTAGAGATCCAGGACGGTAGGATCGGGACAGAAATGAGGGCTCAAGGGTTCAACTTCTCACACCGTGGCGCGAAGCAGCAAGGCAACGCCCCCGCTCAAGGGACGCAGGCGCAGCTCGGCCAGGCAAGCGGTCAGAGCCCTCTGCCGCCTTCGGCCTCGCCCGCGACGCAGACTGGTCCTACGAACGCTCCCGCTACGGCTCCCAGACAGCCACAGAGCAACCAACCCAAGCCTGTGGCCACTACCTCGCTCCCCACCCAGCCGAAGCCTGCAACGCCGCAACCCGGCCCGATCGCATCGCCTGCGCCCAAAGACGAGAAGGCTCCTGCTGCTAACGGCACTAACGGATCCGCCCCCGAGTCTGCCTCCTCGCCGGCGCCAAAGAACCCTGCCGACAGCATCATTGGTCTTTTTGTTATGAACCTGCAGGATGATGACGAAATCAGGAAGCTCTTCACAGAGGAGGACAAGTCCAGCATCGTGAAGATCGAGAGGTGGGGTGCTAACCGGGTCGTCCACTTCAAGACCGCAGAGGAGCGTGACGCGGCACTGGCACGTCTGCCAGAGGACACGAAGCACCGGACCCCGGGCCAGGAAGACCGCAGCAAGCCGCTCATCAAGGTCTTCAACCCGCCAGCAAAGCGCGAGTTTACCCCACGCGGCGGTGCCGGCAACTGGGGCAGCAGCCGGGGCGGACGGGGAGACTCGAGCAACGCACCGGGCAGCGGATACCGCAGCGCCGGCGGCCGCGGCGGCGACACTGCTAGTGACAGTGAGGGAGCCGGCCGTCGCGGTGGACGTGGTGGACGCGGTGGGGACCGTGGCAGCCGGGGCGGTGACAGGGGTGGACGCGGAGGACGTGGTCCACGGGGAGGTGTAGGCAAGGGTGAGGGAAGCGCCAGCCCTGCGCCGACGCCTGCTCCTGCGGCTGAGTCGTAGGTGGACAGACTGAGCAGCTTTGATGTTTCTCAGTGGTGACATGCTGGGGAAGCTAAGCGCGGTCTCTGGCATCACTACGAGAACCTGGGTTGGAAGTCATAACTGCCGACCCAGGATCAGGACCCTTGGACGGCACCCGTCATAAGGATGGGACAAGCCTCCTGCCACCTGTACTTTGTCATCATAATCAGTCTATAGCCTCGTTTTCTCTCTCTCCGGCGATTTGTCGCTTTGCTCTCTCGATTCGGGTCTCGAGTCATTCCAATTACAGGAAAAGAAAGGGAAGGAATGGATAGGAATGCGGGGAATCGAGCTCTTTTTTTATTCTTTCGTCGCGATAGCCATCAGAAATATCAGATCCGTCCGTCGGCTTGCACGTTGCGTTTTAGAAAGGGACTGGAATAAACTGGGGCGAGAGAGTCTTGTGGTGTTTTTAATCCTGAGTTTAGTTGACTGGCGAGTGACGACGTTTCATAGGTCTCTGCCGCCCGGAAGAGTCATTCAGCAACTCCGACAACTATCCATGCCTGTGTTCTTCATCTTCGTCCAACCGATGGCGGCCCGAAACTCGATTTGTTGTACCGAGCACACGGCATTCGTCACCTGCTAAGGCAAGATATGCTGCGCATTGAAGCATGCTAGCTACGTGGACTGATATCCGCCCTTCCTAATGGATTCAGGCGTGCGTACATTTGCCAGTGCTGTGAATTTGACTGCTCTATCGTAGTATACAAAGCCCATTCATGACTTTCCACTCCTGCCGTCTATTTCTCCCTGATAGTATTACAGTTGGTCACATATTATACAGTCTCTCCCACCCCCTAACCTTCCCCCTTCCTCTCGTCACTTCTTCTCTCCCCATCCCATCCTTCCATGCGACTGACACAACTACTCCCTCCTCTTCATCCCCCGATGAATAGCAGCCACCCCGCCAGTCAGATTCTCATACCCCTTCCCGCCAACCACAAAGCCAGCATCGACGATCATCTGTCTGAACTCCTCCTGGCTCGGGAACCGCTCGATGCTCTCGACCAGGTACTGGTAGCTGTCCCTGTCCCCGGCCACGAGCTGGCCAATCAAGGGAATAGCCCCGAAGCTCCACCGCTTATACACGGCGTTGAAGAGCGGGTGGTCGTCCGCCTTGCTGAACTCGAGGCAGGCAAAGACGCCCCCCGGCTTGAGGACGCGGTGGGCCTCGCGGAGGGCGGCGGGAATCGAGGTGAAGTTGCGGATGCCGAAGGCGACGGTGTACAGGTCTACCGATGCGTCGGGGATGGGGACGGTCGGGGTGCCGGGGGCGGAGTGGAGGGGCGTGCAGGAGGAGAGGTCCTCTGCGTTGGCCTCGAGCCAGGAGAGGGAGGCCTGTTGCGCGGCGGGGAGGGAGAGGGAGCGCTGCTTGCCGACGGCGAGCATGGAGGGGTTGATGTCGGAGACGGTGACGCGGACGGAGGGGTTGGCGTTGGCGTTGTGCGCGTGGTGGAGGAGGCGGAAGGCGATGTCGCCTGTGCCGCCGGCTATGTCGAGGATGTGCTGCGGAGACTGGGGAGGGGAGGAGAGCGGGGAGAAGCCCGGATTCAGGGTGCGGACGAAGTGGTCTCTGTTTTAGGGGTTAGTGGTGGACGGGGATAATGGGGGAAAGGCGAGAGGAGCGGGAGGAGGATTATAGGGGGTGAGACGAACTTCCAAACGCGATGCCAACCGAAGGACATGAGGTCGTTCATGCGATCGTAGGACTCGGCTACGCTCGTGAAAACTTCGGCGACCCGGTGCTGCTTCTCGGACTCCGGGACGGTCTCGAAGCCGAAGTGTGTTGTGGATGTGCCGGGGGAGGCATGTTGTTGTTGCGCAGAGGCGGGTGGTGATGATGTTGGGGTCGAGGAGGAGAATGAGCGGGTTGTAAGGCCCAATTGGGGTGAGATGGACTGCCGTGTGCAGCTCTGGAGGACCCGGCGGAGGATTGGTGGGCGTGCAGCCATGTTCACGGTGGTTGAGCTGGGCTGCGGTTGCGACGGAGCTGGAGAAGATAGGTAGTGTCAGTTGAGTCGGAAGGCTGAGAAAATCTGCATTGAAACTGGTGTGGCTTTGCAAGTTATCAATGTGGCTGGGGCTCAGCCTTGTGTGGAGATGCGGGGCGAGGTAAGGTAAGGCAGGTGGGGATGGAGGGGGGAAACGGTAGCTACGAAACGGGATGCAGCTGGGTCTCTCCGTTCCATGATATCCGTCCGAAAACCGGTGCAGGCACCTCAGCTTCCTCGCAAGAGATGTTTGGGAAAGCGAATGGTCTAGCGACCTAGCTACTAGGTAGGCCCACGATGAGATTTGACGGTACTCACCGGTCTTAAGCCATCTCGGTGCTTTCTGCCTCCCTAGCTTCCCTAGCTGCCCTGTCTTGGTCTGCCTGGGCCGCCATACGCCGGCTGCATTTGATGGCATAGTAGACGGCGATACCGACGATACAAATCATGCAGAAAATGATGAAAACGAGAGCCCCGCGGTCGTTCATGATTCAGGAGGGAGAAAGTCGGATAAACTTCCTGCGATATGCGACGTGACGGGAAGTTATTGCGTCTGGTCTGCCACGCTTGAGAGCCTCGAGTCCGTAGTCGATGTTGTAGGTCAGGCGCTGGTTGATGATGGAGTGGCCCAGGTTTGTTTTAGTTTACGAGAAAAGGACGAGTGAAGAAGCACCTGAAAAGTTCAATGGTGACGGGACGGTGAACCAACTGCAGCTGCATGTCTAGCTGGGACGAACTTTCATCTGTTCTAAGGGTACCTTGCTCCTTCGGCTACTCCTTGAGACTGTCCGCGCCGTCTAAATAATCGCCCACATCGTACTCCTCTGGGTATCTCGCCATGTGCTCCCTCAGCTGGGCCATCTGTGCCTTGATATCCGGCGTCATCTCCTCATAAACATCCTCAAACATGGTCCGTATTGGCGGCTTCTTCTCCTTCTCGGCCTTGGAGAACTCCTTGAGCACCTCTCTCCTCGTGCTCTCCCGCGCCTCTTTGTCCTTGTTTTCATCCCAGATGCCCTTGTTCTCCATCCACTTCCGCAGCCGTATTATCGGGTTGTCTCTGCGCTTCCAGTCCTCTACCTCCACTTTTGCCCGGTAGGCGAATGAATCATCAGACGTGCTGTGGTGGCTGACGCGGTATGTCATGGCCTCGATCAGCACCGGCTGACCCCCGTCCTTCAACGCCAGCTCACGTGCCTTCTTGGTAGCCTCTCTCACGGCCCAAATGTCGTTGCCATCGACGCGGATAGTCTCGATACCGTACCCAACACCCCTGCTAGCGATGCCGTCTCCCTTGTACTGCTCCAGCGTCGACGTGGAGATGGCGTATCCGTTGTTGCGGCAGATGAAGACCACGGGACACGACTTCGTCGCCGCTAGATTGAGCGCGGCGTGGAAGTCGCCCTCACTTGCTGCGCCGTCGCCGAAGTAGCATGCCACTACCCTTCTTGGTCGTGACGGATCCTGCATGTCCTGCATCTTCAGAGCATAGGCAGCGCCGGATGCTTGTGGAAGCTGTGTTCCCAGGGGCGACGATATCGTGTGCTTTCGCATGTCAGCCATTGGTCACCATATCCACGCTGGAGCCAACCAAGTACAACTTACAATATGTAGCTCCCTGCTGCCGTAGTGTACAGGCATATTCCTCCCCTTGCCGGGGTCATACTTGTTCGCAAACAATTGGTTCATGAAGTCACTCAGCTTGAACCCCCTCTGAACAAACACACCCTGCTCCCGGTACTGGGAGAAGATGACATCGTCCTTGCTGAGGCAAGACGCGCTCCCGACAGCCACGGCCTCCTCGCCCGCCGATACCATATAAAAGCTGAGCCTACCCTGGCGCTGTGCCTCGAACATGATGATGTCCATGATGCTGACCGTCAGCATGTTTCGGTACAGCTGGATGACCTCCTCGTCGGACAGGTCTAGCTTGAAGTCCGGATCGACGACGACGCCGTGCTGGTCGACGACGCGGTACGTCGGCAGGGCGGGGTAGTTGGAGGGCGACTCGAACTTCATCGTGTGGCAGAAGGCAGACTTGACGGCCCCCGGGAAGGAGACATATTGGGAGTCTGGCCGCTGCGAAGGGCCCTGCTCGAAGGTCTGTAGATGACGGCGTTGGGAGATGGGAACGCTGGTAGGCGCAAGGGCGAGGTGGCCGTGGTTGAGCTTTCGTAGGCCGCCCAACCGCGTCACCGACGCCAGGCGGTTCTTCATGCTGCTGTATTCACGAAAGAGAAACACTTTGGCTATGCAGAAGAGTATTCGCGTCTATAAGATTAACGTAACGAAAGCTACCTCTAGAGGAGAAAATGTTCAACATGTTGGCGAGGGAATGTCCCTTCGGCAGTGAGGGGAGGTGAATGAGCGAACGTCACTTGAGCCGAAGGAAAGCGAGCGACACGGCATTGAGTCCTACCTTATCTGTAGGCCGAGCTAAGGTAACGCTAGTGCGTAGCGGGTCGCATCTAAGGCAAGGTCAAGTGTCAACAGCTCACCTCGGCTTGCGCCAACAAAGACCCTACCTCAGCCGACTCAGTAGGCTTCAAAGGGTCACAACACGAGGAGATCAGGGGCACAAATACTGACCGCAACGCCTCCCGCTCTGATGGGCTCTGATCATAATTGTAGTACAGCTATATACCATTCTCGGCCTAATACGATAACGGCGCGAGCTTCGACAGGCAAGTAACCTATCTCCTGAAGGCAGACTGCAAGTCTAGCAGAAAGTTTCCAGATTTCCTGCTTCACTCTTCAAGGTCTGGGACATAAGTGCAGCAACATGCAGGGAGTGCAAATAGAGCCCGCCAGTTGTGGACATGCCGGAATATGCGGCTCATCAGACTACTTCGTATAGCACAGCAGAATTCCCCGCGCCAGGAACAGTCTTGCGCACCGATCCCTCGAGCTCGGCAGGATCTGTCCTCTCAGTTGAGTACACTCTCTCGCCGCCACCGAGAGTCCTGTATCTGAGCGTAGTTAGCTCACCGATCGCACATACTAGCCGCTCAAGGACTACTACGAGGAAGGAGGTCAGCTGGCTCAGAGCCAGGGTCAAGAACCTATGCCGTATGCTTTAAAATTGCGAGAAATAACATTGAGGATCCAGGCTGCGACCGAGAGGACGACGAAACTATGGGAGGGGGGGGCAGTGGACGGCAAGGCGTGATGGTGTCTATGTCTAGGTAGTCTGTGGAAAGTCGAGAACGACTAGCGCTTGGTAAGTCAAAGCGATGGGAATGAGGTGTCGCTCGCTAGAGCAATAATTTGCTGCTTCACGGCATGTAATTCTTACCACCAACGGATTAAGTGATGCTTAGAGCCGTAGATTAGACAAAACAACATGGTGTACAATGTTTGAAGGGCAAAATGGCTTCATCAGGGGGACCGTTCCCCGGCTCAGAGGGTTGTGCCTTGTGCCAACATGTTCAAAGAAAAGTGGCTGAAGCAGTTTGGCCAGACTCACACCGCGTCTGTGGTAGAGTTGCGTTGACGTTAGCGAAATGGTAGTCGCACTGTCGTCTAAGGTAGGTAGGTAAGGTAAGGTAGCTCTAGAGTTCTGCAGTATTTCCTTTGTTGCCTTGAGATGTACAAGAACCTGGGTGCCGGTCCCGGTATTCCAACAGGGGTCAACAGCGACGCCTCAGGAATAAACGGTAACCCCACGGCGCTAAGGTAAACGCAGACATTGGGTGGATGGCACGGCCCACACGGGCATGGAATCGCTGAGCTCACAGACAAAACGGTGGGTGTCTCACCACCGGAGACATCCATGGATCTTGAGCCCAACACATACATGCATCTCTGGGACTCGCTCTTCTTCCTGAATCGCGACTCCATGCGTGTCATTATTCGACCTCGCCAGCGCAACGAAACCGACGACATCTGGCATTCATGACAGCTCTCTCGCCCTGCGATCGTCCTTGAGGATTTCTGCGTACGTACTAAGTGTTCGTTACCTGCTAAGCCGCCCGCCATCTCGTTGTCCGTCGTTTGCCGCCCTGCCTCATGGCGTAAATTCATGGCAGACCGAAGCTCCGCAAATCATTCGCGCCTCGATCACCCATCGCGCCTACCTGATACTGCGACTGCAAGCAACGTAATTTCCTCGTCAAGGTAGACTTCGCCCTGCTCCTTCTGCTTCTCTCCCCCCTCCCGTCACCTCCTTCGCTGCCCGTTGCGGTTGGTCTCGCTCCCAGCCTTGTCCCCTTCCCGTCCTGGCCCCCGCCACATCGTCACCCGTCACCACCCCCGATCCCGGATCCAGGCCCCTCGACGAAGCTCGAAGTGGACAGTGCGACAGCAACACGTGAAGATAAAATATCAAAAGGCGAAGATACTCGAACAAAGACCTGGCGACGGGTTATCTGATCAGCTACGAGTCGTGGAACCCTATACGTGGGTCGCAGTCCAGCATCGGGCGACAATTCCGGTTTGCGAAGTTGAAGTGCGAAGTCAGTTCGAGGTTGGGCTTGGATCCAACCTCTCCAGTGAAACATCCAGAATACCACAAAGCGAACCAGGCCAAGCAAGGCCACTCACAAAGACATCACTTTTTTGCGAGCTTTGGGTCCTTGCAGCCAGGCCCCGACTGACGAATCCGAATCCACTTCCTCCTCGCCTTCGCCTTCGCCTATCTAATCGCAGCACCTCCCAATTCCACTCGACCACAGGGCAACCTCTCATCTACCAACTCGGATTATCTGCCTTGCCAGCCCATTATCCGGACCAGACCACACCACTTCTTCTACATCATCTGCATTACCGCATCGTTTGCCCGAGCACAAGCAATAGACCGACCGCCCTGATCCTTTCCCACATGCACACCTCACCCACAGCAATCTTGATGTTGCGTCGTACTTGAGATCACTGATTTACTCATGTCGGGTAGAGTCACCAGAGCGTCAGCCCGTCAAGCAGCGAGCCAGGCAGCATCATCCCCCGACCCTGCTGCTCCCGCTGCGGCCGTCGATCCTATTCCTCCGAACCCCCCGCAACCGAAGTCGAGGAAGCGGAAGAACCCCGCCGACCAGCCAAACTCGCCGCCAGGCCCCGTCGAACAACCTGCTTCTTCTTCGTCTCGACGCTCTAAGCGACAGAGAGTGACGCAGCCCCCGCCGCTTCCAGCTGCTGCATTGCAACCGCCGCCGCAAGCTTCTTTAGCACGCCGCCATCAGGGAAAGGCACCGCTAGTTATGTCGAGTCCAGAGTAAGTGCTGCCATAGAACCCCCAAAACCACTTCCACAACTGTGCTGCGAAGTTCCTCTGACATGTATGTGCTTGCAGGTCGCCAGCAGGTCCTTCTCATCAACCAGACACATCGGCCTCGTCCAGTCGCCGATCTAGCCGGCACAAGAAGGCCTCTGAGATCAGCAAAGGTTCGTCTCTTCGACCTACTTCCCGTGGCACCCGCAATCTCACATCCGACCCCGAAGACCAAGCAGCTAGACCAGGGTCCAGCCGTCGGTCCAAGAAGACTCGGAACGATGGAGACCGCGATGTGGTCATGACAGGCACAGACGAGCACGAGGATGATTCACCCCCGCCGCCACCGCCACCGCCACCTCCCGACCACGAGCATCATGGCGACGATAGTGAAGAGAACGACGAAGACGAACATCGCTATGACGACGATGACGACGATGAGGGGGATCCGTTCGGTGGGTTTGGTGGTCCTGGAGGCCCCGGCCACGGTCTCTCCAGGACCCTTCAGGCCTTGACTGGGATGATGTCTGGGATATCGTCGAGACTACGAGAGATCCTCGCAAACCTGCGTCAAAAGGAAGACACGTCCCTCCAGCTGATTGCCCTGCAGGAGCTATCCGAGATACTCCTTGTGTCCAACGAGGACAACCTGTCCGGACACTTCTCGCCTGATGCGTTCGTCAAGGAGCTGGTAGTGCTGATGCAGCCCAACGAGATTACCGGCGAAGAGAACCCCGAGATCATGCTTCTGGCGTGCCGCTGTCTCGCTAACCTTATGGAGGCACTGCCTGCCAGCACAGCGAATGTCGTCTACGGCGGGGCTGTACCCGTGCTGTGCCAGAAGTTGCTCGAGATATCGTTCATTGATCTTGCGGAGCAGGCTCTCAGCACGCTGGAGAAGATCTCATCCGAGTACCCAACGAGCATCGTTCGTGAAGGTGGTCTGACCGCGTGTCTCTCGTACCTCGAGTTCTTCGCGACGAGCACGCAGAGAGTAGCCGTTACCACCGCCGCAAACTGCTGCCGCAACATACCCGAAGATTCGTTCCCGGTCGTTCGCGATGTCATGCCCACGCTGCTCAACGTTCTGGCCAGCAACGACCCCAAGGTCGTGGAGCAAGCCTCGCTCTGCGTCTCGAGGATTGTGGAGAGCTTCAAGTATCAGCCATCCAAGCTGGAGGAGCTCGTTAGCGTCGATCTGCTCAAGACGGTGCTACGTCTCCTTCTCCCTGGCACGACGAACCTCATCGGACCAAACATCCACACGCAGTTCCTTCGCGTTCTGGCGCACACTGCCCGTGCCAGCCCTCGCCTGTCGGCCGAGCTATTCAAGATGAACGTCGTGGAGACCTTGTACCAGATTCTCACAGGGGTCTCCCCCCCGAGCGGCACAGAAGATGTCGCTTCGAAGCTGGACAGTGTTCTTATCATGCAGGCTCTGATCCACCGGCCGCGAGAGCAGATCCTAGAGACGCTTAACGTCATTTGCGAACTTCTTCCCAGCCTGCCCAAGTCGGCAGATCCCGCTTCGGGGGATTTCGTGGAGATGCATCCGCCCAGTGAGCCGGTCACGCCATCCTCTCTTGGCCCGAAGAAGAAGTCATCCAACGAGAAGCGGATCGAGCTGCTCGAAGGCTGTAAAGACGAGGTCCGGCGGTTCGCTCTCATTCTCTTCCCAACTCTTACGGACGCATTTTCGAGCACCGTCAACCTCAGCGTCCGGCAGAAGGTGCTGATGGCCCACCTGAAGATGTTGTCAAACCTCGACGTGGATATCCTCATCGAAGCACTGAAATCGGTCCCGTATGCGTCCTTCCTTGCATCTATATTGTCGCAGCAGGACCATCCTTCCCTCGTCATGTATGCCCTTCAGGCGACTGAACTGTTGATGAGCCGGCTGGATAACATCTACCGGTATCAACTCTACCGCGAGGGAGTCATTGCGGAGATCACCAAGCTCGCTACCGAGGTCGTCGAGCCCGAGCCCAGTACCACCGCAACTGATGAGCACCATGACTCGGAGGGCGAGCAAGGCGCATCGGCTCAGGCCGAGGATCATTCAGCATCTGAACATGAAGAATCAGAGGATGACGACGATGAGCACTCACACCACTCCTCGGAGGATGGCCACGACGACGACGAGGACGACGATGAACACGAGGACGACAATGATGACGAGAACGAAATGCATCACGAGGACGGTTCCCCTTCGCCAGCTAGTTCAGATGGTTCCACCATGTCTATCGATGGGCCTCCACGACACTTGATATCCGACTTCCCATCGATGAAGTCTAGGATTTCTGAAGTTGCCAAGAAGTTCCTTGAGCTGCATGAGACCGAGAAGCAGGGCAAAGCCATGAAGAAGAAGGCAACCAAGATACTGTCAAGCTTGTCCACACTTGCCGGTGAGATTGAGGCCTTCTACCTGCAGCGGACCTCGTCGGCCAGTCTACCGGTCGACGGGGGCATTGAGCTCTTCAAGAAGCTGGCCAACTTCTTCGACACGGACGCCTTGGAGAACGTGACTAGTGCAGAGCTGCTTGCCTCTGGCGTCGTGAGAGTCCTGGAAGAGGTCTTTAACAACCCTGACGGGGAGCTTGCAGTGGCCGCGCAGTCTGCTTTCCTTCAAGTATTTATGGGGTACTCGGTGAAGTCGAAGCCCAAGACTGCAACCGCAGAGTCTCCTGCAACTCCGTTCAGCGTCATGATCCACAAGCTGCAAGACCTCCTGAGCAGGTCGGAGCATTTCGAGGTCATGACTGTCCACCATAATGCGTTTGAGGGGAACCGCAGTAGCGCTGCGTCCATGTTGGCTAAGCAGATACGCCTCAAGCTGGTTGCCGATGAAGATTCCGATATCCCGCGGCCTTACCGCCAGATCCTGGTGTCTATCCACGCCATCACCACCTTCAAGTCCCTTGACGACTATCTGCGTCCGCGCATTAGTCTTCATGAGCGTCCCCGAGGCTCGACGAGGAGAGACGTCGTGTCGAGGGCGCTCGCAGCCATGGCTGGTGCCGGAATACCGTTCAGCGCAGCCGAAGCTCGACTTGCAGGGAGATTGCAGCACCCGTCCCTCCCGTCCCCGCCCCCCGCCCCGCCTGCGGCGGCACCGCCTTCAGGCTCCCGGTCCTCTCGAAAGGCGAAACCGCGAAGCCAAGCAGACGCACCAGCAACCCCGGAGGCTTCGTCGTCCAAGGACAAAACCAGCTTGCGTAGATCGAGCCGTCGTCAGACTTTGACCGATGAGACCCCTCCTAGTCGTCCACCACCCGAGGATGGCGACGACCTGGACAATGCTCTGGAGTGTGCAGATGAGAAGCAACTGTCGGACGACGACGATATGGGTGATGCCGAGAACAGCGCCCTCAACGTCTTGCGAGACATTGATGACGGCATGGAGGAGGCCCCTACTCCGGAGGATCCGTCGGCGGTCAACCTTGAAGTTGCTGCAGGCGGGAAGATCACTGCACGCAAGGAAGACGGGACTAGGGTCCCGACACCTTCCCAGGCCCGCAGCGCATCGAGCTTGCCGAGCCGCACCAGCGCCCTAGCGGCTGCTTTGGCTAACTCGCCGTCGCCTTCGACCTCCTCAAGGCCGATGTCTTACTCAGGGGCGCTGCAATCGACACCCCAGGACTGGCATATCGAGTTCAGTATTGGGGGCAAGATGATCCCCAATGAGACGACCATCTACCGTGCCGTCCACCGCTCGCCCTTGTCTGCAGAGGAGCAGACCCGGTCCAATGTGTGGACCAACACTCACACCATCAAGTTCAAGCGCGTTCCGGGTCCTCCTCCTGCAGAGTCTATTGCATTTGGGGCATCATTTGACGGGGCTGCAGAGACAGAGGAGGGAGCTACGCCTGGATCTCTAGCGAAGCACCCCACCACAGCGTCCATCTTGCGTCTACTGAAGATGCTGCACGACCTGAACGCCAACATTGACGACGTGATCGTGGAGAACAAAGAGACACTGAAGCTGAATGTTGAGCCCCTTTCCCAGTTTGTCAACACGAAGCTTACGGCGAAGCTCAACCGTCAACTGGAGGAGCCTCTAATCGTGGCGAGCAACTGTTTGCCGAGCTGGAGCGAGGATTTGGCAAGGCTCTATCCTTTCCTGTTCCCGTTCGAGACGCGCCATCTCTTCCTGCAGTCCACGTCTTTTGGGTACGCCAGATCCATGACACGGTGGCAGAACGCGCAGTCTCAGGAGGAATCGCGCCGAAGCCGTGATGAGCGGCCTTTCTTGGGACGTCTTCAGCGACAGAAGGTCCGGATCTCACGCTCCAAGATCCTCGAGTCCGCGGTCAAGGTCATGGAACTCTACGGGGCATCGCAGAGCATCCTCGAGGTGGAGTACTTTGAGGAGGTCGGAACCGGACTTGGCCCGACGCTCGAGTTCTACTCGACCGTGTCAAGGGAGTTCTCCAAGAAGAAGCTCAAGCTCTGGCGGGATAATGACCCGGGCGAGGGCGACGAGTTTGTCAACGGGCCCAACGGGCTGTTCCCCCGGCCGTGGAGCAACGACTTCCTGACTTCGGAAGACGGCGAGAAGATTCTGCAGCTCTTCAAGATGCTCGGCAAGTTTGTTGCGCGGTCCATGATCGACTCGCGCATCATCGACATCAACTTCAACCCCATCTTCTTCCGCATTGGCGACGAGAGCTCGGGTGTGCGTCCGTCTCTGGGCGCGGTCAAGGCAGTCGACCCGATGCTGGCCAAGGCTCTGACGCTCATCAAGAAGTTCGCCATCGCCAAGAAGGAGATTGACGAGGATCCGAACCGCACGGCGGCCCAGAAGGTCGCCGACACAGAGAAGGTCGCTATTAACAATACCAAGATCGACGACCTGTGCCTCGACTTTACGCTGCCCGGCTTCCCAGAGATCGAGCTGGTCCCCAACGGTGCTCAGATCTCGCTGAGCATGGAAAACGTCGACCTGTACCTGGAGAAGGTTACTGACATGACTCTGGGCACTGGCGTACGTCGCCAGGTCAACGCCTTCCGCACGGGATTTTCGCAGGTGTTCCCGTACTCAGCTCTGAGCGCCTTCACTCCGGAGGAGCTCTGCACCCTGTTTGGTAGGACCGACGAGGATTGGAGCATCGAGAGTAGGTTCCCTTCGTTCTGCCATGCCGGCATAAAGTTTCGGATAGCTAACGATCAACAGCGCTCATGGACTCCGTCAAGGCCGATCACGGCTATAATATGGACAGCAAGAGCGTCAGGAATCTGCTGCAGACCATGAGCGAGATGACACCTTCTCAACGCCGCGAGTTCCTGCAGTTCACGACTGGTAGCCCCAAGCTGCCCATTGGTGGTAAGTTGATACACACCCTATGGTATAGGTCGAGCACACACAGACGCTAACTAACCCCTCACTAGGCTTCAAGAGCCTGACCCCAATGTTCACGGTGGTCTGCAAGCCGAGCGAGGCGCCCTACACGTCGGACGACTACCTCCCCAGCGTCATGACGTGCGTCAACTACCTCAAGCTGCCCGACTACACCGACATCGACGTCATGAGGAAGCAGCTCTTCACCGCTATCAAGGAGGGCCAAGGAGCCTTCCACCTCTCTTGAGTGGAGAACATGCATCAGTTTTACCCGTATTTTGGAACTACACCCCATCATCTGCCCCTTTTGGGGCTCTCCCAGTTCGGTAGGGCCTCCCTTCCACTTCCTCCGACCTAGAGTCGTCACGAGATAATGATTCGACTGGTATGGGACTGGGCAAGGGAGTCGTGATTTTTGCACTGTGTTTTACGAGGAGCAGCAAGAGCAAAAGGAAAGCATCATCTCGGTGGGGCACTCGACAGTTTGCTTGCATGCATGGGAAAGGGGAATGTGTGAATAACCTTTTCATATAGACTATTACCCCTGACTTTAGGACTGGCTGTCCTTTCCCGACGGTGATTACAAGGCGTGAAGAAATGCTGTCCTTGCTCCCAAGCAACATGGACTCCGAAGACGCGTAGGAAGACATACAATAGATAAGGTATCCATCAACGCGGTCGCCTATCCATGTCACAGATCGGTCTCTTTAATGCTACTCTTACACCCATGGGTATCAACTAGGTAGTATACAGTCCTGATCCTCCGCACTCAAGCCCGAACCTCGTATCTCCCGGACTTCCACTGCAACTCCTCAAACGGCACGATCCTCTGAGCCTCCCTCTTCACCTCTCTCCCCCCCTCCCTCGTATCCTCCACCAGTCCCGCCATCCTCGCTATAGCAAACCTTGCCCCCTCCACCCCCAACCCATCTCCCCTCCTCGGATCTCCCGCCCCAGTAACCCAAATCTCCCTCTCCCACCCGCTCCCCTCCGTCCAGCCCCCCATCCC
>Ga0209127_100323_pt1 | contig 16793 bp, 21 predicted proteins | sample LakSupMetagenome_FD_187469 | JGI IMG/M metagenome (GOLD analysis project Ga0209127, IMG submission 187469) | Freshwater microbial communities from Lake Superior, Canada - Sta WM archaea (SPAdes) (version 2) | ecosystem: Environmental > Aquatic > Freshwater > Lake | place: Lake Superior, Canada...
GACGAGCACAGCGAACTCCACCCCGTAGACGAGGATACATGACAGTAAGCCGATGATGGTGTCCTGGGAGGGGATGATCCATCTGGACACCAACGATTGGACAACCAGGGTCATGAGCTGCAAGAGATAGGTCGAGGCTGCTAGCAGAAGAAGTGATAGGATGAGGCGCATGCGGTTATGGCGGGACCCTGCCGACCTCGTCTGCAAGGTACACACAGCCACAGAAGTCGTAAGCACGTAGTAGATGAAGATAATAGCAGGATAGGCATAGCGCAGGCTGAGGAGTATCGACATTGTGGTGGATGGGGGTGGAGAGGAGCGGTCGGCCTGCAGACTGCGTGAATCCATCATCTTGGGCTGATCAGGGATGAGTCGATGAACGGATCGGGTGTCCAAGATCGAGTGAAAGATCGAGTGGTAGACCGGACCGACAGGCAATAGATTGGTGTTTTGGAAAGCTGTTGGCTTGGTTTGCGTGCATAGACCAAGGTGTCGGGAAGTAAGGTAGTTAAACAGCTGGACTTGAAGTTGACTTGAGCGTTCTCCAAAAGGTGGACGAAGGGAGGCGGCCCAGGGTAAGGTACGTAGAGATGACTCGACACGCCCTCGATTATCTCGATTTACAGAGCTTTGATGGCCAGAAGCCGAAGTAAAGGAGGTGCAATCTGATTCAGAAATCCTATGCACCTGCCTTCAAGGTCCGTGTGCGCCGTACTCTGTACACCTGGCAGGTCAAACGGTGCAGTCAACGTTGTAGGCCAGCAGTCGAGCCACGGAGTTCAGAGGCACTGACTGCAACTGCCTCCCATGATACCTACATCCCACATCCCGCATCGCGTATCGCCCAAGCTTCATGGCGTTGGCATTGGCGTGGTGCAGGTCGTGACGGCGTTGACGGCGACCACGATCACACGGAAGATACCTAGTCTGTGGCTGGTTTGAAGGCAGAGGAGTAACCTCGGAGAAGAGATCTACCTACCTTAGCAACTTGACCTTTGACAGACATCCGTGTTGCGCAACTCCCTGGCTAAGGTACCCGGTAGTCAAGTGCAGGCACCGGAGCTTGCTGGATGGTGAGGCAAGCTCGAGGAACCCTTTGTCCCCCCTTCTTGCCTCTTCTATAAGGTGTTCCACAGCGCAGTTCGGGCGGAAGCAATGCTGTCCAGGGGCCGCATGTTGACTGGGATGACACACCAGAGCCAGGGATAGAAAGAGAGGTCGTGCAGGTCGAGGCTTCACAAGCGGTGCCTTCCCACTTCTTCAGCTCAATCAGCCGGGCTTCCGATTTGCCAGCTGCAGAGCAAAGACACACACCAGCAGAGCTTCAACCTTCAAGCTCAAGGGCAACCTCGTCAACTGATTCTTGATAGCAACATGGATCCGCCCTGGTTACCGTGTAAACCTGTTCTTGACCTTGATGAACCGAGGCTGGTAAGGCATGCCTGTCAAACGGGCAATGGCTGCGTTTTGTTGGTCTCTGGGGCTTGGCTTTCTTTGCCCTTACCCTCGCGCTTTTAGGCTCCTGCCGTCCTCACCCTTTCCACGTTCTTCCGAATGCGAGGGATTTTGCCATGTTATTGCTGCACTTGAAGAGTATGTCGTCTCGCCAGTCTCTCTGACGACGATTATAAGCCAGACCCACAGGCTGACGCAGCACGATGGAATAGGTCCAGCCTACTTTCCCCACAGACTCAGCCATAGATGGCGATAAGAGGTCTGCTGGCAGCAAACCGTTGGGGGTGTAGTCTAGTGGTTATGATTTCTGCTTTGCAAGCTCTCGAGCTCTGGATTGCAGAGGGTCCCGTGTTCGAATCATGGCGCCTCCATTTTTGCCTCACTATTCGCGCGATCAAGCCGTTGACTTGTGATGTCGACTTTTACCTTGAGACTCACGAACGGCATGTGGTGGCAAGCAGGACTAGCTTCAACTTGCTTTCTCCAGCAGTGTAGGAGGCAATATATGTCTGCCCATCGTGGTATCACACTCCTACCGAAGTACTATATTACACTGACCAATCCCACAAATGTAAACCATACAATGCATGCAGCCCAAGGTCAGAGCTTGAAGAGTGGTGTTGACTCGAAAACCCCAGTAATGCATCCTTCCAGCTGTCTATCGAGACCCTAACTCCTCCCGTGATTCAGTCTTGACTGACCAATTGTGTTGTACACTTTTTCAAGAACCGCTGAGAGAAACATGTACAATGTCAAAACGAAGTAGTGGTGCCGGTCCCAGGACGCGCGTTATATCTGGACATCCCCAAGGAGGTCAGAACATCGGGGAAAAACACAACAAACCGACTAGATGTAGTCGCGGCCGCTCTTCTGCATCTCGATCAACCTCCAGCCTCTGGTTTCGGGGTTGTTGACGTCTTCGGGGACACGGGTGATGCCGATAGCGTAGGTGACGAGCTGCACCTTGTCCTCCATACCGGCAGCCAGCTGGTTCGTCTTGGCGTTCCGGTACACATGCACCTCCTGGGTCCGACAGGTGATGATGAAGACGGGTATCTCGCCAGGCTCGAGCATCCTAGCCCTGAGGATGTCGACATGGCGGATGTCGAGGATGCGCCCGTCAGATTTCAGGCCAGCCTGCAGGTACTGCTTGGTGAGAGCCTCGTAGACCGAATACTGCGCTTCCGAGAGCCACAGCTTCAGCGTCTCGACGTCTCCCTTGACATAGGCGTCCAGGACTTCGGGAAGGATGTATTCCCGGAGCTCGCGCAGGAAGGGTTCGATCTGGAAGGCGGGGTCCATCGACCGCAGCTTCTTGATGACCATGGCGGTCTCATTCTCGGCGAAGAAACCAGCCACCTTGTCGGTGATACTCCTGGCTGTCGAGATCAGAGGGTTCTCGGACTCGGCATAGACGTTCTTCATGCTGAACAAGCCCTGCACGAGCTTGTTGGAATCCTTGAACTCCCGCCACGCTTCCTTCCAGGCTGCATCTTTGTGGAGGGTGACGTTGGTGCCGGCACTATTCTGTCGTTAGCGGGGCTACCTTGAGAAGCGTCTATAGAGAGAGCAGACTCACTTGGGGTCCTCTTGCAAGACCTCGCCCGGTTTACCACCGTGCATCTTCTCCCACTCCTCCCTCCGCCGCTTCCGCTCCTCCTTGTCAACCCAGCCGCCGTATCTTGAGCTGCTGCCGTCATCGATAACCTCCTTGACGTTCTTGAAAGCCTCGGTCTCCCGGATCGGCTTGGTAGCCTTGTCGAGGACCTCGCCGGTGATGTTGGCGCCCTTGCGAACGCCCTTCATAACCGGTGTCTCCCACGTCCATTGCGCTCCTTTGCCTAGGGCGCCGGCCGTGGTCTTGACGATCTTGCCCGTGGTCGACGACACTGCGCCGGTGGTGGCCTCGTAAGCTTCGCGCGCCTTGCGGACGGATTCGCTCTCGGTGAACTGATGTGCCGAGGACGCCAGGGCCTTGGTAGACTCGTTCCACTCCTTGGACTGCTTGAACTCGGACTGCATCGTCTCCATGAAGACTTGCCACGGGGTCTTGTCGCCGTGCGGCGGCGGAGGGGGGAGGTCCTCCTTCTTCTCCTTCTTGGCTCCATCTTCGGCTCTGTCTTCGCCTTCCTTGCCTTCGCCCTCTTTCTCTTTGCGAGCCTGCTCTTCAGCTGTGGATTCGGACTTGGGTTCGGACGTCGGTTCGGAAGTCTGGCCAGGCTCGGTGGACTTGGCCTCGGTAGTGGGCTTCTCGGCGGCTAGGCTGCGCGAGGAGAGGTGGAAGGATCTGAAAGGCGGAACCCCTTGCAAGAGTATTGACTCGGGGACGAACTGCGACCGTAGCGGGGACGGACGTATGGAGGAAACATGATGGCGGAGAGCGGCATCGTCTGAGGAGAGAAGCGTGGATCGGGAGGACAGTAACCTGCGGTAGGCGGGCGATCGGCCATATGAAGGAGTACGGAGTGTTGAAGCCCTCGACAGGCTGTTGCTAGAAGTCGTCCTTATAACATTTCGTAGAGAAGCCATCGTGATGGCCGGCGGTGTTCTGACTCCTAACCAATGCGGCGGTCTGAATTTGAGGGAGACACGAAGGTACTGTCAGAGAGTGACGGTGATCGGAGGGACGCGAAATTTTGGAGGTTCTGAAATTCTGCTCCTGCGCCGCGTGAACCCCGGCATCGCCGCCGGGGCACGGACCACTTCAAGGTTCAAGTGGAGCCCCTATCAAGTGGGTCTATTTTCGATTCTCCAGTCTCGACTTCTCGAGACATTTCAAAGATGGGCTTCAGTCTCGGAACTTCTCTCGGGTCTTGGAAGGTAGTACTATAGCCCCCGGAGTACAGCAGCAAGATGAGTCGAGCAGCAAGCAGGCGTCTGCTGGCGAATGGCATCCCACGGACGACGGCAGGCATCACAGCCCCAAGACCGATAATTGCACAGCCATGGACACGAGCGCTCTCGCAATCGCTTTCCAGACGAGCCCTCAACGACGAGCACAAGCCGACACCAGCGTCAGGCCGTACATCAGCAATGGACGAGCTTGCGCAGGCGACCTCGAGGATAGCATTGGAGACGGTGGCAAAAGCGCGCAACACTCCCCCTCCATCATTTGGCGAGGGCGACCTCGCACAACAGGTCGGACTCGACAACGAGACGGATAGCCAGCCCTACCACTTCCACATATACGCCCACAAGCACAACACGCACGTCACCGTCACGAAGCCCAACCGGGACGCCATCATCTCGGTGTCGTGCGGGAATCTGGGCTTCAAGAAGTCGAACCGCAAGCACTACGACTCTGCCTACCAACTCGGCGCCTATGCCATCGACAAGCTACACCAGGGAGGCTGGCACAAGAAGATCAAGAGCCTGGAGGTTGTGCTCCGGGGCTATGGGCCGGGACGAGAGGCCGTCACCAAAATCCTGCTGGGAAGTCAGGGAAAGCTGCTGCGGAATTCCATCATCCGGGTCGCCGACGCTACGAGGTTGAAGTTCGGAGGCACGCGCAGTCGCAAGATGAGGAGACTGGGTTAGATGACGTACAGCACAGACTACTATTTCGAACGGGGGACTACCTATCAACGAGACAAGACGTGGAAAGGAGCTGTTGCACTTGTATTGTACTATTACGGGGTTACGTATCAGCAAAGCGTTGGACGCAACTGGTGTGCTCTTCCACGGCTGTTTGCGCATTACCAGCGCCGAGGCCTGGCTTGTATAAGAGGATGTAACAGTACCTGGAGGCTTCACAGGCCAGGTACTGACAGATGTACGTATAACAAGCACACATGATACCGCAAAAGAAGCACTGAGGCACCTTCCAAGTTGAATGCGAGCTCCACTAAAATTTCTCTGGTGGGGGAGAACTTTGGAACTGTGACAAGGCCGAACAGCTTATATTCGGCGAGCATGAAGATTTACAACGAAACCAATACGCATCACCACTGACGCTATGTAGCCAGCAACAACCATGGCCGAGACTCCAATACCACCGACACCGACTCTCTCGACCATTCTCAACCCCAATGCACTGTTCGACAACCCGCTGTTCGCCGGCGGCATTGGGCTTGCGGGCCTTGGTGCCGCGGCAGCCTTTGCGCGCCGAGCCCTTCTGTCCGGAGGTGCCATGTTGCGCCGGCGCATGCTCGTCAATGTCGAAATCTCTCGTCGCGACCCCTCGTACCCGTGGATCCTAGCGTGGCTGTCCCAACCGCGCGAGAATCCGGGCTTCATTGCCTCCCGCCTGACCCGCATCCACAACCTCTCCGTCGCAACTTCGACTCGGTCGCTCGATCCGGCCGGGTCCCATACGGGCCCGGTGCAGGCCAGCTTCTTCCTCCAGCCAGGATATGGCAGGCACATAATCCGCGTGCGGGACGGGATCTATATCGCGGTCAACAGGGAGAAGACGAGCACGGCGAACATGAGCACCGGCGAGCCGCACGAGACTGTTACCCTGACCGCACTGTGGCCACACCGGCACGTCTTCGAGGACGTGTTCATGCAGGCCCACGCTCTGAGTGCACGGGCACAAGAGGGCAAGACGGTCGTCTATGCGGCCCGCAAGCTGGAGTGGGCGCCCTTGGGAGAGCCGAGGAAGAAGCGCCCTCTCGGCAGCGTGATCCTCGACGAGGGCGTCAAGGAGGGCATTGTGGCGGATGTGCAGGACTTCTTGGGCCGGCAGAAGTGGTATGTCGACCGGGGAATACCGTACCGGAGGGGATACCTGCTCTACGGGCCGCCGGGCAGCGGCAAGAGCTCGTTTATACAGGCTTTGGCTGGCGAGCTAGACTACAGCGTCGCCATGATCAACCTGAGCGAGGTCGGAGTTACCGACGATCACCTGTCGTACTTGTTGACCAAGCTTCCCAAGAGGAGCATTCTGCTGCTCGAGGACGCCGACGCCGCCTTCCAGAATAGGAAGCAGCGGGAGGCGGACGGATATAGCGGGCCGACCGTCACGTTCTCGGGCCTGCTCAACGCCCTGGATGGTCTGGCTGCTGGGGAGGAGAGGATCGCTTTCCTGACGACCAACCACATTGACAGGCTGGATCCGGCCCTCATACGGCCCGGTCGGGTGGACATGATGGTCCGCATAGGAGAAGCAACCAAGTACCAAGCAGGCCAGATGTGGGACCGGTTCTACGGAGACATTGACGCCGATGGGGCTGGAAGGGAGAGATTCCTCACGAGACTCGACCAATTGGGTCTCTTTGGCGAGGGACATGGGACCGATGTTCCTGGGAGACACACGTCGACGGCTGCTATCCAGGGACTGTTCTTGTTTAACAAGAATGATATGGAGGGTGCCATCAACATGGCCGAGGGACTGATTCCGCGAACATTTGAGCCCGAGCCGCAGAATCCTGCCGGGACTATCAAGTCTCCTGCCTGAGAACTCAAGCTGCCGGATCCCCCATGTATAACATTGTACAGTACCTTACACTTTGCATCATACAGCTTAGACATACAAGATACCCCCTTTCAGGTGCGCTTTCGACATGAACTGACACTCAGTGTAAAACCTGCTTCTCTTCCCCTTGGCCCTGGAAATCTCCAAACCCGACATCTGATCTCGGAACTTCCGAAGCGCATGTTACTGTTCTCATGCCCACGGTTTCCGCATCCATTGCAGTCCCTTTCGCACGTTCGGGTATGTTCTGGATGCATCGCAGTCTCTCGTGATCGGCGCACCTTCATGAGGCGGAAGTATCAAGAAATAGCCCACCCATAGTCCTTGACGCGGGGGCCGGAGCCAGCGGGAATGAAGGGGAACAGGCCTGCGGGATAGGTGGTAGGTTCTTTGTAGCACGTCAAGGCTTCGCGTGCTTGTGAAAAATATCCCAGCAGTAGCCCCTCCTGCACAAGTGAACCCTGCAGTTCCTACAACCGTGTTGAGTCCGGGCGCGCTTGCTGTTCGCTCCGTTCTTCTCGAGCTTCCCCAGCGCGACCTTCTGGAACTTGACGGTGCAAGCGACACATGCCCCTTGGTTCCTCATCCTGATAAAATCAGCCTCGGCGCAGGAATCGGTCTGTTCTGGCTGATTGGCCTTTCGGGCAGCCTCCTCGGCCTCGGCCTTCTTCTTCCGGCGGTACCGGCTGGATTTCGAGAGGGACAGTCCTTCGAACTGCTGGTACCGCTTGATGACCACTTGAACTGTGCTGGCGGCCACCTCGTGCTTGGTTGCGATGTCCTCCGGGCTGAGACCTTTCTTGAAGTCGGCCACGATCTTGTCTCGGATCTTTTGCTGCGGCGCATACATCCTCAGGGCCTCTTGGGTGGTCATTGCTTCTACCTCCGATTCCCCGGTCTTGAAGGCATCAGATGGCGTGTCCGCCATGGGCGGATCCTGAGGCGCGTTGAGTTGAGGGCGACGCGGAGGAGGCGCGTGTTGGCGAGCCGCTGATATTAGCGGCTGAAGAGCTTGGGCATCATCCATTTTAGACGCCCCCTAGCAACAATAGGTGGACCAGCACGGAGTGTACAAAGTTCAAGAATAGTGATGAGCTACGAAATATACTCTTTAGGCGAGTCTCTGTGCCCACGCGTCCAGGTTTGAGTTACACGAGTAGTTCGAGTGAATTCGTTGATGATATCACTGTACTGGGGCCCCTGGCCGCGTTTGGGCGCCAGCCTCCCTTGCGGCCCAGAAGTGCTTACAATGTAGACGGCCCGCTGTACATTCTTCTACATGAGATTTTCCCTCTTATTAGAGAAGCACCACTTTGTGTCAGTCTTAGCAGGTTTCTAGAAGTTGAGATTTCCAACGTGAAGGCTTTCACAGCCCCCTATTGGCTGTAGTCACCTCCACTGCCATAATAGGCACTTCTGGGCCGCAAGGAGAGAGGATGCGCACCTGGTTGGCCACCAGATCTTGCAGTCGCTCACCCAGAGTATTGATCACATAAGAGCAAATTCGTATTTTTGTTCTCACGGGGCGTTTAGTCGACGGCTCATTCCCGGACAATGCCAGGTGTATATTTACGAGGTGTATGGAGCTATATGGCTCTGGGAACCGACAAAATTCGACAAGACATGATTTCCTGCTCACAATGCTGCCTTGCCGCGCGACTCAAAAGGCAAAACCAACACAAGAAGCCCTGCGGCAATGAAAAGCGCACCACTCGTGTACACCGGCGCCGACGTCTCGAGGTTCGCGAACATGGCAATTATGGGCTGCCGTGATCGCGTCAGCGTACTGTTCTAAAGCTTCCGCACATGGGGGATGCTAAGACAGGAGAAGAAGCACTTACAGCCATGATACCGAACACTCTATTGCACGTCGCCGTCAACGCATTACCGGTTCCTCGTTGAGGCGTCGGGAACAGCTCCGGCGTGAAGCTGTAAAGAACAGCGTACATGATATTGCTGAAGAAGTTGAACGCGCAGTTCCAACCCAAAAGCGCCGCTGAGTTCAGGGCTGTGGTCGAAGCGTAAAGGAACACGCCGGTCAACACCGTCGACACAGCCAGCGTGCCCTTCCGCCCGAACCGTGGTCGTTCTACCAGCCATCCTCCCAGCAGAGCGCCTGGCACGCCGAGAACCGCAATGATCAGCGAATTGCGGTACGTCGTGTAGGTTGAACCGTCACCAAAATCTGCGCCTCTAGTGTCCTGAATGTAGGGCAAGAAGGCGTTATATAACGGATAGCCAAGCCCAATAAAAGCCCAGACAGTCATGATCAGTCCCGTCGAGATGGCTAGCTTCCTGGTGTGGAAGAGGATCTTGACCCGATCCAGGTTGACCTGGTCCAGCCGCCGCTTGATCGCGGCAACGGCGTCAGTCTGGGCAACGTACCCTTCCGGCTCGCAGGCCTGCAGGTCCTCGATGCTAAGGCTCGACGTCTTTCCGTTGCGCCGTGCGACTTCGTGGACGACGCGGACGGCGTCTTCGTCGCGACCTTTGCCGATGAGGTATTTCGGAGACTCGAAGATGGTGAACAGCACGAACCGGACGAAGAACATGATCAGGGTTATCCCGCCCATTGCGATCAAAAAGTACCGCCACCCCATATTGTCGGCTTTGGTGCACGTGGTCGCTGTCTGTGGGCAGGTGAGGTTGCCAAGAATAGGCCACGCGATCAGCGTCGCCACGACTTGTGCGATGGCCCAGTCGATGGAGAGGATAGTCAGCAGGTACTGATGCGAGGCCGGTAGGAACTCGAGAAAGATGGCCGAGTCAACCGGTAGATTTCCACCCACACCGAAGGACCAGAGAGCTGCAAAGATGCCCATGGCGGCAAAGTTTGGCGAACCAGCCGCGACCATGCCCCAGAGTGCGGTCAGGCCGAGGGTCAGGTTGAAGGCCCATTTGCGGCCGAAGATGTCGCACCCAAATCCCCAGAAAACGGCGCCCGCAAGGAGGCCGATGTTTTGGGCCAGGGTCAAGAATGGTGCGCGGGTAACATGGAACTCGTGCTTGACAGGGTTGAGGATGAGGGATGTCACAATGGGCCAGAGGTTGTCACTGGCCCAACCGAAACCCACAACGATGAAGAGCTGCCACTGATACCAGCCCATTCCGATTTCTTGGATCTATAAACTCATCCTTGTCAGAAGGATCAGGGCCAGCGATGCTCGAAAGAGACAGCCTGTACGTACTGCATGGTTCAAGACACGGGCCTTGGCTTCGTAGACGGGGTCTATCTGACCCTTTGGGATGATGGCATCATCGTCCTGGCCGATGGAGGCGGCATCGGCGCCGTCAGACGTTTGGGGCTTTGCCGCGTCTTTTTCCTTCTCAGTGCTCGACATGGCGGGCGAACGACAGCAGGTGTGCGATCCGAACAGGCTACTTCCACTCCGGGGAAACCTATACCTAGATATATAGCAACCCAGGAGCTTGGTTAAGGTTAGAACACAGATAAGACGTGAAGCAGGTGACGAATCGCGCAATCGAGCATCAGGCCGGTTGAGGGTGACTTGAGGTCGCATCTACGGTGGCATCGCCGGGCTGTGTGATTGAACGTGTCTCCGGGCAGTGGTTGGATTGCCAGCAATGACGCCATGGCGTCTCGACATCGTATTGGAAGGGATCTGCAGCTTTAGGGGAGACGCCTGCATTTCGGCCCAGTCTCTGCTGGTCCGGTCGTGGGGTTACCAACGAAAAACATGCATATGCGTGGAAAGATCCAGGTTCAACTGGGTAGTCTATGAGAGGTCGAATTATGCTTCTTAGGAGCGGAACAATTTCCGGCATGTGCATATGTCAGGTCATTCTGTCTGGCTGCTCAATTCGTGTATGCGGTTGTAATGGAAACTCGATGATTCGCCCAGCGGCGGCTTTGGTTGAGGAGCATTCAGTGAGATCGCAGCCACTCACCAATGCCTTCGGAGCCGGGCACTGCCGCGCGACGACTGCGGCACAAAGCTCCGAAACTCACTCGGCCCCGCGGCACCATACCACCAAGTTCATTATTTATCATCGTATAGTTGTCGGCGTATCAAAGAGTGTCCAAGGCATGTTTGGGCCCGCGCTCTCTTGATTTCGAAACTCCAGACTGGTATCGTAGTAGCAACGATCAAGGATCAGATCGGGTCGGCCGCTTTAGTCTAGTGCTAGGAGTGCTAGACATCCGGTCAGTTGATGTCCTGATTACTACGTGTCCCCCACATCAGCATCAGCTTACCTTACTTCTGGTGACGCATTTGCGGCATCTCCGACACATCCACATCGTATGGTCTCATCTGGTCTCCGTATCATAAGGGAGTACTTGTATCCGAGAGCAAGTCTGTCGTCTACGATCACTTGTGCACTTCTCTCTGTATTCGCCTGTGTCGTCGGCGACGTTGAAGATGGGTTCAGCAAGTGATCCGGAAGAGCTTACAGTGCTTGTCACCGGCTTTGGCGTAAGTGCCTCTGCAATGCGGAGTTACTCCTGTGAGCAGATAAACAAGTCTCACGTACACTGACAATTCTTCGGGGGCACGCCTCAAGCCATTCAAGGAGAACTTCCCTGTGAACCCATCATGGGCCATTGCATCCAAGCTGCCCGAATACTTGCCCCCCCTCCGGCCCAAGGAGGTCGGCACATCGGATGGCCACCGGCTGCCTCCTGTCCGCATTCTGGTTCACCCAGAACCAATCCGCGTCAATTACCAGACTGTTAGGGGCCTTGTACCGGAACTTTGGGACCTCGAGGGAAAGTCTGGCAGACCACGGATAGATCTCGCTGTCCATATTGGCATGGCTGGTCCACGGCCCATGTATCAGATTGAGCGCCGTGGTCACAGAGACGGCTACGCCATGAAGGATGTCGAAGGCGAGTTTTTGAGAGACCAGGAAAGACATGCTGAGGAGGGCAAGGACTGGATATGGCATGACATGCCCAAGGAGTTGGAGACTGATTTAGATTTGGATGATGTGCTCGAGAAGTGGAAAGAGCATAGTCCTGTGAGTACATTCGCTCTCTCCCCTTCTCTCTCCTGGCTTTTCTCGCTCTTCGTGGACTTCATGTTGACCAGGGTCACAGCATGGATTGGATCTGAGGATATCGGAAGATGCTGGTCGGTACCTGTGCGACTTCATCTACTTCTCCAGCCTCACGCACCTCCTGAAAGCGAAAAAGGAGCGAAAGGTGGTGTTTTTGCACGTGCCGGCTGATTCGTCTGAGAGAGCTATCACCACGGGACGGGAACTGACAGTCCAGCTCATCAGGTCACTTGTGGAGAGTGAGCTGAACCGGAGGGGACATTAATGCATAATCCATGATTGAAAGAGTATGGCTTTGCAAGCTTACCAGCTACTATCCCATCGAGATTATTAAAACAGTCACTGTTTGGGATGTGGCAAGGACGCCCCCACGAGTCCTTGACAGCGTCGAGCAAGTGGGAGATATCGCTGCGGGCCAAACATCTCTAGAGACGGGCTAACCTACCCAACGATGGCGCGAGACCCCGGATGACCTATCCACAGCCTTGCTGATGTGGCTCGAGGCAAGAAAGCCGTGTACTCACCTGAGGGTGTCATTGACATGCGGGTCAGCAATAAGTGTACCGCAAGCAGTAAGCAGTAGACAACCTCCTTACCTAGGGAACCCAACACAAGCTCGCAAAGTTAACAGTCCCGCGCCGAACAGTTTTTCGTACCACCTTGCTCCCAGGTGATCTCAGCGCCTTTTAAAGCTATTCATTCTTGCGTGGGCTCACTTAAGAGCCTGAGCGAGGTTTCATATTAGACCAAGTAAAGTCGCCGAATAGGGACATCCCAGCAAGCAACTTGACACTACAACTGCGCCCCCCGAGGCCAGCGACCCCGACGGTACTGAAGTGGCCAAGCAACGTCAACACCGAGCTGCTGGGCGACTCTGAGGACAAACTCAGGCTCTTTGAGGAATTGCCTTGCTACCAGCACCAGGTCGGCCTTCGACTTCCGCCCGTTCTCCGCCTCAACCTCGACTGTGTCGTCCTGGCCGCCGGCCAAGGATCCATCCTCCTGCACGATAGACCTCGCCATCTCAGCATTGGTAATCAAGCCCACAGCACCGATGAGCAGCTGCTTGCCCTCGGCTTTGAGCGCTTCCCGAATCTGGCCAGCGATGTCCACCTGGTAGTAAGGGTGCAGTTGGATCTTTTGCCTCGCGTCGTTGCCACTCGAGCTAACGTCGAGTAGATCGACGCCGAGCTCTGGCAGCATCCTGGCGAGACGTATACTTTGGTCCACAGTCCAGCTATCCTCGCCGGACCACTCCATCCACTCCGTTGCCGAAATGCGCACCAGCAGCGGCATGGTCTCGGGGATGACGGCGCGGACGGCCTTGATGACGTCCAGCAACAAGCGTGTCCGGTTCTCGAAGCTGCCGCCGTACTTGTCCGTCCGCTTGTTGCTCAGGGGCGACAAGAACTGGTTCATCAGGTAGCCGTGTGCGGCATGGATCTCGATGGAATCCATGCCGGCCTCGACCGATCTCCTGGCAGCATCGGCCCAACTCTGGACTAGACCCTCGATCTCGGCCACGGTCATTCCCTTGGGCTCAGGATACGTGGCCGAGTAGGGAAGTGGGCTCGGGGCCCAGATGTTATCCGGCCAGCCTCCGAGTTCGGCCGGCACGACGTCCCTCGCACCAGCACCCTTGTAGTGCCACGGCGCATAGGTACCCGCCTTGCGACCGGCGTGGGCCAGCTGAATGCCGATTCTTTGACCCTGAGAGTGCACGTAGTCGGCGACGCGCCTGAGAGGGGCGATCTGGCTGTCCTGCCAGAGACCGCTGTCCTCGGGCGAGATGCGGCCGTTGGCGGTCACGGCTGTGGCTTCGACAATGGTTAAGGCTGCCCCGCGCGCGGCGAAAGAGCCGAGGTGCACGAGGTGCCAGTCTGTCAGGTGTCCGTCGTCGGCGCTGTATGTGCACATGGGGGCGACAGCGAAGCGGTTGTTCAGGGTCATCCCTCTGAGCTTGAGCGGCGAGAACAGAGTCGGGACAGTGCTGGTGCCCTCGGGCTCGGCAGGTGCGGTGCCGGCCGGCGGTGTTTGCGCGGGGGTGTAGTAGGGGACGCCCGGCGCCGGGGCGCTTGCCGTATTTTTCTTGACGGTCATGGCCGGGAAATAAAAGAGGGACTTGCTGGCGGTGAGGCGTATTCTTCTGAAACGATGGAAGCTGGCTGTCGATACGGGAAGATTGTAAGCTGGCTCACTGTGAGATGAGGACCTCCGATGTGACTGTTCGACGAGATATGTTGTTGACACCGGAGTACTGTATTTATATGATTTGTAACCACTATCTCCCTTGCCGCCTCGAGCACATCGATAGATTCACCGGCACAGTAAGCGGTCTGCCCTATTTTCCGAGTCTTGGCCGAGGCATGGTGGCACTTCGATAGCCCGGAGAAATCTGCGACGTTGCTTACCAAACCGTGATTTCGTCATTTGTCGCTTGCGCGGCTTTCGCCATCAAAAACTACACCGTTGCAACTTCAAGGATCTCTTCGGGCTTCCAATTGGGACGCGAGGTGTGAGGAGAAGTCCTGAGGCAGCGTGCGCACTTTTCTAAGGTGACTCCGCCTGTTTATTCGTATCGGAGCTTGGTGCGTCTCGGCCTGGCGCAACGACACGCCGTCATCATGTCAGATCTATCAGCGCGGCGAAGCGTCGCTCCGGGCCGGGTCAGCCCGCTGCGGGACGCGGACCCTCGTTTCAGGCACCACCACCACATCGCTTTCCGAGCCACTTCATTGCGGGCACTTCTCGCCTTCACAGCCCTCATTACCACAGTACGTACCATCGACATGCCAAACAAGCCGGCTCGGCAGACCGACCGTTCAACTTCAGAACCTATCGCCCTGTTTACTAGCTCCAATACATGACTGACTCATTCGATAACGGAAGGTCATTCCGTATTTCTATGGTAAGCAACTCGGCGGTGCAACAGACAAAAGCACGGCAGAGGCAGGTACTCCGTGCCAAAACCCGATGCTTCTCAGCGGAGTGCGGTATGCCTTAGCCCCGGAGGCTACCAACCCTCAACAAGACATGCAGGACAACGAGTTACAGCAATCGACGGTGCGGTGAAAATTATGGGAAGTGCTCATCAAGAGACATCGAGGTAGAACCCATCTCGTATATACACGGAAACTGGCGACAAAACCCCATGATCCGACTTGTCAGACCCCATGTCATCCTTGGCTCGCCATGACGCCGCAGCCGGCAAGGGAGGTAGTGCCGCTGTCTTGCGCACATTGACAGAGGCCGCCGTAGCGCTATCCGCGCTTTCGTGCGGACAGAGCCCCTCTCCGACAGCAGACCGATGACTGTGGAACGAGCACTGCCTGAACCCGAAGAACCGCTCTTCGCTCCGTAGACGGTTGGCCGGCAGACGGAGCTGCGGGTTCTTGATGCACAGGTTCGCACCACGGCTGCCAGCCATCTTCTTCAGGTGGCTGCTGTAGTCGTGATCTAGCACCGGGTGGTCCTCGAGTAGGCGCTGCCACTCGTTTGTTGGCTCGCCGCCCTGCATGGCTATCGTCCAGGCGACCATGGCAACGGCCCATTTGCGCATCCGGAAGGCGTGCTCGGCATAGCAGTCGGCGTACAGGAAGCGCAGAAACGACGGCGACACCTCCCAGTCACATCGGAGATACAGGTCTTGTAGTGCGTCCATAGCTGCGTCTTGGAGAGCGGGCATAAGCGTCTTGGCTGCGAAGAGGTGCAGGCGGACTAGATTCCAATGAAGGGTGCGCCGGCTGGTTTCGTGGGAGCCTTCTGGGACGGCGGCAGAACAGGAGTCAGGATCCACTCGAGCAATGGCCGCTTCCATAAACGAGCTGAAGGCTCGTCGTTGATACAGCCAGAGCACAAAGAGTTCGAACATCTCGGGCACTTCTGTCGAGAGCCAGAGCGTCGCGCCTCGGCTGGCGCTGCTGGCTGTGGCATCTGCTTGTCGTGAAGTAGCAGACGAGGACGTGGTCGCTGGTGTGGTACTGAGACGCTCGCGGAAGTATGGGCTCGTCGAACACAGGAGTTTCTTGTGGAGTGTAAACTCGCGTTGCCTGGGTCCGACTTTTACGCGGACGACTTCAGCTCCCAAGTTGCTGCTCTGAAGTCAGCCGTCAAACTCCGGAAGTGGCTCCGGCACACGGCCACAATGGTCGGCCCTGAGGTACTCACGGTTCGGACCGCATTCGGCGGACGTTATGGTTCATCTTGGCGTCTGTTGCATGAGCCACGGAGTGGACGTGCATGTTAATGCTGTGGCAGTCGGGTGATGATGGCCAGCAATCAGTCCATCACGACAATAGGAACGGAAGACGCGCGTGGGAACTCTCCTGTTTAAGCCCAAACATCATCAGTTGTCGTGACGTTAGTCAGACCAGGGAGCCAGCAGGCGTCTCGTTTTAGAACCAAGTGTGATCCGATTCCATGGCCGCTGGTTCCCCTTGCTTATCTCGACTACACTACGGCGTTTCGTTTCGAGATGTGCAACGGGGGTTTAATATCCACGTCTAGTGTGACAGGGGTCATTCTACACCGTAAATGGGCAACAAAACTGCCCCTCATCGTGCTACGGTGCTTCAGATGAAGCCCCTAGCGTCTAGTACCCCCTGGCGCCCCCACTGAAGCAGGCTGACCCTGCTGTCACGGACTTGCGGGACGGCGGCAACACCCACGGCCTCTCACACCATCACGAACCGCAAGGCTGGCGACATTGACTTGGTGCACTGAATTGTAAGTGGTCGTACATGCCTCACATCGTTGATTCCGTCACTGTGAGCCTGGAGCGGACAGCGACTTCGTGTCCAAGATCGAAGGCGAGAGAGTGACACGGAGATCAGAGAGATGCTCTTCATTGAATATCGGAAACAAGATGAACTAACCAAGTTACCTATATTCAGACCGGATTATA
>Ga0209127_100324_pt1 | contig 16789 bp, 16 predicted proteins | sample LakSupMetagenome_FD_187469 | JGI IMG/M metagenome (GOLD analysis project Ga0209127, IMG submission 187469) | Freshwater microbial communities from Lake Superior, Canada - Sta WM archaea (SPAdes) (version 2) | ecosystem: Environmental > Aquatic > Freshwater > Lake | place: Lake Superior, Canada...
ACGGGTCAACATTCCAGCTACCATCCAGCAGGTTCGGGGCGAGCCAAAGCTGCGGGTCTCCAGCTTCCCGCATATTGCCGGCATCATCGTCGTCAACACCAGGAATCTGACCATCAAAAGCTCAAACTCGGTGTTCTGCGGCGCGCTGTTTGGGCACGAGAAGCCCGACGGCCTGCCTATCCAGAACTTGATTCCTAACTTTGACAAGATACTCAAGATTTTGACCGACCAGGATGGAATCAACCTATCTGAGGGTATCGTGGTGCCGGAGCACAGCTTCCGCAAAGCTTCCGCATTTTTAGGTTTGAGGGAGGGGCACGCAGATGCAGCAACAAGCTTTCTCCGACCAGAGGGTTTGCCCGCCAAGCACAGGGACGGGTCGGAACTCAAGATCGACGTGCAGATGCGCATCGTCAAGAGTGAAAAACCTGCCGCGATCGCTGAAGAAACCATCGCCGAGGCCAACAGCGACGAAGAGTCCGGAGAAGGAGCGGACGGGTTTGCCCCGGCCACTTCAGAGCTGGTATATGCGCTCTGGATCACGTACTCCAGACACCTGCACGCCTCGAAAGCCAACATGGGCGCAGCCTCACCGCTTCTCTCGGGCAACGCAACACCTCTACACCAGCCCTCGCCAGGGCAGACGCCGGCTCACACCCCCGCCGAGGTTGTCTCGGACTCGGAAGAGAGCAGGAAGGAGCCGCAATCCGCCGTCTCGATGCTAACCGAGCAACTGAAGGAGGTTGCGCTGGCTGCCGCATCGAAACTGACGCGTACCAAACCGGAGGAGACGGAAAAGCCGCCCCTGAACAGGGCCACCACCCCAGTGACGCCGGTCGAGCACTCGAAGAAGACGATCGACGACTTCATCATCCTCGAGGAGATGGGGCAGGGCGCTTACGGACAGGTCAAGCTTGCGCGGTACCGGCCCAACAGCAAGACGTGCGTGCTCAAGTACGTCACCAAGCGGCGCATCCTGGTGGACACGTGGACGCGAGACCGCCGCCTCGGCACCGTGCCCCTCGAGATCCACGTCCTCGACTTCCTGCGGCGGGACGGCCTGCGACACCCCAACATCGTCGAGATGGAGGACTTCTTCGAGGACGACATCAACTACTACATCGAGATGGTCCCGCATGGGCTGCCGGGCATGGACCTCTTCGACTACATCGAGCTCCGCACTAACATGGAGGAGCCCGAGTGCCGCAGCATCTTCGTGCAGGTGGCGCGGGCGATACAGCACCTGCACACCAAGGCGCTGGTGGTGCACCGCGACATCAAGGACGAGAACGTCGTCCTGGACGGGGAGGGGAACATCAAGCTCATCGACTTTGGGAGCGCGGCGTACATCAAGAACGGGCCTTTCCACGTCTTTGTCGGCACGATTGGTGAGTTTGTGTCGCTTTGCCCTTTGCAACTTGTTGTTGTCCACTAACAACGTCTTGTGTTGTATGTAGACTACGCAGCCCCCGAGGTCCTGGCGGGCAGACCCTACGGCGGCAAGGAGCAGGACGTGTGGGCGCTCGGCATCCTGCTGTACACCATCATCTACAAGGAGAACCCGTTCTACAGCATCGACGAGATCATGGACCGCGACCTGCGCGTGCCGTACACCATCAGCGACGACAGCATCGACCTGATCCGGTGCATGCTCGACCGCGACGTGGCCAAGCGGATCGATATCGACCAGGTGTTGGCGCATCCCTGGTGTCTTGATGGATGAGGACTTGATCTGAGGCGTCTTTTGAGAAGGCTGGTGGATACCCAGCCGTGCGTTCGTGACGGATAGAGAAGGCTAGACAGCATTGGGCACGGCGTGAGATTCCCGCATAGGAGTAATTGGAACAGTATGGAGGGGCAATGCCAGGAGGAAGGGGAGACTTGCGGCTTAGGCCGAAGCGCGGAATGAATGCACAGACAGCGTTGAATCTTTGACAAAACTAGAGATGGTATGGCTAGGGTGACCGGGTTCTGGGTGAGGTTGCGTGCCGGTTTGGAAGACCTGGGTGTTGTTGGGACTTTGCATGGTACCCGGCGCTATAGACCTGTGTAGACCTCCCTCCTGTGTCGTGTACGTGTAAGACCAAATCAAGGACGGGACAGCGTACCCCTTCTCGGCCTCTCAATCTACGAAGCAGACACCCAGTTCACAGTCTTGGCAGTCACTTGGATTCATTGTTCGTGTGTGCCTTGCCGGGGCTCAATCAAGTCGGCTGGCTGTTACGAAGATGTGTACATTCAAACGCTACCGAATCAAAGGCATCCCACCAAAGGTTGAACGCCCCGTCACGCCGCAACGCAATGAAAAACCGCAACTGACTCCCACCCTTTCTCTCGTCATCATTCCCACCACTCATATCTCTCTGCCCCCGGTGCTAGTCTTTAGTCCTTACTTCCCCATGCTCTTCAACCCAAAGATCTCCCCATCCCTAACCCTCACCCTCCCTTCCCCCTCGCTCTCGGAGCTGACCACCTCCCCGAAGAGAAAAGCGTTCTTGTCATTCCTCCTCCCGGACGAGGGCCGCTTCTTGTGGCCTAGGGCCTGGGGGTTGCTGCCGGATGCTGCCGGCGACGACGACGCGTTCGAGGAACCGTAGGCGGAGGAGGAGAGGTGAAGGGGGGAGGCGGAGGCGTTCGAGGTAGAGTCCGGCTCCAGCATCCAGCTGAAGGACGAGTGGGCTATCGTGGAGCGGGTGGGGACGGGGTGCGGGCGCTGGGGGAGGGGTTTGGCGCTTGCGGTGGCCGTGGAGGGGGGCCTGGGTTGCGGCTGGGTGGGTGTGTGCGCTATGATGGTACTGGAGGATGGGTTGGGCTCGGGCTGGGGTTCGGGTTGCGGGAGGGGCATGTCCGTGTCATCCGTGTCCATTTTATCTGCCTTGTCGTCTGCGGAGAACTCTTGCACGACGGGAAGGGGTTGTGACGTGGGGTTCATCGGGGGAGGGGATGTTGGTCCGTCGTGGACCATGGAGTCCGGGGAGGAGAGGGTCGATCGCACGGTCTCCACTGCGGAGGAGGTCATGACCACCGGAGTGGTGTCAAGGGCGACGGTAGGCCGCCTGCCTTCTCTCGGTGAGGATATGGAGAGCGCGTCGATGGCCGGCATCTCTTCCTCTGGCAGACCGAGGGATGGATCCTCGAGGTGGACTTTGACGAACTGTATCTTGGCTGCGGCCACCTCGATGGCCTCGAGGTGCTTTTCCTTGTCGCCCTCTAGCTTCGAAGTCGCCACATCTCTGAGGTTGGTAATGGACTCCTCAAGCATTGTGGCGAGTTGACGATCCCTTCGCTCTACGAGAGCTACAGCAAGCGAGGGCTGCCTCTGATGGTTGTCGACGAAGGGGTCTCGGGATGTAGACCTGCCGGGAGTCCGAGCCTCTTGGAAGCCCTGCACGTTACGCCGGATCTCACCGACGGCGTCGCGGACAGCCTGGTTGATGCCCAGTTTCTCGCCGCGTTCGAGCACGCCCTTCGCCGCCCCTTGGAAGAGAGCTTCCACGCCACCGGGAGTCTGGAGGAACTTGGGTGGCGTTGATAGGGGTGATCTCGCGCCGAGGGTTCGTTGTCTGAGGTGTAGGCCTAGCGATGACGGCGTGGACGGACGTGCATCAACCGTTGGCGGTGGTGATGGAGCCGATGTCGGTGCCCTGCCTGTGTACTTTAGGACGAGGGTCGAGCCGCCGGCAGGATTCAAGTGGCCTTTGAGGTAAATAGCGTCATCAACGAATGTATGTGGTCCGTGTGGTGGCTCCGGGGCAGGATATCTCAGGAGAAGCTGTAGTGCAACGGAGTAGTCCGCCTCCAATACTGAGCATTTGGATTAGTGAATGTTCGCAACAAGTTGCACATGACATGTCTTACACGTCCAGCGTATTCGAAGGAGCATAGCTGCGCAGATCAAATCCATGAGCTCTAGTGCCGGATCGAACGCGAATATGGTATCCCAAAGTACCAATAACCTGTCAAAAGGAAACTCTCGACCGAAGAGTAGACGGATCCAGCGGCTGGTGCTGTCGTTAGCGTGACCCAAGTCGGACTCGGCGGTGAATGTCTTACATCAAGAATATTTGTGGTAGAACTTCGATGTTCTTCAAATGAGTCGCCAATTCCGGATCGATCTTCATGAGCACTACCTCATGTACATGTTTACTCTTTTCCACGATTGCGCTTTGGTCAGATCCGGTGCCGTTCGGTTGGCCGAGTTGGTAGAACGAGCCAGCTCGTTCCATGATCTTGGAAAACAATGCGTACGCATCGTGCTCGACGTAACTCATATCCAACATCTCCACCATAGTAGGATCTTCCTCGCCACCGGCAGCGCTGCGGTCCACAGCATCTTGGTCGACGACGAAGACTATGGGAGCCAACAGCTCGTGCATGCCCTGACGGTAACCGGCGACGATAGGATTGAGCTTGCAGTAGACGAAGAGGATGTCGAGGATCATAGTCTGTATCCTGTCCTCGTGGTAGAACGGCTCATCGGGTAGTCTTTGAACGTCTTGCAGTATCTCGGCTCTGACGAGCTCATCCCGGCGAAGAGTATCCCAGGGTGAGTTCGGGTCGTCGGCCAGAGGATCGTATGGAAGGTCTCTCAGCAGCTCTGGACGCTTGATGTACTTGAGATGCTGGTCACGAGCAGTGTCATAGCCGTTCCTTGCTCTGACTAAGGCCTGCAACCAGTCTGACGAGGCTGACCCCTGAAATAGGAGGAACGCTTTCCAGCACACAGAGCGGCATCCTGCGACACACGGACTGGTTGGGCCGTTGAACTTAACTGCTCTTTGTAGGTCCGTAAAGTTGGAGCTGTGCTTCAATGTCTCTTGCCATCTCGTTCTGACCTCGAATTAGCAGATGTGCACCTCAGCTCGCGAAGGGATGAGTGTTTACCTTGTCTCGTCTAGGCTCCTCATGATGACGATTAACGAGATGGCACAAGCTTATGTCCTAAAACCAATCTCTGACAGCTTCATCTACGTCCGATTTATTCAGATCAACGCGAATTGTGGGATCAACAGTCTTATAAAACACTCTGAAGCTCTGAGATAGAGGGCGCGAGGTGGGTCTCGAGTCTCTCGATGTCTGAATAAGACCTGGACTGTCTGTCGGGACTTGACGTGAGGTGACGATCCCGGTTCGCGGGTAGGAGTGGGTCCGGACGCGGTCAGGTCCCCAGGGCCAATCCCGGGCTGCCGACAGTGACGCTTTCCGGCTGAAGGCCCTGTAGACCACATTACTGCAGGGCCATTGTTCCGCTCCAAGCAGCCCAATGTCCACCCGTTCGAGTGGCGTGCCTTCAGCCTCGAACGCTCACAAGCAGACTCTCGCCGACGCTATCTCCTCGAGCAAACCGTTGTAATGATACGGCACTACCTTGTGTTTCCGATTCAATAGAGGAAAAAAGCAGCAGTCGCATATAGCTTTGAGTGGTCATCTTCGCCTCACATTGTGACGCCGCTGGTACCAACTTTCAAGGCATACCGCCACCCATATTACTTTCGACACGCATTTTATATCCCAACTATGATAGAAGGCATACAAAATACGAGGTCCGGTCGATAACAACATCAAAATGTCGGCAGACCTTTTGGGGCTCTTTGACGAGCCTAGCCAGGCGCCGAAGCAGCCACAGCAGAACTCGGGATCATCGGGTCCAGGTCCCAAGTTTTCCTCTTCGACAACTGACCCCTTTTCGTTTCTGCAGCCGAGTACAGCATCTGCGCAGCCCCAAGCAGGCGGACAGAGCACAGATTGGCCATCACGGCCGCCACAGCAACCACCAGCCGGGAACATCTGGGGCGATCTGAGCGGACTCGGTCCGCCAGTAGCAAAACCCCAAGCTGATGAGGAGGAAGACGGCTGGGGTGACTTCGAGAGCGCGGCTCAAAATGAACCACCAAAGCCCGCTCGGGTGACCCTACAGTCACAATCGCGACCTACAACGAGGATCGTACGCGCACCTACTATAGATCTGATGAGCAACAACCTCTTGAGCCTTCACTCGTCGCCGCCAAAGCCGAACAAGCTTGAGCACCTCGCCGAGAGAGCGTCGTGGGAATCTTCGCTCAGGCAAAGTACGGATTCGGGGCCGAAAACCACAGACCCTAACGTTCTCTTCGATGCGGACGACTTTGACGAGGGAGCACTACCAGACGATGATGACGACGACGACTTCGGAGACTTTGAGGCACCGGCTCCAGCACCGGCACCACCATCGGTACAACCGTCTATAGATTTGTTATCGACACAATTTGCTCCTGCGCCAGTGCAAGGAAGACAGGCTCCCCCGAGCCAGCTTCTCTCCGCGCTGAGTCTCAACGACGGCCCATCAGTCTATCCGCAGGCGCCAAAATCTCCGTCGTTTCAGGAACGCAACCCCTTTCCTGGGCTGGGTCTGAAGACGCCTGTCACTGAAGAGTTTCCGAAGGAGACGAAATCTAAAACTCCATCGCCTATCACAGCATGGCCCACGTTTGAGAATGCAGGCAACGCGAAGGGGACCAAGGAGAAGAATAGCTTCGAAGCTGAATGGGGAGCATTTGATGACATGCCCCCTAAAACTGGGACAAAGCCGCAGGCACCAGAACCCGCACCGGCCAAACCCTCTGGGAAGACCACTGTCGCGAATACCACCGTCGCCACTTCCGACTGGGAGTGGGACGACTGGAGCGCGTCAAAGGAGACACCGCCAGCCCCAAAGCCTGCCGAGACCACTTCGCCCTCGCGGCCACCACCAACCAACATCCCGCCACCGTCAGTCCTCCTCTCTATCTTCCCCTCCCTGCTAAGCACAGCATCAACCTCCCTCTTCAAGCCCAGCGCAGCCACCTCCTCCTCGGTCCGAGACCGCGTGCACTCCTCGCCCGCCACCATAGCCTTCCTCCGCGGCTACCTCGCCCTCGCGACCGTGGCGGCGCGCATCATCGCCGGCCGCCGCCTGCGCTGGCACCGCGACAAGTTCCTCTCGCAGTCCATGACCATCTCGGCCGCCACCGGCGGCAAGGGCGGCATGAAGCTGGCCGGCATCGACAGGTCGCAGTCCGCGCGGGAGGATCGCGAGGCGGCCGACGTCGTGGCAGTGTGGAGGGATGCGGTGGGCCGGCTGCGGACGGCGGTGGCGGCCGCCAATGCCGCCGTTGCTAACGGTGTAGCGGCGTCCGGGGGGCGGCGGCAGATGAGGGTGCCCGAGCTGGCGGAGGTGATGAGGGTCGAGACGGTCAAGGGGGCGATCACGGCGCCGAAGGCTTGTGTGGTGTGCGGGTTGAAGAGGGATGAGAGGGTGGTCAAGGTGGACTTTGAGGTTGAGGATAGCTTTGGGGAGTGGTGGGTTGAATTCTGGGGACATAGGGAGTGTAGGAATTTCTGGATTGAGCATGAGGTTGCTTTGCGGTCGCGGTAGGAGCATATCGCGTACAAAGCTTTCGGACATCAATGCAGTTGTTCTCGCGAGTGACTTGTAATGGTTAGAAAATACTTGCGGTGAAAGACCCCTTAAAGCTCGATGTGCTGATTTGACAAGCAGAGGTTGGGCCCAGCCGGCACCCCTATGCAAAGGCTACAGGGCAGTCTGACCTGTGCCTAAGGTGCTGTCCAATATCACCAACCTTGCGTTTCGTTGCGATGGCTTCCCATCATGACCTCTCATCAGGACCTTCTTGGTGTTGGTCTCACGAAGGACGATGACGAGTATGAGCTCGTGTATTACCGTGTGTCTATTTTGGGTCATAGAATCTCACATCCGTGGGGTAGTTTGTGGCTGAGGATTGAAGATCCGGAAAGAGCAAGGCTTGGATCGGGACGGGTGGTTTCTACATGTCATCAAGCTCATTCCTTGGAGGCCTTGGCCAATGGAGGATAGTGTCCCAGCAAATAAGGCACGTCAGCGCTAGATGGTTTGAGCTTTATCGCGCGTGATCCTTATCAGCAGACCCTGGACGAGATGCCAAGCCGCTCCCTCATTCAGCCCGTCAAGTCAAGGGAGTGTACACCGTAAGTCTATATCTTCAGTTTCCTCCGTTGACTTGCCTAAAGCTCCAAATACTGGGACATCTAATCTTTGAGAGTCGGCGGTCTTGCACCGGGTCATATCCCAGTTTCAAGTCGGGACGAGCGAAAGGACAGGCTACCCTGTCGTACCTCCAAATATTGGCCGGTTCAGATTGACTCGAGGCATCAGATCCGTCATGCCGGAACCCCTCTGGCGCAGGCCACAGGGCACCTGACCCCAAATATGAGGGGCCAGTACAAAGGTACCTAGGGGCTAAAGGTGATTACCCTACACGCACAGTGCACATTCTGGAGTCTAGGGTTAGGGTTATATTTCGCTCGCCTACTGTAATAGCTCAATCCCTCTACACCGAGAGTACGATTATGCATATTAGTATGATACCTCCCTTACTCCACGAGTGAACGACTAGACGATTGTTCGACAACTAGACGAGGAGACAATCGCTATATCTCATTCCCCCTCTAACATGCGTAATCCTTACATCCCACTACGACTCCCTATAATGCATAAGGGTACGTACAGGGGTTGACACAGTGCGCGATTCCCAATTTGCAAGTCGCAACACTATCTGCAGCCCTCCTATTATCTTACGGGGTTGTCACTTTTGGCCCCAGCCTTGGTGAGGACCGGAACAAGGTACTTTCTTCTTGGAACTAAGGTAGGTATTTAGCAGATGGTCGTAACATGGGATCCTGAAACTCCACCTTAGAGGTAAGGTAAGGTACACGACTGTACGTAAGGTCTCCGTACCGGCTCTTGCAATCGATGACGTACCCAGAAGCGTACCTATTCTCGACACTGCCCATCTCCGTGCGTCCCAAGGGCAAATGGGGCAAGTCACGTCGAATGCAGTGTACATAACTCAAATCCGGATAAGCTCATGAAGCTCTTCCGTGAAGGAAACCCTTAATGCTACGAGAGCGAGGGAAGCTCCATGGGCCTAAGGCTCGTTCCGTTGCCTAGACTTCCAGTAAGCTTCAGCTTGGACTTTATCGCATGCTTATCGCACGTCAGCAAAGGAAGACAGGACTTCCATTGTCCAGCTTGTTGATGCATTAATCCGCTCCTAACAGCGCCTTCCACTCAGGAACGTGCCCACACAGCTGCCCGCTAGCTGCTCTGTAGCGCGTTGCGTCTTACCCCTCCCTGCAGCGCTTCCCGGGACCCGCTTCCCTTTATCTACGGTGTGTAAAGCGACAAGGGCCCCGCGATTGCGTGTCTTATCCAGATCCATTCCCCTCAAGTCAGAGGGGTGTCTGGCTCCCCATGTCACCGGCACCGCGGTCCAGCTTCGAGTCACTCCGGCGGACCTCTTGACTCCCTACGCCTCCTCCAAACGAGCCAGAACAAGCGTCGTTCTCTCCTTCTCGTTCACGTTACGCCCTTTCAACTGCTCTATCTGCCTTGAGTAATGCCCCCCCTATGACGTCTTGTTTCTTTCCTTCTGGATGAGTGTCTTGTAGTCCCGTGCTATATCTCCTTACGATCTCGGCTTCCTATACGTTTTGCGCTTCCTCAGTCACGACACGTCCTATCTCCTCCTCAACGACTGCGCTTGGCTTCTTGGACATCAGCTCTTTTTCCTAGGACCCCAATCTTCCAACAACTCGAACTCGTCTCTCCTGCAGCGTTTAGAAAGAACCTGTGTACCCTGACGTCCAGCCGTTACCCCCCGCGCTAGCCAGCGGTGGACCTGTTGGACTCTCGAGCGCGACGCGATAGATACTTTCTGGCGAGGTTACCTTGTCCAATATCTTTGATATCCGAACGTCTGCTTCCAGATCCCTCGGCTCGAGATTCTCGATTCCCTTGCCTCCTCTGTACTGTTTTGTGCCCACTACTACACTTCCCACTGTCCTCAACAGCACTGTCGCTGGCCAAGCTCGGGCAGGGAACTGCCCCCTTTTAACTCCAGAGCCATTCATGCCCGGTGAGTATATCGTCTCCTACAGCGGTTAATTGCTGCTGCGACCGCCTTAAATGCCACTGTCGATGCATGGAGCAAGTTATCCAGAGAGGCGTAACTGCTTGCTCTCGAACGACGCGTCCTACATACAGTGAAGCACCTGCTGACTTTTCAGTATGGCAGCCTCCAAGAAGGACAGAAAGAATGGCAAAGAAGGGAGAGTCGCGGGTGAAGTTATAAAACATGCCCCGAAGCTCATGTATGTTTCCACTGATCCCCAAGCGTTGTGCCACAAGCTCGTCTAACGCTCCAAAGTAACGACAGGGAAAGTCCAAAGGATAGTCCCAAGGGGCCTTCCCCTAACCCCTCCCCTCCTCCTCTCCAGAGTCCCGAGATAAGGCCTTCATATCCCTCCGCGAATGGCCTACAAGGAGCGTCTCCTCTGCTGGATGCTGTGTCCACAACCTCGTTCGCGACGAGCATATCCCCGAGCATGAAGGACTGGGCTAAGGGAGGCCCGGCAGGCATGGCAGGGTCACCGGGGAATCTCATCAGTCTGATGGGAGACTCTCCTCCCACACAGCCATCGTCATATGAAGACCCACGCCCACCGTCCGGCTGGTCGTCCCCGCAACCAGCGAACTTGCATACACCGTTCGGGGCATCTCCTGCTGCGGCTTCGCCACCGAGCATGCTTGGTAGACATCCCCTGAGCTATCAGTCCGAGCCTCGCTTCTCGCCCCCGGTACAGGATACGCGCATAGGTGGAACATCGGCGGCTAGAAGGACTTCTATGCCAGCTCATTTCGCCCAGCAGCGGCTTAGCCCGAATCCCCCCTTGCCGTATCAACCGCAAGCACATTTCTACGGTGTTACCAACATCGACAACTTCGACATTGGACCCCGGTCAGGCTTGAAAGCCGGTGAGCGTGGGTACTTCTTCGGGTTCGATACTTTGCCATGTCTGAACGCCGATCACGCCCCTGGAAAGGGTAGCGTGGTTCTGGCAGGCTACGAAGGCGGCCTAGAAGTACACTCGATTGGACGGCGAGGTCTGGACTATGTCGCGAGCCTGAAAGGGCTGCGCGGTGGCGTGTATCACGCCAAGATACTTCCTTGGACTGCGCTGAGCGCAGACGTGTTCCCTCTTGTGGCCGTGGTCGTTCACGGCCCAGCGTTTCCTCTGCCAACTCCCGAGGCTGATGGCCAAACCGGGTATGATGCAGCAGATTCCGAAGCCAATTCAAGCGTCAGGCCGGAGACGGCAACCAGAGACAGCGGTACATCGAAACCTACCGCTGGATACACTGAGGCATATCAGACATCGGTTGAGGTGTATTCCTTGAAGACCAACAAGCTCGTTCAGGTACTGCTCGAGGCGCCTAAGGTGCCCCTCAGTATGCCTATATCAAGTCCAATCTTCAAGCCGCCACCGCAGAGCGGAGCGTTCAACATCAAGGCCGATGGCTCAAACATAATCGTCTCGTCTGGCGTCACCGGTGAATGCTGGGTGTACCGTCACATGGTGGTACCGCCAGAGCAGCGCATGCAGTTCGTCTGCTTGGCAAAGGTGTGGACTACGCTACAACGCACGCAGACGGAAGATTCGACAGTGCCGAGAAGCGGCCAGTTCAATCCGAAGCCATCTCAGCGGCCTGTTACGCCCGTCTTCTCACTCAATGGAAGATGGCTCGCTTACTGTCCCGCCAGGCCGCAATCTCAAATCACCTTGCGTGCTGACCCTCCGGTACACCGCTATGGCAAGACTCCTGGATTGGCCTCGATGACGCCTCCACAGCTCCCTTCGATCAACTGCGAAGTGGACTTGCCAGCATCGGAGAGTGTCGTGAACAAGATCATGCGCGATGCCACCCAAGAACTCATTCAAGGCGCCAAGTGGGTGGGCCAACAAGGCTGGACGGCTTGGAACAAATACTGGAACCAGTCAGCCCAGCCAACTGCTCGGTCACCACCTAGTGGACCACAAGGTTGGGGTGGTGGCCATGCGCAGCGTCAGGATGCAGCGCAGTTTCCACCAACCCATAGCAACGTGACGCAGCCGTCGTTACCAAAGGAGCCCGGCTTGGTGTCGCTCATCGACCTAGACACGCTGAGCATGTCGTCATCACTTCACCCTATTGTCACCTTCCAAGTTCCTCACGGATGCAGCTTCCTGTCGCTCGCGCCGTCGGGCCTGTTACTGTTCACAGCCAGCAGTAAGGGCGATGTACATACCGTTTGGGATCTCATGCGTACGCGTTACACCCGAGCCTCGATCCTCCAAACACCACTTACGACCGTTGTGGAGGGCAATCCGCGTGTACGCCAGGTTGCCCAGTTCTCTCGGATGACTGTTGCCCGCGTTGTTGATGTTGCTTGGACAAGACCCAACGGTGAGAGGGCCGCCATGGTCACCGAGAGGGGTACCGTCCACCTTCTCGACCTGCCGTCGAGCGCTTTCACATGGCCACCTCCACGACAAAGGATCAAACAAGGACAGGACCAAGCTGCGGTCGGTGAGGCGCCCCCGTCGGCTGTGGCGATGGCTTCCAATGCCTTGCATACGGCACGAAGTGCTGCTGGACCCCTGATGTCACGCCAACGACGCAGCAACTCGAACGTGCCTGTATTGACGGGATCCGGCTTGGTGGAAGGAGCAGCTTCCAGCGGCAAAGCCATTGTCTCGGGTATTAGCCATTCGCTTGGCATGACCGGCAAAGCCGCTTACAACCAGCTGCGGGCCAACGGTGAGAAGCGGGTGTCGCTGCCGGGTACGGGAATATCTCGCGGTCCATCCTGCGTTGTCTGGGTCAAAGGACAAAAGACCTACCACCTGGTTGGGCTGGGCGATGGTGTGGTCCGGATGTTCCCATCTCGAAGCGGGCGTGCGGGTGGCAAAGGTCGGTCTGCTCGGCCTGGACGATACACGGACTACAAGCTGCGGCCGCTGCCTGACGATGTGCTCTCCCTGTCGGTCAGGGCTTACATTGAGCCGGACGAATATCTCGACCACCCAGAGGGAGGAGCCGACACGGGCAGCAATGCTGCGGTGTTCAACGACCGGTATGCGAGCCAAAAGCCATACACCGGATCAGCCATCCCGCAGGCTGAGATAGAGTCGAGTGCTCCGTATCAGCCCTTCCATACTGACCGGCGGGTTGCCCTGTACGAAACTGGGTTGGATAGCTCCGCTGACGGAGGAAGTACCTCTCTGTCGGTCCTCTTCGCAAATACCACCTTGGACGACACCGCGGCACCAACCGCTCCGATCTCCAAGAAGAAGCAAAAGCAGCAGCAGCAGCCAGTGCCAAACCACGAAGCCACGGAGGCTTGGGCCTTTGGACAGCCTATCAACGCCACTAAGCTTGACTTGGGGCTGCCGGCGGTCACGGAAGATGAGACGCTCAACCTTGCTAACAGCGAGCACCGCGCTCTCCCTTCGTCAGCCATGGAGACGGTGTATCGTCATGTCGGAGATACGGAGCAGATCGTGGTGACCACGCGTCGCAGACGCGGTCTTGGAAGGGGCGCTGACCCAGACGAGGACGGCTTCTTCGAGGATGACTGTGAGGTTCTGGACTTTGCTGATCAGCGTGTGTGAGGTCATTTGTTGGTTTTGTGTTCGTCATGCGTAGCACCTGAACACATGTCTTACCCCCGAGAGAGAGAGAGAGAGAGAGAGAGAGAGAGAGAGAGAGAGAGAGAGAGCGAGCGGCCGCGTTGAGGATGCTGGTGGAAGACCCAGCGACTGCTAACGGAGACCCTGTGCCCTCACTGCTCGGAAATGGCTGGCGTCACTGGACATCACTGCTTATCTGCTTCTGTCTTCGGGTCTAGCAAGAGGTGCTTTTGGCTCCGGCCTGAGTATTTGTTATGTTGGATGGATGCCCTGCCTATAGTTGTAGGCAGGCCTGGTCTAAGACTCAACTCAGCGACTTAGGCAAATAAAGCCTTGTTGGTTGTTTATAAAACACCAATATGAATATGGCCAACCATGCCTGTTTCTTGAATCATGAAGGTGACCTAATTAGAGACTGAACACGTACCACGTCACGCCAAGGTTGTCCACAACAAGCAAGCAACATAGGCAATATCTCCATCATGATTACCGGCTTCAATGCAAATAGCCACATCTCTATAGCTTCTCTATAACACCCCGCGGCCCAGACTGATCCCCATCTACGCCTTCTTCTTCGCAGCAGCCTTTGCCTTGGCCGCCTTCTTGCGATTACTCCGGATCATGACGACGGACAGGAAGGATCCCACGACGGCGCAGCCGAGCAGGATGAGGATGATGGGTATGCGGATGGCCCAGACGCGCGGGGGGAAGAAGTTCTGGAGCGGGTGGTTGGAGTCGACAAAGGGCTGCACATATACGAATTAGTACGGGGGGTAAGATGGGAATTGCGGACTGCCTTTGACGGAGGTTCAAGTACCATAAGAAGAGTCCAGATGGAGTAGTAGAGAAAGACGACGGAGGCGGCCACGAGCATGGCGAGGCCAATGAGTTTGTCGAGCTGCACAGTCCGGTTAGCATGCTTGAAGGGCTTGCGAGGAAGCGAATTGGGGAATACGAACCATTGTAGATTAGAAGATCTTCCGAAAGTACTTGAATGACCGTGAAGATGCGCCGTAGCCGTCAAAATTGCTGAGGCTATCGCGATGTCCCACTCGAAAGTTGTAACCTTGAAAGCTGTCCAGACTGGACAAGCTTTCGATGGAGCCAAGCGTTCCTTGCAGCGCGGTCGCGTCCGTGGAAAGCCGGGGTTCTCCCGGCGCTAGCCGTCAGCCTCAAGTGGTATGTGCACGGACGGCAAAGTGTGGAGAGATCTGCTATTCACTCCAAAACTTTTGGACGCCGGCCCTGGTAGAGAGAGAGAGTGAGATAGAGACAGCTTCTCAGCCATATCAACATTACCCTGCGTGTTGTGGTATTGCGACGCTGCCTTCATCACTTACTCACAACACTACACGGTTTTGCATTCGCATCCGCCTGAGATCTCATCCCTGAGTACGATATTTAGTGTCGAGCCTGATGCAATAGTCACCTGAGGACTAGCCACATCGTCACCACGATGGCTTCCGCCGAGACCCTCCCAACCCGCCACCTGTCCGACCGCTCACCACCATCCCGCCCACGCTCCCCACGGCGCGACCGGTCCCCTCCCCGACGCGATGGCGGCGACAGCTACCGACCGGGTCGAAATGACGACCGCAGCCATGGCCGCGACAACCACGGCGACAGCCGCCCGGCCAGACGGGACCCACCACCTCCGCCACCCCAGAAGACCGAAGAGGAGAAGCAAGCAGCCGCAAAGGCCGAGTACGAGAAGCTCCTAAACATGCGCTCGGGAGGCACGTACATCCCGCCCGCCCGGCTGCGCGCGCTCCAGGCCCAGATCACGGACCGCAGCAGCAAGGAGTACCAGCGCATGGCCTGGGAAGCCCTCAAGAAGTCCATCAATGGCCTGATCAACAAGGTCAACGTGTCCAACATCAAGCACATCGTGCCCGAGCTGTTCGGCGAGAACCTGGTCCGCGGCCGCGGCCTGTTCTGCCAAAGCATCACCAAGGCCCAGGCGGCCAGCCTGCCCTTCACGCCCATCTACGCGGCCATGGCGGCCATCGTCAACACGAAGCTGCCGCAGGTGGGGGAGCTGCTGGTCAAGAGGCTGGTGCTTCGGTTCAGGAAGGCGTACAAGCGCAACGACAAGGCGGTGTGTCTGGCCACCACAACGTTCATCGCGCACCTGGTCAATCAGCAGGTCGTGCACGAGACGCTGGCGGCGCAGATACTGGTCTTGCTGCTGCAGAAACCGACGGATGACAGCGTGGAGATCGCGGTGGGGCTGACGAAGGAGGTTGGGCAGCATCTGGAGGATATGAATCCCGAGATTGCGAGGATTGTGTTTGATCAGTTCAGGAATATCCTGCACGAGGCGGACATCGATCGGAGGGTGCAGTACATGATTGAGGTGCTCTTTCAGGTTCGGAAGGACAAGTTCAAGGATAACCCTGCGGTCAGGGAGGAGCTGGATTTGGTCGAGGAAGAGGACCAGATCACGCACCAGATCTCGTTGGATGGGGAGATTGACGGGCAGGATTCGCTGAATGTCTTCAAGTATGACGAGAAATACGAGGAGAATGAGGAGGCGTACAAGAGGTTGAAGGCGGAGATTCTGGGCGAGGGCAGCGATGATGAGGACGAGGATGAGGACGAGGATGAGTCGTCTTCCGAGGAGGAGGACGAAGAGGTCAAGGCTCTCGAGATCAAGGACCAGAGTAATGCGGATCTGGTCAACCTCCGACGGACGATCTACCTCACCATCATGTCCAGTGCCGACCCGGAGGAGTCAACGCATAAGCTGATGAAGCTGCGTCTTCCTCCTGGCCAGGAGACGGAGCTGGTCAGCATGATCGTCGAGTGCTGCGCCGAGTCGAAGACCTACCTCAAGTTCTATGGCTTGATAGGCGAGCGATTTGCACGCCTCAACCGGATGTGGTGTGACCTCTTCGAGGAGTCATTCTGCAAGTACTACGACACGATACACCGGTATGAGACCAACAAGCTCAGGAACATTGCCCGGTTTTGGGGGCATTTGCTTGCTACAGATGCCATCGGCTGGCACGTGCTGTCTATCATCCACTTGAATGAGGAGGAGACGACGTCTGCCAGCCGTATCTTCATCAAGATCCTGTTCCAGGACCTGGCGGAGAACATGGGCATGAAGAAGCTGGAAGCGCGTATGAAGGAAGACATGCTCCAGCCGAGCTTGCAGGGAATCTTCCCTCACGACAACCCGCGCAACACACGATTCTCCATCAACTACTTCACCAGCATTGGCATGGGTGCGCTCACGCAGGAGATGCGCGAGTTCCTG
>Ga0209127_100325_pt1 | contig 16694 bp, 9 predicted proteins | sample LakSupMetagenome_FD_187469 | JGI IMG/M metagenome (GOLD analysis project Ga0209127, IMG submission 187469) | Freshwater microbial communities from Lake Superior, Canada - Sta WM archaea (SPAdes) (version 2) | ecosystem: Environmental > Aquatic > Freshwater > Lake | place: Lake Superior, Canada...
GGGGGAGGCGCGGTTGGGAGTTGGGACGGGGTTGCTGGTATGGGGGCGTCTTGGAAGTAGGTTGGGAAGGGTTTTTCGGGGGGTGGCTGCTGGAGACTCGGGGAGGAGGTTGAGAAGTTATGGCGGTTGCGAGGCCATCGTGGTGACGGTTGGGCCTGGATCTGGCTCAGTATTCTCGGGCATGGCCGCTGTGATTGGCATTGTTGTCGGTAGGCAGAAGTCGTGAACTGCAGCAGAAGCCGCCGCTGTCGTATCGGTATGTGTGGTGTCATGGCTGCTGCGCGGGGTCCGCAGTGTTGCAAACCTTGACCACGGCGGAGGTCAAATTCGTGGAGCCGAGGCTGTCACCACCTTCCAACAAACGTCCTGGCGCCCAAATAGGACAGATTTGGTTAGCCAATCATACCGCAAGCCTTGTGCCGCCCTTGTCACGGTAGGTACGTACCGCTTGTACGGGTCTGTGCTGTGTTCCGTCCCGCTGCGTTCCCTCGATCTGATCGCTTTGCGGGTTTTAAGGGCGCAGTAACGCTAAGCCCAATTCTTCCTAGCTCAGTCTGCATTGATCGACATCTTTGTATATTGGGGTGGATTCGATTCAATCTCTCTTTGATTCGAAGCAGAGATCGAATGTTGTCCGAGTATCACGGGCTTTCAAGGGTTCAACGTCTTGCAGCAGCCCTTGTTCTTTGATCTATGGCTCTAGTGACTAGTGCCTGATCGGCGTTAGATCGCAACCGCTGGGCACTCATCCTCCTGAGTTTGGCTAATAAGTCGATCAGAAGTCCTGGTACCTTTGGTGTCAAGAGTCAATGACATCACCATTCCAGCGTCGAGTTCGCCTCGAGTCGTGGAAGTCAGGCATGGCGAGGTTGGGTGACACTATGATATGGAGTTCTATGCCTGCCTTAACGGGCATGTCGCTCCACGACCGGCGTCGAGGTGGGTGGCCGGGTCGGCGTGATAATTGCTCCATTCCAGCGAATGGCCGTCTTTTAGGTGAAGTCTTACTTGGGCGTTGTGTCTTTCAGATTCAGGGTCCATCCATCTGATATTGTTAGCTCGTCTTCATGCTCGGCGCTGGCGAAGCTGTGGCACCGGTTGACAAGCGCGTGTGGGCAAGATCGCGTCTCTTCCCTATTCCTCGTTATCAGGTCCCAAACTTCTTCATATCCCTAAGGTACCTTGACCCTCGATCTTCTGCAGCTTGTTTCGGGCGCATTGCAAACTGCGCGGGAGCTGTTGGATCGCTCCTTTGGCGCGCCTTATCAGAGGTAAACATTCAGATCTCGCACACAGATATTCCGCTTGCCAAGTGTCACCATGACCCCAAACGCGAACGCTGTCCTCATAGTTGTTGCCCATATATAACGTTATCACGGCTGGGCTAACATCAACCTTACTCAAGGTCTTGACGGTCATCTCTAGGTTAACGGACACCCCTTTCCCCATTACATCGCCGTCATGGCGTTCGACTATGCCATTGTGTAAGTCTCTTAGTGCAGCTCCGAGTGTCACGCCAGCTAATAGATCTGCAGGCACCTGAAGTTTACCATACCTCTTGCTGCACTTTTGACATTGATATCCTACCCCATTCTCACCCGCATACACCTCTTCCAGATCGCGGCCCTCATCATCCTCGCCTTCTCAGCGACGCTTCCTTGGGACTCCTACCTGATCAAGACCGGTGTCTGGACCTACCCGCCAGAGGTTATTATTGGTCCGAAATGGCTGGGCATTCCGTACGAGGAACTGTTCTTCTTCGTCATCCAGACGTACATATCGTCGCTCATCTACATCCTCTGCAACAAGCCCGTCCTACACGCGAAGTACCTTAGGAGCCAGCGGGATGCGGGTAAATGGATAGCTATTGGCAAGCTTGCCGGTCAGGCATTCTTGATCGCAGTAACACTCGCTGGCGCTTATTGGGTGAAGGTCGGCGGCGAGTACACGTACATCGGGCTCATTCTGGTGTGGGCGACTCCATTCGCTCTGATAACATGGACGATGGCTGGCCGCTTCATCATCAGCCTTCCACTCGCATGCACCGCTCTGCCCATTCTCATCCCGACCATCTATCTCTGGCTGGTTGACGAGCTCGCTTTGGGACGGGGTACCTGGTCGATTGAGACGGGAACGAAGCTGGGCCAATGCCTATTTGGCGTCCTCGAGATCGAGGAGGCGACCTTCTTCCTCGTCACCAACACACTCATCGTCTTCGGACTGGCCACTTTTGACCAATATCTGGCCGTTATCTACGCCTTCCCCCTTCTATTTCCCGAAGTACCACAGTCGCCAACCCCGTTGATGCTGCTACAGGGCCGGTTCACCGGTAAGAGCAAGTACGATATGAAGAGGATAGAGGGAATTGACGAGGCTGTCAAGCGTCTGAAGGCTAAGAGCCGCAGTTTCTACCTCGCCAGTTCTGCTTTTACCGGCCGGCTGCGCATTGATCTTGTTCTCCTGTACGTTACATACTGCTCTCTAGAGAAAACTAAGTCACTCACACCAGAATAGGTATTCCTTCTGCCGCATGGCCGACGACTTGATCGACAATGCGACGACCGAACAGGAGATCAAAACTTGGGTTACGAAACTGATCCAGTACCTGGATTTCCACTACGTCCACGACAAAGAATCTCAGAGAATCGTACACCGACGAGACGTGAACCAGCGCATACTCAAGAAGTTCATCGAGCGGGAATTTCCCGCCTCGGCGCGATCAGCCCTGAATCTGCTCCCAACACACATCCTCCCCGGCGAGCCCCTCTACCTCCTCATCGACGGGTTCCGCATGGACTCCCAATTCAACGTCGAGGTCGACGACAAATTCCCAATCAAGGACGAGGATGACCTAGTCGCGTACGCTCGCCGCGTCGCGGGCACAGTCGGCGAGCTCTGCGTCGCCCTCATCGTCCACCACTGTGGCGCCCACCTCACGCAGAAGCAGATCACCGACATCCTCGACTCGTCCCGCGAAATGGGCATCGCTCTGCAGTACGTCAACATCGCGCGCGACATCACCACCGACGCCACGATCGGCCGGGTCTACCTCCCCACCTCGTGGCTCAAAGAGGCGGGCGGCCTCACGCCGGAGACGGTCATAGAGGACACCTTCCGTCCGGAGGTTGCGCGGCTGAGGGAACAGCTCCTGAGCAAGGCGTTCGCGATGTACAGGCACGCGCGCCCCGTCATGCAGTGGATCCCGCAGCAGGCGAGGGGCCCGATGATTGTAGCGGTGGAGAATTACATGGAGATTGGGAGGGTGCTGAGAAAGCGGGACTTCCTCGAAGTGAAGGACCCGCGGCGGGCGACTGTGCCGGCTCGGAGGAGATTGTGGGTTGCGGCCAAGGCGCTGATGAGCTCTTGAGTTGGAGGGACGGGAGGTTACGGATGGAATGTTGATATGACAGTCAACTAATCAGTTGTTATTCGCGTTGCTGTCTAACGATCTCAAGACTTGCATGTTCACGGCGCTCAGGAGCTATCTTGGGGTCTCCATCTTGACTAGACTCTAGAGTGTACATACAGCATGCCATCTCGGCTTTAGCATATCAAGCACCCCTCAACCATTAGCAGCGAGACCTTCTGACCGCAAGTACGCAGGAGGTCTGGATAGGTCGGAAGGTCTGGGCTCGTCCACATGATCTGATGCTGGGTTTTCGCTTAAACAAAACACCCCGATTCGGACAAAAAGTCGTCCGTATCCGGGATCGACAACCCGCCTTTAGCGTCGATTCAGATTGAAGATCTTTGAATCCACCGAGTTGCGACCTCAGGGGAACCCGTCCATTGGCGGTACCTAGTGGGCGACCCTGAGGAGAGTGGATGCTCCGCTCCGGCTGCGCATCGGATCGATGCCGTCATGGATACAGTATCATCTACGCTTACAACTACGATCGCATTCGGATTTTGATAGGCGGTACCTGAAGGACCGAGTCGAACCGCCGAACCATGTGGCAATGTTGGGCTGTTTTAGGACGGGACTCAAGCTGGAAGTCATTGTGGTGTTGCTTGGCTTTTGGCAATGTAGAGGTACATCCTGACACTTGGCTTGCTGATGCATTGAGAATATGATATTGTTAGATATCGGGGCTAGAGTGAATCCAGGTACCTCGCGGGGGAGACCATGGCCAATAACAAACAGGACGGGAGCTCGTACATTCCCAGCTTCCCACGTGTCTCACGTTCAAGCTCCCGTCATCGACGGCCGCCGGGCTGACATGTGCTCGTGCGCATCATCAAGTGAATCTCAGGGCCATTCACTTGGAGCCGTAGCACACCACACCGCACCACACGTGAATCTGCCAGGGACCAAATCATTCTACTTCAAAAACACCTTCCTCTGCTTGTAGATCTTCATCGCACAACGTTGATCAATCACGTCTCCTGCTACTAGGCACTCGAGACTCCTCTCATCTATCCCCTTCCGCTTTAAGTACTCTCGTCGCATTACTCGCCAGTGATACACTCACGATGGATACCAAGTCCAAGCCTCTGACGGCTATCGTCATAGGTACTCCCCCGTTCCATCGCCATCACGCACAACGACTAATCCACATCACCCAGGTGCCGGAGCAGGCGGCATAGCCGCCGCCGCCCGCCTCGCCAAAGCAGGCCTCGACGTGACGGTCCTCGAGAAGAACGACTTTGCCGGCGGCCGGTGCAGCCTGATGCACACCTCGGACGGGTACCGCTTCGACCAGGGGCCCTCCCTCCTACTCCTCCCCAACCTCTTCCGCGAGACCTTCCACGAGCTCGACAGCAGCCTCGAGGCCGCGGGCGTGGAGCTCCTGCGGTGCCCGACCAACTACGACATCTTCTTCGCCGACGGGGAGCGCTTCCGCAGCACCCCGGACGAGGCCGTGATGAAGCGCGAGATCGAGCGCTGGGAGGGGAAGGACGGGTTCAGGAGGTACCTGCAGTGGAAGGCCGAGGCGCACGACCACTACGAGATCAGCCTGGCGCGGGTGCTGAGGCGGAACTTCACGAGTCTGTGGCAGCTGGCGGGGCCCAAGTTTGTGTGGCACGGCGTGAGGCTGCACCCGCTCGAGAGCATCTGGAGCCGCACGACGCGGTACTTCTGGACGGAGCGGCTGAGGCGGGTCTTCACCTTCGCGACCATGTACATGGGCATGAGCCCCTTCGACGCGCCGAGCACGTACAGCCTGCTGCAGTACACCGAGCTGGCCGAGGGGATCTGGTATCCCAAGGGCGGTTTCCAGACCGTGCTCGCGGCGCTGGTGAGGATCGGCCAGGACCTGGGCGTCAAGTACCGCATGCGCGCGCCGGTGCGCAGGGTCCTGACCACGGCCGACGGCAAGACGGCCAACGGCGTGGAGCTCGAGGGCGGCGAGAGGCTGTCGGCCGACATCGTCGTGGTGAACGCCGACCTGGTGTACAGCTACAGCAACCTCTTCCCGCAATCGTCGGGCGACATAGCCGACTACAGCCGCAAGCTGCGCCAGAAGGACGCCTCGTGCAGCTCCATCTCCTTCTACTGGAGCCTGAGCAGGAAGGTGCCCGAGCTGGGCACGCACAACATCTTCCTTGCAGATGACTATAAGGAGTCCTTCGACGCCATCTTCAAGGACCAGTCGCTGCCCCACGACCCGAGCTTCTACATCAACGTGCCCAGCCGCATCGACCCGACGGCCGCCCCGGAGGGTCGCGACGCCGTCATCGCCCTCGTGCCCGTGGGCCACCTCCTCAGGTCCCGCGGCAAGGACACTGACGCCGTCGACCCTTCCCTCCGGGACCAGGACTGGCCCGCGCTCGTGGCTAAGGCCCGCGAGACGGTGCTGCGAACGGTGAGCGCACGCACGGGGTGCGAGAGGCTCGACGGGCTCATCACCCACGAGATCGTCAACACGCCGTCCGTGTGGGAGGAGAAATTCAACCTCGACAAGGGCGCGATCCTGGGGCTCAGCCACAACTTCACGAACGTGCTGGCCTTCCGGCCGCAGACCAAGGCCAGGGGGGTCAAGAATGCGTATTTCGTGGGCGCGAGCACGCATCCGGGTACCGGAGTGCCGATTGTCCTTGCCGGGGCGAGGATTACGACGGAGCAGATCCTCGAGGAGAAGGGTATTCCCGTCCCGTGGAGGGGCAAAGGCCCGGCTGTGAACAACACCGGAGTGCCGCAGGATCATCGGACAAGCGCGATGGACAAGCTTGACCCGCCGCTTTGGAGCTCGGATTTCAATCTGGTTGTTGGGACGGTCATTGCTGCGCTGCTTTTGCTGGTGGCGATATTGTTGAGGTCAGATACCCTGGTTGTTGGACAGTGTGCTTGGACAAAGGGTATCTGAACGGCGGCCGTTGGCTGGCGTAGCATGGTGTGCATTTCTGGCGTCGGGGCGTTTCTGGTACAGTCAAGTAGCCCTTCCGGGCGTCCGGTAGATAGTTTCCTGCGATAGACCTAATCTCAAGAGAAGCTCATCTCATGCAGGCCCTCCTCGAGTGTCTCAGAGCCGCGATTCCGCAAAGTTTAGGATATCGTCAATGGACAGCATCTCGAATGGACCAAGCCTCAGCGCCAGCCCATCATTCTTATTCGGCGCTGTCCGGACAGCAGTAGCAAAGATGTAATCCGGGCCCAGAGCCCTCAAACAGACATTAGCATCATCCACCTTCCGTCCACGAAAGTAGATATCATGCTCCCTCAGAACCTGCGGCCCGTCCTCCTCGGTGGCGACATCAAACCCCAAGGTGGGCGCAGGCGGGACAAAGTTCCGAAACTCGAGCTGGCCCAGCCAGTCCGCCACGAGAGCCTCGGCTGTCATCTTCACGTACGCCTCTCTCAGACACCAGATGGTATAGAAACACCGGAGCCTGAAGTCGACAATTTGCTGCTGCGTCGTGCCGGGCCCCCTCGGCGCTGAGGGAACAGCACTCAGGATCTGGTACTTCAGGTAATTCACCTCGGACCGCGAGAACACGTCGGCATACACGTCCACGAAACTCGGCCACCCTCCCTCCTCCACGGTCTTGATGTCACGGTCGCGCCGCTCGCTGGTGCAGACGACGTCCACGCCGACGTCTACCTCACCTCCCTGGTACCCGTGCACGGCGACGAGGGCTACCACGCCGGCCTGGTGGCTGACGTTGAAGGCGACGGGGAGCTTTCCCGTGACGGGATCCCGGTAGATGGGCTTCTTGTGCGCGTCGCGGGTGAGCGTGACCTCGCGCCAGGGGACGCCGCAGAAGCGGGAGATGAGGTAGTGCTTTAGGAGGTGCGAGCCGAGGACCATCTTGGCGTCGCGGACGTGGTAGTTGCGGAAGACCTTCTCTCTGGCTTCATTGTCGAGGAGGGCGATAGCTCGGGAGGCCTGTGGGTAATTGTTTAGGTCTGGATGAGGCATACATGCTCGGTGGATCAGCTCCTCACATGAGTTTCTAGCTCTCTTGACTGCCGAGCTTCGGGCCAGAGGTCCCTGGTGTCGAGGATCCATTGGATGACCTGGGGCTGGGGCGAGGCGGGAGTAGCCGCCATCGCAATGTACCTTCCAATACAGGCTCGAATCGAAACGAAACTACAATGCAGTGCAGCTGAAACCGAGTGGGAAGGTATGACTTCCTGGGAACAGGACTTTGCAGAAGCTGAAGCAAACGAAGCGTTCCTTCTGAGAAGAAGAGATGACAGTGAGACGTCGGGGTCCGACAGTCCGTTCCGCCAAGTAATCGTCACGGATACAGCGATATCATGCTATGCATGATAGCACATCGCTGTAGGGTAGGCGGGCAAATTGGGATCTGAGTGTTGAGCGAAGCTTTTGCTTCGGCCCGTACAAAAACCTGCTTATTGTTGCTCTGCATTTTCCCATGATATTGTAGATATTGAGAGATAGGTTACGTAACATCGCCAATTCGGTCCATGGCAAATGGCATCGAAGAATTAAGAGAAGTCACTGGAGTGATGCTGGAAATGTGCGATGCTTACCGCTTGAAAGGCGATACTTTGAAGATTGTGGAAGAACGAATCATGCCGGCAGCATCGACGCGGCCTGACCTGCCAAGAATCCATTGCCCAACGCGGGATGTTGCAGAAAGGTCGCTCTTTGATTCATTACCTCTTGTCGTCGCCGTACGAAGGGTCTGCTCATCTCTATCCCAAGCCGTGCGGTTGATGGAGAAGACATCGGGCTCCCGCTTGTAGGCTCTCCTGTTTCCCGATGCTGGCTTATTGAAGCCCAGTTGTTGACCAAGATCACGAACCAAAAGACCGGGCAACTGTCTTGGCCGGTTGTGATGCCGATCTTGATCTTGTTCCAGTTCGACCGCTTTCGCCGTTGTCGGCCGCAAGTCAGGGCCCGACAGACCTGGTAGCCGGGCAAAGGACTGTCAACGTGGATCACAAAGTCGTCGCTCCTGTCAGGCGCCTGTTCACTTAGTGTTATCCTCCTCAATCGGTCTGGTCGCGCAAGCATGCAACTTCAGTTTGGGTAACAGGCTCCTCCGGAACTCCCTTCTCCGCTCCCTGACAGGACACCGGGTCACACACATGGAACCGTCTTGGATGGCATCGAGGACATCGTCGATAGCTCGCAGTGCCCACTAGCCCAAGTCGTTGACCGTGTAGGCCACCAGATATGCTGTCCTCGCGGAATCCAGAGGTTCGACGATCACAAACGCTTGTCGCACAGCAGTTCGCCGAAGATGGGCTCCAGCTGCATGTGCGCGACGAAATACGACTCCTCTCACAGAAGTCATAGGAGAGGGGGGAAGCTTCGAGGACGGCTGCGTCTCGATGTTGGAGCCCGCGGTCAAACCTCAAAACTCATCCTAGACTTCCGGCTGTGGTTCCCCCCTGCTGTAGCCCGCTTGTTGCCACTTTGCCAGAGAGACTTCTGCCGTGAGTTCGGCCTGCCACCTCGATTATAGGTTCTGGCGCCCAAATGCGAGAGACTGCAAAGTCGGCATCAACAGTCGTTGCGATGGACCTTCGGCGACAGTGTTAGACAATCCATCATCAAGGGTTCCTCATGAGCAATGACGTAGCAAAAACCATGTACGTAGGATGATGCTCGGATCCGAAACTCAGGCAAGCAGTGGAGATTTAGACGAAGCCAAGGGACGAGGCCCGGTCTTATTAGGCTCAAGCTGACTACAACGTGCTAACGCCAAGCTGTCGTCATTTCCTCATCGACGATGTGACGATAACTCCCCGTTGTTAAGGCTTAGAGCCGGGAGCCTCAAGAGTCTTGGCAAGAAACCCTTGGCTCCATATTTACTAACTTTAATGTCATTCCCGCGACTGCTGCCAAGCTCAAGCCACAATTACCGATTTCCGCTACGTCATAGCACCTTTATGATGCAGGCCCTGTGAAACCTCCTAAGCAAACCGGACTGGTCACACGCAACGTACAATGGGAAATTTTCCGAGCTCATCTCTTTTGGGAAGCCGTGTGGCTGGCTAGCCCACCAAAGGCAGGCTTTGATTTGCTTGGCTTTGGTGAGGCGCCACTGGGCGGCAGTGTCATCGGTCTCGTGTTGGCTCGCGGGGCGGGAGAGTGACGTCAGTCGGCCATTTACAGGAATTGCTGGCACTTGCTGCAGTGTTGATCTTTTCTTATCGTCGAGCTTTCGAGCACCAACCGGACCTGCCTCCTGGCACGTATTTAAGAAGGGTGTGTCCGACTTTTGTCTACCAGCGAAGTAGAGGCTCTGTTATTCCTCATCAACATCAGCCACAACCAACCTTCAGAGTCAGACAAGACCTACCAATACCAACTACCAAAATAAACAAATTAACCTACTTCAACACAACAACCACACACCACAGCCGCAAAAATGGGCGCCGTCGTATCTTGCGTAAGTCCACCTGGGATCCATCTTCCCCTTCAGCAACCATTTCCCGGAACATATTCCTAACTTGGACTCCATAAACAGATCCAAAACCTCTTCCGCACCATCGGAAACTGCATCATGGCCGTCGTCACGGGCATCGGCAACATCCTGACGGCCATCATCCACGGCGTCGTCAACTTCATCGGCATCATCGTCTCCTTCCTGACGTGCGGCTACTGCGGCGGCTCGCGGAGGCGCACGGGCACGCACTCGACGAGGGGACACCACACCACGACGACGAGTCGTATATAGAGCCTAGATGCTCTCAAAGACGGAACTTGGTGTGGGGATGGCGATGAAGCTGTGATGGATCGATGAGAGCGAACCGGGGGGTTTCCCTTTGATTAGATTTCGCGACTAGGGTTCTTTTGTTTCTAATACGGCTGGGATCTGGGGAGAATGGGGGAAAGTGTTGGATCGAGCAAGCAGTGATTTCCTTTTTTATCACGAGCATTGAGATACCCATTCGATACCACAGACGAGGAGACGAAAGGAATGAGAATGGTTTAGCATCACGATACCTACTTCCACCTTTTGCGACTGGAGACGTTCACAACCTTTTGATCCTGATATGTTCCATCCCTCTTACGGTCTGCATGATGTGTCGCCGAAATCCCACTTTTCCCCATGCGCAACAGGTTTGTCCACATGGCATTTGAGTTTTGGGTGTTTCGCAGCCCACGCCGGTTTACCGAATCGTGCATCATCACTTCGTAACCGCCTGCATGGTGCAGATCACTGATAAGAACGTGGTGCTTGTGGAAAACGTCACTGCGCTTCTAGACTAGACTAAATCTCTGCCCTTTCACGTCATTCGTATTGGTGCGCGTCATCGGGTTTCGGGATCATCTGTGTAACAGTAAATAGTCGTAACCTGACCACCTCCGAACCAACATGCCAATAACATGCTGATATATTGAGAGGCGATAACGAATGGGATAAGGCCATCTCACGCGGGCAGCAGAACACGGCTACTCCTCGTCCTCGATAAGATCCCGATTGAAGAACCCGTGAATCTGCCTCGCCGCCTCCCTGCCCACCAGCGGCTCCAGCTCCTCGACAGCCATATTCGCCACCTCGCGTATGTTCTCCGTCTCCAGCGTCAGGTTCGTGATGTTCTTGGGCGTGACCCCCGGCACCACGGCCAGCATCTCCTGCGGCTCGGTGTTGAACGCCTGCTCCTCGGCGCGCATGCTGTCCCTGTCCAGGCCCGCCTGCACCGCCGCTATCGGGTCGGGCTCGTCCTCCTGCGCCTTGAGCCGCTCGAATATCTCGGCCGTCTCGTAAGGGGAGCTGGACCAGATGATGCGCAGCTTGGGGAAGGCGAGGGTGAGGAGCACGATCTTGCTCTGCAGGTCCGGCGCGCCCGCGTTGGCGGCGCTGACGCTGCCGACGGAGCCCGAAAAGTCGGCGAAGGGCTCGAGGGTGAAGGACTTGTTCTGGTCGAACTCGATGAGGAGCATGGGGCTCTTGTAGTGCGCGAACATGGTCTCGCACTGGCTGTAGAGCCGCCCGTCCTTGAAGGAGCTGATCAGGTCGCTGACCGACTTGCGCTCGACCACAATGTTGGGGCTGAGCACGTAGTCGCCTACCGTCAGCATGCACGGCACGATGACCATGGAGCGGCCGTGCAGCAGGGAGGGCAGGGAGGAGCGGAACTCGCGGACGTCGACCACGACGCGCGGGGGCTGGGCTGTCGCCGCGAGCCGCCCGCCACCGGCGATGCGCGTGTTGATCGTGCGGAGGAAGGCTTCCTGCGGGTCCTCGATGCCGTGGGCGTCGGTGGTCATGACGATGGACATGCTGGCGCGCTCCTTGATCAGCTTGGTGAAGGCGTCCTTCTCGCGGCGCACGGTGTACAGGTAATGCTGCTCCTCCACCGACCCGCCGTAGTACATGAAGTAGCACCTGACGTTCCGGTCGTTGTGCGATGATCGGTAGACCTCCACTCGCCGGATAAACGACGCCTCGGGCTCGTACATGATGATGTATCTGGGCTTGACCTCTTCGAGCACGTGCTCGTCCTGGTCACCGTCGTATGAGTGGATGACGACCAGGTCCTGCATGTCGAACATCTGGTAGTAATCCTCCATATCCTCAAGCGGGTCAAAGGTAATCTCGGGGTTTTGCTTGGCCTCTTCTTCTGTGATCTCGACTCCAGCCATGAGTTCCGCCACTTCATTGGGCTTCTCGAAGTACTGCGCGATACTGCCGTTCTCCAGTCGACCAGCGCCATAGCCCGCAGACATCCCGCCGCCGCGCACACGTCGCCTCTTGTTCGCCGGCGCTCGGTTCTTCGTGCGCGGATCGACGGCGCCACTCAGCGCTTTCTGGTTCTCTGCGAATAGCGTCGCGCTGACTTGGGCGAACTCCCTCTTCCACTTCAGATAGTTGCGCAGTTTCCTCCGCATCATGAACGCGGCTGACGGTTTATCTTCCTCCGGGTCGTAGATCTCCTCGACCTTCTTCTCGACTCTTGGCTTCACGTGCATGGTCTGCAGGTAGTCGCGGAGTTGGCGGCACGTGTTTGTGTCGGCGCACATGATGAGGATCGTGCCGTTAGAGTCATCGCGTATTCTGGGGTCGAAGTAGAGATCGCGGTCGATCTCTTCTAGAACCTGTGCCAGTACCTCCCACTTGGGTTGTTCTTCCAGAACGGGCTTCAAAGTGTCAATGTTGTTCTCTGACCCAGCTTTCTGCTTCCCCGTGTAGACACGCTGCTTTGCAGTGTCAAAGATGGTCTGGGCCGCGTCGAGGAACAGCCACGGGGACTGGCTCTGCCTAGTGGAGCCAGGGGGCGGCGAGTGTGCGGCGTGGATGGTGTCCAGATGTTGCAGGAACGAGACTGCATCCAGGGACACGACGGACTGCAACATACCACGTAACACCGTCAGGTCGTTAACGATCTGCTTCGTCTTCCAGCTGACGCGGTGCCAGTTTGGCTCCAGCTGTCTGCGGACAATCACGTCAAAGTTCTTTGTCAGAGCGCTGTCCAGGTTCCAGTCTTCCATCTCCAGACCAGTGTTGCCCTTCTTCAGTTCATGGATGCTGATCTCGACACATTCCATTATGGCCGTCTGGATCTCCTTCATGGCCTCCGTCATGGTCACTTCCAGTTCGATCACTTCGGCCTTCTTCTTGCCTTCCAGTGACTGGGCGACGGTCATGTGGAAGCGCGGCCATAGCGAGGCCTTTCGAAGGAACATGTTCCTCATCATGCTAGCAAGGGGCGAGAAGCCGATGGTGAACGGGTCGGGGTTGTCAGAGAAGGCCTTGAGGAAGCCGACCTTGTTCTTCTGACGGTAGATCCTGAGAATGAAGGCTTCAAGCGAAGTGGCAACGATCTTGTCCGCATGCAGAACCACCAGGCCAGTGATGGTCTCAGGAGCAAGGAGGTTGGTAAGCAGGTCGACCACCAAGATACGCGAAGTGATGCTAAAGATGCCGCCTCGCGCGTACATCTTCTCTCGCGCGCCGACACTGGTGAAGTCCGTGTTGACCACTGTCAGGCCCCTCGCCTTGGGGGCGACGCTGATGGCGGCATGTTCGGCGAGGGCTTCCCCTATCCACCCGTTTTCCCTGTCTTCGGCGTTGACGACAATGATGAGGTTGTCGCCAGCAGCGTCGTATGAGTGGAGGAGGTTGGTGATGAGCCGCATGAGGCCCAGCCCTCGGGCGAGAACGACGAGCTCATCTTCGCCTCTGAGTTCCTGGAAGAGATGTTGCTGGTATTCCTATACCGTATTAGTGAGTTGTCCGTGTTATTGACAAACCAAGGTAGACTCACGAGAGGGAGCGAGAGCTTCACCGGCTGCGGGGCGTTGGTAGCCGACATGATTTCGGCTTAGTCAGGGTTCCTCGGGCAAGAAGGCGGCATGATCGATTCTCTCGTACCGTTGCATGGCGGAGACGCACCTTGAACGATGTGTTCGGTCGTCAATGCTGCAAGCACAATGTGTTGACGGCTTGCGTGGAGTCGACAACAGTGGGAATGCTGAGACAAAATAACCACACTGTAGTCTCACACAGTATTGAGTAAGCCGGGTCCCAAGGCCGACTACATCCGCAGCTACGCGTACCTACCTCATGACTGCGACGTCATCAGGTGTATTCAGGTTGTCGCAGGCACACGAGTCTTGAAGCACGGCATGACTTGCTTATAAGTCGCTGGACTGGGCTCGTTTCAATTTCTCATCCTTTTCTTCAACCGTAAGACTTGCCTGAAGGCACTTCCAAATTGAACGTCCACCGATCTCAAACATAACGATACAGCCGCTCACAACTCACAAAATGGATTCCATCAAGGACACCCAACAGCACGAGCAGAAGGACAACAAGGTACGGTACTTCAGCCCGCAGAGCTGCGTACAGGACACTGACGGAGATGTGAACTACAGGGAGTCGTGGACTCTGCCAAGGATACCGTCAAGGCTACCTTCGAGCACCACAAGGCGAACCCGGGCCCAGCAGTGCCCAAGGACTTCAACGTCGCTCAGGAGGGCACCAAAGAGGAGCGCCTGGCTAAGGCGAAGGAGCTGAACAAATAGATGCCTATTATGAATAACGCGTTATGATGGGAGCTACACGGGACGGTCATTTTAACTGTTGCGGATGGGTAGCGTTAGGCAGTGGACACATCGATAGCCACAGCTACATAGGCTTGGGGATATGCCATCAATGCCCTTGATATATGTGTCCCCTCTTGGCGCAAGCCTCGAGCTGGCGACGGTTGACACCATGCTCGACGCGTATTGACGATTCCAATGGTTGCATTTCTTGTCGAAGAACAATGCGAGTGTGGCTGTGCGCTAAGCCAGTATACGTACCATTACCCCACAGTCGGTGGCTCCTTTCCCGGAAATTGGGCGAGCGAGCACGGACGTGGATCGCCTCACCAACTGGCAATGGGCCGGTGATGCAAGACCACAGCTTCAAATGAAACGTCCTTACTCAGAGCCGCCTTCGGACACTTGAAGCTTTGAACGCCTCCTGGGCGTTTGACCCTTACTTGCTGGGCCCTATCAAAAAATCGATCGTACACGATTGCCGAATATCAACAGAAACGTACATCCTTCTTGCTCTAAGCGCCTGCCTTGAAGGGCCGCGCCGACGACGATCTCGAGCCCGAGCATACCAGAGATTCCGTCGACCTACACTGGCAGTCTTTCAACTTCCCGGGCAGCACCCCTGAAAACATATCGCTATACGGCTACAACCCGAGACAAAAGACGAGAAGACAGTCTTGTTCCGCCCACCCGAGAGAGGGTTGCCCACAATCATGCCGTCGATCCTGAACGAAGACGATAAGGAGACGGTCAAGCGCCACGTGCCCAAGCAGACAAACAAGATCCAAGCAGTCGCTGTCGCGAGGCTCTATGTTGCTTACCCGAACCGCTCGAAATGGACATACACCGGCCTGCAGGGCGCCGTCGTTCTCGCCAACGACCTGGTTGGGAACACGTACTGGCTGAAGATGGTGGATATCTCGGTGAGTCGGAATTGGGACTGGTGGTGTCTTACCCCTTTTGCCTTTGCTAACTTGGAGTCAGCCGGGAAATCGAGGAGTAATATGGGATCAGGAGATATTCGACACCTGGAACTACAACCAGGACCGCGTCTTCTTCCACACATTCGAGCTCGAGGAATGCCTGGCCGGGCTGTCCTTTGTGGACGAGAAGGAGGCGAAGCAGTTCCTCAAGAAGATGAACGACAGGGAAAAGAACGCAAGCAAATCGACGAAGGCCACGCCGTTTGGCGGGTCAGCAGCCAGCCACCACAGCGGTCACAGCGGTCACAGCAGTCATCACAAGCATGGCCTGTTCGGGGGCATCTTTGGAGGACATAGGCACTCTTCCGCCCCTACCCCGCCCGAGTCACCGCATACCAATCTCCCCCCGCCTCCTCCGAACGCATACGCGCATTATTCGAGACAATCATCCGGGAGCATAAGCAACGGGACGAATGGGTACAAGCCACCGTCCGAGTTTGCTACATTGGAAGCCTTCGACCCGGAGTGGAGGGAGCATTTTGGCGACGACCTGAGATCCAAAGGGCTGACGGACGATTTCATCCGGGATAACCAGGACTTCATTGTCGACTTCCTCAAGCAGGAGCAGCAAGAACAACAGCAACACACGCCGACCGCTCATGCCCCGCCTCCGCCGCCGCCGCCGCCATCCGTACAGGTCAACGGCTCAGGGGCTGGTCTTCGAGCACCACCTCCACCTCCGCCAGGTGGACCCCAACGCTCACAGTCGGAAGCACCCCCGCCGCCGGCTCCCCGAAGGGGAGGAGCACCGCCGCCGCCGCCAGCACCCAGGAGATCCGCCAAGTCTGAAATGTCTGTCCAGCGAGAACCGACTCCTCCCCGCGACCCTTCGCCCCCAAGGCCGCGCTTTGCTGTGCCTCCGCCCATACAAGATGCCGGGAAATACGCCCATGCGGATCCACCAGGAAGACCAGCCCCGTCCAGTCAAGGTCCTCCACCCCCTCCACGACCCCCAAAGACACCTATAGAGGAATCCTCAGACGGCCCATCACACGCCTTCCGTGTTCCGCCGCCGTTCACCGGCCAGAGAAACGTCCCACCCCCACCACCTAGTCGCGGAGCCGTGCCGCCTCCTCCGCCACCACGAGACACGCACAGCGCAGCGGCGCCCCTGCCTCCCCCATTGCCGCCCAAGGCAGGGCCCGGGAGCGGCCCGCCTCAAGCACCCCCTCTTCCACCCGCGAGTTCGCGGCCGCCTCCGACGCTACCTCCGGTTCTTCCGGCTAGATCCCGGGCATCGAGCAGCGTCCCTCCCCCGCCACCACTACCCCAATCCCACGCGCCGCCCGCACCCCCTCCA
>Ga0209127_100326_pt1 | contig 16641 bp, 9 predicted proteins | sample LakSupMetagenome_FD_187469 | JGI IMG/M metagenome (GOLD analysis project Ga0209127, IMG submission 187469) | Freshwater microbial communities from Lake Superior, Canada - Sta WM archaea (SPAdes) (version 2) | ecosystem: Environmental > Aquatic > Freshwater > Lake | place: Lake Superior, Canada...
GTTCTTTTTTTTTATTCTCTTTGCCGTCGCTTCTTTTGCGATCAGCTTCCCACATTCTCTTGGCGTGCGACGGAGCTTCGGCCCGGATGGTGAGCTCCATGACGCCGCAACATATCGACGCGCCAGCGGTCCTGCAGGGCGTCGCCTTGGTCTGCTTGGTATGGAGCGTCTTCATCTTCCTCGTCCAAGCCGTGGGCATCCTCCAGCTGTAAGTCCAGGCCTGCTTGCCTTCCACATTCCAGATTTTACACACGCGATCGCTGACATAGGCGCGCTTCGCAGATTCCGCTACTTCTCCTCCCCGCCCCCAAAGCCCGTCTCCCCGACCCTGCGCAAAGATGAGGTACCGCACATCACCATCATCCGGCCGGTCAAGGGCTGGGAAGACGGCTGGTACGACTGTCTAGCCGCCACGTTCCGGCAAGATTACCCAAGAGACAAGACGACCATCTACCTTTGCGTAGATTCGACCGCCGACCCTTCCTACCCCTTCCTCCAGCGCCTTGTCCAAGAGTTCCCCGACTGGGACTCCGAGATCCTGATCGAGCAGTCCGACCCCGTCCTCCACGGCTCCGACGGCAAGGTGGACAACCTCGGGCCCAACCCCAAGATCCGCAACATCAGCCGCGCCTACCGCGAAGCCAAAGGCGACATCATCTGGATCGTCGACGCCAACGTGTGGATCTCCCGGGGCGTCGCAGGCAGGATGGTCGACAAGCTCTGCGGCTTCCGCCCCCACGGCCAGCGCGTCCGGCCCTTCAAGTTCGTCCACCAACTGCCCCTCGTAACGGACATCCCCCGGGCCACCACCACCACTACTTCCTCCTCCCCCCCGTCGTCAGCACCATCCCCCTCCTCCTGGTGGGGGGGCGGCCGCCTGGACGAGATGTTCATGTCCACCACCCACGCCAAGTTCTACTCGGCCATCAACACCGTCGGCGTCGCGCCCTGCATCGTCGGCAAGTCCAACATGTTCCGCAAGTCCCACCTCGAGACCTTCACCGACCCCTCCCAGAACCCGCTGCTCTCCTCGTCCGCCAGCGTCCGCGGCCGCGGCATCGACTTTTTCTCGTCGTACATCTGCGAGGACCACCTGATAGGCGAGCTCCTCTGGCGGTCCTACCTCCCCGGCTTCTTCAACCACGGCCTCGTCTTCGGCGACCTCGCCATCCAGCCCACCTGCCGCATGTCCGCGTCCGACTACGTCGCCCGCCGCGTGCGCTGGCTGCGCGTGAGGAAGTGGACCGTCACGCTGGCCACGCTGGTCGAGCCCGGCGTCGAGAGCATGCTGTGCTGCGCGTACTTCTCGTTCGCCGTCACCACCCTGCCCTGGTTTCGGCCGTACGTGCCGGGTACCTGGACCGCCATGGCAGGGGTGTGGGTCTTGTTCGTGACGATGTGGATGCTCATGGACCGGCTGGTCAGCTCCCTCCTCCTGCGCTGCAGAAGCGTAGAAGTCGACGAGAACACCCCCTCCTTCGCGCGGGGCGTCGGTCGACAGGCCGGTCTTCCCCCGCGGCCGTTCCTCTCGTGGCTAGCGACGTGGATAGGCAGGGAGACGCTGGCGCTGCCGATATGGGTATGGGCCGTGCTGTTGGGCACGACGGTCGAGTGGAGAGGGAAGAAGTTCTCGGTGAGGATGGACATGCGCGTGGTCGAGATACCCACGGGCGGGGAGGCGGAGCCGCCGGAGACCGTTCCGCTGGTGAATGGATCTGGTGCCGGGAGGAGGAGTAAGGACCGGGTGGAGTGATGGGAGAATGATAGACACGATATAGACGTGATACCCATAATACCGAAGTTAGCCATGTCCAGCAATCAGAGATATGCCTGACAATGTTGCCTGCCCTTGTGACCGTCGACTTCGAGATATGACTGCTTGCCATGGCAAATTACATCCTCTGTTAGGTACTAATATCACTATCCCGGTAAATAGAGCAAGCCCTTTTACGTGACAAGCCTGAGCATACGCTATCAACCTAAACGCCTTAACTAAACCCACATACGAGGGTGATATGATAATACTATTCGTTAACTCTCACCTCATGAATAACCACAACGCCACTGCTATTCGTTAACCCTCACCTTATGAATAACCACAATGCCACGCGCAAGTTTCTCTGGCCCCTTTTCCCTATCTGTAGCCGATATCGAACCTCACGCAAGCTAAAGCATCTCCCCTATCTCCTCCTCCTTCTCCTCCTCTCCTCACCTCATTCCCCATTCCTGACTCAAGCCTCCCACTTCCTCGGCTCGACCCCCTCAGGCGGGACGGTCTCCACCTTCCTCTTCCCCACGTCGTCCCAGTCCGTGCTTAGCGCCGTGCCGTTGCTCTCGGTGAAGCTCTTCATCATGGCCCGCTGCTGGTCCGGCGTCGCGTTCTTGTACAGCTGCTTGAAGAAGAAGTTGACGTCTTTACCCTCCTCGTCGTCGTCTTCGCCTCCCTCGGCGCCGACGAGCTTGTCCCAGTTCTTCGGGCCGGTCTTGCTGCTCGTCGGGTACGATGGGGCGGCGGCTGCGGGGGCGGCTGCGGGGGCGGGTGGTGACGATGGTTTGGGGGCTGTGGTTGGGGTGGAGGTAGCCGGTGCGGCCTGTGACGGCTTGGCTACGGGTGTCGTTGCGCTTGGGGCCTCTGCGACGGTGGATGGTGACTGGTTGTCTGGAAGCTGGGTAGGCTGTCCGATGACCTCGTTGCCCCAGGTTGCCCATTTGACGCCCTGCTCCGCCTTCTGCAGGACCAGCTCGATCTTGCGGGGTGTGACCGTGCACCGAGAGGAATCGGGGATGATATTCCCACCGAGGTGGAGAGTTGAGTAGGCTTCTCGATCTCCCGGCTTTACGTACGGAGCTGCCTCGCGGGGAAGTGGATGCAGTACGACGTTGTTGTCGTGGAAGTCCGCCTTCAGCTCTTCCTTGTTAACGCCCTTCACGAAGAAGCTGATGCTCACCGTCTGGCTGGTCTGGTAGAAATCCGCTCTCGCCTTGAGTTTCTCGTCCGGCACCGACCCCGGCTCCGGCATCGGCTTAACCGGCGCCTTCGGCTGCTCCTTCTCTGCCGACGCGACCGGCGCCTCAGGTGCCTTGTCCGCGGCCTTCTTGACATCCTCCTGCTTCGTCTTCTTCTTCTGCTCAAGGGTCGGCCGCAGCGGGTGTTTAGTCACCGTAACCTTCCGTCCAGGGTCGTCCCGCGGCAGACCCTCGAGCTTGCCGAGAGCCTGACACCGCCAGACATAAGCCCTGTTCCAGTCCCGAGACGCCTCAGTAGACTTCATCGCCCGCGCGGCCACGTCATCCCCACTGGTAGGCTGGCCGGCAGTATCGGCCTTGACCTGCGCCAGCGTGACGGTGTAGAACCCCTCCCCGTCGACCTGCCTCTCGACCCCGTCCTCCTCCCTCGCGGGGCGCCCCTCGCACAGCAGCTGGCTCCACTTGGCGCAGCAGTCGGCGTCGGCGTAGCGGCCCATCTTGAGCAGCACCACGGCGCGGCGGTACTGGGCGTCGGTCAGCTGCTTGCGGGAGTTGCCCGACCCCCGCTCGGCGGCGGCGTGGTAGGCGAGCTCGGCGTCGCGGAGGGCTTCCGGGAGGTTGCCGAGCTGCTGGTTGGCCTGCGAGCGGGCGAGGAGCCAGGTCGGCGACTGGGACTCCTCGATGGCGCGGTCGAGGTGCGTGAGGGCTTCGGCGTAGTTGCGGGCTTTGAGGGCTTCGACGCCCCGTTGACCGTGCGTTGTCATGCCGGGCGAAAGTGGGAAGATGTTGTTTGCAAGGTCAACCGTCTCTCTGCTTGCCCAAGGTTGTTTGTGGTGTCTCCTCTTGCGGCCCAGCCTCAAGAAAACTAGATACGGTGTATCAGTGAAGCCTGCTGCTTTTCTTGACCACCGAGGTGAACGTGTGCAACGAAATGTGCTGACAATATTGGAGGAGTCTTTTGGAAAAAGGTCCAACAGGCAGCTTATTTTCCATATAGCTTGGAAGCTGGAAGAAGCTCCGAGAGCTCAAACGTTGGCAATGGCGGGGCAGCGGATACTGCCGCTGCAGCTACTTCCACGTGAACACCGCCTTTGAGAAGGACCGTTACGAATACTGGGACTGGGTTCCGGCTGTGAATATTAAGGTATGATTATGAATTAAGATTAAACAAGAGGTCCATGTATATATGCATGTCATGTCCATATGCTCAATAAATGCCCCCGTCTAAGCCACTGTCACCACCGTCTCCTTCGGATACCTCTTGGCAAACATGCCGAGAGCCTTCATGGGAAACACAAACTTGTAGTTGGGGTACCAGATCATGCACGACTTGTTGAAGACGCCTTCGATAGCCTCCTGCAGCCACTCGCCGTTGGGTTGCTGCCGGTCCATGATCAGCTTGATGCCCCTCCTGATCGGTTCCGGATCGGGGTACTGGGCTTTCATCAGCCCGATCAGCGCCCAGGCCGTCATGACAACCTGCGAGCCGGTCGGGTGCTCTGTGTAGACCATGTCCACGCATGACTGCAAGACAGTTAGTATACGTCTAACAGTCGCATGCAAACAGAAACGCTGAACATACCTTGTACGACTCGGACCACCCTCCGTCCGGCCGCTGCTTCGATAGCAGAAAGTCGCAGCCCCGTTTCGAACTCGAGCTCGTCTCATATGTCTCGCCGAGGCTGGCCAGGCTCTCCAGCGCGAACATGCCAGCATAGGTGAAGCAGATGCCCCAGCTGCCGTACCAGCTGCCGTCGGGTCGCTGGACACTCTTGATCCATCTCACCGCCCTCTCGACGAACAACGTGATGTCCTTAGACCGGTACTCGGGCCAGTGCTTGTGGAACAGATTGAGTGCCGTCACGACGGCCGTGGTGCATTCCGGGTACTCGTACTCGACCATGATGCACCCGAACACCTCGGCCGTGTTGAGGATCTCCATCCACTCGCCCGCCCGCTGGGGTTCGTACGAACAGCAGCCACCGTTTGGGTCCTGGTAGGTCAACAGCGTGTCGATGGCGTCAAAGATCCTCTGGTCGTCGATCAGCGTCGGGAAGCCGGGCGTCTTCTGCAGGATGATGACGGGTTTCAGGGCTTCCGAGACGCAGTCGCTGACGGCATATCCCTGGTCCTTGTTGCTGAACGCCCACCCTCCTTTCCTCTGCTGACGGTAGCACTTGGCTTGGTTGGGCACGTTCTCGCGGATCTGCTGGCTGTCAAGGAACTTGAGCGCCTTCAGCAACGTCGGCCTGTACCTCGGGTCTTCGGTGAGTCCCGCATCCATGATGGCTTGGATGGCGAACGCCGTGTCCCAGCACTGCACTCCGTTGGTGCCGTTGCAGTGCAGTCCGTCCTTATTAAGCCAGAGGAACTCGTGAATCCGTTCCCGGTGCCGTCTGACCGAATATGCGTCGGGTCCGTCCCTTGCGTAGCACACTACGAGGTTCATTGTGGCATTGACTGGTGCAAGGTCCGCGTAGTCTGTGTTGGCGTCTTCCATGTCGATCAGCTCCGAGACCCAGCTCTCCGCACGCTCGGCTAGCGCCTTGGTGCGCAGGTAGGGGTTCCAGATGTTGACTAGCAGCGTGTTGAGGAGGTTAAGCAGTCCCGACTTGGGATGGTAGTTGTCCGCCTCTGCAATGGTGTTCCGGTTTCCCACCCAGTTGATCTCCGCCCACGGCTCAACGAACAGTTCCTCCCTCAGCGACCTGACCAGATCTGTCTCCTCGGCTACCCATCGCTTCGACCACAAGAACGACATGGAGGTGAAGACTTGACGTATGTGGATCCACCATCGCCAGGGCGCGAAGGGCACCCAGTCGGGAAGTAGCCAGAGTTCGGGAGGAATAGGGTTGACGATATCCCAGTGCGCCACGCCGAGCACCGACAGCCAGAACTTGCTCCAGTGCGGTCCGTGTGTGGCCCCTCCCAGCTTATGTAGTGTCGCGCGCGCCTGCACCATCTTCGGGTGGTCGGCATCTACGCCGACGATGCGCAGAGTGACATAGTTCATGACCATGCCGAACACGGAGCTCTCGGCCTCGATATGTAGTCCCCATCCACCGTCTTCAGGGTGCGCCCTGTTGAAAAGGTAGTTCTTTATCTCGGTGGCGTAGTACCAGGGAATCGGGGTCTTGGTGGCGTACCAAGCCATGACGACGCTGGGGAGGAGGAACATGGGTCCGCCGTATTCGCAGCCCCAGTGTCCCGACGGCAGCTGCAGCTTCTCGAAGAACTCGAGACCGTTCCTGACCGCACCGAGGGGGTTCTTTGCTCGGGGCAGCTCCGGGAGATCCTGTCGGGGCACCTGTTAGACACCTCGTTGCGGGAGAGGGAGGATGTAGCGGGGGAGCACTGTAGCCGGGTCCCCTTACAAGAGGTAATGACAAGTAATACTTGTCGGCCAAGGTCTGCGGCCATTCTTTCATGGCCTCGTCGTCCTCGAGATAGTGCCATGTGTGTCGGCTCTCGTCATCCCGCATGCGCCAACGCGTACGATCTGTGCTTTCTTCGAGTCTCGGCCGCTTTGCAACGTGCGCATCGCCGTTCGCAGTCTGGTGCACCTCTCCATTCGGACGTGCTTCTCCGTTCTGTTGCACCTTTCCATTCTGTTGCGCCCTTCCGTTCTGATGCGCCTCGGGGTTGCGCTGCTTGATTGTCACGGCACCGCCGTTGACCACCACCTCGGCGCCGGTAGCTATGTCGTTGCTCTTGCGTTTCGGCATCACGGCAACTCAGTGACTTTGTCCAAGTAGGAAGACACGAAAAGACAGGAGAGATTCAGCAAATAACCAGATCTTTTGCCACCTGCACTCCTTGATTCCAGAGGAGAGCGGTGAAGTCGTCCGCGCCGCAGGGGGGCTGCGGGAAGACGGAACCGTCCAAGACCCCGGGGCAAGCACATGCAGAAAGTTGGGACGACTGGGGTGGTGGACCCTTGCACCGCCCCTGTAGTAAGGCACCTCTCCCTCATTGGCCAATGCGCGATCATGTCAATATCCGCTAGCCCAAGATTGGTAAGCGCGTCGGGTCCATCCCGAACCGACAAGGGATCATGTTCCTTCCTCCACTGCTTCCATCGTCAAGTCTGTCTTGTTGGAGGCCGCGATCTGATGGAAGGCAAACAGGTCGTGGTAGGAGCAGCCGAGGCGCAGATGACTGAGGTGCCTTCCCTCGACCTTGTCTCAACTAAATGGGCTGGAAGAATGCGGGTTCAGTGCAACACAAAGGTTTTCTCTGTCTGTTGGAGTCCCGAACCTCCACGGCGTCCTCTTATTATCTATCCCTGATTGTATTCGTGATATCAGCGTGTTATGGAGTATAGTTCTCTTGCCCGGGCTCAGCATGCTGGCGATGTCCCAGCCCGTGTCTCGCAAGCGGACTCCATTAGTCGGCCGTCCCCAAAGTCTCGGCAGCCCGACCACGGCCAACATGTGCCCCAGCCCAGCAGTGTAGCCGTACTTCCCCGGCGCCAGTCGCAGAGCACCCAGGCAGGCGCGGTCATCTCAAAGATCGAGGACATCTTCGAGTCCATTGTCGATGATCTCGCCAACGGAGCTGGTAGCCTCGCTATTCCCTACCGCAGCCGGACAGCCGCGGCACGTTCGAGAGCTGCTCCAGTAGGCGACAATGAGCCGGCATCCGTGGGAGCGCGGCCGGATGGGTTCGTGACGTTCCCCGGACGAACGCCGCACGAGGCCAAGAAGTTCGGTAGGACATAATCAAGCGTCTTTCGAGCAATATCTGTTTACCTCTCTTACCTTCTCTTCTCCTTGTGTCTCCAGCTTCTCTATTGCGTATCCTTGAGATTTCCCGTGAAGCTATCGCTGCTGGTTCTGTGATTACCAAAAGGTACCTGGTTAATTTGACCATCTCCCTTGTGTCTCAAGCTGTGGTCTGACCGTCTTCAGAAACATCTACTATCAGAACACCGATCTATTCAAGCATCAGCGCGTGGTCGACACCTTGGTGGACGATCTCGCCTTCACCCTTGGTGTCGGTCGGGATGACCTCAATATCGTAAGTGGCAACCTGACTGACTCTGGGCTTGTTCCAATTCTGATGAGAGCCAAGGTCGCCGCCGCAAAGGGCCTGGTCGCCGGTCCCGTCACGCTGACGATGCGCAACAACTCGGTGATTCCTTGTGGCCTCACCCACGAGAGCGTACATAAAGCATCCACCAAATTGTCTCTTGAGTGCCCTTGCTGACCTGTAACAGGGGACTCTGATACCGACACCCAAGCTCATCCACAAGATCGACTTCGGTCTGGCCGAGTGGATTCTCGTCATAGAGAAAGAGGTTTGTGCTCAGCCTTCCTAGATACTGACAGACCTAGCTGCTGATGCTTAGGCGTTAGGCAACATTTCGCACCCTCGCAGCGGCAGGCTACCACACCAAGTCACTGGCCGGTCACGGCATATTGGTAACCGTACGGGAGCTGTGTCTCTCTGCACGCCTGAAGACACATAATCTGATGTTTCCTCATAGGGCAAAGGCTTTCCGGACCTGGCGACAAGGTCCTTCCTGAACATTGTCCACTCGGTGCGCCCGCACATGCCCATGTATGCGCTGGTGGACTACGACCCTGACGGCCTGTCCATCTTGCGCACCTACCAGGTTGGCAGTTCTAGCCTCCTGCACGAGGAGGGAACCACGACGCCTCAATTACGGTGGCTGGGCATCCGCAGCGATCAAATACTACCATGGACGCAGTCGACTGATCCCACAGCGTCGTCCCAGAGCAGTCAGGAGTCCGCGAGCAGTCAAGCTCTAAGCAGCCAAGACTCGGCGGTATTCTCGACTGTGGCGAGCTCCATCAAGGGGCGCAACAACGAAGGAATCTGTCAGTCAGCTCGCAGGCCGCTGTCCAGACACTCTCGGGACGGACGGCTGGAAGCTCTGTCGCAGCTCACCCGTCGCGGTCGAAAGATGGCGGTCAATCTCCTCAGAGGGATCTGTCGAGAGCAAGAAGTCGCCGAGGTGGATGAGACGGAGCAGATAAGGGAGCTCCAGATGATGTTGATGCTCAACATCAAGGCCGAGATACAGGCAGTAGACAATCTGGGCGACATCACACACTGGCTGGACGAGAAACTCTGCGGCTAGGCTGCCCGCAGTGGTGCCGGCATTTACAGCGTTACGACTAGACCTACAATGTATGCTACTTGCTCGATCATAATCAAGACGCAATCATGGCCTCCGGCCCCAGCCCTTTACCCTCAGCCAGAACACCAGCCTTCTGGAGTATCTCGACCGTCTTCTTCACCACAGCCGGATCAACACCCTTGGTATGCTCCGGAAACTTGACAGTCTTCAGCCACTCCCTGGCGTCTTCCTCGGAGTAATCCAGCTCGGTACTGATGTACCGGACCGCCTCGTCGTGGTTCTCGTTGAAGTGCTTGATACCCCGATCCAACTTCGCAAACAGATCCCCCAGCCTCGCATCCGTCATCTCCCCTCCTGCCGCGGTCAGCTTCGTCGACGCCACGATCTTCCAGCTGCTCCACGGCGTGTAGATCTCGCCCACCCTCCGGATCTCCCCGGAGTCGTAGTACCGCTTCGACGTGAAGTGCTCCCACATGAAGAAGTCGGCCTCGCCCGAGTTGACCGCCCTGCGGAGGTTGGCAAAGGTGTCGAGTACCACCGTGTCCGCGTAAGGAGAGGAGGATGACGCCGAAGACGACGAAGACGACAGCCAGCCGCGCTGGTCCGCCAGCACGAAGCCCATGACGTAGCTGCCCGAGCCGATGCGCGACACGCCTATCTTGCCGCCGTTGAGCGAGTCGACCGAGGTTATCTCCGGCCGGTCAGCGCCGGTCGAGATGGCCCAGCCTAGACAGCGGAGGGGGGCAAGTCAGTTACCCCAAGAGACAGATTTCCCGCAGCTACCGGAGCTAACTTACACAGCGGCGTCTCGACATAAGTGCCCACAATCCGATACCCGCCGTCGCCGGGCGCGTCCTCCTTGCCCAGCCCCGCCACCCAGCCCTCGGTGAGGCCGATGCCGACGTCGATGTCGCCCGCCCGCAGGGCCGTGATCATGTGCCCGGTACCGGAGGGGAACGGGGTCAGCTCCGCGTCCAGGCCGAAGTACTTCTGCGCGAAGTGGATGGGCGTCGAGAAGTGCTCGGGCACGAAGCCGACTCTTAGCGGGCGGGGGTTGCTCATGATATCTTCCTCGGTCATGTAGCATACGGGTGAGAACATGTGTGTGTGTAAGCTGTGATGACGGGGTTAAGAGGGGAGGTGAGACTTGACGTTGAGGGTTGTGAGTTGGGGTGCCGTGATCCACAGTGACAAGAAGCTTCGAGTGCGGGGCAAGTTGCCGCTACGATTCCACAGCTGTGATACACCTTTTGTTTGTTCTCCTTCACCCCTGATTTGCTTGACAACAGGAGTCCGATGGATCTGTGGGTACAACAATAAGACCAAAAGTCCAGGACAACATACTCAAATGTCCTGCAGTGGGCGGTTTTCCACCTCACCAAGGAACGTCTCGCTTCAGCCAACAGGATCGCCCAAAGGTGCCCACGTACGCTAGGAGAAACAGAACCAGTTGTTCACATCGAATCACTTCCCATCCTCTGCAACGACACTGCTGTGTTTCCCTCCTCAGTCCCCGCTGGCTCCCTGAACCCGCATTCCATCCGATAAGGCGCAGCGTCGGGACGAGAGCATCGCGCTCCAATCAGACCTGGATAGCTGTACGTATGAACCGGTAGATGGCTGGCCACATGATAAGAGGGAGCCGTGGCCGGAGCCGTGGTTGCTAGAGATCGACGTTGTGTACGACGAAACGATTTCGTATGCTGGAGACGGAATGTCTTTGGCCCCCGGTATCTCGGCAAAGTCGTTGTCCATATCGCTGACTGTTCCCCAGCTTTCCAAGTCGTGGTCGTCCCTCTCCCTGATACGAACAAGGCAGTTCACTCGTAGGGTTGAACCAGCGAGAAACTGTAACTGGAAGGAGATCCGATCCAGGACCAGGTCCCAATATGTTAACAGAAGCGTGGCATTGTCCTGGATCGTACATGTTAACGCTTGCTAGACCTAGGAGACGGATCATTCCCGTCACAACACTTACAACCAGTTTACTCAATACGAGCTCCTTGGCGAAGAACAGGTTAGTCCTTGCACTGCTGGTGTTTCCCACCTGGTTTTGCGTACCCAGGGTACCTTCGACAACGGATGTGGCGAGCTTGTGCAGGCTCTCTGCGACCTGTGTATTCGAGACCACAATCTCATGCTTAAGATCCTGGATCTGCCTGAGCCCGTCTCGTTGGAAGTGAAGAAGCACTCGAAACATATCCGCGGTGTGTTGACGGCTTTCGGTTTGCTCGAATCTGAGATCATCGACAATACGCGTGGCCAACTGTGTGACCTCCCCGGAGTATTCTTTCAAACGAGTCGAAACCTCGTAAACGGCTTTGTGTGTCGTCTCATGTGCCTCTATACTGTTGTTCAATGTACGCCGCATTACGTCCAGAATTTTACCGCTGGCATTCTCGATACGACACCTATTTTCCCAGATTCGTTTCACGGCATCGTTCGTTCGCTCGACTACAACGTTGAGGTTCGCATCCAGGGATGTGTAGTGCTTGCTCTGTTCACGCACCGCAGACTCGAAGCTTATTCTGTCCAGGTCAGTACAGGTAAAACCGTGGTGGTTAGTGAGCTGTGTGTACACGTACCTTAAATCAGCCAGCAGTCGCCGATCAAGCTGGTCGCTGTAGAGATCGAGCCGGCCCTTCAACTCCGTGAGATGCTGCTTACCCCATACGCTCTTGAGCGCCTGGCGGAAGCTCTTCCACTTCGTCTTCTTGCCGTGTATTTGTAGCAGCTTGAGTGCTTGCTCCAGTTCAGCGGCCACCTTCAAACACTTGCCGCAGAGTTTTCGGAACGCTTTCTCATTGTCGCACACCATCGGCTCGGCTGTATCAAGGGGCTGGAGTCGAGTGCGTAGTCCCTCAACGTGCTCACGGAGGTCGTCATTGACCAGCTGCATATCAGCATACTCCACGAGGAAGCCATCTTTGTGTATATCGTTTGCCTTGGACAGAAGGTTGCATGTAAAGTCGATGAACTGGACCATGTTCCCTGCGAGCCCTAACGCTGTGACGGGGTCCATGACCGACGAAATATCATCAGGGAAAGGGGGTCGCACTCCCAGATTCACGGCACAATCTAGCACTAGAGCTCAAGTATTGGATAAGATATCTTTGTTGACTTATGGCTGCGAATCCATTCTTGTTCTGTCAGGATATTGGTGCAGTTTTCAATATCACAGCCTTTTGAGGTCAAGTTTCGAGGACAGGATCAAGAGCAACAGTTCCATTTATCCTCGAGATTGCCCACGACCAAGTGTGCCTTCCCAGGAGCCTGCTGGACCTGACGCATTGTGAAATGCACTTCTCAAGAATGCCTGCTGGGTTTCTCAAGTTATTGGTCGAAAGATCAGCCACATATGCAGCCTGCCAGCACCTTCATTGCGTCTAGCAGCAGTCATTGGGCAGCTTATCAAGGCAGGGAGACTGATAGCAAGATCTTCTGTACGTGCTGATTGGCCGGGCGTATGCATACTTCGATGCCAAGATGGTGTTGTTTTGGAGCAGGCCGATAACTCAGAAAACAAAATAAGATTGAAGGATTAGGTATAACTAAGTCCTCATGTTGGGCCTGTTTCGAGGGTATGCCGCAATTGAAGCCATCGGACGATACTTTCATCAAGTCAGACTATCGCCGTTTCATTATAGATAGGTCAAGGTCAGAAATTACGTATTGCCGAAGAATGATCGGCCTTCATCTTGCTGTCCGTTAATATAGACTCTTAGCCAAAAGGGAGTTGAGATGACACGGGTTAGGTAAACCACGCACGGGCCACAGCAAGTACTGCCGGCCGGAGTCACCTACTTGGTAAGAACTTCATTTTTTGTTAGCGCGGCACCTCACATTGCACCGTGATTAGCCCTCTTCCGGGCCTTACCAGACAGTTCCTCTAAACAACAATATCAGAGTCTAGTCGAGATCTACATCACTACTGTTAACAGCCTTACAAATTTTAAGTGAAATTTACCCAGCTGGTGATATTAACGCCAACAACATCAAAATCCGATAAAATGGCGGATTCAGATTTCGAACAGCGGACCAGGTCCTTCCTCGGGTGGTTCAAGTCATTACCAGGCGCGACCTTCCACAAAGACATCCAGATCGCAGACCTCCGACCTCGCCATGCCGGCCGCGGCATCAGTAAGTCGCGTCATCCATCCCTTCATATCCATCCCAACGGGAAAGCGTATACTGACTCCTCAAACCAGTCGCAACAGCGGACATAGAGCCGGAAACCGTGCTCTTCACCATCCCGCGCAACAGCGTCATCTGCACCGCAAACTCATCCCTCCCAGCCCAGCTCCCAGACGTCTTCGCCCCGCCAGAGGAGCAGGGCGACGCCGAGGGCGTCGCCGACGACGAGACCTCCTCTGCCTCGCAGGACGCGTGGACGCGGCTCATCCTCGTCATGCTGTACGAGCACTTCCGGTCGCCGTCGTCGCGGTGGCAGCCGTACCTGGACATCCTGCCCGCGGCGTTCGACACGCCCATGTTCTGGACGGCCGACGAGCTGGCCGAGCTGCAGGCCAGCTCGGTCGTCTCGCGGATCGGCGCCGCCGAGGCGGAGAACATGATTGCCGCCAAGATCATCCCCGTCGTGAGGGCTAACGAGGGTGTCTTCTTCCCGTCTGGCGGTGGTGCGGATGTGCCGTCGGATGAGGAGTTGATGAATCTAGCCGGAAGGATAGGCAGCACGATCATGGCCTACGCATTTGACCTCGAGAAGGACGAGGACGAAGAGGATGAGGAGGACGAGTGGGTTGAGGACCGGGAGGGCAAGACGGAGCTGGGCATGGTGCCCATGGCGGACGTGCTTAACGCCGATGCCGACTTCAACGCGCATATCAACCACGAGACGGATGCCTTGACGGCCGTGTCGTTGAGGAAGATAAAGGCTGGAGAGGAGGTGCTCAATTACTATGGTCCACTGCCGAATGGAGAGCTACTGAGGCGGTACGGCTATGTCACGAAGGCGCACCAGAGGTGGGATGTCGTTGAGCTGCCGTGGTCGCTGGTTGAGGCTGCTCTGATGGAGGTTCTTGGTGTGTCGCAGGCTGTCTGGGGCAAGATGGTGGCGCAGGTGGACGAGGAGGAGGTTGAAGATGGATTTGTGGTGGAATGGGGCAGCGAGGAGCCGGATGCTGAGGGACATGTCGATGACGAGCTGGAGTTCCACGGTCTCCCAGAGGAGCTGGCGGAACAGGTCAAGGCTTTCCTCAAGGCTGGGCGGAAGTTCGAGGGCTCGATGGCCTATAAGATTTCCGAACCCGAGGCGCGGAAAGAGGTCTACTTGAGGAGCGTCCTGAGGGCGCTGGAGCTGAGGCTGGCGGAGTATCCGACGTCGCTGGAGGCGGATCTGCAGCTGCAAGAGGCAGAGAAGCCGTCCGGGAGGAAAGCGATGGCTCTGGCTGTGCGCATCGGTGAGAAGACGCTGCTACGTGAGGCAATAAAATGGACAGGGGCCGAGGTGGCGAAGCTGAACCGCGACGTGGAGATGTCAGATGAGCCGGCTTCGAAGCGGCAGAGGAAGAGGTAGCATGGCATGTAGCTTACATATTGCCTCGGTGACGAGTACGGATGAGATAGAAGGAGGGGTTGATACCAGAAGTACACCGGCCATATCCAAAGCCTGCTATGTACAGGTCACTTTCGAACCTGAGGGTATCCAGAAATAGTGCTAATCCCGAAGCACTATGTAGCCATCTTAAGCCAAAAACGTTGACTCCAACTCCAGGTTACAGAAAGCCAGTGACCTGGGCACCCGAGCCGAAACTATACAACCTTTGGCTTCTTGCGCACCAATCCCGCGGCAAGTACATTGACAGCAGATGTATCACTAGCTGCTGCTTGCGCCGCTTGGGCCTCGTTCGCCGAGTCAACGTCCTTCCTCTTCTTCCTGATTAGGCCAGTCCCAAGGACATTCACTGTCGCGTGTTGTGCCTGTGTGGCACTTTCCCCAGTCCCAGTTGCTCCCGTGTCGGTGGTAGGACCATTATCGGCTCGATTCCTCTTGATCAGACCAGCTAGGTCATTCACCGCAGCTGCTGGCTTCCCCTGGTCTGCATTGCTATCCGCCATCTGGATCTCCCTCTTCCCAGTGACTTCAGTCCCCCATGTTGCCCCCACACCGACCTCGCTGATCCACCGAGCGGTGCTTCCACATGCCTTGTCCAGCGTTGCAAAGTCGAGGTGTAGGAGTAGTTCGACGATGCGTTTATAGCTGGTTTCGTCGACAATCTTCTCCCCACGTCCTTCCGGGGGCCAGTGATAGAAAGCTGTAGATGTTGGGTGATCAAGCAGGTAATTCCGCTGTCGCGTCTTGATCTTTGGTTCGCGGGGAACGATAATCCCCTTCAGTTTCTTCTTCTTCTTCTTCTTCTTCTTCTTCTTCCTTTCCTTCCGGTCGCCGCTCTGACACTTGATAGGCGTGGACTCGGCAGAAGCAGGGATCCTCTTCTTCGAGGGACTTGACTGCGGTGTGACGGCAGAGGCGCCCGGTAACGGTAGTGGTGGGCCACCATTGAACGATAAGGTCGGTGTGACATCAACAGTCGAACCTGTACCTGATCCCTTGCGTTCCTCAGGGTCAAAGACCACCCATATGAAACCTGTGAGGCGACCGCTAGAGCATTCCTGCCGGAAGGCCATCATCTCCCAGAACTGGTCCAGGGTCTTGACGCTCTTCCACAGCCCAGTATCCTGTTCCGACTTGGAAGCCTCCACATCCAACTCATCGCGGAACCTGGATTTGGGATCATCAGGGAACTTCGGAATGAGACATCGCAGCGGCACCCAGTCGTACTCCTTGGTGTAATGCGATATCCGCTCCAACGGATGGTCCAATGTCCACACTACAGTCGCTCCAGAGTCGCGAGGCAGAAACGCCCGTGTCTCGTAACGGTCCAGTCCCGGGACAACGAGGTACCCTTTGACATCGCTCCATTTCCTTTGCCTCTCTTGCCGTGTCTCGTCGTCGTGACTAGCCTCGATGAGAGGATTCAGCACGCGACACCACCATTTGACCAGCCCACGGTCGTCCAGCACATGTTTCCCCTTATTATCCACGCTTCCCGGAAACAAGTACTGCGACTGCGCCCGCGCAAACAAGCTGACAACTGTCTGGATGCCCTTCCGCTGCCGGTGCTCGACGAGGAATGACACGAAGGCGGCGCTGATCTCGCGGATAGGCGACGGAGAGCCCTTCGGTAGCTTCAGGAGGTTCAAGTAGCCGGTAGAGTCGGCCTTCGAGACAAAGAGCGTGGTCGAGAACGCAGTCGTGAACAAGAAGAATTCCAGCGCCAGCACCAGGACGCGTCTGTGTTCGGTTCCCTGCTGTCCGGCGCCAGCAGGTTGCTCGCCCGTCTTGTCTGGCTCGACGTCGATGGATACGGCGAGAAAGTGGTCTTCTCGGTACGTCTTGTCGGGCCGCTCGCCTGGGGGATCCGAGTACAGGGCCTCGGTTCGCGTTGGAGGAGTTGAGAGGTGGTAGATGCCGAATTTAAAGCCCTTGGGGAGGAGCGGCGCCAGCTTCTCCACCAGCGTGTTGCTTGACTTGGTGTTGGTGTCGC